>Ga0209636_10000948_pt1 | contig 28780 bp, 20 predicted proteins | sample DeeMarSWOR152_54_FD_187464 | JGI IMG/M metagenome (GOLD analysis project Ga0209636, IMG submission 187464) | Marine sediment microbial communities from White Oak River estuary, North Carolina - WOR-1-52-54 (SPAdes) (version 2) | ecosystem: Environmental > Aquatic > Marine > Intertidal zone >...
ATTCCCCCTTCGCGGGCCGCAGTTCCTTGGGGGCGTACCCTGATCCGCACTCCGGGATAGGCAACACACTCGGCAGATCAGCCACCTCGTCGAGCCAAAATTACTGCAGGATCCCGGATGCGGCTACCGCTACGTTGCCGTTCTCGCTGGTGACCGTCACCATGACAGTGCAGAACTCCGGTTCGTCACCCGGCTCGTGGGTATTGTACAGCACAAACTGGTAGTTCGTGTACCCGCTCAGCGCATCCGGGATCTCGAATCCGGTGACACTGACCTGCCCGGCTGACACACTGATCTCAATCGTGCTGCCGCCCACCACGGGATGGCCGAGGGCATCGCCCGCGAATATCGTGAATGTCTGGCTTCCCGAGAGCGGCACGCTGAAGCTCAACGGATTGAGCGTCAGCACCGTGCAGCCGGAAAAGAGCACGGTCGTCGAGTCCGCGATGATACTCCCTCCACCGTCGACCGTCTCACCGATCACCTCGAGGTAGCCGGTGGGCGGCAAAGGGTTGGAGGAGATCAGATCGTTGCCGCAGACTGTCCCGTTCGGGTCCGTATTGCCCGACCCGGGGTAGATATTGCCGTATGTCGATGTGAACCAGACTACGGTACCCGGCGGGACTGGATTGGCATACTGGTCGAAAACGAATGCCGTGATCGCATCGATCTTCCCGTAGAAGCAGAGCCCGGCGATGTTGAGCCTCTCGGTCGTCACTGTGAGATGCTCTTTCACCGGCGGGCCGCCATGGATCGCCACCTCGATGGCGTTCGACTGGATCGTCGTCCCGGTAACAGATGCGACCACCCGAACCGGACCCGAGATCGTCCCGCTGTTCAAGTACGTTGAGACGAGGGCCGCGCTGTCCTGAGTCGTTCCGCTCGTAGGGAAGAGGTACTCACCTCCGCCCGGTCCGCCGAGAATGTCAAAGTCAACATCGACAGGGACGTTCACCGGATACCCGACGGAATCGAGTACAGTGAACGTAAGCATCGACGTCTCGTCATGTCCCGATCCCGCCACATAGATGACTGTATCGCTTACCGAGTAGATGAGCACGCTGGCCGGGCCGGTCGTGTCCGAAGGCGGGGGCAGGGGCCCGATCGTATCACCGCTATCAGGTGTCACGGGCGTAAACACCACCCAGGCCTGATCCTGCGCCGACGCCCCGAAGGCACAACTGACGAGCCCACCGGAGGAACTTTCGTCGCTCATGAGAACGGTTGTCGCAGTCCCTGTCGAATCCGTGGTAGCGACACCAGGAGTCACCGATCCCCCGATCGTGGCGAAATCGAGGAGAGCGTCCTCAATGGGGCTTCCATCTCCGGTGAGGACCGCCGAAATCGTCGAGGTGCTCGTACCGTCACCATCGATCGTGTCAGGATCCGCAGCGAGGGCGAGCACGTACTGCGTACCACTGCTGGGGGAAGAGGGAGTCGCCTCTTCTTCCTGACTGCACTGGACAGAAAGCAGACCGACAGCCGCGATCGCCACGAGCTTCATCAGCGTCCGCCGGTCTCTTCTCGAGACTCTCTTCATCGTGTCCCCTTTCTTTCGTTCGAGTGGAAAGCAGAGCGCACCGACGAAATGAAAAGCTAACGAACGATGAAGCGAGTCCACCCTCTTTTGGCGACAACTGCGAAAGGAATTGATGAGTAGGAACCGAATCGCCAATCCTCGATAGAGGATTTATGTTTGGTCAAGCCTCACGGCTTATTAGTACCGGTCGGCTCAATCCCTTGCAGGACTTACACCTCCGGCCTATCAACCTCGTAATCTACGAGGAGCCTTCAGTCCCGATTGCTCGGGAGGGATATCTTATCTTGGGGTGGGCTTCCCACTTAGATGCTTTCAGCGGTTATCCCTTCCGGACATAGCTACCCAGCGATGCAGCTGGCGCCACAACTGGTACACCAGAGGTCCGTCCGTCCCGGTCCTCTCGTACTAAGGACAGCTCCCCTCAAATATCCTGCGCCCGCGATGGATAGGGACCGAACTGTCTCACGACGTTCTAAACCCAGCTCACGTACCGCTTTAATGGGCGAACAGACCAACCCTTGGGACCTCCTCCAGCCCCAGGATGCGATGAGCCGACATCGAGGTGCCAAACCGGTCCGTCGATGTGAACTCTTGGGACCGATTAGCCTGTTATCCCCGGAGTACCTTTTATCCGTTGAGCGACGGCCTTTCCACACAGAACCGCCGGATCACTAAGCCCTGGTTTCCCACCTGCTCGGCTTGTTGGCCTCGCAGTCAAGCTCCCTTCTGCCTTTACACTCGATGCGCGATTACCGGCCGCGCTGAGGGAACCTTTGGGCGCCTCCGTTACCTTTTGGGAGGCGACCGCCCCAGTCAAACTGCCCACCTGACATTGTCCCATGCCCGGATTCACGGACAGTGGTTAGAACCTCAACACAACAAGGGTGGTATTCCAAGGGCGACTCCATCCCGACTGGCGTCGGAACTTCGCTGTCTCCCACCTATCCTACACATGCTATGCCAAAATCCAGTATCAAGTTGCAGTAAAGGTTCACGGGGTCTTTCTGTCCAGTCGCGGGTAGGCGGCATCTTCACCACCACTACAATTTCGCCGAGTCCCTCGTTGAGACAGTGCCCAAGTCGTTGCACCATTCGTGCAGGTCGGAACTTACCCGACAAGGAATTTCGCTACCTTAGGACCGTTATAGTTACGGCCGCCGTTTACCGGGGCTTCGGTTCAAAGCTTCGGTTCGTGTTGCCACTCACCTAACTCATTCCCTTAACCTTCCGGCACCGGGCAGGTGTCAGTCCCTATACCTCGTCTTGCGACTTAGCAGAGACCTGTGTTTTTAGTAAACAGTCGCCCAGGCCGATTCTCTGCGGCCCCGCCGAGCTTCAGCTGCAAGAGCTTACACCAAGCAGGGCACCCCTTCTTCCGAAGTTACGGGGTCATTTTGCCGAGTTCCTTAACGAGGGTTCTCTCGAGCACCTGAGGATTCTCTCCTCGCCTACCTGTGTCGGTTTACGGTACGGTCACCCAAGATACTCGCATAGAGGTTTTTCTTGGCAGTCTGGTAACGACCAGTTTGTGCCCTAACGGGCTCCCCATCGCCTCTCGGAGTTAGCGCCCCGGCGGATTTGCCTGCCAGGACCTCCTACGGGCTTGGACTCCGTATTCCAGCACGGAGCTGGCCACCCCTTCTGCGTCACCCCATAGCTGGTAGCGCATCTCAGGTGGTACAGGAATGTTGACCTGTTTCCCATCGCCTACGCCTCTCGGCCTCGGCTTAGGGGCCGACTGACCCTGAGCGGATTAGCCTTCCTCAGGAAACCTTAGGCTTTCGGTGAATAGGTTTCTCGCCTATTTTGTCGCTACTCATGCCGGCATTCTCACTTCCATCCAGTCCAGCCCGCCTCGCGACGAACCTTCAACCTCAGATGGAACGCTCCCCTACCAACAGCGTGATGACAAGTCATCGCACCGTTCCGTAGCTTCGGTGACAGACTTGAGTCCCGATTATTTTCGGCGCGGGACCACTTGACCAGTGAGCTGTTACGCACTCTTTCAATGATGGCTGCTTCTAAGCCAACATCCTGGTTGTCTGGGCAATCCCACATCCTTTGTCACTTAGCCTGTTCTTAGGGACCTTAGCTGACGGTCTGGGTTGTTTCCCTTTTGGCCACGGAGCTTATCCCTCGTGGCCTGACTCCTGGAATCTCAAGTGACGGCATTCGGAGTTTGAATGGGGTCGGTAGTCTCATAGACCCCTTACCCAGTCAGTGCTCTACCTCCGCCACTAAACTTCCAAGGCTAGCCCCAAAGCTATTTCGGGGAGAACCAGCTATCTCCGAGTTTGATTAGCCTTTCACTCCGACCCACAGCTCATCCGAGAGTTTTTCAACACTCACCGGTTCGGGCTTCCGCGCGCTGTTACACGCGTTTCACCCTGGCCATGGGTAGATCACTCGGTTTCGGGTCTACTCCACGCAACTAAGTCGCCCGGTTAGGACTCGCTTTCGCTACGGCTCCTCCCCAGAAGGGATTAACCTCGCTACGTAGAAGTAACTCGCCGGCTCATTATGCAAAAGGCACGCGGTCACCCCTTGCCCGATCCGAAGATCACGGCAAGGATAGCTCCCACTGATTGTAGGCGCATGGTTTCAGGTTCTGTTTCACTCCCCGCCAGGGGTTCTTTTCACCTTTCCCTCACGGTACTGGTTCACTATCGGTCGCCAGAGAGTATTTAGCCTTAGCCCGTGGTCGGGCCGGATTCCCACAGGATTTCCCGTGTCCCGTGGTACTTGGGTATTCGCTCCAAGGAGGCTATCACCCTTTCGCCTACTGGACTATCACCATCTATGGTTAGTCTTTCCAGACTATTCGACTAGGGCATAGCTTTGTAACTCCTCGACCCCGTTCGCGCTAGAGTCCAAGCAAGACCCACTACCCCGACCGCACAACGCGCGCGAGCTTTAACGTACGGTCCGGTTTGGGCAGTCTTCCCGTTTCGCTCGCCGCTACTCAGGGAATCACGTTCGCTTTCTTTTCCTGCAGGTACTGAGATGTTTCAGTTCCCCGCGTTCGCCTCGTCTCGACAATACATCGAAACGATATCCCGACATTACTCGGGATGGGTTGCCCCATTCGGGAATCTCCGGATCTATGGTTGTGTGCACCTCACCGGAGCTTATCGCAGCTTACCACGCCCTTCATCGCCTTCTGGCGCCAAGGCATCCCCCATACGCCCTTAGTAGCTTGACCAAACTCGGCGATTCCAGCCGTCGGGACCCGCAGAAAGACGTAACAGCCCTCTGCGACACCCGAACGGCCGAAGATGCCTACCCATCAATTCCTATGCAGTTGTCAAAGATCGTAATGTCCGGTACACTATAACGCTGGCCTAAATCCGTGTCAAGGAAAAAATAACACGTAACAGCAGAATCTGCCTCCTCCCGGGGCTCCGTCCCAGGACCCCTTACTGCCGTCTCCGGCGGACACGACAGAACGACATTTCTGGTGGAGATGAGCGGATTCGAACCGCCGACCCCCGCCTTGCAAGGGCGGTGCTCTCCCAGCTGAGCTACATCCCCACCCGGTCTGCACACTCAAGACAATGCCATCGCCCCACTCAGCTCATGGCTGATCCCGCCGAAGAGCGGCCGCGCTGCAACCGGCCCTCCCTCCAAAAGCGGGCCGGGGCCGGGACTCACTCGAGCCCCGGGCCAACCGGCGTCCGGGCCCGAAGCCCGCGGCGACCAGTACCTCGAGCAGAGACAGAGCCAGCCGATGCACCCTGCCCGGGCTCAAGACAACCGCTACGGCCCCCCGAGATGAGGGCGAGGCGGCGCCCGGATCGTAGAAACCTGCCTGCGCACTGTCAAGCCCAAAAATCGACGACGCCGTCTCCTGGGTGGCGGCCTCACCCCTGTGCAGCAGGCACCGAGCGACGTGACGTCCCGAAAGGGCTGGGCAGCCGTAGTACGGCTGCCCAGCCTTTACCATCTTCGAATAGTCCAGCGGCTATACCAGTGCTGAGCGAATCTCGCCTAGAACAGGCCGCTGAAGTTGTATGTGGCACTCATCATCACGAACGGCTGATTGCCGCCGCCGTCAGCGTTGGCGCCGCCGATGAAGTACGGACCTTCGTAGATGAAGTTGTCGTTCACCTGGGCATCGAACTGGAAGTCACCCCACCTGATCCCAACGCCGCCGGTGAGGTTGAACGGAGCGTCGGCTCCGGTCTCTTCCACCTCATCGGGCGGCCCGACCGCATAGGTGCTCTTGTCCGTCCACCACTGGTGCTGCTTGTGAGCGCCCACGCGGCCGACGAGCCAGTCCCATACCGTCGTCTCTGCGGCGATGATCACGCCGGGGACATCAAGGGCACTCCACTCCATCTTGTTGCCGGCGGGATCCTCCCACGTCTGGCTCATCATTCCGCCGTGAAGCCCGAGGACAACCGTCGTCTCGTCGAACAGCGCCCATTCGAGAGCCACTCCACCCGAGAAGTCCATGGCGCTCAGGTCATAGGTCTCACTGGTCGCACCGGTCAGCTTCTCGTTGTACCCCATGTCGACCATGTGGAACATGACGACAGGAACTAAGGTGGCGTAGTCGTTCATCATCCAGCGGAGGCGTGCGTTGCCGCCGAAGCCCATGCCGCCGTCGTTCTCGAACGTGTACTCGCCAGCCTCAGCTGACCAGGAGTTCATCGCGAATTCGCCGCCGATGTCCAGATCCATCTCATCGCTGAGGCCGACCGTGGCACTGGCGGCTCCGCCGATGATCATGCTGGACTGATCCCAGTCCGCGGCGCCGTCCGTGTCCTGCTTGCTGGCATCACCAGCCCACTCGAGCCTGGCGCCGATCGCGACACCATCTAGTCCCATGCCCCAGAAGAAGTCGACCCGCTCATCCGGGACCAGGATGGGAACATAGTCCGGATCTCCGAAGTTCTGGAGCCCCTGAAGGGTGGCGTACCAACCATAGGTCGCGGGCTGCCGGTTCACTCCAATACCGAAGACACCGTACGTCATCTCCTCGTCGGGGGCGAAGAATCCGGTCACATACTGTCCACTGTGGTCGGCGGGCACGGGGTAGTCGCAGAGCTCTGCGATCACCTCGTTGCCGTACCCGACCACCCGCGACGGCCATGGGTAGACGTTGGTGTCATCCAGCAAGAAAGCACCAGATTGCCCTAACGTGAAGACGCGAGTTTCTGTAGCCATTGCCACGGAAGCGGCAAGCGCTACCGTCACCACTACCAACAGACTCTTCTTCACCGTCTTTCCTCCTTGTGAGAGTGAGGATGGTCGCTAGCTGACTCCAGTCCAGTCCTCTCGTTCTCCTTCTGATCGGAGTCGACCGCGACCGCAACCGTGGTCAAGCCAGCCCTTCCTCAGACCAACTCCGAAGGCTGCCTACGAAAAGCGGCAGTGACAATCCACCGAGACGTCCATGCTGAGAGGAAAACTATGTAGCCCCTCTCCACCCGTCCCCAACCTGTGATCAGTCACTGCCGAGTTTGGTGGGCCTAACTGGAGTCGAACCAGTGACCTCACGCTTATCAGGCGTGCGCTCTAGCCAACTGAGCTATAGGCCCACAAAAGAATGGTGTCGAAGCTCGCCCGACGAAGTTCTTGCCGACAGACGACGACCTGACTCTCCGTGACACGAGAACGCATGCAGTTGTCCACTCCTCCCTTCTGTGCTGCCGCATCCATTCGTGCCAGATTCGATCGGGCGACGCTCCATGCGACACCCATCACGTCGAGAACCTCGATCGCACTTGCTTCCCCCTATAGGGAAGCCCCGACAGATCACAAGAACCATCCGGGCTGTGCGCTAAACTTCCCCACTAGAAACCTATAGTCACTCTATAGCGAATCGCCGACCCCGGCCGTGGAACGCGGGATCCCAACCACCCAAACAGAGCCGAGATGTCCGCCCCCTGACCAGTTCCAGCGAGGTACAAATAAAACCGGAGCGTACACCACCCACTCGATACCTCAAGGTCTGGTTTACACCTTAGAAAGGAGGTGATCCAGCCACACGTTCCCGTACGGCTACCTTGTTATGACTTCGCCCCAGTTACTGGCCCTACCTTCGGCGCCTCCCTCCCTTGCGGGTTAGGCGAGCGACTTCGGGTATTGCCAGCTTCCATGGCGTGACAGGCGGTGTGTACAAGGCCCGGGAACGTATTCACCGCGGCATGCTGATCCGCGATTACTAGCGATTCCGACTTCATGCAGTCGAGTTGCAGACTGCAATCCGAACTGAGGCCTGCTTTTAGGGATTGGCTTCACCTCGCGGTGTCGCAACCCGCTGTACAGGCCATTGTAGGACGTGTGTAGCCCTGGACATAAAGGCCATGATGACTTGACGTCGTCCTCACCTTCCTCCGGTTTATCACCGGCAGTCTCCCTAGAGTGCCCAACACCCGAAGGCTTGCTGGCAACTAGGGACAAGGGTTGCGCTCGTTGCGGGACTTAACCCAACACCTCACGGCACGAGCTGACGACAGCCATGCAACACCTGCGCAGGCTCCCCTTGCGGGGTCGTTCCCCTTTCGGTTCACTACCACCTACAAGTCAAGCCCAGGTAAGGTTCTTCGCGTTGCGTCGAATTGAACCACATCCTCCACCGCTTGTGCGGGCCCCCGTCAATTCCTTTGAGTTTCAGCCTTGCGACCGTACTCCCCAGGCGGGGCACTTAATGCGTTAGCTTCGGCACGGAACCTCAAAAGATCCCACACCTAGTGCCCATCGTTTACGGCTGGGACTACCAGGGTATCTAATCCTGTTCGCTCCCCCAGCTTTCGCGCATCAGCGTCAGCAATAGTCCAGAGAGCCGCCTTCGCCACTGGTGTTCCTTCCGATCTCTACGCATTCCACCGCTACACCGGAAATTCCGCTCTCCTCTCCTATGCTCTAGCCAAACAGTATCGAATGCATGCTGCTCGTTAAGCAAGCAGGTTTCACACCCGACTTGAATGGCCGCCTACGCGCCCTTTACGCCCAGTAATTCCGGACAACGCTCGCTCCCTCCGTATTACCGCGGCTGCTGGCACGGAGTTAGCCGGAGCTTCCTCTGAGAGTACCGTCATCCTGACCGGGTATTAGCCGGTCAAGACATCGTCCCCTCTGACAGGAGTTTACAACCCGAAGGCCTTCATCCTCCACGCGGCGTCGCTGCGTCAGGCTTTCGCCCATTGCGCAAATTTCTAGCCTGCTGCCTCCCGTAGGAGTCTGGGCCGTATCTCAGTCCCAGTGTGGCCGATCACCCTCTCAGGCCGGCTACCCATCGTAGCCTTGGTAGGCTTTCACCCTACCAACAAGCTAATGGGACGCGGGCTCCTCTTCGAGCGGTAGCTTCCATGGAGAGGCCACCTTTCGTCCCGCGATCATGCGATCCCGGGACCGTACGCGGTATTAGCTCCTCTTTCGAAGAGTTGTCCCCCTCTCGAAGGCAGATTGCCCACGCGTTACTCACCCATCCGCCACTCTCTCTGGGGAAGTATTACTACCTCCCCAGGATCGTACGACTTGCATGGCTAAGACACGCCGCAAGCGTTAGTCCTGAGCCAGGATCAAACCCTCCGTTAGATACGTCACTCACAAAGGGTGTTACGCAAGGCATCGCGTTAAGGCGGTGTACGCTCTTCGGTTTTCAAAGATCGGACTCTTCGTCTGTGCAAATATACCAGCCCCACAACCGTCTGTCAAGATTTTTTTTTGTTTTTTTGGCCAGCTGCGGCGTGCACCGAATTCCCTGTCGGCAACGAAGGTCGGGGCAGCGGCCTCCCCCGATGCGGATCAATCCATCTCTCTAGCTCCCCCGCACTCTGAGAAATCGGCGCTTGCCCGCCTTGAGGAGCCGTTCCTCGGCCACATCGACCTCCTGTTCAGGGTCTTCCACCTTCGTCCCGTCGATCTGCACCCCTCCCCCCTGGATCAGACGCCTGGCCTCGCCTTTCGAAACAGCTAGCCCGGCGTCCACGAGAAGCTGGACGATCCAGATCCGCGTGCCCTCCACTGTGAACAGAGGCACCTCATCCGGCGCCCCCTTCTCCCGGAAGACGCGATCGAATTCGACCGCTGCCGCCTGCGCTTCCTCACGCGAGGAATACGACTCGACGACCCGGCGTGCAAGCCGACTCTTGACATCTCTGGGATTAGTGGTTCCATCCTCGAGAGCGCGCCTATACTCCTCCAACACATCCGGCCCGGCCCCCAGCGCCACGTGCACATAGGTGAGGATCAGTTCATCGGGGATCGACATGAGCTTTCCGTACATCTCGCGCGGGGATTCCGTGATGCCGATGTAGTTGCCGGCACTCTTCGACATCTTCTCCACACCATCAGTCCCCACCAAGAGCGGCATGGTGACCACTACCTGAGGTTCCTGTCCGTATTCTCGCTGAATCGTCCTTCCGATAAGCATGTTGAACTTCTGGTCGGTGCCGCCGAGTTCAACGTCTGCCTGCGTCATCACCGAGTCGTAGGCCACGAGCAGCGGATAGAGAAGCTCATGGATCCCGATCGGCTGCTCGTTCGCATATCGCAGGGCGAAGTCATCCCGTTCCAGAAGCCGCGCAACGGTGTAGCGTGCACCGAGCCGAATCATGTCCGCCAGAGCAAGGGCACCGAGCCAGTCGTTGTTGTACACGACCTCAGTCCGTTCGGGATCGAGCAGTTTGTACACCTGGTCCATATAGGTGCGCGCATTGACCTCGACCTCCTCGGCAGAGAGCGGTCTCCTCGTCTCGGAGCGGCCGCTGGGATCGCCAATGCGTGCCGTGAAATCGCCGATGACGAAGATGATGCGATGGCCCAGCTCCTGAAAATCGCGAAGCTTCCGAAAGCAGACCGCATGTCCCAGGTGCAGGTCCGGCGCCGACGGATCTGCACCGTACTTCACCCGCAGGGGAGTACCGGCTGAGAGAGCGCGCTCGAGCTTCAGCGCCATCTCTTCCTCCGGAATGATCTCCTCAGCTCCCGCCGTAATGATCTCGAGTTGCTCAGCCGCGCTCACGTTCACAACTCGACCCCCTTTCGTCTCTCTGCACTCTGCACCCCTTCCCGACTCCGAGACAGTCATTTCGCGCCGGTACCCCGGCTTTTGCATCCCTCGCTCCCGTCTCCTCGATGCCGGCACCGTCGCCCGGAGAACCAGTTTTGCCCTTGACCTCTGGCCAAGCGACCGATATTATTGGAGAAGAGCCGTATGGAGGAATCTTCCGCTATGCCCTTGCCAACACCACAGGAGAGGCCTCATCGAGAAGGCCGGAACCGCCGGCTCGGCGCAGTACTCGGGCCGATCCTCATATTCTGCTTCTTCGCCGCCTCCGGATTCCTCGTCGGCTCCGTCAGGTGGCTCCAGCACGACCTCCCTCCCCCTTCTGCACTGCGCGAGTTCCGCACGCCCCTCGTGACGCGGGTGTACGATGCGAATGGTGAGCTCATCACCGAATTCTTTGTGGAGAAACGCGTCCCCGTCCCTCTCTCGTCGGTCTCCCCCGACTTCGTCGACGCCATCCTCGCCGTCGAAGATCGCCGCTTCAAGCAACACTGGGGCATCGATCTCTCGGGCGTCATCCGCGCTACGCTCAGGGATCTGAGGGCGCGTAGACGGGCCGAGGGAGGTAGCACCATCACCCAGCAGCTCGCCCGTAATGTCTTCCTCACGCCGGAGAAGACGTGGCCGCGCAAGCTCAAGGAAGCCCTCCTCGCCCTGCGGATCGAACGCCTTTACTCCAAGGATGAGATCCTCGAGCTATACCTCAACCAGATCTGCTTCGGCCATGGCGCATACGGCGTAGAGGCCGCATCTCAGCTCTTCTTCGGCAAGCATGCCGACGAACTGACCCTGGCGGAATCGGCACTGCTCGCCGGCATTCCCCGCCGGCCGGCCAGGTACTCTCCGTTCGACCACCCCGATGCGGCACTCGCAAGGCGCGATGTCGTCCTCAAGGCCATGGTAGAGACGGGTTGCCTCGCCGCCGACGAGGCCGAGGCCGCCGCGCACGAACAACTCACGGTCAGAGCGCCCGAGAGGGCCCCCAACGAGGCACCATATTTTATTGAAGAGATCCGCAGGCAGATCGAGGGCCGTTACGGTCCGGATTTCATCTATCACGAAGGAGTATCGATCCATACTACACTCGACCTCAATCTCCAGCGGATCGCCAACCGCGTCCTCGAGCAGGGCCTGGTCACGCTCGAGGCGATCTATGATCTCGAAGAGGCGCGCGACACGGAGACCGATTCCCTGCGCTCGGGTCCGCCCACCTACCTCCAGGGAGCGCTGGTTTGCATCGATCCCAGAACCGGCGCAGTTCGGGCCATGGTCGGCGGACGAGATTTCCAGGCGAGTCAGTTCAACCGGGCCACCCAGGCCCGTCGGCAACCGGGGTCGGCGTTCAAGCCTTTTGTCTATACCGCTGCGATCGACAACGGCTTCACTCCGGCAGATATGATACTCGACTCGCCGATCGTTGTCGAGACCCCTGAGGATATTTGGCGGCCGGCAAATTATGATGAGAGGTTTCTCGGCCCCACGGACATCCGGACCGGCCTTGCTCTCTCGAGGAATCTCATGGCGGTCCGGCTTCTGCGTCAGGTAGGGACCCGGACAGTCATCTCGTATGCCCGGCGCATGGGGATCAAGAGCCCGCTCGAAGACGTCCTCTCTCTCGCTCTCGGAAGCTGCGGGGTCAATCTCATCGAGATCACTTCGGCCTATGGCGTGTTCGCCAACGGAGGTGTCCGGGCAGAGCCCTTCCTCATCTCGCAGATCCACGACCAGGATGGAACCCCGATCTTCGGGGCGCAGCCGTGGGAGGAGGTCGCACTCACCCCTCAGACCACCTGTGTCATGGTCAGTATGCTGGAGAGTGTCGTGGATGCCGGAACCGCCAGGCGAACTCGTGCCCTCGGATTCACCCTGCCTGCCGGCGGAAAGACGGGTACGACCAACGACTTCACCGACGCCTGGTTCATCGGCTTCACACCGAGTCTCGTCTGCGGCGTCTGGGTGGGATTCGACGAGCTGAGACCCATCGCTGACGGAGCGTCGGGAGCGGTGGCCGCACTTCCCGTGTGGGCTGCATTCATGAAAGAGGCGACTGAGGGAGAACCTCCGCTCGAATTCCCCGAGCCTCCGGGCATCGTGAGACGAGTCATCTGCGTGGAGACTGGCCTCCTTGCCACTGATGCCTGCCCGGAGCAACGAGAGGATATCTTCATTGCCGGGACCGAGCCAACCGTCCCCTGCGACCTCCACCGTCTCCGGATCATCCATCTCCTCGACCGCACCGACGACTTCGAGAGGCTCGACCGCCGGTCTCTTGTCGACGACCCGTTCGGGCTGTGACGGGCCGCGGTCGCAAGCCCTCGCGAGCCTCCTCTGAGTCCGCGCCGCCGTACCGAGCGCGGATCGGGTTATTCGACCGTACTCCGCACCAGGGGTGGAACCGATCCCGGCCGATCGCCAAGGCCATAGGCGTCCACGATCCGCTGGACACAGCGTATGCCCGCCTGTTCGCTCCGCGCCAGGATGCGCGCCAGAGGCTCGCCCTTCTCCGCATGATCTCCGACCTTCTTCTCAATCATGATCCCCACGCCGTGGTCTATCGATGACTCCTTCGTCGCACGCCCTGCCCCCAGCTCTGCGGCTGCCTGTCCCACCTCGCGAGTCTCAATGCCCTGCACGTAGCCCGAGGCCTCGGCCCGCGCCTCCATCTGGAGGGGAGCGCTCGGCAACAGCGACGGATCATCGATGACCCGCGCATCTCCCCCCTGAGCGGCGACCATCTCGCGAAATCGCTGGAGAGCCCTGCCGCTCGAGATCGCGTCGGCGAGCAGCGTGAGCGCTTCCTCCTCGGACGCAGCGCGTTCTCCCATGCGGAGCATCTCTGAGCCGAGCGCCAGACAGAGAGCGCGCAGATCGTCGGGGCCTTCGCCGCGCAGCGTCTCGATCGCCTCCGCGACCTCTACAGCATTGCCGACAGCCCTCCCCAACGGCTGATCCATGTCTGTGATGAGCGCCCGAACCCGCTTCCCCATTCTGACCCCGATATCGATCATCGCTCGTGCGAGTTCCCGCGCCATCGCCTCCTCCTGCATGAACGCACCGCTCCCCGTCTTCACATCGAGCACGAGCGCGTCGGCCCCCTCCGCAATCTTCTTCGACATGATACTCGCTGAGATGAGGGGTATCGACTCGACAGTTGCCGTCGTATCCCTGAGCGCGTACAGCTCGCGATCGGCAGGTACCATCTCGTCGGTCTGACCGATCATCGCCACACCGATGCCGCGGAGCAGATCTCTGAACTCGCGCACCGAAAGGTCGGTGCGCAGACCTGGAATCGCTTCGAGCTTGTCGAGTGTGCCGCCCGTGTGCCCCAGGGCTCGTCCCGAGACCATCGGTACCGGCACACCGCAGGCGGCGACAAGAGGAGCGAGGACGAGCGAGACCTTGTCCCCCACGCCTCCTGTGCTGTGCTTGTCCACCTTTACGCCGGGGATATCGGAGAGATCGATCACGTCGCCGGATCGCATCATCGCCATCGTCAGATCGGCCGTCTCCCCGGCCGACATGCCGATCAGGACGATCGCCATCAATAGTGCGGCAGCCTGGTAGTCGGGGATCTCACCTCCGGTGTACGATCGCACGAAGTACTCGATCTCTTCCCCCGTGAGTTCGCCCCCGTCCCGCTTCTTGCGGATGATCTCGTAGGCGGTCACGCCCTCCCCCTCGATTGCGGTCGCGGCTCTGATCGCGACCTTGCGGTACCGCACCCGAACTCTAGGCCTCACCGACGATCGCCAGGCTCCTGCTCGATCCGATACGCGTGGCCCCGGCCTCAACGAGACTGAGCGCGGTCCTGCGGTCTGCGATCCCCCCGGCCGCCTTCACTCCCAGCTCAGGCCCCACCGAGCGCCGCATCAGACGCACATCCTCGACTGTCGCGCCGCCGGTGCCGAAGCCTGTCGAGGTCTTGACGAAGTCGGCACCTGACTCCTGAATCAGCCGGCAGGCCAGCACCTTCTCCTCATCCGTGAGGTAGCACGCCTCGATGATGACCTTCACGATCGCGCTGGGCCCTGCGGAGACGACGACAGCGCGGATGTCATCGCTCACGACGTCCGATAGGCCTGACTTGAGCGCCCCCAGGTTCATCACCATATCGATCTCCTGCGCGCCTTCGCTCACGGCGAGCTCCGCCTCATGCGCCTTGACCGCGCTCAGAGTGGCGCCGAGAGGAAACCCGGCGACAGTACAGACCTTGGTGGAGGAGCCGGCCAGCTCTCGCTTTGCCAGCTTCACATACCAGGGATTGACACAGACTGCAGCGAAACCCCACTGTATGGCCTCGTCACACACCCTCTCGACATCGCTCTGCGTGGCATCGGCGCGAAGTAGCGTATGATCGATAAGCCTCGCGAGGTCGATTCGTTCCCCAGGAGCCGTGGTCATCGATTATACCCTCATTCAGCGTCGAGAGAGAACGCCTCGGGGAGAAACTCACTGAGCCGGTGGACTTCTATCGCCCCGGATTCGTTCTCTACGATGATCTCCATATCTGGACCGAACTCGCTGAGCACCTGAAGGCAGGCGCCGCAGGGGACCGAGCGCTTGCCCGGTTCGCCAGCCACTGCCATGGCGATCAGGGTGCGCTCCCCGGCGACCACCGCCGCCCAGGCGGCAACTCGCTCGGCGCATACGGTCAAGCCATACGACGCGTTCTCCACGTTCGCACCGACGAACACCTTACCTGAGCCGGTGAAGACCGCGGCCCCCACGCGGTACTCCGAGTAGGGCGCGTACGCGCGATCTCTCGCCTCCCTGGCGTGCGCGAGGAGGGCTTCCCGGTCGATCGTACGTGTATCAGCCATGCAGAACCTCTGTGAGGAAGCTTTTCCCGCTCGGCAGCCCCACTACGCCCAGCGCCTCGGCTATCGACGCCCCCAGATCGGCGAACGTCTCGCGCGTTCCCAGATCCCTGCCCTGAGCGATCCGGGGACCAGCGACGAGGAGCGGCACGTACTCCCGCGAGTGATCTGTGCTCGGCGTTGTCGGGTCGTTGCCGTGGTCAGCAGTGATGAATAGGCCATCTCGCTCGCGCAGCAGTCCGACTATCTCGGGGATGCGGCTGTCGAACGCCCTGAGCGCGGCATAGAACCCCTCGCAGTCATTCCTGTGCCCCCAGAGCATATCGAATTCGACGAGCGTCACAAAGATGAGTCCGCGGTCGAGTCTCCCCATCGCTGCCAACGCGGCATCGAGCGCCTCGTCATTGCTGACCGTGTGAACGGACTCCGTGATGCCCCGGCCGGCGAAGAGCTCGTCTACCTTCCCGATACCGACTACGGAATACCGGTGAGCGACGAGGAGATCGAGAAGAGTCTCTCCGGGTGGCGGCACTGAGAGATCCTTGCGCCGTTCCGTTCGCCTGAAAGCACCAGGCGATCCGATGAATGGCCGCGCGATCACGCGGGCAACCATGTGCCGGCCGACGAGCTGATCCCTCGCCAGCTGACAGTAGCGATAGAGCTCCTCGACCGGAATGACGCTCTCGTGGGCAGCGACCTGGAAAACGCTATCCGCGGATGTGTACAGGATAGGCCGGCCAGTGGAGAGGTGCTTCGGCCCCAATCGTTCGATGATTTCCGTCCCGGAGGCCGGCTCGTTCCCCAGCACCTTCCTCCCGATTGCGCGCTCGAAGGGCTCGACTATCTCTGGCGGGAACCCATTCGGATAGGTGGGAAATGGTTCGCTCAGAACGAGGCCCGCAATCTCCCAGTGGCCGGAGATGCTGTCCTTCCCCGCGGACCGCTCCGCCATCTTCCCGAACGCGGCCTGCGGCTGCAGTATCCTCTCGATACCGGGAATCGGCTCGATCCATCCGAGCCCGAGGCGCTCAAGATGCGGCAGATCGATACCGCCCACCGCACGCGCCAGATTACCCAGCGTATTACTGCCGCCATCACCGTAGTCGTCCGCATCGGGCAGAGCTCCCACACCGACCCCGTCGAGCAGCATGAGGATCGCCCGATCCATCAGCGACATTCCCTACCCTCCCCTCGAGAGACGAGACCTGCCGCCTAGCCGAGATCGAAGCAGACGACGCGCATTTCGGTCATCTCCTCGATGGCGAATTTCGGCCCCTCTCGCCCGAGCCCGCTCATCTTGACCCCACCATACGGCATCGCGTCGAGCCGATAAGTCGGCACTTCGTTGATCATCACCCCGCCGGTCTCGATCCGCCTGGCCGCGTCGAACGCCTGTCCGATATCGTTGGTGAAGATGCCCGCCTGGAGACCGTACTTGGAGTCATTGACTCCTGCAATCGCCTCATCGAGAGTATGGACACGGTTGACGACGAGGATAGGCGCGAACGCCTCCTCACACGAGACCTTTGCTTCGGGCGATACATCGGTGAGAACCGTCGGCTCGAGGAGAGCACCGTCGCGGCCGCCGCCCACAACCGCCGTCGCGCCCGCATCGACCGCCTCGGCAATCCAGTCGAGAGCGCGTACGGCAGCCTCCTCAGTGACCATGGGCCCCATATCGACAGTCTCGTCGAGAGGATCACCAACTTTGAGACTCCGCACCTGGGGTATCAACCGTTCGAGGAACTGGTCGTAGATCGCGTCGAGGACATAGACGCGCTGAACAGAGATGCAGACCTGCCCGGCGAGAGCGTACCCACCCCTGACGATCTTCGGGACCGCCCGGTCGAGATCCGCGCCTTGCATGACGATACAGGCAGAGTTCGACCCGAGCTCCATCGTCAACTTGCCGAGCCCGCGGCGGGCCGCGATCCGCCGCCCCACCTCGAGACTGCCGGTGAAGGTGACCATATCGATACGCGGGTCGGCGACGAGCGCGTCGCCGATCTCCCCGCCCGGCCCAGTCAGCGCATTGATGGCCGTCGGCGGCAGCCCGGCCTCGAGCAGGAGTTCTGTCAACATCAGGGCGACGAGCGGTGTTGCTGAGGCAGGCTTGAGAATCACGGAGTTCCCCGCCGCGATCGCCGGTCCGACCTTGTGCAGAACGAGGTTCAGCGGGAAGTTGAACGGACTGATCGCCGCGACGAGCCCGACCGGGACCCTCATATAGAATCCGACCTTGTTGACCGCGACCGGTCCGGCATCGAATGGCACTGTCTCGCCGTGTATCCTCTTCGCCTCCTCCGAGGAGAGCCGGAGTGTCTCGACGGATCGGCTCACCTCACCGCGAGCCTCGCGAATCGTCTTCCCCACCTCGGAGGCGAGGGTCTGGGCAAACCGCTCCGCCGATGCCTCGAGCATCTCGGCGCCGGTTCGCAGTATTCGGGAGCGCTCGTATGCTGGAAGTCGGCACATCTCCCCCGCTGCATCGCGGGCGCTCGAAATCGCCTCCTCCAGATCGGCCAGACTCGCCCGCGGCACGGAGTCGATCACTCCTCCGGAGTAGGGACTCCTTACCTCCATCTTATCCGGAGAATCGCACCACGCCCCGGCTTTGTACATCTTCATCCGTTGTTCACCTCACTCAAAAGGAAAGGCCACCAACAGAACGCATGGTGGTGCCTCTCCACTGATCCGAAGGAGCTTGCGAGCCTAGAATGACTTAGCGAGACTCATCATCCCCTTGAGACGCTCATCCGTCTCTCTGAGCCTCGATGAGAGAGTCTTCGCGAAGACCCAGAGGAGTTTGTATGCGAGGCCGAGTTCCTCGAACAGAAGCTTCTTGAACGCCTCACTCTCGATCTTGAGCAGGACCGAATCACCGTGGGAGATCGCGGTGGCCGATCGCGGATGGTCATCGATCAGAGCCATCTCACCGAAGTAGTCCCCTTCACGCAAGATCGCAAGTGCCTCCTCACCCACGCCCGGGACTATGACGCTGATCCGGACAGCACCCGAGAGCACGGCGTAGAACCCGTCCCCCGGGTCTCCTTCTTTGATGATCACATCTTCTCCGCTGTACTTCTTCTCTTCGCCGATCTGGATCATCTTATTGAGCTCATCTGGAGTGAGCCCCTCGAACAGGTAGATCTTTCTCAGTGCCTCTTGCTTTTCCATCTCCCCGTCCCTCCGCATTTCATGATGTGAACCGCCGACCCGGCAACTCGTCGTGACGGGCCCGCGACAGCCCCTCCTCCGGCAATGACTGGTCGTCCCCTCTATTCACCGGCCGGCGGCATCTTTGCGTACAGACGCACCCTATCCCCTACCTTCATCTCCCGCGTCTCACTCGTGGCTGCCACATAGGCCGCAGCCGTAGCTTCGTTGACCGAGAGCACCTGTATGCTGCCGACGATCTGCTCCGGAAGCCGCAGCGTCTCTCCAGACGCTGGATCGCGTACCTGCTCCCCCGGCTGATGGACAGTGAATATGTCTCCGGGCACGATGCTGTCATGCGACCCCTTATCGATATAGACGACATCGAACGGCCAGATCACGTCCTTCTCATCACGTGTTGTGACGAGGACGCCCTCCGTTGCGAGATCCGTGATGACCGGCCTCTCGTCTGCTTGTATCCATATCTCTCGATAGGGCGTGATCCTGTCTTTCACGCGAAGCGGGTCGTAGGACTCCATAATCATAGCGGTCGATGTCCGCTCCTGAACCGCGGTCACACAGAGCTGGCCTATAACGCGAACAAGCCGTCCGAGATTCCTGCCGGTCTTCGGATGACGTACGTTACGGTCGAGCCTGTACACGGTGAAGCAATCGCCGACCATAGTGCCGTCATCGCTGCCGAGATTGATGTACACCACATCGTGCCTGATCAGATCCTCACGTTCGTCTTGTATTGAGGCGACGATGAATCCGCCGGGGAGCTCGACGTCGGTGATAAAGCCGGCCTTGTGAGCGAGGTCACGCGCCACGGCAAGCTGAGGGGCTGCCTCGGTCACGAAGTCTACCGCCGCAGTCTCTTCGACTTCGATCGGTTCCTCGGGCGGCGCCTCGGCCTCGGTCGGCACCTTAGCCTCCGGCGGCGCGTACATCGGCGGAATGAGGAACCGCTGCCCCGGGTAGATCCAGTGCGGATCAGCTATATGACTTCGGTTGGCCTCCCAGATAGCAGGCCAGAGAAAGGGATCGCGCAGGTATGAGGTCGAGAGATCCCAGAGGGTGTCTCCCTTCTTGACCTCGTGCACGCGACCTGCATCACCAGCCTCCGCTGCCGATCCAAGCTCCGGCCACAGCGACCCGACCAGGAGCAGCGCCGTACCCAGTCCTATGGCCGTCACGCAGGTTCGCACTCTCCATTCCATGGGCCTTTCTCCTTTCGGCGCGTTGGAAGACAGGATGAGCACGCCGGCATTCAAGCATCCCCGCCTCCCTCGCCGTGCGACGACGAGCCCCTCTCTTCGCGAATGCGCACAAACTTCAGTCTCAGGTCGGAGAGAATCTCCTCCAACAGCCGTTCCTCCTCCGCCTCCAGATTCCCCGCTGTCTTCTCCCTCAGAATGCCGAGCAGATCTATGTCGTGCCGTGCCATTTCCAGGTGCTGCACCGTCTTCCCCGACACCGGGTCCGGCATGAACCCGAGATGGGCTACTGCCGACGTCGCCAAGCTCACGACCAATGAGATGAACGAGGCCGGCGGGACCTCAATCTGCTCCTCACCGGAAGTAACTCCCGACTCACTCTCCTCTTTCTGCTCATCCCTGGTCTCGGATCTATCCTCGGTCGGAGACCGGCGCTCCTCCTCAGAGGAAACATCCTCGGGAGGCGTCGTGCTCTCATCGGCTCCCCTGCCGCCTTCGACCCCCTCACTCATGCGCCAGCCCCCCACTCCCTGACAAGCCGTTCGCCAAGGAGAGTACGAACCTTGAATGGTTCACCATTGCGCATATAGACTCTCGGCACTCGCGGGCCGATCCGGGCAATGATCTCGTAACTGATCGTCCCACTCAGCCGGGCCAGTTCATCGGCTGTGATCTCCTCATTCCCGTCTGTGCCGAGGAGCACGACCTCATCGTCGACAGAGACACCCGGGATCTCCGTCACATCGACCATCGTCAGATCCATGCAGATGGTACCTACGATGGGCGCGCTCTTCCCGCGCACGAGAACCCGCCCCACATTCGAGAATGCGCGGTCGTAACCGTCGCCATAGCCGACGGAGATAGTGGCTATCGTGGAGGGGCGTGCGACTCGATAGGTCCTTCCATAGCTGACAGATGCACCGACAGGGAGGTGCTGGACGTGGACGACCCTCGTCTTCAGACTCATGACTCTCCTCGCCTCGATGCGGCGAGCGACGCTGGTCGATGGATAGAGTCCATAGAGGATGAGGCCCGGACGAACCATATCGAATATCGAGGGAGGCAGGTCGATGAGCGCTGCACTATTGGCGGCGTGACAGATTCCCACATTGTATCCAGTTTCACGCAGCTCTCCCAGGACACGGTAGAACCGCTCGAGTTGGTCGTGTGCAAAGCTTTTGTCGGCATCCTCCGCATTGGAGAAGTGCGTGAAAATCCCCTCGATGCGGAGCCCCGCCAGATCGTTTATCTGCTTCACAAATGCGACGGCATCCTCGGGGAGTACCCCGCTCCTCCCCATCCCCGTATCTATCTCGATATGCACGCTCGCCACCCTCTGTGACGCGACCGCAGCGCGGGAGAGTCGGTCGGCAAAAGGTACATTCGTCACCGTACACGCCAGCGCGTTCTCTATGATCTCGGTCACCTCGCCGAACCCTGCTGGACTGAGAATGAGGATCGGGAGAAAGATGCCTTCGGCCCTCAGCTCGAGTGCCTCGTCCAGGCTGGCGACGCCGAACATGTCTGCGCCTTCGTCGACGAGCGTTCTGGCGACCTCGCCCACACCATGGCCGTACGCATCAGCTTTGACCGGCACCATGATCTTCGTCTCTCCAGGAATGAGCTGTCGAATGTCGCGGAAGTTCGCCGCCAGCGCATCCAGGTCTATCTCGCCCCAGGTCCGTCCGAGATCCATCGTCATTGGAATCGGTACTCCCGTTTGAACGAACTTCTTGCAACTGCAGGGGTTCACGAGATGAGCGCACAGTTGGTGGGTTTGTACCATATCCCCCCTTAAAACGCAAGATTTTTTTTCTCACCCCGTGCAGCCCGGCTCCGCGGATTACCCGTTCTTTCTTGTTGCACTCCCAGCCCCTTCTCTTTTATAGTAAGATATTCGTTGATTCGCGCAATACCCCTTTCCGAAAGGAGACGCCGGCACCATCGAGCGCAGTGCTCCCCCGATCGTTTCCTCGACACACTGTAACAGATCGAACTGGGAGGAGCGGATTACAGACATGGGTGGAACGAACGACGTCTTCTCGCAGCTGGTGGATCTTGTCGACCGCCTGCGCGGCGAGACCGGTTGTCCGTGGGACAGAGAGCAGACTCACGAGACCCTCAAGCCCTACCTCCTCGAGGAAGCTCACGAGGTCATCGAGGCACTGGAGGAAGGGAGCGACGAACGCCTGAAGGACGAGCTCGGCGACGTTCTATTCCAGGTACTGTTCCACGCCCAGATCGCCAAGGAAGAGGGACGATTCACGATCGACGACGTGCTGCGGGACAACTTGAAGAAGATGAGGCGGCGTCATCCGCACGTCTTCGGCGCAGAACGCGTCTCCGGGCCCCGCGAGGTCCTGGTCAATTGGGAGCAGATCAAACGGCAGGAATCGCCCGACGGTCGGGCGGGATCTCTCCTCGATGGAGTGCCGAAGGGTCTGTCAGCGCTGCTGCGAGCCCACAGAATTCAGGACAAGGTATCGCGAGTGGGTTTCGACTGGAACGACCCCCAAGACGTTATGAGGAAGGTCGAGGAAGAACTCCAGGAACTGTCGGCGGCGCGCCGGGGCAATGAGGGGATCGCTATCCGGGAAGAGCTCGGCGACCTCCTGTTCGCGATCGTCAACCTCGCCCGGCTCCTCAACGTCAATCCTGAAGATGCGTTGAAACGCAGCACCGACAAGTTCATCGTGCGCTTTAAGCAGATCGAGGAGTCTCTGAGAGAGCGGGGATCGAGCGCAGAAGCTGCCACCCTCGAGGAGATGGAGCAACTCTGGAACCTCATCAAAGGTGAGGAGCAGCGCCGAAAGAGCACGCCGGGAGAGCAATAGATGACGGGAACTCCCGAGGCCGCCTAGTATCTGCCCGCGAAATAGTCATCGAGAATCGTTCGATGGTCGAACGCTATCCTGCCCGGGAGTCCCTCCCGCCGGAAGACTCTCGCCGCCAGGGCGTCATCCTTCCCCACCGGTTCACCTTCACCCTTCGCCAGGAAGACAACCGACACGCAGTGAAACCGTGGATCCCGGTCCGGGGTGGAGTAGGCATGAAACTGGCGCAGCAGCTCGATGTCGAGAGAGGTTTCTTCCTTGCCCTCCCTCCTCGCTGCCTCCTCGAGCGTCTCTCCGTATTCGACGAAACCGCCGGGCAGGGCCCACCCGTGCGGCGGATTCTTCCGCTCGATGAGCACTACGCCTTCGTCGATTTCGATGATTAGATCCACTGCCAGGCGCGGCAACTGTCTCATCTGTCGAGCCTCCCGGCGGCGCACCTCCCGCCGGCGCACCTCCCGCCCTTTCGTTCTCCTGCGAGTGAACAGGGATGCCTCACCGGTCGCCGACGATCACGAACTCGATCCTTCTGTTCTGCGCCCTCCCTTCCGCGGTAGCATTGTCTGCTGTGGGAAACTCCTCGCCAAAGCCCTTTGCCACAAGCTGAGAGGCATTGACCCCGAGAGTCTCGACAAGATAGTCGCGCACGGCGTTTGCACGGGCTAGCGAGAGGCGCAGATTGGTAGCCGCATCTCCCTGGCTGTCTGTGTGGCCGTGTATCTCTACCACCAGATCGGGATTCGAAAGGAGGAATTCGGCGGCCGCGGCGAGTTCGGGATGAGAGTCGGGACGGATCGTTGCGCGCCCGCTCTCGAAATAGACCTGGCGCAGAGTGATGCGGGTCCCCTCCTCGATCAGCACGAAGTCGGCGACCGTCGTTTCGTCATCCTCGATCACCACTGTCTGAGATCGAGCAACATATCCTTCGAGCGCGGCCTCGGCCGTGTACGTCCCCGGGGGTAACGAGAGCCCGTAGACCCCTGTCCGAGGGTCAACTTCCACGCTACCGATGTCGGTACCAGGGAAAGCGATGGTGGCGCCGAGAGGCCGGCTGGTCTCACTCTCCGTCACCATACCAGTCAATAGCCCCTCCACGACCGCCGGCTCGAGCGCGAACTCCCTGACTGTTATCTCGCCGCGACGGACGACAACAGGTGCCACCAGACGCCGGTACCCTTCCGCCGTGACTTCGATCGTCACAACGCCTGCCGGGATTCTCGACGCCTCGTACTTGCCCGTTTGGGTCTCCGTTGCGGTCGAAGCCAGTTCAGTCCCGGGAAAGTCGATGACCGCGGCGAGGGGACTGCCAGTCTCCGCATCAGTCACCGCCCCGACGATGCCGCCCACCGGTGGCCGAGCCGCAGCCTTCGTCACCGGTACTGACCAGCCCAGCCCGAAGACGAGATTCCAGTTCGGAACGGCCTTCGTTCCATCCTCGCGCTCCCGCGATACCCCGAGATCGATCCCGAGGTCAGCGTTGAGATGAACCGGAGTCGCAAACCGCACACCGAGCGTGACCCGCATCGGCTGCTCGGCGAAGGCAAAGGAATCGTTCGCGGGCGCATACTCTGCAGTATACTCGACGAACGGCGTAAATAGGTCCGACGGGAGTTCGAGTCCGCAGCCGATCAGGACGAAGTCGTCGGTATCGACCGTCTCCCCATCATACTCACGCTGGTTCACCATATACCCGCCGTTGAGGTGCAACTTGAACGGAGGCGCCCCCTCGACAGGCTGCATGTCGATCGTGGCAATACCGCGACCACCGAAGATAGGCTCTTCATTCGTAAATGGCTTATCTCCTGTGGAGAGTACAGCAAAGCCGCCCGCGCCCAGAGAAAGCATGTCGACCACCGGGAAACTCAGCTTGACCCCCAGCTGGGTGTCTCCGATTCCGCTGTTGCTCGACTCACCGATAGCGCTGTGGCGGCCGAGACCGGATAAGGCCAGCTCCACGTTCGATACCGGGGCATACGTCACCCCGAGGTGCCCGTACACATCGCGCGCCGTCTCGGATTGCCCGGGCACCGCCTCAACGTCTTCCTGCGAGAACTGACCGTGCAGGTTGACCGAGAGTATGCCTTTCCCCTCCGAATCAGCGGACTGCACACGCAGCAGGCCCTTCGTCCCATACAGAGCGGGCGCGCCCCAGGCAGCACCGATACAGTTCAACGAAATCCCGACGGCCAAGAGCACTCGAAATATCGTTCTCACCTCTCGAAACCTCCATGTCTCGTGACCATGCCGGATCCGGCGGTCACGCAATCAGGATGACATGCTCGGCCCTGGGCTGAGCCTCCCATTCACGCGGTCCGCGTTGACCAGGCCCGGGGTACGACAGAGAACCGACGATCTCTCATCACACAGACGCTCTGGTTAGGTTATCTGCGATCCTAAGCGAACTCGTGGCCGGGCGTCAAGTGATTTCCACCGAATCGCACACAGCGCCGAGGTGGGCCCCCGGTCGTACGCCCCAATCGCGCATCCCTGCCCCTTGACAGTGGACGGAGAGCACACTATAGTGAAACAGGATCGAAATCCTATCTCACCGATTCCGATTGCGATACGGATTCCCTGCCCTTCGGCCAGGGCTGGGGGGTACTGCCACTTACTGACGCTCGGCGAGGTTCATGATCGCGGCAGAGCGGGGAGCCCAGCCGAATATGCTGTTGCTTCCGCGAATTTCCCCTTTTCAGGGGGTTCGCTGGAGATCGCCCGAGTGCCGGGCAGCTCATGGGTGGCGAGGCGTCGGGCCCGAGCAGGATGGCTCACGTCTTTGTGCCTGCGGTAGACGCTGGTTCTGGCTCCCCTCTCTGGCGCGGCGCGACGTTCTCCCCCGAGGGCCGTCTCTCTCCCGGCGGAGGAGGGCTTCATACAGGAGGACAACCGATGGCGGAGAAAGAGCTGAAGGAAGCACCGAGAACGTGGGACGGGATGGATCGGCGAACGGGGGAGGAACGACGGTCGGGTCTTGATCGGCGCGCTGGGGCGGTAGAGCAGTTCCAGATCCTGAGACACTGGGATTTCCTGAGCGAGCGGGCACGAGAGGAGATCGCACGGGTTCTCACCTCGTTCATCAGCAGACCACTGCCTCGGGACCTGCTCTGGGCCATGCTGAGCCAGGAGACAAAGAACGAGATCGAGGAGATCACTCCTGCCGGCGGGAGAACGGGTGACTGAAACACGGACTCGCAGATGGAAGACGCCTTCACGGCGGCCTGCGCATGATGTTTCACCCTCCCCCTCTTGACACTGCAACCGCCGGAGGTTAGTTTGTACTCGAGTCGCCGTACAGGCCCTCTCTCGGTGTTGTTCGGCAGATGAGACCGCTGTAATCTACCGCTTCCGGGGAATGACCGACCATGACGATCGAGGCTCCTCCTGAGACCGTCAATCAGCTGCGCTCCATCTACGAGATGCTCACCCAGATGGATCTCCAGTTGGATGCGATCGTGGCCGAGCTTCGGGCGATCCGCACCTCCCTCGGCGACTATGCGGAAGGCCTGCTCGCGGCTTCTCTCGGGGCCGAGGGTGCGGGCGAGGTCACATCGACGACTGGCATCTGGGACGGAACCGAGCGGAGGAAGGGAGCAGATCGCCGCAAGGGCTTCGAGCGGAGGAGATCAGCCGTCCACGAATTCGAGATACCGCCGGCGTGGGAGCATCTGAGCAAGGAGGCCCGAGAAGACATCGTCCAGGCTCTCGGGTCGTCCCTCGATCAGCCGCTCTCCTACAGAAAGCTCTGGAACAGGCTGAGCGAGGAGACGAAGCGGGAGATCCGCCAGAAATCTGCAGCCCACGCATCGGAACAGAAGAAGAGGGGAAAAGCGCGTACAACCTAGCCACAGACGGTGGTGACGTGGCGTCACTTCGATGAGGGCAGAGCCATGGGTAGCGAGGAAATGGAGGATAGACGGAAGGGCGATGACAGGCGAAGCGGATTCGAACGGCGCAAAGAGGAACTGTTCGATTTTCGCATCCTGAATGCGTGGAATAACCTCAGTGAGCCGGCGCGCCGGGACATCGTTCGCGTCTTCTCCTCCACGATCGACCGCAAGATGACCCCGGAGCTCTTCTGGATAATGCTGAGCGAAGAGACGCAGCGCGAAGTCCACCGACTCACGGAGCAGCTGCAGCACCTACTTGCAAAATCGTAGACGATATCATCGCACTTAGAAGCGATCACCCAGTGAGAGATCACCCGGAGAGATACGAGCGCCTCACGTGAGGCGCTCGTCACTTGTTATGGTCGGCGCTTCGTTTCCCGCGGCCGGTCCACCTTGTCACGGCTGCGGTCAGATCGCCCTATCACTCGGGCCTCGTCCCGAAAGGACGCCCGCCCCTGCGGACAGGGGCGGGCAGGTACATTTCCACCGCTCTCGTGTGCCTCGGACGGTCGCTCTCGTGATCCTCCCACAGCCGAGATTTCCTGTACTCCGCTACGGCGCCACCACTGTGAGCGCGAAGCTGTCCTCGTCATAGAGCGTGGACGGCGGCACGCCGATCCTCGTCCGATACCCGTACAGCCCGAGCGGCGCGGCCGGAGGCACGGCGTGAGTCAGGTGCCGCTGCACGGTCGTCTCGGCCGGCAGGGTGTACTGATCGGGTCCCATGACGCCGACAGTTCCCCCGCCTGGCAAGGTCGCCCCCACCAGCACCCAGAACGGCTCCGGCTGTGTCCACCGGTTGATGACCGTGTAGGCCACCCCAAGCTCCCCTCCGGGCGAGAGCTCGGTCATATCCGGCGTCAGATAGAGCGTCATGTAGTCGTTCTGGTCGAAGAAGAACGCCCCCATATCGCCCCTCGTCCCATCCGGATCGAGAGAACCCGGGTGCCCGGAGTCGATGGACGGCGAGCCCCAGAGCAGGCGGCAGTCCTGTCTATCGGCCAAGACGAACATCGGATCATCATCGATATTCCCCACTCCAGGCCACCCTCCCTGGACAGTACTGTACGTGACTGTGGGTTCGCCGATGAAAACGCGGATCTCACTCGGACTGTCATTCCACATGACGCAGTTGGTCATGACCGGATAGCTCGGCAAGTACACGCCCGCGAGAACGAGCGCCCCACCGTAAACGGCTGAGTTCATCGTGAACGTGCAGTTGGTGATGATCGGATCGGCGGCGGAGCAGAAGACAGCCCCTCCCAGGTCACCTGTGTTCGCAATGAACAGGCAGTTGGTCACTGTCGGAAGGCTCCCGCTGCAGTCGAGAGCTCCCCCATACTGCGAATCATTTCCGATGAAGACACAGTCAGTCACCGTTGCGTTGCTGAGGACGAAACAGGATATCCCGCCGCCCTGTGAACCCTCAGGATAGCCGCGTGCGACGTTTCCTATGAACAGGCAGTTTGTGATGACCGGGTTGCTCAGCCCGCGGCACGCGATACCGCCGCCGAGAGCGACAGCCCTGTTCTCCACCAGTATGCAGTTCTTGATCATCGGGCTGCTCTGTAACGTGCAATCGATGCCGCCGCCGTTCCCCAAGGACTCATAGCCGTGCGTAATGGTGAATCCCTCCAATACGGAGGCGGGTGACTCGCCGTTCTCAAACGTCACCACCCGCCCGGAGTAACTGCCGTCGATTGTAGTGACCCTCGGCCCCTTCTCACTCATCAGCACGATCGCCTTCCCGTAGTAGTCGAGGTGCTCAAAATAGGTGCCGGGCTTGACGATGATAGTGTCACCGTCTGACACACCGTTGATCGCACCCTGTATGGTGGGGAAGTCGTCCGGGACATACCACGTTGATTGTGAGAAGGCGACTGCGGGAATAGCGAGTAGCGCGGTCACAAGTAGTGTACGCCGCACGGCACACCTCCTTTTGGAGGAGCCTATATCGTTAGATTCGAGGTATTCCGGCCAAGATCAATGTGGGTACCGGGGCCGGACCCGGGGAGTTCGGATGCGGGGCTGCCCGCAGCGACCCCCCTCACCTACAATCACCGAACACCGGCTCCGCCGGATAGAGTTCCCCGCGACTCCACCACCGTGAACTGGAACCCGTCCTCATCGTACAGGTTCCCCGGCAGACCCAGTTTGGTCGAAAAACTCCACGTTCCGAGCGGGCATTGGAGAGGTACGGTATACGACCGGTACGCCTGATAGTAAGCGTTCTGCTTCACGACGAGATAGAGGGGCCCCTCCAGCGGGTTCCCTGGCCAGGGCTGGCCGCCGGGCCGTATGAGCCTTGCG
>Ga0209636_10000949_pt1 | contig 28775 bp, 24 predicted proteins | sample DeeMarSWOR152_54_FD_187464 | JGI IMG/M metagenome (GOLD analysis project Ga0209636, IMG submission 187464) | Marine sediment microbial communities from White Oak River estuary, North Carolina - WOR-1-52-54 (SPAdes) (version 2) | ecosystem: Environmental > Aquatic > Marine > Intertidal zone >...
CGTAAACATTTTCATATTTTTCCGTTTTCAAGATTTCATTGTCTACAGGTACCCAGCCCGTTTCATCAGTCAACCCTGCTTTTTCAATCACTTCAGGACATTGATGGGGAGGTATTAAGATGAGGAGATCAAACTCTTCCTTCTCCCCATTTTTAAAAACAATCTCTTTCTCCTCAAGCTTCACAGAATCCACATAGGCATTTGGAGTAAAACCGATGTCCCGTTTTTCGAAAAGTTTTTCTGTAACAGGTGCCACTAACGGCGCAGGTTCTGGAATGAACAAGTGTACGGAGACTTTATCCCTCAACTTTCTCTTCCTGAAGAAATGTTCTGAAACAAATGTTGCTTCATACGGAGCTACAGCGCCCTTATAAGGCAGACCTGAAACCAAAACAACAACTTTTCCACTATCAAAACTTTTTAAACCTTCCCTTAACCTTACAACTTCCATTACATTGTAAAAATTATAAACACCATCAGACACTTCGCTTAAATCTTTTGAACCTGCCACCTTTTCAGGCACTAAATCTGCCCCAAGAGCAATAACAAGGTAATCATAAGAAAGATCATCGCCCTCCTTTAATTTTACAACGCCACCTTTAGGATCTATATTTGTTACCTCGGTTTTTAAAAACTCTATACCTTTTTTCTCTAAGCGACTTAAATCTCTGGAAATATCTGAAGGTTCCCTATCACCTATCATTACCCACGGAATCGATGGATAAAAAATGTGTTCAGAACGCCGATTAACCAAAAAAACCTTGTGTTCTTTCCCCAACTTCTTGCGCAACTTGCTAGCAGCCACAACTCCCCCAACTCCGCCTCCGAGAACAACAATACTCTTACTCTCATCCATTTTAACAAACCTCACGAATCAACCAAATAAAAACTAAAACAAGAGAACATATCTTTTTCGCAAAAACGATGCAAATTCGATTGTTGAAAAAACAATAAATAAAAAATATTAAAACGTTTTTTTTCGCAAAAAGTAGATAAAATCCAAAAATTTATAAAAAATCGTTAATAAAACTTTCATTTGTTTTGTTTTTAAAAAAGTAAATAATCATGCTTCTAACCAAGTAAAGTTCCAGTTTATCTAGTTTAAGATTTTTCTTTGAGAGGTTTTGAAAAAATGAAAATAGAACTTTTATATTTTGAAGGATGTCCAACACATGAACAAGCAGAGAAGATTTTGAGAGAAGTATTAGAAGAGGAGGGCATAGATGTCGAAATTGAATTAATCTTGGTTGAAGACGAAGGAAAAGCAGAAGAACTCAAGTTTGTTGGATCTCCTACTATCAAGATTAACGGTAAGGATGTGGATCCAAAAGCAGGGCAAAGAAAAGATTACGGCTTGACTTGTCGAATGTATTTAACGGACGAAGGTGCTAAAGGCTGGCCCTCTAAAAACATGATAAAAAAAGCTTTAGAAGAAACAAAAATAACTACTTTAAAATAGTCTTACAAACTTTTACAAATTAACTCCTTTCGCAAATATTTTTAAATTTAGTGAAACGAAAGTTTTTTTAAACCCAAAGCAAAAATATCAGAAAAAAATTAAAGACTGAAGCCCCATGTCTAAGAAAATGTCTCGCAAAAAGCCTCGAGCAAGCAGGGGAAAGGGCGAACAAAAAAGAAAAATATTGGGCCCGGTATCAGATCTTGAAGCTCATGTTAGTTCCGATTGGTGGCGCCGTATTTTTAACGCTATCTATCTGAAAACAGATTCAGATGTGGTAGATGATCAGAACATCACTAAACGAGAAGTTGACTTATTCTCAGAGATTCTCAAGTTATCTCCTGAAGATAGAATTTTAGATCTATGCTGTGGTCAGGGACGTCATTCTCTTGAACTTGCAAAAAGAGATTTTCAAAATGTTGATGGTTTAGATCGTTCACACTATCTGATCCAAAAGGCGAAATCCATAGCTAAAAAAGAAGGGTTAAACGTTAAATTCAGAGAAGGGGATGCAAGAAAACTTCCATACCCCTCAGACACTTTTGATGATGTTATGATCCTTGGAAATAGTTTTGGTTATTTTGAAACAATCGAGAATGATATGAGAGTTCTAAAAGAGGTTTTCAGAGTTCTAAAGCCTTGGGGTCTCCTCCTTCTCGATGTTTCTGACGGGAAATACTTGAGAGAAAATTTTCAGCCAAGGTCTTGGGAATGGATAGACAAAAATCATTTTGTCTGCAGGGAACGTTCCCTTTCACTGGACAAGCAAAGGCTAATCTCAAGAGAGATCGTTAATCACGTCGAAAAAGGCGTTATCGTGGATCAATTTTATGCAGAAAGACTCTACAACCGCGAAAGTTTGACCGAACTTCTGAAAGAAGCAGGTTTCAGCGATATCACAATCCATGGCTCTATATCATCTGACTCACAGAGAGCTCAGGATTTGGGAATGATGGAGAGAAGGATCCTTCTAACAGCAGCAGTCAGAAAAGAATGGACTCGCGTTAAAAGGAAAAAAAAGTTAAAGAACATAGTTGTCATCTTAGGCGACCCTACAAAACCCGATATCTTAAAACCATTTTGTATCTTTGACGAAGATGATTTTTATACAATTGATCAAATGAAAGGAGCATTAAAAGAAGTAGACGGCTACAATTTTACATATCTTACCAATCATGATACTCTCTACCACGATCTATTGAAAATGAGGACAAAAATAGATCTCGTCTTTAATCTATGTGATGAGGGTTATAACAACATTGCAAGACATGAGCTCCACGTACCCGCTCTCCTAGAGAGCCTTGGTATTCCTTATACGGGTGCAGGTCCCCAAGGTATCGCTTACTGTTATGACAAATCGCTGGTCCGCGGTATTGCAAAAGAAATTGAAATTCCTGTCCCAGAAGCCTTTTTCATAAAGCCTGAAGACACAACTTTTGAACTAACCTTTGGTTTTCCTGTAATAGTAAAGCCTAATTTTGGCGATTCAAGTTTCGGGATTACGCAAAGAGGTGTAGTAAACAGTATTGAAGAGCTTGTAAATGCCATTTCAGAAATACGGGAGAAATTTGGCTACGATAAACCTATCATTGTGGAAGAATTTCTCACAGGAAAAGACCTCAGTGTGGGCATTATAGGCAACCCGCCTGAATCCTATACAGTTTTACCTATTATTGAGGAGGATTACTCTACTCTTCCAGAAGGATTACCTAAAATCTGTGGTTATGAAGCTAAATGGATTCCTGATTCGCCTTATTGGAACATCAAATCTATCCGTGCTGACCTTCCAGATGAGACAGAAAAATCCATCGTGGAATGGTGTTTGAAATTGTTCGAGAGGCTTGAGTGTCGGGACTATGCACGTTTCGACTGGAGACTTAATGCTGAAGGTCAACCAAAACTTCTTGAAGTAAATCCAAACCCAGGTTGGTGCTGGGACGGACACCTGGCAAAAATGGCAAAAATTGCAGAGATATCTTATACTAAAATGCTTGAAGCTATTTTAACAGCAGCCGAAGAACGACTTAAAGTTCAAATGTTGCATAAAAAAGAAGAAAATTTTACAAAAACTTAGCCTAAAACTCTGTAATAATCCTTACTTTGCTCCATTTAAATCCTGCTTATTTAGAACTACTTTTACTCCTTCACAAGAACGTAATAAAGGGCACCCAGTTCACCAGTAATATGATCATTATTTAGAATTAAGTCGTAATTTTGATCATAAATTGCCTTTATTTTAAACCCAGCTTCTTGAACCATTCTCTCGAAATCCTCGAAGAACCAGAGTCTTAGATCATGTTTTTCTTCAAACACAAAAAATTTACCACCATCTTCTACTTTCATCATAAAATTAACATGTCTTATTTTATTTGTCAAGTCATAACTCTCAGGACACCATGTCGCTTCTATTTTAATCCCTTCTCTTTCTGAAAACCAAATTTCATCTGGCTTTTTCTCATTCGTTACGTCTTCGCATGCGCATGAAATTTCTACGATATAAAGTCCACCTTTACGAAGAGATTCAGCAATAGATCCGAAATGACTTATCAAATCGTTATTTGAAAGGCAATAACCGAGACTATTGATAAGATTTATTGCAACATCAAATTTCGGATTGAACGTCATTGTTCTCATGTCGCCTAATACGACATCTGCTTTGTCAGCATATCCTGATTTCTCGATTCGTTCTTTTGCATATTCTACCATTTTAGGACTAGAATCATATCCAGTGATATTATATCCTTGTTTGGCAAAAGCAACAAGAAGAATACCGCTACCGCAAGCTGGTTCCAAAATTCTTTTCACTTCAAAACTCGCATAATTCTTAAAACAATGAATAAAAAATTCTACTTCTCTTGAAATATCTCGTGAAAAGGCGATATCATAGTACTTTGATAAGTTATAGAAGTTGTAAAACATAATTCCACCCACCCTAATTAAATTCCCAATTAAAAGCCATTAAAAGCGTTTTTTTGAGTGTTAATCCTTTCTACTTTTAAGAATAACAGGCAAATTTTAAGGATTCAGTCTAAATACGATAATGACATTGTGGCTCCTAAGATTAAAAATTTTTCCATTCAGGAACAAGGATTTTACCCATTATACACCAAGATAAAGAGCAATAACACGGAACTATTAAACATAAAAAAACATGTAAATGAGACAGTTTTAGAACTTTCTTGATTATATAAATTTATCACCGTAATGTGACTTCATCATCTCCTTCAAGTAGAAGATTTCTGATGAATGTTCCACGATACATATTAAATGGTAAGCTGTTTCGATGGATTTTGAAGCAGTGAACACGCCATGTCCCCTCACAATTACCCCAAGATGTTTTGATAAAGCGTTTGAAACGTTTTCAGCAAGTTCTTTAGAGCCAGGAGCCCCTTCTACAACGGGTATTTTCTTCATTATATGATAGCCTTCCACATCTGAAGGAATTATCTCATCATAAAAAAATGAAAGCGCAACAGAATAAGGAGGATGAACATGCATAACCACAAGGTTACCGCTGTTCTTATAGATCTCCCTATGAACAATTGCTTCCGTTGAAGCGATAATATCATTATCAGAAGGCTTACCAACATAAACCCTAACGATATCATCCCGTTTCACTTCTTCAAGGGATGTAGCATGTCTCGTTATCCAAATAGAATTTCCCTCCCGAACACTTATATTCCCTCCATGAGCTGTAACATAACCTCTAATCACTAATTTAAGTGCATATTCTCTAATCTGTTTATAAATTTCAACATCCAGCTCTTTCATGTTTTATTCCACCAATCAAGTTTGAAGGCGCGGCTCCTTCAACTTACAACTCTCTATTTTATTTTGAAAGCCATTCTTTAAGTTCGCTTGAAAATAGATCGGTATTATCTTCTAAAAAGGTGGAAGGAAGTTTTTCTTTGCTTTTTTCCACCACTTTTAAGGCGAAATCAGGACTAGTTTCATAGATGGCATAGAGCAGGTGACCTGTTCCAAAATGGAGTTCTGGAGAAGTTTTCCCTATACTTTCACCCATAATTTCTGGATCACACTCATCTAAGATCAGCTTAGCAAGATCTCTATCACATACATTCAAATTATAAATAAGACGCGCTGTCCCAAGATGGTACTCCGGAACTGTAGCCTCCAAGCTTTTAACTAAAGCTTTTTCGATTTTTTGGATGACCTTTCTCGCAAAGCCCCAAAGCCAACCGTACAAAGAAAATATTAAGCGAGCAGTACCATTATGATACCTTGGAACTGTTTTACCGATATTTTCAGCCAAAATGTCAAGATTACATTTTCCGGCCATCAATCGAGCAAAGGATATATCACAGTTATAAAGCCAAAAAATTAAAGAACCAGTCCCTTGATGAAACTTAGGTTCAGTGTTAACAATACCCTTACATAAGACCTCATTTTCAAGTTTTTGCACAACTTCCCTGATGAAAACAGGGGACTCTCTGAAAAATAAACGGATAAAATCGGCCACTTTTTTATGATGAGAAGAAGGAATAATTTGGAAAGATAAACAACCCGAAATTAAACCAATTCTTTTTTGGTTCAGAGAGTCAATTTCCCCTTCTCTTACCTCTCCCTCGTTTCTAACTGTTAATAGGATCCTTTTAATAAAGCTTTCAGCATCTTCTATAAAATATCTACTATTTTTTCTTTTGACCAACCCTTCGTTTAATAAGTTTTTAAGACCTTTTTCCGTCCATTCTGAGGCCATATCCATTTTTCTAAAAACTTCTGCCAAATTTTCCTTTTCCACTCCTTCTTCATTAAAAGCGGTTTGATAACAATAAATATAAAGGAGTATCAGATCAAAGTCCTCTGTTAAAAATAGATCATGTCCATCTTCATTTTGCTTTTTCAAAAAAACGTAAGCCTCCAAAAAAGTCCTTAGAGTAGATTAGGATAAAAAAAGATTTAAACAATTTTAAACAACCTGCTATTCTCCCCCCTTATCAAATATTTTCAAACTTTTTTTTGATAATTTTTCACTCTTTCATCTGGTTTTCACTATTTATGAAATGCAATTACATTATTTTTTAATAAAAAAGTTGGTTCAAAATAAAATACCGTCATATTTTTAAAAGAAAGCTAACTTTTTTTACCGTTATTTTTAAGAGAGTATATGGAATACATACCAATAGTACTTAAATAGGCTTTATTATTTTCATATTTAGCAAGATCTATTATATGAGGTAAATACTTTTGTTCCCAAGTAAGTTACCTAGTGTTTTGGAGTTTGACCCGAAAAATCCGCCCTTAGAACTAGCTGAAAAACTAGAACCGCTTTGGGGTTTTAAAAGGTTAGAAGAATGTTTCTCAACACTTTCAGAAGAAATAAAAAGCTCAAATGATATCATAAACACCGCTGAAAGATGTTTAAAAACCGAATACATTATTCGTGGCAAGATGACAGGCGGTAAATGGAACCAGCTTCCGGGAATGCAAGAAGAAGGTCACGAAGTTTTAGTCATAATTTGTAGTGATAAAAATTTTGCTGGACGAATCATAGACGCTTTAGATCTTGTGATGAGCTTCGGCACCCAAAAAGAGGTAATAGTTTTACCCCACTCTTGGAGCCAACAATCAGAAAGAAGACTTCAAGCAATGGTTTCAAGCTTCTGGAGAGAAGGAGTTATCGCCCTCTTCATAAAGTTCCCCCTCTCAGCTCCAATGAGAGGTTTTACCTACAAATCAGAAAAGTAAAATCTTTAAAATCATCTACCATGGAACATTAATGATCCTAAAGCTTCCCTATACTGCTTAAACATTATAAGAAATGACAGTGTTCATTAAGTATATAATAATAGAAAAAGAGCATGGCATTATGGCACTTTTCTCAAACTACACTTCGAGGAGAAGAGAGTGCAGTTTTTACTCATCCAAATATAGATCAGGGTGCGCTTTAGACCCATTAAGCGTTAGGGTTTGCGACTGCGAGAACAGATGGTTTGTGGACGGAATAACCTGCCAGTATATCGTCGAGATGTATAAGGATGGAAGGAAAAAAGGTAAAATAATTGATTAAACTTATCCTTTTTCATGGTGCGTGTAGGTTGTTGTGGTTTGGCCTTAAAAGGGGGAAAGAAGGTCTATTTTAAAACTTTTGACCTGATAGAGCTTCAATCTACTTTTTACCGCTTACCTCGACTGCAAACTGTAAAAAAATGGTCAGAAGAAGTTCCTAAAAAGTTCGAATTCACGGTAAAAGCATGGCAAGTAATAACCCACCCAAAAGAAAGCCCTACATGGCGAAGAATGGGAAAAAGCCCAAAACTCCCCTTGAAAAATCTCAAAAACTACGGATACTTAAAACCAACAAAAGAAAACTTCGAAGCCTTCAAAAAAGCCAAAGAAATCTGTAGCATACTCCAAGCAAAAATCTGCGTGATACAAACACCCCCAAGCTTCAAATTTAGTGAAGAAAACCTGAAAAACATTCAAAATTTCCTCAAAAACATAGACCGAGGAAACCTAATTTTAGCATGGGAGCCAAGGGGCGATTGGAACCAAAACCAAAAAACAATAAAAGAACTCTGCAAAAACTTCGACCTAATCCACGTTGTCGACCTACTTAAAAGAAACCCGCTTTCAGAGCACAAAATCGCCTACATAAGACTCCACGGTCTAGGAAAACAAGAAATAAACTATCGCTACAAATACACCGAAAAAGATCTAAAACAACTATTAAAAAAAACAAAAACATTAGAAGAAGCAGGACACGAAGTTTACGTGTTTTTCAACAACATAAACATGGGAGAAGATGCACAAAAATTCAAAAAAATTTGCATAGACTAAACATAGACTAAAATCTCCTCCATAAAATCGAAAGGTTTTAGAAAACCTGAAAAAATTGTTTTGTGCATCAAGTTGATTGGACGGCTAAACAGCGATATTTTATCTAGGTCGTGGTTTTATGCAAGTAAAATTTGTGCTATTAATTGGCGCTTTTCTCGGACCCTTTGCGGGTAACGCTGTCATCGCGCTTTTTGAACCGTTAAAAAATGACTTTGGTGTATCTTCATTTATAGTATTTCTCTCCGTAACCCTTTTTATGATTCCTTACGCTTTAATGCAGGTCTTCTCTGGGTCAGTAGCTGACCTTTTTGAGAGGCAAAAAGTGGTTGCTGCTGGGTTTTATGTCTACGCTATAGGCTCCTTGATATGTGCTATTTCCCCAAACATGACTATTTTTCTTGGTGCGCGTATTTTACAGGGTTTTGGAAGTGCGTTCATTTTTCCTGCAATCATGGCAATAATTGGAGACACAGCTCCCTTTGAGCGTAGGGGGGAAGCCATGGGGTTCTTGGGAAGCGCTTCGGCCCTAGGAGTCGCTACAGGGCCATTAATCGCAGGCTTTTTCGCAGTTACTATTGGTTGGCGATGGATTTTTTTACTCATATTCTTACTATCTCTAATCATCGGAATCCTTTTCTTAACCACCTTTGAAGATACGAGAAAAATCAACGAATCAAAATTTGATATCAATAAGATCTTCAAACTCATAAAAGAAGCTCTAAGTGAAACCTCAGTCCGCCTTTTAGGGATTTGTGCCTTCCTCATGTTTTTTAGCTATATCGCCGCCTTAACTTTTACATCAGATTACGTAGGCGAAGAACTTTCCATGAAAGCGGATAAAATAGGCGTTATTCTTTTCTCAGCCGGCATTGCACCAGCAATAGTTGCCATCCCAGCAGGTAAACTAGTAGACATAATAGGGAGACTAAAAGTGATTTTAAACGGGTTCACAATAATGATTATAGCTTTCATATTACTACGTTTTGCTGACTCTTTTACGCGTTTAGTAATCCTTTTTTTCCTATTAGGTTGCGGAACAGGCACAGCATGGCCTGCTTTAAACACTCTGGCTGTAGAACTTATCCCAGAAAAAAGAGCTACTGTCTCTTCACTTTACAACAGTTTTCGCTTCGGAGGATACGCAGCCTCCCCCATTCTCCTAGCCCCAATCTACCTACAATTAAGCATCACATATATTTACCTAACCTGTGCTTCTATAGTTCTTTTAAACATCCTAATCGCTTCTATTCTATGTTCCAAATTTATCAAACGTTAATTTATTAGAATCCAGAGTCTCGGTAAACAGGCAGCATCCAATTAAAATATTAAGTTTTTGTTTTTTGAGTTGAAAGATTGAGAGGTTTCCCTCCTTCTAAAACTTTTTTAGGGATCTTTTCTTTCCACTTTTCCAGAAAAGTTATGTCCTCTTTTTCTTTCCGTAAATCATCAGGCAACATGTGAGGAATCGTATCTATTATGGGATACCACCTATCACACTTGCAGGTCATTATTCCCTCCTCAACCTCTTCAAATTCTTTAAAAACATGAAGCTCCAAAGGAGAAGATTTGCACATAGGACAAACAAGTATGTTCAACAATTCGCGCTTCATATTAAAATCACTTCCTCAAATCAAAAAATAATCGAGTAAATATCTCTAAAAAGTTAGAGATTATTAAGTTAAAAACACTACGCTATAAAAAAGAGGAACGGAATAAAAATATTTCATCTTTTCCATAACTTTTAATTTTTATGTGTTTTGATAAGCATTTATTTCAGAAAAATGGTAGGTAAGTATAATGTCCAAAAGATATATCGGCTTTGATCTGAGCCCAAAACGCATTGAAACCCTCAACGAAGGCGTGTTCGCCATCGTTATGACATTGTTGATACTGAATCTTACGATACCAGAGTTAAAAAATCAGAGACTGAGAAACTGTCGCAAGAACTGCTCGAAATGTTCCCCAAATTCCATGCCTATATTCTGAGCTTCGTGGTTTTGGGCATCTTCCGGGTCATACATCATTATCAATTCCATTACATCAGACGCTCTGATGGTGTGCTACTCTGGATAAAACTCGCCTTTTTGATGACTGTCGCGCTCATACCCTTTACCACATCTCTAGTGGGGGAATACCACGAGGAAAAAGTAGCGGTTATCCTCTATGAAACCAACTGTGTCATATCTTTACTTCTACTTTATGCAATTTGGCCTTACGCTGCTGGAAGCCAACGCCTTGTGGACAGTGATATTGAGCAGAGAGTGTTAGCTCAGATAAATAAAATAATTATAACAGGGATCTTCTTCATCCTAATCGGCATCGGAATTGCGTTATAAGACCCTCTTTTGAGCCTTAATCTCCTTACTCCCTTTGGTGTGTTTTATATCATTTTTACTGCACTAGGAGGCCATGGCTTAGCGGCTCGAGCTAAAGAACATCGAAAAAAGAAGAAAAGATTGATCTTAAAGATAGAAAAACAGTGTTTCAGAAAGATGTTGAAGCTTTCAAAAAGAAGATCGGGCAAAGATTTCCTTACATAGAGGTTAGTGCAAAAACAGGAGAAAACGTTAACAATTTGTTTAAAAACCTTTTAGAAATCCTTGGCCATCAAAACTCGTGGATTGGAGAGAGAATGATTATCCCTCTTCATACATCTCCTATCTTACAAAAACCCTTTAAAGGCCTAATTATAAGCTCCAGATCATCTAAAAAACGAGCTAGGAACCTTTTTATGAAATAGTTTTTAATGTGTCGTGTTTATTTTTTTAAAAATTTTGGGGCTTTTTATTAAATCAAGAATGATGTTTCGTGGTTTTTTATTGCATCATTTTTTAATTTTACTTGGTATGTTTTTCCGTCGTAAGTTTTGGCGATTTCTTGCATGATTTTTTTGTTTATGTAGATTACGAATATGTCTTTAAAAATGCCTTCGATTTTTATTTTTTCAAATTTTTCAGTTAAGTTTTCAATGTATTCATCTACCCTTCCTATACCGTCATCCTTTTCATGTATTAAAAGTAGGGCTGAATTATCGATGAAAATACTCATGTATGCATGGATATTTGGTTCAAGAATTCTCTTTATATCGTCTTTGTTTGCATCTTCTATTCCTTTTAAAAATACGAAGTAACGGGCTTGAAAAGGATGGTGCCACATTCTAATAAACTTGTATATCCGTGCTTCTTTATCGCTTTGAGCTTTTTTTATCCATTCTAGGTACTTTTCTGCTTGAGGGCGTGAAACGTCCAGTGTTTCCATGATCTTTTTAAGCGTGATTTTTCGCACAGGATAGTTAGCAAGAAGCTCATTTAAAAGCAAGATTTCTTTTTTTATTTCCCTTGGAAGTTTCACGTGTTTTGGTCTCACCGTATGTTGAAACATCTCAACTTTCTCATCTTCTATTTTTTGATCGGTTTCTCTAATCTCTTTCTTTAAGGTTGCTTTTTCGTCAAAAACTCGGTTGAAATCGATATATTCTGCGTATTCTTTTGCAATTTTGAAGAATTTCAGCGTTCCAATACCTGTCCTTTCAATGTTGTCTTTTAGATATTTTAGATAGTTTTGAGTCATAGTTGTTGGAAATAGGATTGAAGCAAGTAATGTGAAGGAGGATCTTTTTTTTGTTTCTGTGCCGCCCCATATCAAAAATATAGAATAAGTGAACGGCATATCTTGAAGAAACTTTGATATTGATATAAAAGCGTCTTTAGATGTCTTTTGGTCTGCTAATGGTTCTATAAGAACGTTCGCTACGCTAAGACCAAAATCTCCTGCGGATTTCATAGCGGTGTGTCTTATCCAAAGCTTACTCTCAAGCTCTTGTAAAATCTCAGATGCCCGTGCTTTACTTACTTTTAAGGCTCTTGCAAACTCTTTTACTGATATGTCACCAGTCTCTATTATAAGTTTGAAGAGTAAACGCGCAGATTTGCTAAGTTTTTTTGTTTGGACAACTTTTTCCTGATAAAGAAAAAGGGCATCTAAATATTCATCCTCCCCCATCTCACGAATAATGTCTTTGAAACTTAAGATTTTATTATTGATCGCCCCTATTTTTCTAAAAAACTCTATTCCCTCCCTTTCACAGTAAAACTTAAGCTCACTAATTACAGGATCATATTTGCCCACTTCTCCATGAATTTTTAACCATTTTTCGCGAATATCTACATCTTTTTCAAGCTCAGCTCCAAAAAACCAAGCTAAAGTATTGAAAACAGAACCATTCTTACGGTTAGAAACAACGTTAAAAAGCCCCAAAATGTGAAGAGTGGTAAGGTAAGTAACCGCTGTTAAGAAACATGAAAGAACACTAACATTCCCTTCGACGTAAAAAGCCCAGTAAGGAATTTTTACCTCTATCTTTTCCCCTTTTATTTCCAGATTGTTGATAAGCTCATAATAAGGTTCATTCTCCTCTTCTAAAATTTTAAGGACAATAGTTTTACGAAAAAACTCTTCCTCTAAAAATGATTGATTAGTCTTTGAAAGGGAGAGGTTCTTTTTTATTAAAAAGAAGCGTTCGCTTATTTTTTGAACAATTTCACTATGATATACTTTTTCCCCTTTCATCATTTTTTTTACCCAAACTTCTAAATTTTGGAGGAAAAACTGTTAAATAACTCGTTATACTTCTTAATTTTTAGTTTTTTATTACGCTTTTTATAGGATTTATTATACACGTTTCTTCTTTTATATTTGTTGGGTTTTCTTTTTTCATACACCAAATATGAACCCGCGTGTTTTCATGATTGTAACAGCATGTTTCCCCTATTTCTATCACGTTTTTACAGATATCACAAAAATGTCTATTTTTAGCCCTAATTGGACGGCATAACTGTTTTTTAAGGTAAAATATGCGTTGGTATAGGGTTTTCTTTTCTAATTTTATTAAGGTTGAAATTGTATCGTATCTGATACCTGCTTCTTTTAGAGTTAGAGCAAGTATTGTTAAAACTTTTTTATGCACGTCTCTTACCTGTTTTTTTCCTTCTATTTTCTCTATTAATTCATATATTGTGTAGAGGCCCTTGTTTACGAGATCGGTTTTTTTCAAAAGAATTCCTGTTCTCCACGCCTCTTTAATGAGGGATTTTTTCAACTTTTGCTTTAATTTTTCTTTTCCCTCTTGATTATAGTCCTTTTCCCGTTTTTTCAACGTTTTCTTTTTTGAAAGTAGTTCCTGTTCCACACCGATCTTGCTTAACGATTTTTGAAGCCTTTTAACGCTTTTTTTCAAAGCTATAGCTTGAGCAGGCGTGGAAACAAACCGTTTAATGTATACACGTTTTTCCTTAGTAATTTTTGTCGCAAGGGCAAACAAGCCCCTAACCTTTCCCTCTACACTTCCGTTCCTGCAAATAAACCCGAGCTTTCCATAATTTTTTAAGAATATCTCTTTCAGTTTTTCCGCAACAATCAAAGTATCTCCTTTTACATCATACTTGCGTTTAAATCCGTTGAAAACCGCGTTAAACCGTTTACATGTAGCGTAAAATTTCATTTCTCTGGAAATATGCGGGATTTTACGCATATGCTTCATCACTACTTTGTAACTAAGGAGGCATCCGAAATATTCTGAAAGCTCTGTCCACCATTTTTCATCATGAACTCTTAAACTTCTTTTTATCCGCGACAAGTTTTCTTCTATTTTCGCAAGAAATATTTCAACAGTTTGTGGATGTTTATGCCTTACAAGGTTTTCCCCATTTCTTTCGCTTTGCAAACACTCATAGAGAGACCGCTCTACAATGCCTTTTGGAAAAAACATCGTCATTTTCCGAGCGATCTTTATGAAAGATTTGTTTAGTTGTGAAGGTGTTGTTTCTGATCTTATTTGGTCATCTTTCGAAATCAGGTTGTGTAAACGACCTAGTTTTTTAAATTTTGCTTCTTTTTGAACATTTTTTCCTTTCCACGGGCTAAACTTGCTTATCATACTGCCCGAAAATTCTATATTTTTAAAGGCAAGGCATTGAGTTTCTAAATCTTTAAGTTTAAGGTTTACTTGGGGGTTTATCCTAAGTGTCTTGTATACTCCTTTCCAATATCCCGTTTTTCTTTGATTTAGTCTTTGTTGTAAAACGATTGTACTCCTTCTTCTTTGCTTATTTTGTGATACTTGTACGGAGTACATTTTTCATAATCTCCTTAATTTGGGTAAAATATGGCTTTATACCTCTTTTAATTGCAAGAGCAAAACGGGATGTATATATAAGTTCCCTTCTTTTATAAAAGAACGCTTTTTAAAAGATATTTCTAAAATTTTAGCCTTAAAAATCAATATTTTTTATTTACAAGGTTTATTTAGTCCTAAATTAGTCTTTAAAGGCGTTAAAAATATTATCTTATCCTTTAAAACCTTTAAATATTTAAACAACTATTTTTTTTGTGAAAAATGTTCACCTTTTACTATTTTCTTTTGTCATGTTTATTCTCCTTCCCCGATGAAAACTTTGCAAACATTTTTCTTATCCCCTTAAAAATAGCGATAAAAAGGTAGCTTAAAATGGCTAAAATGCCTTTTGAGAGAAAAAAGAAACGTATGCCAAAGAGAATAAAGGAAGAGATCCTCAAAATATACCTTAAAAATCCAAGGATCTCAGGGAAGGAAGTTATGAAAAAACTAAGGGAAAAAATGACAAAAATCCGAGCTTCCAAAACAACATTTAGCATGCGTGCAGTAAGATATTTCTTAAAGAAAGTAAGAGCGGTTTATCCTCCCTATATCACCACGCCTTACCGAAAAGTTTTACTCATGTTTTCTCGCGGGTTTAACCGTAGAGACCTCCTTTCAAAGGCTGAAAACTTCCTCATAGAAGAGATTTTCGGAAACTTCTTTAACCTTAATCTAAAATCACCTGCTCTTTATGAACTAAAGTCGCAATTTTTCCTACACTCATCTTTTCCAGGCACACGAATTCTCTCGGTCTTTTTAATTCCGCACTTTATTCATGTAAACCCTGAACCCCTCCTTGCCCAGATATACTCCTGGAATCTAGTAGACGGAGGAACCGTCCTCGAAATTGAAGAAGAGAACATAACCGTATCACAAGAATTTTACGACATCACAAAACCCAAAATAAAAGGCGAAAAAGAAACATCTGAAGCGGAGATATTATTATCCCTTTTTCTTACCCACTTCCGCACAAACTTCCTAAAACAGTTTCTATCCTATGAAAAAGTAGAAGAAGAGAATGAAACAAAAAAACAACAAAAATACCCCTCTCAAAACAGCTTTTCCCCCCCTGATTCCCCTCATCTTCCCAAAGTACCAGCTTCTCCCATAACAATACCGGTAGAGGATGGAACATTCCCAGAAAACCTTTCCCAAGAAGAAAGAGAAGCGATATTATCCTTCCTTATCCATAAAGATCCCCAACAAATCGAGTTATCCTCCTTAAAGGATCTTTTAGAACGAAAAGCACTTGCAATCATTCCGAAAATAAAAACCAGTAAAATATCCCCCCAAATGAACGCTCTGATATTTGCTACAAGTTGGGAAGAAAACCTTGTTAAGGACTTAGTGCTGAGGCAACCCTACTCCCATAACTTCAAAGCCCACGTCACTAGATCCTTTGGAGATGTTAACTTGAAACCTTCTAAAAAGCTTTTTTTCTCCATATCAAAAGTTTTCTCCACCCACCTAACCCTCCTCCTGAAAATTATCTCCACAGAAATACCCCAAACATTCCTAATCAGAGTAATCGTAGAGAAAAAAGAAGATCTGTTTGAGAACACCTACGGGTAAAGGGGAAATCGTAGCTACGATTATAGCTCTAAATTCAGAGATTTCTCGACCACAATTGACGCAAAATAACTAAATTGTTCTCTCTGAAACAATTTGGACAGAAATTTACATCCCTAGACAATTTGAAACCACAATTAGTACAATATATCATCCTTTTTGCCCCTATTCTACTTTTTTCAAGAAACTTCCCAATTAAAACAAGAATCGGACCAAAAATTAAAACTCCGTAGAAAATCAAGAAGGGACTAATAAACAGAACTAAATAAAAAATCATTAAAATAACTATAAACAAAAATGCAGACAGAGTCATTAACCTGGACATTTTTTTTATTAGTTCCTCAGACATTACTACTCCCCTAAAAGGATCAGATTTTGAATCTTAAAAATCTTCTTCTTAGCATCTATAAAAATCAAGAAAGAGCTAATAAATACTACTAAAAATAACATCAGTTAAAATAATTATGAAATAAACCGCAGTTGTAATTGATTCAATTTAATGACATCATAATTTTTTAAACAATCTGAACAAAGCTTTTTATTGATGCTTAATTTTTGACCACAAAGAATGCAAATTCCTACTTTTTTTTCCGTTTTTTGCCTAGATTCAAGAAAGTCTCCGCATAAAGCCATGATTAGGCCTGAAATTAGTAATAAAATTAACAGCATTATAGGGCCAAAAATTAGTGTTAAATATAAAATCAAAAAAATAATTGAACATAAAATCACTAGTCTGAGTAGCTCATTCGTTGTTTCTAATCTTTGGAGTTTTTTGGTCCCTCCTACAGACATTGATCTCCCCTAAAAGAGTTAGGTTTTTACATTTTTAAATTTTTTCTTTTTCGGAGTTTTTTAGATTTCTGTGTTGGAGGGAGACTTTTTTAAAACGATTTTGTTCGCCTTAAATATTTGATAAATAGGTCTTAGTGATGATTGGAAATTTGGAGAAGTTTGCTCAATCTGTTGTTACCATAAAAGATGAAAGGGATGTTGTAAGGGTTCTTTACGAATATTTTTCACAAGGGTTTTTTGCAGTAAAAGAATTGTAGCTTACAAACAAGGCTTTCAACATAAAAGAGATCACAAAAAGTGCTTCCTCTTCCGTAGTAAGAATCGATTTATGTGTTGCTTCTTTTTTTTATGTGTTGGAAAAAATTAACTGTTCTAAAAATTACTAAGCCTAACCCCATTTAAATACTCGAAAATTATTTCTAGATAGGTTTTCCCAAACTTTTTTATAATATTGTAAAAAGTAAATATGTCGGGATGGTTACTATCAAAATGAGATTTAAGAAACAGACACTGTTTTTTAAATATTTAAAAAAACACGTCATCCTTGACTTCTCTTTCTAAAAGAGTTTTTTTATGGGTGTTTTTTTTATGGGTTCTATTTGTGGGTTCTTAAACCCATTTTCTATTGATACAAAATATGTTTTAGGTATGTTAGATAAGATGCGGCATAGAGGTCCGGATTCTTGCGGACTTTATTTGGACGGAAAGGCTTGGAAAGCTGAAAATTTGGAAGAGCTCTTTACGGTTAAAGATTCGGGAAAGATTTCTCTTGGTCACTCCAGTCTAGAAATCGACGGAAAACCTGCTGAAATTCAACCGTTCTTCTCTTGTGATAAGCTATTAGCTTTGGTTTATGATGGTGATATATACAATTTTAAAGAAGCAAAGAATCTAATCAGTGGACATGATATGGATACTGAAAGCAACCTTGAAGTTCTTGTACACATGATCGAAGAGTTTTATGACGGGGATCTTATAAGTGCGGTTAAAAAAATCATTAATCTTATCGATGCTATTTATGCTTTTGCTGTGACTGATGGAGTCTCAATAGTTTTGGCTAGAGATCCTTTGGGAGTAAAACCTGTTTACTTTACAAAAACTATACCATTTTCTTTTGCATCTGAAAAAAAAGTTTTAAACCGTATTGAGACCTATCGTCTCGATCCTGGTAAGTTGCTAGAAATCACCGAACAGGGAGTAAAAATACATGAAGGTACTAAGATCGATAAACCCGCTGTCACAATCGATACCTTAGAAGAAGCTGTAGAAGACTATGAAAGGGTTTTCAAAAAGGCAGTCAAAAAACGTGCAAGAGGCATTAAAAGGGCTGGAATGCTTTTCTCAGGCGGTGTTGACAGCACTCTTGTAGCCAAATATTTAAAGGATTTAAGGATCCAGCTCAAATGTTACTGCGTTGGGGTTAATGGTTCTTCCGATATTGAAAACGCTAGAGAAGCTGCTCGTGCTTTAGACCTAGATCTCAAGGTTATGAATATTACAAGAGAAATAATAGAAGATTCCTTACCCGATATCATTGAATCTATAGAGATGGATGGTTTGTTACAGGTTGAAGTAGCGATTCCGATGTATCTTGGTGCAAAAATGGCTTCCGAAGACGATTTTAGGGTGCTCTTTTGCGGACAAGGACCCGATGAGTTGTTTGGAGGTTACTCTTGGTATAAGAAAGTAATAAAAGAAGAAGGCTATTTATCGCTTCACGAAAAACAGTGGGAAGACCTCAGAAAACTATACCTTGACTGTTTTGAAAGAGATGACAAAGCCACAATGGCTCACAGTATAGAGCTTCGGGCACCATACTTGGATTTTGAGCTCATTCAAACTGCAATGAAGATTTCGCCGAAAATCAAGGTGAGAAGCCAAAATGATGACCAGAGGAAAATAGTTCATCGGGAGTTGGCTCTAAGAATGGATGTTCCAAAGCAAATCGCTTACAGAAAAAAGATCATGGCACAAGAAGGATCAAACATACATTCTCTTTTACGAGAAATTGCAAAAGATCACTTTAAAGACAACGAGGTATCAGAAAAAGACTCAGAAATATGGCCAGAAGACTACGGTAGTACCTATAGATACATAAATGAAAAGTATGGTGAACCTGAAACATGGGCATATATCCGCGAGATTAGCGCCAAGGTTAACAATAGTTACTGATTATCGCCCTATTTCTCCTTTCTTCCTTCTACTTTTCTTTAGGATTTATTGTTTAAGACTCATATATTCCAGAGAGTTTACGAACTTTTTAAGAGTTAATACCAGCCCAAAAGCTTTACCTATTTGCGATAGGGAAGTAGCATAGAATTTTTCATTGATGGATGCTGTACATTCACTGATAACTATGATGTCAAAATCTTGGTTAAACCCATCTCTGACTGTTGATTCTACACAGATGTACGTGTCTATTCCGCTAAATACCAAGATATTCTTGTCTAAAGAAGTTAACAATAACCTAAGGGGAGTATCTTGGAAAGCAGAATCTCTACGTTTTCGTATAATGTAGTTCTCTTGTTTGGGTTTCAGTTCTGGAATAATCTCCGACCCCCAAGTCTCTTCAACGCACAAATCTTTCTCAGCCGTAAACCTCCTACTTTCTGGCAAAATCTTATGTCTGGTATGTAAAGAATCGATCCCGCTTGGCTCTCGGGTAGCCCGTGTATAAAAAATTGTAATACCTTTCTTTCTACAAGCCTCAATCAATATTTTGACGTTCGGTATAATCTTTCGATAAGGTTCGATATTCTTTCCTAATCTATCATAAAGCCCATTCGGAGAACAGAAATCATTTTGCATATCTACTACAATTAAGGCTGTCTCTTTAGGATCAATTTTCACCCAATTTATTTCAAACACCCCGATCGAGAAAACTGATGAAATAACCTATAAGGATATTTCTTAGTTCTTATCTCTTAGACATGCTTGTATAACAGTTGATACCGCTATTATGATGACCCTATTAACTTATTGCTTGTATAAAAAATCGATTTATACAAAGTTGAGGCCAAAACTCGCAATTTAGTGAACAAAACAAGGAACAAACATACTGTTATATACAATTAGGTCGTCCACCATATATCTAAACAAAGTTTTCACATTATTTTCGGTTTTTCTTAGTTTTGATCTTCTTTAAAGCATTTTCTGCAACTTTCCGAACATCCTTATCTTCATCTTTTAAAGTTTGAATTAGCGGCTCTGTTGCTCTCACATCCCTGATTTTGCCTAGGGTTGTTATTGTTCTTTTTCTGACATGTTTGTCTTCGTCTTTGAGGGCTAGGATTAACGGTTCTATTGCTCTTGCGTTTCTTATTTTTCCCAAGGTTGATATTGCTCTTCTTCGAACTTCTTTGTCTTCGTCTTTGAGGGCTAGGATTAACGGTTCTATTGCCCTTGCGTCTCTTATTTTTCCCAGAGTGGTTATTGCTTTTCTTCGAATATCTTCGTCTTCATCTTTCAGACTTTGAATTAGCGGTTCTACTGCTGGTTTTCCTATCTTTTCAAGAATCCATACTACTTCCTTTCGAACAAACTTGTTTTTATCTTTTAGAGCTTTAAAGAGCGGTCTTACTGCTGGTTCTCCTATCTTTTCAAGAGCTGTCGACGCTCTTTTTCGAACGTATTCATCTTCATCTTTTAAAGCTTGTATAAGCGGATTTATTACCCTTTCATCTCCTATCTCTTCAAGGGCCCATACTGCCCTCCATCTAACTTGTTTATCTTCATCTTTTAAAGCTTCTATTAAAGGTTCTATTGAATTTAAATTTCCTATTTTTTCAAGAGCTGATATTGCTTCCCTTCGAACATCCACGTCTTCATCCTTCAGTGCTCGCGTGAGTACATCAACTACCTTTTCATCTCCTATCTCTCCAAGAGCCCATACTGCCCTCCATCTAACTTGTTTATCTTCATCTTTTAAAGCTTCTATTAGGTGCTCTATTGCCTTTTCCTCCCCTCTATTACCAAGGGTTGTTATTGCTCTCCTTCGCACATGTTTATCTTCATCTTTCAAATCCTGAATTAGTTTTTCTACTGTCTGTTCTTTTTCAGTACAATACTCCTTTTTTGCTATAAACGAATCATCAAATATTCCCATTTCGAGATCTCCTTTTTGTCAACCAATTGAATGTAAAGTAAAAGCTAAAAGAACCCCAGCATCTCTTCTCGTTTAGTTTAAATTAACAACGCTTTTTAATGAATTTAACTTATAATCTTTTCTTTTTAGTTCATATGAAAAATAGATACAATATGGTTCAACAGCTTCAAAAACCAAACATTGCTATATAAACAACTCACAAAAAATAAAATAATATTAAAGAAACATCGGTAAAATATTAACAAAAATTCATATTTATTGTTATTAATTATTTTCAATTATTTTATTTATATTTTCTCTAATTATCGGGTGTAAAATTACCATAGAAGAGGATGTGAGATACGTGAAAAAAATTGATTTCAAAAAAGAGCTCAAACACTTATACAATACTTCTGCAAAAGAAGTTGTATTTGTTGATGTTCCCGAAATGAATTTTCTAATGGTTGATGGTTCTGGAGATCCAAATACAGCTCAGGAGTATAACGATGCAGTAGAAGCGTTATATAGCGTATCCTATTCTCTTAAGTTTATGATCAAAAAAGGAGGAAGAGCGATAGATTATGTTGTGATGCCCCTGGAAGGTCTTTGGTGGACCGATGATATGACTCAGTTTACCACAGATAATAAAGATGTTTGGAAATGGACGTCTATGATTATGCAGCCTGAGTTTGTGACAAAGGATCTTTTTGATGATGCTGTTGAAGAGGTTAAAAAGAAGAAGAAAAACTCGCCTGCTCTTCCTAAAATACGTTTTGAAAACTTTCATGAAGGTTTATCAGCGCAAGTAATGCACATTGGTCCGTATTCTGCTGAAGATTCAACCATTGAGAAACTTCATAACTTTATTAAAGAAAATGGATACGAATTCGATGGATTAATACAAAAACACCATGAAATATACTTGAACGATCCCCGTAGAGTGGCACCAGAAAAAATGAAAACTGTTATAAGACAACCGGTAAAATCTGAGTAAAATCCATCACAATAACAACATGTTTACCATTTGTTTAGGTAACCCAAATGTCTTAACCAACTTCTTTTATCTGTAAAACATCGCTGAAAATCGCGCTAAAAGAAGGTAAATTCAGATGAAAATAGTTCAATACAAACCAATAGGGATCATAAATTCACCGTTTAAAGAGCCCAAAGGGATGCCCATACAACCGGTTAGGGCAAAGGGCGTGTCGGGAACAGTTGAGTTGCAACCAGAATATAAAGAAGGACTTAAAGACCTTGAGGGCTTCTCCCACATCATGCTCATTTATCACTTTCATTTATCAGAAGGCTATTCATTGAAAGTAAAACCGTTTCTTGATGATACCCTTCGCGGTCTTTTTGCGACAAGGGCACCGAAACGCCCGAATCCCATAGGTGTTTCAGTTGTTCGTCTCGAGAAAATTGAAGGAACAACCCTCTATATATCAAATGTCGATATCGTAGACGGCACCCCCCTATTGGATATTAAACCATATGTTCCAGAATTCGATAAAAGTGAAGAAAAGGTACGGATTGGATGGCTTTCTAAAAAGATTAAAAAATCTACCAATAAAAGGTCAGATGAAAGCTTCAGAAGCTGATATGGAATATGCAACTTCCGATAAAAGTATTTTAAAGTCCCCTTATAAAAGAGTTTTAACACGCTAGTTAAAACCAAATGAGTGCTGATTTTAGTTTGTTAGAAGTGTCCGAGTATACTGGGGTGATATCAGAATATTTAACAGGCAATTTAGCCATTTTTAATATTAATGTTTATTAATGTTTATAACATTTAGATATGAATAGCTGGCGGTTGGTAAGCCTTTGGTGTTCGTTGAGAAACTTGTGTTGAGGAATTTTAAGAGCTTTGGTCCACGTAAGGTTACCATCAATTTCACTAAGGGTTTTAACGCTATTGTGGGACCGAATGGCTCTGGGAAAAGCAATGTAGCTGATGCTCTCCTTTTCGTTTTGGGTAATTTGAGTTCTAAGACCTTGCGGGCCGAGACATTTTCTGGTCTGATTTATGACGGGCCACATGGTAAACCTACTTCTGCATCTGTTTCATTGGTTTTTGATAATAGCAACAGGGAAATGTTGATTGATGCTGATGAGGTTGTTATTGGGCGTGATGTCTTGTCTAACGGCCGGGGGAGGTATAAGCTTCAGGGACGCACTGTGACGCGATGGCAGATCATCGATTTCTTGGACACCGCTAACATTCACCTAGATGGATTTAATATTGTTCAGCAAGGGTTGATCGCGCAGTTAGCTCAGATGGATCCTTTGGAGAGACGTAAGATCATTGAACGCATGGCGGGTATTGAAGCTTATGACTTGAAGAAAGAAGAAGCTCTTAAGGAGCTAGAGCAAGCTGATTTCAATTTGAAACAGGTAGAAACAAGGATTGGCGATGTTTTAGAGATAATGGAGCGATTAAAGGAGGAAAAAGAAGCTGCGCTCCGTTACGAAGAAATCGGGATAAGGATCAACGAAATCGAGGACCTTTTACTATTAGGCAAATTAATGCTTTTAGAGGATTCTTTGGCCGATATTGATGGAGAAATTGATAGGTGTGAGGAAGAATGCTCCGATATTTCTGCCCATATTGATAGTGATCAAGAGTTTTTGGAAGAATTGGATTCCAAGATCATTGAGATGGAGGTAAGATTATCTGATAAGACTGAGGAGCTGAACGGTCTTAGGGATAGGGGAGCCAATGTGCGTGAAGTCCTCAGCGCAGAGGAGGTGCGCTTAGATCATTTGAACAAATCAATTAAAGAGTCAGATCAGAGAATTAAGGAAATACGTGAAGGGATTAAGACTGTTAAGATGGATTTGATAAAAGGAGAGGCTGATTTAACCTTTTTGAAGGAGAGTTATCAAAGCAAAACTTCGGAAATAGAATCAAAGGAGAAGGAGATTGCTGATTCTTCCTCCAGTTTGGAGGGACTCTACAAGGAAATATCTTCAAAACAAAAGAGTTTAACTGATCTGGCAAATAAAAGGCGAGAGATGGAGAGCGATTTGGTTTCACTTAAATCACAAGTTCAAGCTAAACGCAAAGAGCTTCAACTCCTTGAAGAATCATTGAGAACCACAACGGAAGAATTTGGTAAAAAGAAGGAAACAGTTGACGAGATCAAGTTGTTGGTTCATGAGACCTTGAAAAGCTTGGAGGAAAAAGCCCAAGAGTTGAGCCTCCTTGAGGAAAGATTAAAAACTAGTGAAAGAGGCACGGTTGAAGCTCTCACCCAAGATATCAAGGTTTTGGAAAGTGAAATACAGGACCAAAGAGCGGAATTAATTAGAGCAAAGACGAGATTGGAAGCTGTTAAGAACCTTCGCAGCATTTTTAGGAGAAAAAAGGCCGCCATAAACGCGGTACTCATGCTTGGAGACCAGCAGAAAATCAAAGGAATCTACGGCACTGTTGCTGAGTTATGCACAACAGACCCCCAATTCACGGTAGCACTCCAAGTTGCAGGGGGAGCAAGACTTGAGTACGTTGTCGTTGAAGATGATTATACCGCCACAGAATGCATTAAATACCTCAAAGAAAGAAGAATAGGAAGGGTTTCATTCCTACCTTTGAACAGGGTTCAACCGAAGAAGGTTATCACTGCGAGTGAAGTTGAGGGTTATGACGAGATGGAGGGCGTGATTGCCCCAGCAATCAGTTTAGTTAAGTTTGATGAAAAGTTTCGAAAAGTCATAGAGTTCGTTTTCGGCGGCGCGTTAATCGTTGAAAGCTTAGAAGCTGGTAAGAAAGCAAGCAAATATTGCGATCGAGCCGTAACTTTAGAGGGAGACGTTTTCTACCACTCTGGCTTGATTACAGGGGGTCACTACCAGAAAAAGTCTGCAACTATGCCTTTTTCAATAGACCCAGAGGAGATTAAAGAGCTTCAAGAGAAGTTACAATCTCTTGAGGAATCTAAAAATAAAAAGGAAGATAAACTTGAACTACTTTTGGGAACAGAAAAAGAACAGGAAGCTGCTGCTGAAAAACTGAAGCGTGATTGTGAAAGGTTAAGGCAGTCTAAAACGTTTGAAGAGGAAAAACTTGAGAAGGAAAAACAAGAGTTTGAAAAATTTCTTTTAAGGATCAAAGAGTTGGAAAAACGCGTCTTAGAAGAGGAAATCTTGTTAAAGCAATTGACAAGCGAAGAAGAAGAAAAAGAGAAGCTTGTTCAAGAAATAAGCGAAGAGGAAAAAGTTCGCTTAGAAGAGCTTGAAAACTCTAAAGCTCTAGAACAGTATCAAAAACTTGAAAACTTGAAAACTGAAGCAGCAACACTTAGATCCCAACTGAGCGAGATTGAAATAAAGATCACTGAACGTCAACTCCTCGTAAAGCAAGCAAACAAGCAAAACGAGGATTTACAAAAAACTTTATCATCATTAGAAAATGAAAAAACCCAATTATTAGCAGATAAAGAAGAAAAGGATAAAGTCGTAGAAAAAGAGAGGGAAAGGCTTCAAAAAATATCAGAAGAACAAGAAGCAACAAAGACCGTTATTTCAGAAATGAAAGAAGAAGAGAAGAACCTAAAGAAAGAGATAAAGAAAACAGAAAGAAAATTGAAACACCTTGAAAAAACTCTTTCAGAGAAACAATCAGAGATCAGGGAGCATAACGTCAGAAAAGAACACATAGAACAAAAAGTGGAAAAATTAAGGAAAAAAGTGGAAAAAAAGGACAACTTGATGAAAATAAAAGACAGTGAAACAATAGATACGGAAAAACTCGAAAATGAAATAAGCATGCTCATACAAGAAAAAATCGACCTAGAACCCATTAACCAGTTAGCTGTGTCACAGTATGAGCAGTTTGAGAAAAGGTACAAAGAATTAGGTGAAAAGAGAAAGAAGGTTCTTGAAGAAAAGGGAAGCATTCTAGAATTCATGAGACAATTAGAAGAGGAAAAGAGACAAGCATTCTTAAAGGTTTTTAATGAAGTGAACACCCACATGCGTAAGATATTTGCTCTATTATCACCTGGCGGAGAAGCTTACCTAGTACTGCAGAACCCAGATGATCCCTTCGCTGGTGGGGTAGACATCAACGCCAGTCCAGAAGGGAAGAAGGTTAAAAGCCCTAGGGCTATGAGTGGGGGAGAGAAATCCCTGACGACCCTTTCCTTCATGTTCGCCATCCAACAAGTATCCCCTGCGCCCTTTTATTTACTTGATGAGATAGATGCTTTCCTTGATCCTGCCAACGTTCAAAGAGTAGCAGAATTGATATCCGATCTATCTGAAAAATGGCAATTCATAGTAGTGAGCCTCCGAGATGTCATGATTGCTAGAGCAAAGACTTTGATCGGTGTTTATAGCAGAGAAGGCATTTCCAACACGATACGCCTTAATTTGGAGGACCTCGTGAAAGTGTTGACCTCAGAAGGTGTTGAACTGGAAGAGTTAACGGATGAACAGGTAGCTATTGCTAAAAGGTGAAAAAATTGGATGAAGACTCGAATTTAAAGCCCTTAGATGGAAACAGTGAAAAAAAGAAACCTTTCTGGCTAGAACCGCCTTACGTATACTTATTAAATGTTATAAAATCGCATAAACTTGATCCATGGAAAATCGACCTTGCAGGCCTCATACTCTCCTTTCTAGAACTTTTAGCCGAGGAAGAAGAAGTAGATTTTACGGTTTCAGGGCAGATTCTTCATTCTGCCTCAGTAATACACAGGAAAAAAACGGATAGTTTGTTGAAAGAAACCCTCATTCAAACAGAAGAAAAGGTTAAGAGCGAAGAAGATTTGAGCAAGGAATTAAAGGCTAATATCGATTTATTGACATCTTTGAGAAGAAGCAAAAGGGAAGCGAGTTTATCCGAACTAGCTTATGCACTTAAGAAAATTATTATGCAGAAACAGAGAGCAAAAAGGAAGGATAAAAAGAGTTTTAAAGAGGCAAGCCGCGAAGAATTCAAAAAAATAGCAATTGATGAATATAAAACAGACTTCGAGAAGATCATCTTTGACACCTATGAATACGTTAAAAGATATCTAGCTAATGGTTTAAGCATTGAATTAAGCTGGCTAATAAGGAAAATTTTAGATGAAAATTTTTCACAAGATCTTGGCCATGATCGTAAGGTGATTATGCTGGTTAACATAGTACTTTCATTACTATTTTTAGCTAGTGATCAAAAGATAACCATAGAACATGACGAAGACAATGGACAGATTGTTATAACTTCTGCGTCTTTTTAGCCCTCGAACAGGTTTAACTCTTTCATTTGAAAAACTTCTTTTATTTTAAGAACCTTTAAAGCAAAATCGCCTATCAATCTAAAAGCAGCCAATATCCTCTTAAATAGTTTACATTTGGATTAGTAGGTGAAAATTATGGTGGATTATCCTGTTCATTCCCATGATTTGGTTATTATTGGTGGAGGTCTTACAGGTCTTCGGGCTGCGATCGAATCGTCAAAGGCTGATTTTGATGTAGCTGTTGTTTCTAAGGTTCACCCTCTTCGCTCTCACTCAGTTGCTGCCCAAGGCGGTATTAATGCAGCTTTAGCGAACGCAGTTGGGGGCGAGGATGACAGCTGGGAGAGACATGCTTTTGATACTGTAAAAGGTTCTGACTACTTAGCAGATCAAGACGCTGTAGAGATCATGTGTAAGGAAGCTCCTAGGGCTGTTATTGAGCTCGAGCATATGGGCACTGTTTTTTCAAGAATGAAGGATGGTAGAATCGCCCAACGTCCCTTTGGTGGTGCAGGTTTTCCAAGAACTTGCTATGCTGCGGACCGCACAGGTCACAACCTTCTACATACCCTTTTTGAACAGGCCAACAGCAGGGATATCACGATCTATCCTGAATATTATGTAACTAGTTTGGTAAAAGATGGGGGTAGATGCGTTGGGTGTACAGCTTTAAACATTGCTGACGGGACACTACACGGTTTTGCTGCAAAAGCTGTCCTACAGGCGACTGGTGGTTATGGTCACCTGTTCGCACGTTCAACTAACGCTCTCATTAATACTGGCGATGGCGCTGCCCTAGCATATCGTGCAGGCGTACTATTAGAGGATATGGAATTCGTCCAGTTTCACCCAACAACACTATATGGCACAAACATCCTTATCACAGAAGGTGCAAGAGGCGAAGGAGGATATCTTTACAATAATAAGCATGAACGTTTCATGAAAAATTATGCACCAAAAGCAATGGAACTAGCCCCAAGAGACATAGTCGCAAGAGCAATCCAAACTGAGATAGATGAAAGAAGAGGATTCGAAGGTGAATATGTCCATCTTGACCTGACACATTTAGGTGCTGATAAAATAAATCAACGCTTACCAGGTATTAGGCTTATCTCTATGGATTTTGCAGGCATAGACCCTATAGCAGAACCGATATCGGTTCAACCAGGTCAACACTATTCAATGGGCGGTATAGCGGTAAACACAAAAGGAGAAACAGAACTAACTGGCTTATACGCTGCTGGCGAATGTTCTTGCGTTAGTGTACATGGAGCAAACAGGCTGGGCGGAAACTCTCTTCTAGAAACGGTAGTTTTCGGAAAGCTAGTAGGTGGAGAAATTGCTCAAAAGCTTCCAAGTATCAGTAAACCTTCCACGGAACCACTCAAAGAGGCGTGTAGAAAAGAAAGCGAAAGAATAGACAAACTTCTCTTGCGGGAAGAAGGAGAACGGGTTTCCAATATAAGAGAAGAACTGAGAAAGATGATGTTTGACCATTTTGGCGTTTTCCGAGACGAAAAAACCATGAAGGAAGGCTTAGAAAAACTTCATATGCTGCAGAAGCGGTTTTCTAATGCTTACATCGATAACAAAGATCTTGTTTTCAATTATACCCTTATCTACACCCTTGAACTTGAGGGAATGCTATTGATAGCAGAAGCATTAGCTTTG
>Ga0209636_10000950_pt1 | contig 28771 bp, 26 predicted proteins | sample DeeMarSWOR152_54_FD_187464 | JGI IMG/M metagenome (GOLD analysis project Ga0209636, IMG submission 187464) | Marine sediment microbial communities from White Oak River estuary, North Carolina - WOR-1-52-54 (SPAdes) (version 2) | ecosystem: Environmental > Aquatic > Marine > Intertidal zone >...
ACACGACCTCATGTAAAGTTACTTATTCAACAAAGCAACTCCTGTTGACATTTTTTGGATGATAGACTCCCTCAGGGCTGACCCATTACAGGAGTATCGAGTCTGTGAGGGTTCCTTGCGCTTTATGGCCTGTTTCTTGAATCATCCCTGCTGCACAAGGCCAGGGATGTATCGACAGCGCCATCCGGAACGTACCGTATTCTACCGGATCCTTTTTCATTATTTTGATAAATTTCTCTTAGAGTATGAAAACCGCTTCGAGAAAGAGTACGGCTATTTTTGGCCGGTCATCAAAGAGGTGGTGGAGCACTATCTCGACTGCGGCAACCTGAAGTGCGGCTTTTGTGGAGCTTTTTGCGCCTCGAACGACATCGGTGACGCATCTCCGGCTCTCAAGCCGTCCTTGACATCTTTTTGAGTCATGATTTACAATTGCTCACGATTATTGAATAGGAAAATCGAGACAAAGACTCACAATCGGACATCGCAGCCGAAAACGAAATTCTTATCCCTTTTTTTTAGCTTTCCAGTCTATTCCTAATTGAGCTTTTTTATTTGGACCTCTATAACTAACACATATGACGAAAGAGAGATGGAAAGTTTCGCAGATTGGAAAAGCTTATTTTTTCTTGGCGGATAAGAACCTGAGCTTGAGGAGCCTATCGACTTCCCTAATTTTTAACCTCAAGATATAAATAAGGACGAATATTGCTATCCACATCCAGGCCACGAAAACGTAAATACCTGTTGATTCTTTAATATTCTGAGGAGAAGGGATAATTTTCTCCTGATCTTCCTTAGCCTGAATTATCTCTTCCTGCTCCTCTTGGGTAACCTGCTGGGCAAAGTTAAACTCCAGGATGAAAAAAGAAAGAAAGAAGATTACCAACAAGAACAAACCCAGAAATTTTTTCCCTCTCAGCCTCATAATAGACTCCAGACCGTCATCACCACAGCATAACCTATAACCACCAAAGCAATAACGGTGATAATCCTGCCTTTCCTTTCTGCGGGTTTATTATCGATAAGAGGCAGGAAAAAGAACATAATCCCCACGACTAATATCAAGAACACAGCGAGAGTATCGCCAGGAAGAAAAAATATGTTGGCCGGGAAGATTTTAAGCGTCTGGAACAGGAAAAGAAAATACCATTCAGGCTTTATCCCCTCGGGGGCAGGGGCCATCAAATCTGCTGCTTTATCCAGAGAAGGGGGGAAAAAAATGGCCAGAGAGAAAAGAATCCCCAGGAGCAGAAGCCAGACGATCATTTCCCGGTAGACAAAGTTTGGCCAGAAAGGAATCTCCCTCACCTTTTCCTTCTTAGCTTCGGCAGAAAGGGGAAGGCTCATTCCCTGTTTCTGGATGAGATAGATATGAACACCCAGAAGGATAAACATAAAAACAGGAATGATGCTTACATGAAAGCCAAAAAAGCGGGTCAGGGTGTCACCCGTAACATCTTCTCCTCCTCGAAGAAATTTTGTGACCCAGACTCCGACCAGAGGTATAGAACTAGGAATATCTGTCCCCACTTTGGTCGCTGAGAGAGAAAGGTCATCCCATGGCAAGAGATATCCGGTAAAGCCAGACAGCAGAGTAACAACGAGAAGGAAAACTCCGCTCATCCAGGTTAGTTCCCTTGGATTCCGGTATGATTTTGTGAGCCAGGTGCTGAGAAGATGGATAAAAACAAAAGCAATCATGAAAGAAGAAGCCCAGCTGTGGACTGACCGGATAATCCATCCCAGAGGAACTTCGGTCATTATCCGGGCAACGCTCTCGTTGGCTCCTTCCAGCGTGGGTTTATAATAAAAGACGAGCATAAATCCTGTTATGATTTGAATGGTGAAAAAGATCAGGATGGCGCTTCCCGTGTAATACCAGATTGAATGTTTGTGCTGGGGAACAGTCTTTTCTTTTAAAAATTTGGTTATAATTGAAAGCCCAAAGCGCTCATCAAGCCAGGATTGAATTCCAGTTTTCATTTGCCTTCCGCTCTTTCTTCGCCTTCTCTCTTGATGATTAAGTCCTCCCCTTCGATAGATACTACCAGACGACGAAGAGGCCGGGGAGGGGGACCCCCGATGTTTAGACCATTCTCATCATACCAGCCGTCATGGCAGGCACAGAAAAACTTCCTCTGGTCCTCCAGGTAGCTGACATTGCAATCCAGGTGAGTGCAAACACCAACAAAAGCCAAATACGAACCATCATCGTTCTTTTTTAAAATGCCGGGCTTGGTTCCCCACAAAAAATTTTTAACAGAATTAGGCACCATATCCCTAAAATCTGCAAAAGGTAAAATAACCTGATCCGGCTCCCTCGTAGGCGGAAAAACAAACTTTATGACAGGATACAGAAAGGAAGCCAGCAATGCTCCCAGCCAGCCTCCGAGAAGACCGTTTAAAAATTGCCGGCGGGTGAAAAGCGAATGTTTGAGCTTCATCTTTTTAATCTGAAAATTCGTTTTACCTTTTCGACAACAAGCTTCCTCCTCAAAGCTTCAATGCCATCTGCAGGCCTTACCTCTTTAGGGCAAACCTCGTTGCACTTAAAAATTGTATCACATCCCCATACTCCCCCTTCATTGTTAACGCTTGATAGGTTCGAGAAAGGCCTTTTATCCCTTGGATCTTTCACAAACCGATAAAGCTTAGCCAGTGCAGCAGGGCCCAAGTACCTTCCATCTCTTGAGGCCACTGGACAGGCGCTGTAACAACATCCACACATGATGCAGTTAATGTACTGGAATATCTTTTCCATCTCTTTTTCTTCAATTCTATGACCTTCCTCTTGGATTTCCTCATCATAGAAAAGGTAGGGTTTGATTTGAGAAAGAGCTTCCCAGAAAGGCTCCATATCCACCACCAGATCTTTCTGGATTTCCAGATTGGGCAGGGGTTCTATAACAATCAGGGAAGATTCAAGAGATTGAAGCTCTGTCCGGCAGGCCAGATCAAAGTTTCCGTTGAACACCATGGCGCACGACCCGCATATGGCTTCTCGACAACTATACCTGAAAGCAAGGGTTGAATCCTGCTCGTTTCGGATTTCCATCAAAGCTTCCAGGATCGATTTCTTCTCCTTCGTTTCCAAGGAAAAATCCTGAAAGTATGGATGCTCGTCATTTAAGGGATCGTACCTGAAGATTTTAAAAAGATATTCCATCTCAGTATTTTCTCGCTTCTGGCTTGTATTTGCTTATATTTACTCCTGCATAGCTTATTTGGGGCTTACCTTCTTTGCAGGTGACCAGAGTATGCTTGAGCCAGTCCTTATCATTACGCTCTTTGAAGTCCAGGCGATAATGGGAGCCCCGGGTTTCCTCTCTTCTTAAAGCACCCAGGGTAATGACCTCTGCTAAATCCAGCATGGAATCAAACTCGAGGATGTTCACAAGCTCCTGGCTGTAGCGGAGGCATTTTCCATAAAGATAAACCTGCTTATAGTCTTTTTTGAGTTCAGAGATTTTCTCCAGGGCATCCCTTAAATCCTTCTTTTTTCTGAAAATCCCCACTTCCTCACTCATAACAACTTTCAACCCTTCCAACAGACGATGGACTCTCTCTCCAGAACTCCTCTTCTCCCATTCCTCAATTCTTATCTTCACTTCTAATGCTTCTTTGAGGAGAATCTTTTCACTGCTGTTAGTTCCTTCGCTCCCCTTGACATAAATCGATGCTTCTTCCCCAGAAATTTTTCCAAAAACAACCGTATCAAGAAGGGAATTCCCCCCGAGGCGGTTAGCACCGTGAACTCCTACGCAAGCACATTCTCCAGCAGCAAAGAATCCTTCCACACGCGAGGCGCATTTCTCGTTGACATCAATCCCGCCCATCGAATAATGCTGGGCCGGCTGTATGGGGATAGGCGTGTCGACCGGGTCAATTCCGGCAAAATTTATGCAAATTTCCCGAATTCCAGGTAATCTTTTCTTTATTTTCTCTTCTCCTATATGCCTCAAATCGAGATGAACATACTGTTTGTCAAAACCGTTTCCCTTATCAATCTCAGTCTCGATAGCTCTGGCGACAATATCTCTGGGGGCAAGCTCCATGGCTGAAGGAGCATAATCCTCCATGAACCTTTTTCCCTTGTTATTGACCAGATAACCTCCTTCTCCCCGTGCTCCTTCTGTTATTAAAATATTCTTGCCATGAAGAGATGTAGGATGAAACTGGACAAATTCCATGTCTCTTAGGGGCACACCCGCTTTGTAAGCTATCCCTATTCCGCTTCCATGATTGATATAAGCGTTAGTAGTCCTCGAATAGACCCTCCCATAGCCACCAGTAGCAAAAATAACGGCTCTGGCCCTTACAGGCATTATTTGACCCGTAGCTAGATCATAGACGACAAGTCCCAGGCATTTCCCATCCTTCACTATGAGCTTGGTAACCAGCCATTCATTATAGAATTTGACTTGTTTTCTTATTGACTGTTCGAAGAGAGTATGGAGGATGACAAGTCCTGTCCTATCAGCTGCATAACATGTCCGGGGAAATCCTGCTCCGCCGAAAGGTCTCTGGGCGATAACTCCGCCGGGGAAACGGCTGAAGGGGACACCCAGGTACTCTAATTCGTAGATTGCTGAAACTGCCTTCTGGCACATCAACTCCGCAATATCTTGATCAGCAAGATAATCACTTCCCTTGATGGTATCAAAGGCATGCCTCTCCCAGCTGTCGTCTCTTCCAACTGGATTGTTTCCCAGGGCTGCGTTTATCCCTCCTTGAGCAGCAACAGAGTGAGAGCGAAGAGGATGGACTTTGGATATAACGGCAACCTTAAGATGAGGATCGCAGGATAATGCCGCAGCTAATCCTGCCAATCCACCCCCAACAACAAGGATGTCCTGACTTATCATTCAGTAATTCCTGGTAAAGTAGAGGACAAGCAAAAGAGCGCTTAAAACAAGGCTAAGTAGAGTAGATATCCAGAAAAGTAACTTCTCTTTCCTCAGCCCCAGATCAATTGCAATCGTTCTCAGGCCATAAAAAGCATGAAAAACCACAGAAATAATAAGCAGAGTGTCTATAAAGGGATTGGTGTGAAGAACAAGAGCCCAATCTGGCTTTTGTTCTTTCGTCATCAAAAAGAAAGACGTTAAAAACTTAAGGCAAAGGAGGAGGATAAGCAGGAGACCGCTGATGCGATGGAAAACCCATACAAACATTAAATTATTTCCTTGCTTTGAAGATATATTAAAATAAAGACAAAAACGATTGTCAAGAAAAAGAGGACTACATTATACCAAATTTAGCGTAAAGGGGGCTCTTTAACGAAAATTGAGGGAAAGAATGATTGTTAATGCTTTGGATCAGAGAAGATATTGTAAGTTTTCATCTTGTAGCTTAAAATTCTTTCTGTTATCCCAAGAGAGCGCGCGGCCTTGCTCTTAACTTTGCCGTTTTCCATAAGTGCTTTCTTTATTTCTCTAATCTCCACCTGCTTGACTTTATCCTTTAAAGACAGTCCCTCATGGATTAATTCTTCCTTCTTCTCTTTTAAAAATACGGGCAAGTCTTCTGAAGTGACAACACTTCCTTCACAAAAGACAACGGCTCTCTCTATTGAATTCTCCAGTTCTCTTATGTTTCCTGGGAAAGAGTATTTAAGGAGAAAGTTCATAGCTTCTGCTGAAATCTCCTCTATTTGCTTGCCTTCTCTCTCGCTATATTTCCTGATAAAATGATCAACCAAGGGAGGAATATCTTCCTTTCTTTCCTGGAGAGGAGGAACATGGATATGGATGACATTCAGCCTGTAATAAAGGTCGGGTCTGAACTTTTCCTCTTTCATCAATTTCTCTAAGTTCTTGTTTGTAGCTGCTATGATCCTTACATCCGATTTTAAAGGTTGGGAAGATCCAAGGCGATAAAATTCTTTCTCTTGAAGGAAGCGTAAAAGCTTGACCTGGAGCTGAGAAGGAAGATCTCCTATTTCGTCCAGAAAAATGGTCCCTCCCGACGCGGCCTCGAACTTTCCAGTCTTCCTTTCAAAGGCGCCGGTAAATGATCCCTTCTCCGCTCCAAAGAGCTCGCTTTCAATCAATGTTTCAGGAAGAGAAGGAATGTTGACCGCCAAGTAGGGTCCTTTCTTTCTCTTTGAAGAAAAATGAATTGTCTTGGCTACAAAGTCTTTTCCGGTCCCAGTTTCTCCTGAAATCAAGACAGTTGCATCACTCTTCGAAGCTTTTGAAGCTAAGAGTGCAACACCTTCCATCTTCGATGAGGAGAACACAAAGTTCTTTGAGCTAAATTTTTCTTCCAGAGAATTTTGAAGGATTGATATTTCTTTCTTTAGCTTAAGTCTTTCCAATGCCCTCGCTATGACCAACAGAAATTTACCAAAATCTATGGGTTTGACGATATAATCGTAGGCTCCCTTCTTCATGGCCTCTACGGCATTTTCAATATTGCCAAAAGCTGTGACCATAATAGGAGTAATAAGAGGATTCTTTTCCAAAATATCATGAATGACGTTTATCCCTGTTTCTCCATCGAGCTTGTAATCAACAATCGCAATATCTATAGGATGATCATCAATAATATTGAGGGCTTCCTTCCCTGATGCTGATTCAAAAACAGTATAACTCTCCTGTTCAAGATTTTCCTTGATCAATTTTCTCTGAAGAGAATCATCCTCCACAACCAAAATGTTTGCCTTGCTCATCTCAGCCTCCTGGAATCTGGATAAGAAAAGTCGTGCCCAGTCCTGCCTTGCTCTGGACTTCGATCTTGCCCTCATGGGCCTCAACTATTTTTTTGGTCAGGTAGAGGCCGATACCTAACCCTTGCTTTTTTCTAGAGAAAAAAGGCTCAAAAATATGTCTCTCATCTTCTTCAGCAATCCCCCTTCCCGAATCTTCGATCTTTATTAATACCTTTTTTTTCTTTTGCTGTGCTTCGATTGAAACCAAACCGCCGCTGCCGGCTTCAATAGAGTTTCTTAGAAGGTTGCTCAAGGCCTGACTCAGCAAATCCTTATCCGCTTTCAGGGCTATCGATGAAGATTCCACGTAGCGTATTTCTACATCTGCTTTATCTGATTCCTTTATGAGTGACCCGCGAACAGACGATACAACCTCAGCAAGGGCGAACGTCTCTTTCCTCAATTTTAGAGGTCTCAAAGAGGACGCAAACTGGTCAATGATTCTAGAAATCTTCTGGATTTCTTCCTTGCCTGCACCGACCTCTTCTTGAAGGTCAGGTGGAGCTTTTTTTTCAAGGAGCTCAAAAATAAGCGAAACACTATTCAAGGGATTTTTAATCTCATGGCCAACGCCAGAAGTAAAAGCGGAAATCTCCCGGTACCTTTCTTTTTCTTTTTTTTCCTCTTCCGCCTCTCTCTTTTTCTCCAGATAATGTCTCTGAAGTTGGTATATACCTAAGAAAAAAATGATACCAATAACAGAAATAAGCCCAAAAATTAAAAAGAAATTTCGTCGCGAATAGACAACCATTTCCTCCAAGCTCTCCAGAGAATAACCTAAGTAAAGAAAATATTCTTTTCCTTCTTGGACAGAAAACGGAGAAAAATAGTTGAATATTTTTCCCGCCGGGGAATCTATTATCCATGATTCTTCATCTTTTATGGATTGCAGAGAAAGAGGGAGGTATCCTTCAAACTGAGAACTCCAGCTTAGCACTTCCTTTTTTTCATTAAGCAGAGCCATGTAATAAATGTTTTCTTTTCTGGCATAGGACTCGAAGATCTGATCCGCTGAATAATTCTCCATTAAAAAGTGGGATATATTGACTTTTAAAATTTCAACCGTAGCCTGAAGCTGCTCCTTGACCAAGTCTTCAGTTTTATTTTTTATATACGCCCTGTTTAAGGACGAGAGAACAAAAAAAATTACAATTATTCCTATAAAAGGAAGTGTAAAAAAGAGAAGAAAGTTCTTACTTCTCAAAATCGTTTGCCTTTTCTTCTCTTCTTGTACTTCATACCGCTTCCCCTCCAAGCTGGGAACCCGCGCTTATCCCTGAGAATAAAAATTTCTCCCCTGAATCGAATTTGACGCGCAATAATATTTTGACTTCCTTCTTTTAAATAGAGGGAACCCACCACTTCAAGTTCTTCCCCTTTATGAAAATCGTGTGTGAAAAATCGGACCGGACTTATCTCGACAATAAACTTCTGATGAGTCTTTTTCTCCTCTAGCTTAATAATTAAGAAGGGAGAGGAGTCTTTATAGCGAGGCTCCATGATTATCTCTTGAATCGTCCCTTTTATCTTCTTTTCTGTATCAACATTATAAAAATGAAGAGGACTCTGGGGCTCTTGGCCTGAGGAAAAGCTCCAAAATCCCAAAATGTAGACCATTATAAAAAGGCTTAATCCTTTCTTCATTTCCTTCCTCCAAAAAACATGTTCCATTCTATTCCTGCTGAGAAGAAATTGCCTTGCCAATCAAAGAAAGGATCATTTGAATTGTTATCCACGTATGCATAGGATAGAAAAAAAGATAACCTGGGAAAATTCTTTTCCAACCTTGTTTCAAGCGTTCTTCTTCTATCTTCCCTTGTCACTCCCAACGACTCCTCGTCTAAGTTCATACTCTCAATTCCAGGAAATTCTCTATTAGCCATAGTATAACCTATTTTGAGCTCGATGTTCCAAGGAATCAGTAACGTAACTTGGCTGCCAAGCTGATAGCCTTTCCAAGCAAATCTATCGTAAGAAGGATTTTCTACCATGTAAAACTCTTCGACAGAAGTAAAAGGATTTTCTCCTGAAAGATACCATTGTTTTATTCCCGAAATACTTAAACCCACATTACCTCCGATGCCCTGGGCGACTAAAGCAGCGAAGGAAAAAACCTGAATGCTTTGCCCCTCAAATTGAGTCCTGGGAACGAAGAGATAAGATCTTCTCCCTGAGTGATGACCCCCGCCGCCCTCAACCAGAATAACTTCTTGGGAAGAATACGGATGGAGATAGTGTTTTAAACCCCAGTTTATTTCTGATTGCAATGTCGTCCTTGTCTGGAAGTATCTATCGAAAGAGACAGACAAGCCGTGGCTAACAAAATCAAAAAGCGAATATCTAAAACTCCTGTAATCCAAGCTATAGTTTGACTTTAAAATTGATGCTTGGCTGAGATAAGTCTTAAAAGCTACCAGGAAATTAAAAGAGAGATAATTGAAATCCTCATAACCAGCCCGATAGAAAACTCCCTGACCTATTAAAGAAAAATAAAGAGCTGCCTTATCGCTAACCGGATGAATATAATCCAAGCCGACATCCTGAAGATAATAGGCAAGGCTGGGATTCTCAAAAAGGTAGGAATAGTTCCCTTCTGTAAAGATAGAAATCTTTGAAAAATCTTTATCAAAATAAAAACCCATCTGAGATATTTGATCTCGTCCAGAATACCTGTTCTGAAAAATATTATCAGTCATGTTCTGGTAGAATGAAAACGAAAAACTATCTGCCTTTAAACTTACACTCAGAAACAACATCGAAAAAAGATAAATAATAAGTTTTCTCATCGCTTGCTCCTTTAAAGAGGGAAAAGGAGGCTTTCTCCTTTTCCCTCTCTGGAAGAGGAGAGGAAACCTCTCCTCGTCAGTTCAGCTCCTACCATGTTTTGAAGCTTTTCCTCTGCAAACACGTACGCCTAAAATGCCACTGCCATAATTAGGCATATTATGCCTGAAAGAGGCTTTGTTCCAGCCTTTTCCGCTGTAGTATCTGTTTCTGTATTCAAACTGGTTGGAAGAAGAAGCATTCTTATGCCTGTTCATGTATCCGGTTCCATCCCCTGGCCTTGACCAATCAGGATCCTGACAATTCGGGATTCCGTCATTATCATGGTCTCGGGCATAATCGGAGATTCCGTCGCCATTCTCATCGACAAACAACAGTCGGTTCCTTATACGCTCTTGAGCTTTCGTCTGGACTTCATTGCGAATTTCATTGCGAACTTCATTGCGAATTTTTGACTGGGGTTTCTCTTGAGCAAAGGTAAAACCTAAGCCCAGGATCAATAATAATCCTACGAGAGTAAATGTTCTTTTCATAATCATTTTAACCTCCTTTAAATGATTTAGGCAATCATAAAAGCAAAAAACATGCCAACATTTAACTTATTGAATATAAATGATTTATAAAAATGCAGCCGGATAAATTCCGACATAATTGTAGGATTTGTTACAAAATTGTAGGGAAAGAGAACGTATTTTCCTTCTTCTTCAATTCAAAAAACCTTTTCTTTTTTCTCTCTATCTGTTCTTCACAAAATATGGTAAAAGGGAAATTATAAAAGGAGCAAAACAGGATTTAATCTTTTTATTATTTTGGGGAAGAGAAATATAAATTTTGCGTCTAAATAATGAGAATTAAAAAATAAAAGGAGGAAAGGATGTCCAAGAATTATTCCATTGTAAGTTTTTGTATTTTGCTCCTGCTGGCCATCTCCCTGAGCGCCCAAGATATAAATGTAACAGGAAACTGGGAAATGACAGTCACTACTCCTCGAGGAGAAAGAACTCAAGACGTTAACTTTAAACAAGAAGGCGAAGAACTAACTGTAACCATGCAAGGCCGACGCGGCGAGGTCACCGGAGAAGGCACTGTAAAAGGAAACGAGATCGAATGGACAATAACTCGCTCAACTCCAAGAGGTGAATTCACGCTGACTTACACCGGAAAGATCGAAGGAGATACGATGTCGGGCGAGGTCCAAATGGGTGATTTCGGCACCAGCGAATGGAAGGCAAAGAAAAAATAACACCCGCATTTAAAGATATTTCTTCTTCTAGAAAAACCATCTAGATTTCTCTTATACTGACGAGTTTCTTCTCTATAAAAGCTTACCCTTTCTTTATACCAGCCCAGCCTCTCTCTGTAGTGGAGTATGGAAGCATTTTGAAATCCGTAATGGGGGAGGTTTTTGGGAATGGAGGAAGCGACATCGGAAGATTTAGCCTTCCCGAGGCTCCGACGAGGGTGGCCGATGAACTCGGCCAGTCGAGATGTTTGAGCACGCGAAAGTATTGGGGAAAATCCTACCATAAAGAACGGTCCAGATGTGTGGATCGAAGGCTAACAGGCGCAGTTTCGAGACTGCTGAGGAGGCGGTGAAGGAATGGCATTAAAAATCTGACTGGAGCGAGGCCACTCCCAAAAACCTTGCTGAATTACTGTTTTCTGTCACGGAGTTGCAAATGCTTTGGAAATGCTTACCCTTTTATATAATTCTTTATAGATGCCTTCAGATAGCTTAAAATAAGAAACTAAACAAGAGTATTCTTGTTTATTAGATTAAAGGGAAGATTTTTTTCTTTCCTCCGTCTAAATTATGTACGGAGGTAAAGAAAAGTTGAAAGTGGATGCAAGAGAAAGAACTGGTCCGACTCAGCAAAGAAGGCAATAAAGAGGCCTTTGCCTCCCTGGTGAAAAAATACAAAACAAAAGTTTTTAATTTAGCTTGGAGCTTAACACGTGACCGTGAAACTGCCGATGACCTGGCTCAGGAAGCATTCATCAAGGCCTACGTTGCTCTGCCAAAGTTTCAATTTAAGTCAGAGTTTGGAACCTGGCTCTACCGGATAACTGTTAACCACACAAGGGATTTCCTAAGGAAAAAAAGCAAGATGAGCAAAATATTAGTCGAGAAGATGAAAGAGATGCCTCTTGTCCAGGAAAACGAGATGACGAAAAAAGAAAAAGAACTAATCAGTGAGCAAAGGAGAAAATTCGTACGCCAATGCCTTCAAACCATCCCTGAAAAATACCAGGTCATCATATCTCTCAGGGATATTCAAGGATTTTCCTATGAAGAAATTACTAACATCCTGAAAATATCCCCTGGCACTGTGGATTCACGTCTGCACAGGGCCAGGAAAATGCTTCGGAAAAAATTAGCACCTTTCTTTATTCAGAAAGGAGGCAATCATGAAATGTAAAAAAGTTGAGAGATTTCTTCTTCGGTCGTTTGATGAGCTTTTAAAAGAAGAAGAGAAGAATGAACTCAAGAAGCACTTGGAAAGCTGTCCCCTCTGTCAAACAAAAAGAGAAGAATATCAAACCATTCTCGATGCCCTCAAAGAAAAAGACTTTCCAGAACCTAAACCCTATTTTTGGGAACGCCTGCAGCCCAAGCTGAAGGAAAGGAAAAAATATGACCCATGGTCACTCTGGAAACAGTGGGCCCTAAGGGCCATTCCCGCTTCGATGCTTCTGGTTATTCTGTTGGCTACTGCTATAATGCTTTTTATTCCACCGCAAAAAGAAAAGCTAAGCGACTCAGGAGATCTTCTTCTTCGCAACCTAGACCCCCTGCAGGAAACAACAATATTGTTAGAGGAAGAAAAAGTCGAAGACAAAAATATGATGCTTATCTTCGTTGCAATGGAAGAAAAAAACTCAACAGGGAGATATTTGCCATGAAAAACCACAATAAATTCTGGATTGTGTTTTCTTTAATCGTGGTCTTTGCTGCCGGTTTCACAGGTGGAATTCTTTTTGAAAAACACATCATAGACAAAAAAGTAGAAAAAAGAGTGAAAAGAAGGAGCTCTGTTCGGTTTCCTTCTCTAGAAATAATGGCTAAAGAGCTAAGCCTCACCCCTGAACAGGAAGAAACGATAAGAGAAATCTTTAAGAATAACGAGGAAAGATTCAAAAATTTAAGAAAGAATATCGACGAACACCTTTCGAGCATAAGAACTCAACTTAAAAATGAGATTAAAAACGTATTGACTGATGAACAAGTCGTTAAATTTGAAGCTATGATACAGAAATACATTTCCCAAAGAAAAAAAGAAATGGATAAAAGAAAAAAGCACTCGAGAAACCACAGAAAAGATAGAGGAGAAAAAAGATGAAGAAAAAAATCATTATCGGCGCTGCTATCCTTGTTGTTATCGCCGCAGTCCTCCTAGTGCTTACTTTATTCAGTCGTAACAAAAACGATATCTCAAAATACGAAAAAAAGGCCGTTGATAAAGGAAATATTGAAGCTTTGGTTATCACAACAGGCTCGTTAAACCCGGTGATCACTGTTGACGTTGGCAGTCAGGTCTCAGGGAATATTAATAAGCTTTATGTGGATTTTAATTCCCGGGTTAAAGAAGGCCAGGTTATAGCTGAGCTTGACCAATCTCAATTCATTACTCGGGTAAAACAAAACGAAGCTAATTATCAAAGCGCCAAAGCCTCCCTCGAAAAGGCCAAGGTCACTCTTGAAAATAACAAGAAAAAATATGATCGAGCCTTGGATCTCTTTGAAAAGGACTTGATATCTTTTGAAGAGAAAGAAACCATCGAAACCCAGTACTACAGTGCCCTGGCTGACATCCAATCTTCAAATGCAAGGCTAGAACAAGCAGAATCTCAGCTCGACTCAAGCAGGGTAGACCTGACTTACACCATCATTAAGTCGCCTATTGACGGAGTCGTTATCAACAGAAAAGTCAACGTCGGACAAACTGTTGCTGCCAGTTTTCAGGCTCCGGTTCTTTTTCAAATTGCCAATGACTTGAGCAAAATGCAGGTAGAGTGCAGCGTGGACGAGGCCGACATCGGGAAAGTAAAAGAAGGCCAGAAAGTCAGGTTCACGGTCGACGCCTTTCCTAATGAAAATTTCACAGGAAAGGTAAGCCAGGTCCGCTATGCTCCTGAAATCATTCAAAACGTTGTTACCTACACCACTATCGTTGAAGTGAGCAATCCTGAGATGAAATTGAGACCCGGCATGACAGCTACAGTTTCCGTCGTGACAGGAGAAGCGAAAAATGTGCTGCGAGTCCCCAATTCTGCCCTCCGTTTCAATCCCTCTTTAAGTCCCGAAGAGATGCAAGAACTAATGGCAAGTATGAGGCAAGAAATGAGAGAAAGAAGAGGAGGCTCAAACCGACCTGAAGGGTCTCGCCTTAAAGCAGATGCCCAAAGGCCTGGTTCAGGACAGCAAATCCCTGGGATGAGAGGATTTGGCACGCCAGGGGAACGGATTAAAGACTTCGGTCGGGTCTGGTTTGAAGATGAAAACGGAGAACTCAAAATGGCCTTTGTAAGAACAGGAGTCACAGATAACAGTTATACAGAAATCGTTTGGGGTAACCTGAAAGAAGGGCAGCTCGTGATCACTGGCGAGGCTTCAGGGCAGGAAGAAAGGCGGACTTCCTCAAGGAGAATGTTCAGGATGTTTTGATGAAGCGCCCCTCTCTAAAATGTAAGATGAGAAGAAAGGAATAATATAAAAATGGAAAACAACCGCCTCATCCAATTGGAGGATATTGAAAAAATATACAAGGTTGGCGAAACCCAGGTCAATGCCTTAAGAGGTTTATCTTACAGCATAAACGAGGGCGATTTTGTGGCCATCATGGGCCCGTCAGGATCAGGCAAATCGACGCTGATGAACATCTTAGGCTGTTTGGATAAACCGACAGCAGGGAAGTATTTTCTCGAAGGCGAGGAAGTTTCTACTCTGGATAAAAATAGACTGGCCGGCATCCGGAATAAAAAAATAGGTTTTGTCTTCCAGACTTTTAACCTTCTCTCCCGCACTACTGCTTTGGAAAACACCGAGCTTCCTCTCCTGTATTCAAACATGTCTAAAAAAAAGATGAGAGAATTAGCCAGCAAGTCTCTTTCAACAGTTGGCCTGGAAGGTAGGGAACTCCACCGGACAAATCAGCTCTCAGGTGGAGAACAGCAGCGGGTGGCCATTGCCAGAGCTCTTGTGAATAGTCCTTCTCTGATTCTAGCCGATGAACCAACAGGAAACCTGGATACAAAAACAGGGAAGGAAATAATGGATATCTTTAAAAGGCTTAATCAGGAAAAAAATATCACAATCATTTTGGTCACGCACGAGCCGGAACTGGCCCAGATTGCTCGCCGAAGAATGCATCTAAGGGACGGCCAAATAATAAAAGAAGAGAATGCTTAAAGTCCTTGTTTTAAGGTAGCCAGCAAAAAGAAGGATTGAAAAAATGAACATTTTGAGGACGATTCGAGTTTCTTTAAGAGCCTTGGGCAGGAACAAAATGCGCTCTTTTCTCACAGCCTTGGGCATAATCATCGGTGTTGGGGCTGTGATTGCCACTATAAGCATCGGGCAGGGAGCTAAAAGAGAAGTTGAAAAACGTTTCGAGTCAATGGGAACAAACCTCCTTTTTGTCCGTGCTGGAAGTCGTTCCTATCGCGGCGTCCACGGCGGCGGAGGAACATACCAAAACCTTACTCCTGGCGATGCCAAAGCCATTGCCGAAAAAGCGGATGCTGTAAAATATGTTTCTCCTTCAGTATCAACAAGAGCCCAGGTAATCTACGGCAATAAGAACTGGAATACAAACATACAGGGAGTAGGCGAGGATTATACTAAAATAAGAGACTGGGAAGTCGAAGAAGGAATTTTCTTTGATGAAAGCATGGTCAGGTCCGGACAAAAAGTCGCTGTATTAGGAAGTGAAGTGAGCCAAAATCTCCTTGAAGGAGCAGACCCAATCGGCCAGATCATAAGGGTCAAGAAAATCCCCTTCAGAGTTATCGGCGTTTTAGAAACAAAAGGAGAGGCTGGAGGATGGTTTAGCAGGGATGACATGATCGTCGTCCCTTACACTACCGCCCAAAGAAGGCTTATCGGAAGAACTGACAGAGTTAGCTCTATAGATATTTCAGCAGTGAGCGCTACCCAAACAACAGAAGCAAAAAAGCAAATCGAGGAAATCCTCAGGATTCGGCACAAAATTGCTCCAGGAGCAGAGGATGACTTCCAAATAAGAGACATGTCGGAAATTGCCGAAGGAGCGGCAGAATCAAGAGAAATCATGACCATCCTTCTCGGAGCGATTGCCTCTGTTTCCCTTCTTGTGGGAGGAATCGGAATCATGAACATCATGCTTGTCTCTGTAACCGAGCGAATCAGAGAAATCGGGATAAGAATGTCAGTCGGTGCACGTGAAAGAGATATTCTGCTTCAATTCTTGACAGAAGCCATTGTCTTAAGCATATTAGGGGGCTTCTTGGGAATTGGCCTGGGTATTATCGGCTCTAAGCTGATATCTCGCTTCTCCGAGCTGCAAACTCTTGTTTCTATCGGTTCGGTTGCTCTTGCCTTCCTGTTTGCGGGCTCAATAGGAATATTTTTCGGTTTTTATCCTGCCCGCAAAGCCTCTAAGTTGGACCCGATTGAAGCATTAAGATACGAGTAAAAATAATCATAGATAGGATAAAAATTATTAAAGAATTATTAAATTTTAAGAGGTGCAAATAAAAAAGTTCAAGCTTAAAAACCAAACAGGCACGACAGGCAAAAAAATTGAAATCGAAATTCGACTTTTCTCGCATTTCTAGGTCGCCTCGCTATCCTAGGTTTTTTAGCTTATCTTGCTTTTTATAAACTCAATTCAAGGAGGATTGAAATGTTGAAAAGAACCCTAGGAATTTTTGTATTTCTGACTTTATTTTTGGCTACGTTATCTTTTGGCCAACAAAAAGAGAAGATTCTCTCCCAATCGCTTGAGGACTGTATCCTGAAAGCCATGAAGAACAACACCGGTGTTGCCATTGAAGTTTTGAATCCAGAACTGGCTGATATTTCTATATCGAGAGCCAACGAAAAGTTTATGCCTACGCTTTCACTGGGCTATAGCCAAAGAAATATAGAACAGGCTTCCTCTTCCTGGATAGAGGCTAGTCAACTAAGCACTTCAAAAAGATTGGATTTTTCTACATCAATCTCTCAACTCATCCCCACAGGTGGAAATTTTTCGATCAATCTGATCAATTACACCACTGAATCAAATAGAATAACCAATACCTACAATCCTCTTTACAGCAGCACTCTACGCTTTGAATTCACCCAGCCGCTACTTAAAAATTTCGGTTTTAAGGTAAACCGCAGAGAAATCATCATCGCCAAGAACAACCTGGATATGTCAGAAAACCAATTCAAAAGAGTGCTTCAGGAAACGATTTACAGCGTGGAGGAGGCTTACTGGAATTTGGTCCACAGCATCGAAAACCTCAAGGTGAGGCAGCAGTCTTTAAGGTTAGCCCAAGACCTTCTGGAAAAAAACAAAAGGGCTGTCGAAGTGGGAACTCTGGCACCCATAGAAATCTTAAGCGCTCAGTCTGCAGTGGCTACCAGGGAAGCGGACATCCTGCAAGCTGAGGCTTCACTTAAAGATAGCGAGGATCGTTTAAAGACAATCATCAACCTTGCTGCTGAAGAAGAAGGAACGGAGTTAGCAACAATAATCCCCCTGGATAAGCCTGCCTACGAAAAAAAAGATGTAACTCTGGACCAGGCCCTTCTAACTGCCATGGAGAATCGGCCAGATTTGAACGCAACAAGAATAGACTTAAAGAATAAAGAGCTAGACTTGAGCTATAGCAGGAATCAACTTCTTCCGAATTTAAGTATAAGCGCGTCCTACTGGAGCCCTGGAATATCCGGAGATCAACTTATCTTGGATCCAGATGATCGTTACGCGCCTCCGATTGGCAAGATTCCTGGAAGACAATCTGATGCTTTAAAAGATGCTTTTGCTTTTAAATACAACAACTGGACTGCTGGAATAACGCTTGATATTCCCTTAAATACCTTCCTCTCCCGTGCAGACTACGCCCAGGCGAGAGTCAACCTGGATCAAGCTATGCTGAAGCTTAAGAACCAGGAACAGCAAATTTTTCTTGAAATCAAAAGTGCGGTGAGAGCGGTGCAGACTGATTATAAAAGGGTTCAGGCTTACAAAGTAGCCAGGGAACTGGCTGAGAAAACACTCGAAGCTGAGGAGGAAAAGCTCAAGGTTGGCATCACAACACCCTTCTTTGTCCTTCAATATCAAACCGATTTGGCCACTGCCCAGACAAATGAGCTTAAGGCCATGATTGATTATAACCTTTCCTTGGCCCGTTTGAACAGAGCCATGGGAGTAAGCCTTAAAGCTAAAAACATTAAATTCTCTACAATACTGGGAGAATGAGTACCCTTTAAACATACATGTTAAATATGCATGTTTTTGATAGAAAAAATTGAAAAATTGAAGAAATCAATCGGCAGAAGCACAGGCCCGCAAGCAGGAATTTATCTTGATGATTCTTTTCAGCGGTTTCTGTATTATATTTGCTGTACCAGTTATAATAATTCATGTATTTTAACGAAGAATCGAGAGAACGCATATGCTTCAGTTGAAACAAAACACTAGGCTATCTTCAGGAAAGGAGAAATAGCATGAAAAAAAAATACGTCTGGATATTCATAGCCGTCGTCGCCCTTGGCATTATCAGCTGGCAAGTCTATCAAAGAGTTTCAGAATCTTCTAACCAATCCGGAATGAGCCAGACGCAAGTCCCGGTGGCTGTTGAAATTGCGGCTGTCCAGAGGACAACAATCCGTGATGTCGGACTATTTTCAGGAACTCTTTTTCCCAAGTCGCAGTTCGTGGTCGCGCCTAAGATCTCCGGTCGCCTGGAGAAGCTGATGGTCAATATCGGAGACTGGGTAGAACATGGTCAGTTAATTGCGGTTCTCGATGATAAGGAGTATGCCCAACAGGTTGCCCAGGCTCAAGCAAACCTGCAGGTAGCCCAGGCTAACCTTGAAGAAGCTCGCAGCTCATTAGAAATTTCAAAAAGGAGATTCGATAGAGCACAGACGCTTCACAGAAAGGGAATAGCGTCTGATTCAGAACTCGATACCTCCCAGGCCGCTTACGAGGCCCAAGACGCAAAATACAAGGTTGCCGTTGCCCAGGTTGCTCATACGAAAGCAGGCCTGAAGGCAGCGCAGGTTCGCTTATCATACACACAAATCAGGGCATCATGGGAAAGCGGCTACGAGCATAGGGTCGTCGGAGAACGTTTTGTTGATCAGGGAGCTATGCTTACTCCCAATACCCCTATCCTCTCAATCCTCGAGATCCAGCCAGTAATCGCTGCCATCCATGTAACTGATAGAGACTATTTCCGCATTAAGACAGGTCAAAACGCGGTCGTATCCAGCAAAGCGTTTCCTGAAAAAAAATTTAGCGGAAAGATTGCACGCATAGCACCCTTGCTAAAGGAAACTTCGCGTGAGGCAAGGATTGAGATCGAAATTCCCAATCCAGACGAACTTCTTAAGCCTGGCATGTTTATCAACACCCAAATTGAATTTGTCACACAAAACAATGCGACCGTAGTCCCGGTGAATGCAGTGGTAAAACGCGAAAATCAACAAGGCATTTTCCTGGCAGACACCCAGAACAAGATTGCCCAGTTCGTCCCTGTTAGCCTGGGCATTGTCAGCAGTGAATGGGCTGAGGTTGTCGAGCCAGCCTCTCTCTCAGGATTTGTGGTAACACTTGGACATCATCTTCTCGGGAACAGGAGTCCAATCATCCTGCCTCCCAACTGGCAGGAAACTTCCGCTACAGATAAACCTGATGCTAAACCACCGGACAAAAGTGATCAGAACCGACAAGGAGAAAAGAGATGAAGCTAACTGAATTTTCAGTTAAACACCCTATTTTTACTGTCATGGTGGTCCTGATCGTAATAATTCTGGGTACGGTATCCCTTAGCCGCCTGCCTGTTGACCTATTGCCGGATATAACCTATCCAACCCTCAGCATTCAAACCTCTTACGAAAATGCAAGCCCTGAAGAAATCGAAGAACTAATATCTCGTCCTATTGAAGCAGTATTGAGCGCTGTTCCTGGAGTGGAAAGTGTCTTTTCGACTTCATCAGAAGGAAGCAGCAGTGTCCGCATTACGTTTGCCTGGGGCACGGATTTAGATAATGCAGCCAACGATATTCGGGACCGCTTAGACCGCGTAATCCCGCGTCTTCCGGAAGAAGCAACAAGGCCGAGCTTGCGTAAGTTTGACCCGTCGAACTTTCCCATTCTTATCTTCGGCGCCTCGAGTGACCTGGATCCTCTACAAATGCGCCGCATTCTCGATGATCAGATCAAGTACCGTATAGAGCGTGTGCCCGGAGTTGCTTCTGTTGATATCTGGGGAGGCCTTCAAAGGGAAATACATGTAAATCTTCACCCTGATAAAATTAAGGCAATAGGCCTTCCTCTTGATTACGTGCTCGCAAAAATAAGATCGGAGAATGTCGATGTGCCTGCCGGCACAATTGAGCGGGGAAACTTTGAGGTTCTGATCCGCATACCGGGAATATATACTGACCTGGAAGAACTGCGGAATACGGTTGTTGCTGTTCGCGAGGGTGTACCAATCCAACTCAAGGAAATCGCAAGTGTTGAGGATTCCTGGCAGAGAGTCAGAAGAGTTGTCCGGATTGACGGACAGCCTGGAATTCGCCTGTCAATCAATAAACAATCGGGCAAGAACACTGTTGATATAGCCAGAAAAGTTTTTCGCGAGATTGAGAGGATTAAGCTGGATATCCCCCAAATCAAATTGACTCCAATCATAGATACCTCAAAATACATCCAAGACTCCATCAGAAGTGTAGGCTCAGCAGCTCTTTACGGCGGAATTTTAGCGGTAATGGTGCTGTTTCTATTCCTGCGCAACTTACGCAGCATAACTATTATCGCCACGGCTATACCTATTTCTATAATTGCTACGTTTGCTCTTATATATTTCGGCGGGTTTACATTAAACATCATGACTCTTGGGGGCCTTGCGCTTGGCATAGGCATGCTGGTCGATAATGCAATTGTCGTTTTGGAGAACACCTATCGCCTCCAGGAGTCAGGAAATTCTCCGCTAAAGGCAGCAATTAACGGAAGTGCGGAAGTTACATCTGCCATAATTGCCAGCACCCTGACTACTATGGCGGTTTTTCTGCCAATGGTCTTTCTCCGAGGCATGGCAGGCATAATGTTCAAGCAACTGGCCTATGTCGTGAGTTTTGCACTCCTATGTTCGTTGGTTGTTGCCCTTACTCTTGTGCCGATGCTTTCGAATAAGATCCTGCGGATGATAGAAATTCAGACGTCAACCGGCAAGACACTAAAACACAAAATCTTTATAACAGGTAAACAATTCTTTACTCGATTGGAAAACAGTTATAAAAATCTGCTCCATTATGCCCTGAGTCACCGTGGACTTGTCCTGGGGATAGCGGCTTTACTTCTCATCGGAAGTTTAGCTCTCGTAAGCCTTGTCGGAACTGAGTTTATGCCTGCCGCAGACGAAGGGGAAGTGCGAGTAAGCGCTGAGATGGACGTGGGGACGCGAGTGGGAGTCGTGGATGAAAAGTTTAAGATTATCACATCCGTAGTAAATAAAGAAGTTCCCGAAATCAAAAGCATGGTGGAAAGCATGGGAGGATCAGGCTGGCGAGGAGGCGCTCACAGAGGAAGTCTGAGGATTTCTCTCAAACCTGAATCCGAACGGTCAAGGTCGAGCGAAGAGATTGCTGACGTACTTCGTGAGAAGCTTGTCAATATTCCGGGAGTTGTAATTCGCACGCGCGCCGGGCAAGGACTCTTCCTTTTGCGCCGAATGAGAACGAGTGACACAGAAAGGCTACAAGTCGAGATACGAGGCTATGACCTTGAAACCTCGAATTTACTCGCCGGACAGGTGAAAACCGCTCTTGAGAATATAGATGGTGTTACCGACGCCCGGTTGAGCCGGGAAACCGGCACTCCGGAGGAACTCATAATCATTGACCGGCAGAAGGCTGCAGACATGAAGCTTACAGTCTCTCAAGTTGCCCGTACTCTTCAAACAATACTGACCGGAACTCAAGCCAGCAACTATCGTGAGGGTGGAAGAGAGTACTGGATTCGTGTCAAAGTCAAGGATTCAGAACATCTGACTATCGATGATATCCTGGACCTAACTCTAACCAATGCGGACGGACAGGCGGTTGTTTTGCGCAACGTAGTGGATGTCCGTCCTCAAGAAGGGCCGGTTCGAATCCAACGCAAAGATCAAGAGCGCATTATCACAGTCTATGCTGACATCAGCGGACGGGATATGGGATCTGTTCTTGCTGACGCCCGCCAGAACCTTCGATCAATTCCGGTACCAAGGGACTTCAGCATAATCTTTGCCGGTGATTACGAAGAACAGCAAGAGGCCTTCCGTGAGCTTCTGCTGAGTCTAACCTTGGCTCTATTGCTAGTTTATATGATAATGGCATCCCTGTATGAATCAGTTATTGATCCGTTCGTTGTGATGTTTTCAGTCCCTCTGGCTGCCATCGGCGTAATCCTGATGTTATTTTTTACAAAAACAACTTTCAACGTCCAATCATACATAGGATGCATCATGCTGGGAGGGATCGTGGTTAACAACGCCATCTTGCTCGTGGACCATACAAACCTCCTCAGACGGCGTGACGGAATGCCCATGAAGGAAGCTATCGAAGAGGCCGGTCGGCGGCGGCTGCGGCCTATCCTGATGACAGCCATGACAACAATCATGGCACTTCTACCGTTGGCACTGGGCCTTAGTGCAGGCGGATCTGCGCAAGCGCCCTTGGCCAGGGCCGTAATCGGAGGATTGCTAAGCTCGACACTCATAACTCTAGTAATCGTTCCTGTTGTTTATTCTATCTTCGAAGCAAAACTGAGGAAAAAGAAGGCCTGAAAAGAAGATTTTATAACGCCGTCTCTAATCGTATAAAAAAAAGAAAATGACTTTGAAATTAAGACCTAATACTATATACTTCATACTTTGTTCGAAGCATGAAAACTCGAGAAAAATTTTCTCTGCCTATTATAATTATTCTCAGCATCTTCTATACTTTTGCCCTTTTTTCCTTTTCCCTGGAAAGCCAAAATAATTACAAAGTAAACCTTCCGAAATTCCATTCTCCACCAAAGATTGACGGAAAGATTGAAAATCCCCTCTGGGAAAAGGGGGCGATCATCAACACCTTCACTCAATTCGAACCGCAAGAAGGGACCAGCCCCTCTGAAAATACCGTGGCTTACCTAGGATATGATAAGAAGCATCTTTATATTGCTATCCGCTGCTCTGATTCCAATCCAGAAGCCATCAGAGCCTGTCTAACGAAAAGAGACAAGGTTGAAGGAGACGACGAGGTTACCATTTACCTCGACACGTTCAATGATAAAAAAAGAGCTTTTGTCTTCCAGGTTAATCCCTGCGGGGTACAAAACGATGGAATTTATACGGAAACACGGAGAAGAGGGAGAGGATTTTACGGGTTCGATAGAAACTGGGATACTTTTTTTCTCTCCGACGCCCATATAAACGACTCCGGCTACACTATTGAAATGGCCATTCCTTTTAAAAGCTTAAGATTCCCCAACACCCGACCTCAGACTTGGGGTCTTCAGATAATGAGAACTATAAAAAGAAAAAATGAGGAAATTTATTGGCGGCCGAGATCCCGCGATATAAACGGTTTTCTAGTCCAATCCGGAACTTTGGAGATAGACGGCGCTATTGACAAGGGAAGGAACATCGAATTTATGCCTGTCTTGACAGGCCTGAAACAGTCCGATGAAAAATTTGAGCCTGAAGCGAGTCTAAACCTCAAATATGGTATTAGTTCTGATTTGACAGCTGATATCACTTATAATCCTGATTTTAGCCAGATAGAAGCTGATATGCCCCAGGTCGAAGTCAATCAACGCTATGACGTTTATTATCCGGAAAAAAGGCCTTTTTTCTTGGAAGGAAAAGATTTCTATGATACACCGCTCGAATTGGTCTACACGCGAAAAATTGTGGCCCCTCAATGGGGATTTAAGCTTACAGGTAAAACGGGCAAAACGACCCTGGCCTTTTTAAGCGCCTTTGATACAAATCCTCCTGATATCAAGATAGGAGAGGAGGAGGAGGAGGAAGAAGAAGAAGAAGAGTATAATCCCTATAATTCCCTGGTAAATGTTTTCCGCATTAAAAGAGACCTTTACCCAGAATCTCATATCGGGTTTATCATTACTGATAAAGAAATGGGGCTCTCAGGGGATTCCCTTACCGACAGCTATAACAGGCTTTTAGGAGTAGACGGGCACTTCAAATTTCAAAATTATTACAGATTCTCCTTTCAATTCTTAAGCTCTTTGAGCAAGACGGAGGATGTAAAAACCGACTTTGTCCCGGCCATGAACTTCAGCTTTAGCAGGAGCGCCCGTCATTTAACCTTCTCAGCCGGTTGGACAAGCATCCATCCTGAATTTGAAGCATCATCAGGCTTCTTCCGCCGTAAAAATATTCATTCTCTAAACACGCGTGTAAGCTATGCATTCCTCCCCCAAAATGATTTAATCATATCTATCCGTCCCTCCTTCGAATATCGAAGAATTTATGATTTTGACAATACTCTCACAGATGAAGAATTCCAACTCACCGGATTTATAAGCGGCTGGAGGCAGTCTTATCTCTGGGCCAGCGTTTCCTCCGAACTGGAGAGGTATGAAGGAATAAACTTCCGCAAAAAAAACTTCCGAGCCAGTTTTAGCTCAGAACCATTCTCCTGGCTGAGCGGCCGTATCTCCTATTCTTTTGGAGATGGAATCAAATACGAAGACGATCCTTATTTGGGCTATAGAACCCGCCTAGGAATAACACTCACCTTGAAACCTTTAACCAATCTTCGCTTATTTTATGATTTGAAGTGTGTTGATTTCTACAGAGTAAAGGGTGGAGAGAAAGATTACGAGATCAACATCATCAGCCAGCGTATCAATTATCAGATTTCCCGTCCTTTATCCTTGCGGCTTATAACAGACTACGACGACTACGACGGGGAACTCTACACCAGCATTCTTCTGAGTTACGAGTTAAGGCCTGGCACAGTCTTTTATTTCGGGATAGATGACAACCAGGAAAGAGGCGGTTCAGGAATTTTCAGAAGAGAGGGCCGCTATTATTTCATCAAATTTTCATACTGGTGGCGGATCTAAGACCGCGAAGAAAATTCCTCTTTGCATTAACCCCCAATTTCTATAGAATACATAGGCAAGCTTGATTGATGATAAGACTACTTTTGAGTGAGCGGACAGAGAAAAGATGAAATGAAAAAATATATTATTCTCCTTTCGTTACTCGTCTTCGTTTTTTGCGGAAGCAAAGAAAAGGATATTTCACGCCACTCTCAAGAGCACGAAGGTCATATGGATGAAGCTCAGGCGCCCGAAGTTAGCGAAAAAGAAGCACGTGAACACGAACAAGAAGTGCATATACACCAGCACGAAGGCGACGAACACCCCGAACTGCACCTGCCTGCTCAAAAGCAGAAAGATTGGGGAATTGTAGTCGGCACAGCCACCAAGCAGGATATTGCCTCAAAAATCACTATTCCAGGAGTCCTCGCTCTCAACCAAAACAAGACTGCTCACATCTCTTCCTTTGTTAAAGGAAAGGTTGTTTCCCTCTCCTCAGATTTAGGAGATAGAGTGAACAAAAAACAGGTTCTGGTCACGATTAATTCTCCAGATTTCGCCCAGGCCCAAGCCACGTTTCTTCAGGCACGAGCAAAATTAAACCTTAGCCGCCAAGACGTCGAAAGAGCAAAGATGCTCCTTCAAGAAAAGGCTATCGAACAAAAAGAGTACTTGAAACGTGAAGCAGAGCATGCAGAGCTTTCCACTGAATATGGAGCCGCAGAGTCTTCCTGCATTCTTACGGAATTGAACATGAACAAATCCAAGATCTCATTAAGAAGTGTGATTCTTTGGTAGAGAAAGGAGAATTATGCGAGCTAGCAGATCCAAATCTGCGTATCCTCTCTCCTGTAAAAGGGACGATTATATTTAGGGATGTCATTGTCGGAGAGCATACAGAACCCCACAGAATCCTCTTCACCGTCTCTGAGCTTGATACTCTGTGGGCTATTTTAGATGCCTACGAGAAAGATTTGCCTTATATCAGCAAAAAAAGTACGGTCACCATCAAGTCCCCTCTCTATCCTCAAAAAGAATTCACAGGAAAGATCGCTTATATCAGCGATCTAATAGATGAAAAACTGCGAACCATAAAAATTAGAGTCGAGGTCAAAAACGATGAAGGCCTGCTCAAGCCTAATATGTACATCCAGGGAATTGTAGAAAATAGACAAGCAGAGAAAAAAATACTGGCCATACCAGAAGAGGCTATTCAAAATATGAACGGAGAAAAAATTGTTTTTGTCCTCGAAAAGAAAGATATTTTTGCTGTCTGCCATGTGAAATTGGGTGAGAAAATAGGTAATAAAAGGATAATAGCCAAGGGCTTAAAAGAAGGAGATAAAATAGTCATAAAGGGAGCTTTTAACCTGAAGGCAGAACTCACCAAGGCCTCCTTCGGTGCCGCTCATATAAAAAAAACCATTTTTGAAGAATAATCGGGAACGATGATTCCCAGAATCATAAGCTTCTCTCTAAAACAAAGGCTTTTCATAGTCTTAGCTACAGGTATAGTCGCCTGTTTAGGCTTTCTTTCTTTTCAAAGACTTTCAATAGATGTCTTCCCTGATCCTTCCCCAACTCTCGTCCAAGTCTATACAGAAGCCGAAGGCATGGCCCCTGAAGAGGTAGAAAGACTCATATCTTACCCTATCGAATCTTCCATGTTTGGCCTTCCTCGAGTAGAAAACATCCGCTCCTTTTCCACCTTTGCCTTATCCATTGTCAATGTTTATTTTGAGGATGAGACAGATATCTACTGGGCCAGACAACTTGTATCCCAGCGCCTTCATGAGGTCAGAGAAAACATCCCTGCTCAGGCACATAATCCTGTCTTAGGACCGATTGCAACGGGCCTGGGCCTGGTTTACCTTTATTATCTTGAAGGAGAGGACTATCCAGCTATCGAGCTCAGGACTATCCAGGACTGGCTTGTAAAATATGAGCTGAAGTCTGTACCTGAAGTATCCCAGGTCTTAAGCATAGGAGGGGATGTCAAACAATTCCAAATTCTTGTCAGCCTTCATTCTCTTCTCAAGTATAACCTCACAATCTCTGACCTCGCAGAAAAAATCAGGAAAAACAATTAAAATATCGGGGCAAGCTTCATAACCAAAGGAAAAGAAGAATACATAGTCAGAAGCACTGGGCTCGTCCAAACTCTTGAAGACCTTGAGAATATTGTTGTCTCCAACTATCAGGGGACTCCGATCTTTCTAAAAGAGGTCGCTTCAGTCCAAATACTGCCGGCAATAAAAAGAGGGGCTGCGCTGGTCAATGGGGAAGGAGAAAAAGTCGTCGGCATGGTCTTGAAACTCTTCGGCTCCAACACGGCTAAGGTCATTGAAAACATAGAGGAAAGAATCGCTGAAATAAACAGATCCCTTCCTCCCGGCATAAAAATTGTTCCCTTTTACAATCAGGCTTCCTTAGTCAAGAAATGCTTTTCAACAGTATCCGCAAACTTGACTCTCGGAATTATTCTAGTCGTGCTCGTGCTTTTTCTGTTTATGGGAGATTTTCCCTCAGCCCTGATCGCAGTCCTTTCCTTGCCCTTCTCTATCCTTTTTACTTTCATCATGATGCAAAGAATAAATCTGGCAGCGGATTTGATGTCCTTCGGAGGCCTAGCTATAGGCATAGGCCTTATTGCTGATGCTGCCATCATTTTCGTCGAAAACACCCATCGTAATCTCCAAATCTCCCCAGAGAAAAGGATGCAAGCTATTGTTCGTGCTGGAGAAGAAGTGGGCCGACCTCTCTTTTTTGCTATCGTGATAATCATCCTTGTTTTCCTCCCCATCTTCACTCTTACCGGGGTAGAAGGTATCATGTTTCGACCAATGGGCTTTTCAATATCCTTTGCCTTAGCCGGATCTTTAATCTTTGCCCTTATTTCTGCCCCTGCCCTTGCCTATTATTTTTTAGGGCGGAATAAAAAGAAAACAAAGGAGCCATTCCTGATAAGAAACATAAAAAAAGCCTATCTTCCCTTCTTTAAATCGTGCCAGAAGCATCGAAAAAAGGTTTTCCTTATCACCTTTATCATTTTTATGACAGGAGTTGGCTTAATACCTTTTATGGGGAGAGAATATATCCCTGCCTTAGAGGAAGGAACAATCCACCTCCGAGCCACGCTTGATCCAAACATCAGCCTTCAAGAGAGCATTTCCATAGCGACCTCAATAGAAAAAATCCTAAAAGATATTCCCGAAGTCACCGGTGTTTTAAGTCGGATAGGGAAGGGGGAAGTAGGAAGCCACGCCCATTTTGTGAATGATGCTGAAATTCTCATCCAGCTCAAACCCATCCAAGAATGGAAATATTTTAAGGCGAAGAATGAACTTCTCGAAGAGATTGAACACCGTCTTGAAGAATTACCTGGATTAAACCTTAACATCACCCAACCCATTGCCCACAACCTGGATGAACTCATCACAGGAGTAAAGGCTCAGTTAGCCATAAAAATCTACGGCGAAGGTTTTGATGTCCAGAAGGAAAAATCCACGCAAATTAAGGATATTGTCGCATCCATAAAAGGCGCAGCAGATGTCCAGGTAGAGCAGTTTACAGGGAAAAATCACATCCAGATTGTTATCCTAAGAGAGCAAATCGCCCGCTACGGGGCGAATATCAGCGATATTCAGGAAACAATAGAAGCCGCTGTAGGAGGGATTACAGTCGGTCAGGTCTACGAGGATCAGAAAAGATTCGATATTTTTATAAGGTTTGAGCCTGAATTCAGAGAAGATATTGAGCAAATCGAAAATCTCTTAATCAGTCTTCCCAGCAGAGGCCAAATCCCCCTTAAACTCCTGGCCTCGATCGAGCAGGTCGTGGGTCCCCGGCTTATAAACAGAGAACATAACAAAAGATTCATAACCGTCCAATGCAACATCAGGGGAAGAGATATCGGTCGCTTTGTTAATGAGGCTCAGGGAGAAATTGAAAAAAACATTGATTTTCCTCCTGAGTA
>Ga0209636_10000951_pt1 | contig 28733 bp, 21 predicted proteins | sample DeeMarSWOR152_54_FD_187464 | JGI IMG/M metagenome (GOLD analysis project Ga0209636, IMG submission 187464) | Marine sediment microbial communities from White Oak River estuary, North Carolina - WOR-1-52-54 (SPAdes) (version 2) | ecosystem: Environmental > Aquatic > Marine > Intertidal zone >...
TCTCGAGCTTTTAGCTGAAGTGGCGGTCTTTCTGAGCCTTGTCCTGTATTCTCTCATCACTCTCGCCTGCATCATCATGAGGCACACGAGACTCGAATGGTACAAGCCAAACTTTCGGGTGCCTGGATATCCGGTTGTTCCATTGTTGGGATTGTTCGGTTGTATCTTTGTCATTGTCAACACGAGCAGGATATCTCTCATCATCGGGAACATGATCATTGCCGCCAGCTTTATCTGGTATATGCTGTTCTTGCGCCGGGGAACTCAACTGGTCGGGGCATCGAACATACTGTGGAAAGATAAGGTGATGAAACCTCTTATGGTGAGAGCCAAGGAATACCTGGCCACGCGGCGTGAGGAGGTTCCTGTTATCCTTGTGCCTCTAGCCAACCCCGATACTGAATATTCTCTTCTGATGCTGAGCACGACCCTGGCGAAAAGAAACAAAGCGCAGCTTCAGTTGATTCATATCGTGGATGTTCCCGGGCAAACTCCTCTTGAAGCGGGCGGTCTGGAGTATGAAAAACAACGGTGGGCAGAAAAAACCCTTCTGGAAACAGCGTCCTATCATGCGGCCGAGCAGGGAGTAAGAGCTCGAGCCACAGCTATTGTGGCACGCAGCGTCTCATCAGCCATTCTCAGCGTGGCTGAGATGGAACAGCCTGAATTTATTATCATGGGCTGGAAGGGGGAGGTCCGCATGTCCCGTACTGGCCGGACCAATGTGGCAGAAGTGCTTAAGATTGCGAGAGGAAACGTTCTGGTTCTCAAAGACCGAGGTCTGCAGGATGTTCGACGTATAATCGTGCCAGTCAGCGGAGGTTCACATGCGCTACTGGGGCTCAGGCTTGCACAGGACCTAGCTGACGAGTGGAAGGCTTCAATAACCGCGCTGAATGTCCAGGTTGGCCGAGGCCCTTCTGCCGCACATACTGAATTCGACAAGCAGAGCATACAGCTCTTTCAGGATAAAGCAGGGGAATTTGTCAAAGACACTCTGGATGCAGTGGGTGTCTCTGCAGACGTGGAGGTGGTCATCGACACGGACATCGCTCGCGCCATCGCCAAAACCGCTCAAAAGCAAGACCTTATCGTGATCGGGGCTTCAGAGGAATGGGCGCTCCGACGGAGACTTTTCGGTTCCATCCCGGATAAGGTTGCAGATCAGGCCGAAGCATCCGTCCTCATGGTCCGCTCCAAAACATGATGGGGGCAGACATTAGTAATTTCATTAACTTCCCCAAGATAATCAACTCGCGAAATTACTGGAATTACTAAGGTCTGACCCCATATCAGTTTTTGATCATGTCTGTGCGGATCAGGATATCAAACCCATCAAAGAAATAGCGGCGGATTCCCTTATCCTCTTTATACTCGCCTTTTCCTTCCAATATTTCATCAAAAGCTTTCACCACGCGGGCGATAACCTCGCTCTGAACCCAGGGGTCGTTATGCCCGGAACAGAGATAGTCGTACTCATCCATCCGGCCTTTCAATTTTTCAAGAGAGGCGATGTAGTCGTCGATATTGACATCTTCAGGATAAGCGTACAAAGGACCCGGGAAGAAGGTATCGCCTGTGAAGAGTATCCGGTTCTTTTTGTCGAGTAGACAGATTGAGCCCGGTGAGTGACCGGGGGTATAGATCACTTCCAGGGCCCTGTTTCCAAGGTCAACTAAGTCACCGTCTTCAAGAAGAGATGTGGGCTCAACCGGAGGTATTTTCCATGTGGATGCATCAAATCCTTCAGGCAGAGGCTTCCAGATTGAATCTCCTGTGATGCTCGGCAGCAGCCGTGCATGACTCGCTCCCTCACGCAGCTTCCGGATACAGTCTTTGTCGTTGAAGCAAACGGTTTCCTCGAACTGGGAGTTATTTCCGATGTGATCCCAATGAGTATGGGTGTTCACGACGGATACCGGAAGTCCGGTCAACTCGTTGACCACCTGCCTGAGGTCCCCGATACCCGTTCCTGTGTCGATAACAGCAGCTCTTCTTTTCCCGATGGCAAGATAAGAAATGGCCTCCTCAAACTGATAAGGTTCATAGATAGCAAAAGTATCCGGAGTGAGTTTATAGACCTCGAACCATTTCTGACTGGTCTCCACTTTTTCCAGGGTGGCGTACACAGGACGAGGCAGTTTTTCCCACCATTTTGCCGGCTGGATGAGTTCCGATCTTTTTTCTTCTGCGGTTTGTTTCTTTTCCGGAGAGCATTGACTGAGCGTTAGAACAAGAAATAAGAGAGAACAGAGAATGGAAACACAAAACAAGAACGGTGAGAATTTTTTTTTGTGCATTTTCAACTCCTCTTCGAATGTCTTATATCTCAGAAAAAAGGTGAAGTCAATCCGGGAGAATCTCCAAATCCGTGATAATAGGATGGACAATAAATCAGGCTGAGTGCATCGAAAACACGCAGGCTTTGCCCCTACGAGCACCTCGGAGGGGGAACAGCTTCGCTTTCCCCCTTCCGACGCTCGCCTCGCCCCGCTTATGGCTCTCTGCCTCCCCTTCTCGGGCAGGACTTTAACACCTGCCCTGCGACCAAGGGGGCATACCCCCTTGGAATCCCCATTGATTTGTGTCCACAAAAAAGGCCACAAATCAATCAAAGCCTGCTCGGTTTCAGGCTCCGCTCTCCTCTCCTAAGGAGAGGAACCATGCCCGCTCCGCCTTCAAACGGTTTTCTCAACACCCAGCCTGATCTTTCCTGAGACTCCACTCTAGCTTTGTCAATTATGGAAATAAGGATGCTTACATTCAATCCGGGCTGATTGACAATGAGTTTAACCAGTGATATATGCTAGAGACTGAGAATCTCGAATAGTCCCATAAACCACTTATGATTAATCTTTTAATGTTTGGATTGAATGTTTAAAAGGGAGGCGATAAATGACTGAAAATAAGGAAGAAATGAAGAATCCCGATCCTTGGTCCAGAGTGATTGGAGGATTGATACTCATTCTATTAGGTGTCCTTTTCCTCCTGGCAACCACGAATGTCATTTCCTGGGGGATATGGTGGGCCTATTTCTTGTGTGGATTGGGAGTCATCTTCATCCTTGAAGCTGTCATCAGAAGCTCAAGCCCTTCTTTTCGTCAACACATCACAGGAAGGCTGATCGCCGGAATCGTTCTTATGCTTCTTGGCGGTTCGTTCATATTTGGTGTGACGAACTGGTGGCCGTTCATCATCATTGGTGTCGGAGTCGCACTTATTATTTCCACTCTCTGGGGTCAGAAAAAGCCGGAATAAAAGCAAAAGAAGAGAGTTCGGTATTAAACATTTAACTGGTTATTTTCCGGCTTGTCCGTTAATGGGTTCCAGTACAGCGAGCCGCACAGATTCATTAAAAAACAGGTCATGAGATGGGGAAACTAAAGAATTCTTCTGAAGTCGTCATCATAGGTGGCGGCATAATGGGGACGAGTGCGGCTTATTATCTGGCCAAGCGAGGTGCTTCAAATGTTATCCTTCTGGAAAGAGATCTTCTTGCCCAGGCCACAACCGGTTTGAGTGTCGGAGGCATTCGGCAGCAGTTCTCCCATCCAGCGAATATTCGGCTCTCACAGCATTCCGTGCGTGTGTTTGAAAACTTCAAGGAAGAGTTCGGCGCGGATATATACTTCCGCAAGGCAGGCTATTTGTTCCTGGCTCAAAAAAAGAAAACCTGGAGTGATTTTTTATCCAGCGTTGAAACACAACGCGAGATGAATGTTCCGGTAGAAGTTCTCACTCCCGGAGAGATCAAACGCCGCTGGCCTTACCTGCGTGTCGATGATTTAAAGGGTGGAATTTTTGGCCCGGAAGACGGGTATGCTGATCCGTATCTTGTGGCTATGGGTTTTGCGGATCAAGCCAGAAGACTCGGTGTTCGCGTAGAAGAAAAGACAGAGGTGACCGGAATCAGAGTCAAGGACGGAAGAGTGGAAGGTGTCGAGACGACCAGAGGGCCGATCGCGGCATCCGTAGTGGTCAATGTGGCCGGACCCTGGGCTGGAGAGGTTGCCCGGATGGCCGGGCTGGATCTTCCTCTGAAGCCTTTTCGCCGCCAGGTGTTCGTGACAAGCCCTTTTGATGCCATTCCCAGGCCTGTTCCGATGGTCATCGACCAGGATTTGACTTTTTATTTCAGGGGAGAGGAGCCGAATATCATCATGGGTATGAGCGACCCGGAGGAGCCATCCAGTTTCAACACACATGTGGACCGGGATTTCATGGAGAGAGTAACTGAGGCGGCCGTCCACCGGGCGCCTATCCTGGAGAAGGCGGAGATCATCCGTGGATGGGGAGGGCTCTACACGATTACTCCGGATGATAATCCGATAATCGGAGCCGCTCCAGGCGTTGAAGGCTTTTTCTGTGCCATCGGTTTTTCAGGTCACGGTTTCCAGCACGCGCCAGCCGTCGGATTAATCATGAGTGAACTCATCCTGAACGGTTGCTCAAGCTTTGATCTGAAATCCTTTGCTTATGACCGGTTTGATGGTATAAAGAAGGAAGGGGAAAGGAGAGTCGTGTGAAGTCATGAAAATCAAGATACTTTCTCAAAATGATGTGGCACAGGCTGTGACCATGGCTGAAGCCGTCGATGCGGTCAAAAAGGCATTTATCCAGCTTTCTTCCGGGGAAGCAGAGGTTCCGCTGAGGACTCAAGTTCCCGTGAAAAAGCGGAGTGCGACGACGCTTTTTATGCCTGCGTATTTAGCAAAAAGCGATTCCTTGGGCGCCAAGATTGTCTCTGTCTTTCCGAATAATCGGAGAATGGGACTTCCCACGATTCATGCCTTAGTGATTCTGGTCAATGCGAAGACCGGACAGCTTCTGGCGGCGATGGATGGCACCTATCTGACTGCTCTGCGCACAGGAGCGGCTTCAGGCTTAGCGACAGACCTCCTGGCGCGGAAAGATGCTCGAGTGGCGGCCATTTTTGGAGCGGGTACTCAAGCACGAACTCAACTCGAAGCCGTCTGTACGGTGAGAGATATCGAGAGAGCCTGGGTATATGATGTGAGGCCAAAGATTGCGCAGGCGTATGCGAAGGAGATGAAAGCCCGCGGCCGCCCGATACCCTCAGATATTCGGGTGGCGCAATCCTCAAAACAAGCGCTTCGCGAGGCCGATGTCGTTTGTACAGCGACCACTTCCTTCAGACCTGTGTTTGCCGATAGCAACCTGAAGCTGGGCGTTCATATCAACGGTGTCGGCTCTTATACGCCTGAAATGCAGGAAATTCCTGCACGAACCGTTGTCCGGTCTAAAGTGGTTGTGGACTCAAGGGAAGCCAGCCTTGCAGAGGCGGGAGATTTGATCATTTCCATTGACGGAGGGCTTATTTCCAATAAGAACATTCACGGAGAAATCGGAGAGGTTGCTTCAGGCAAAATTCCAGGCCGTGAATCCATGGAAGAAACGACATTCTTCAAGTCTGTGGGCCTGGCAGTCCAGGATGTAGCCGTGGCTGAGCTTGTTCTGAAGCGTGCGGAAGATATGGGACTCGGCCTCGATGTGGAAATATAAAGAAACTGACATGTTGACGTTAAAAATGTCTTGTCGTGTTCGAAGTTTCGTTCTTTTAACTCGCTTTATACTTCAGGCTCAGGCCTAAAATTTCCTGATCATCATTTTTTATCTTTTTTTGATCCACTTCGAGCGCTCAGGGTCTTCGGATTTTTTGACTTTCCTGGGAGGATTCTTCTTTAATTCTTCCAGAAGCACTTCCACAGCCTTTTCCAGACTCGGGTCTTTTCCTTGGACGATGAGCTCGGGCCTGTCCACGATTTCAATGTCCGGTTCAACGCCGATTCCCTCTATTGTCCAGTTGCCCTCAGTATCCATCAATCCAACTGTGGGAACGGCGGTGTAGCCCCCATCGACTAGTGTCGGATTACCGGACAGGCCGACAACTCCTCCCCAGGTACGGGTTCCGATCAGAAGTCCCAGTTTTTTCTTCTTGAAAAAATAAGGGAAGATGTCGCCGCCTGAGCCGGCGTAATGGTTGATGAGCATGACTTTTGGCCCTTCATGAACTGCGCCAGGTATTTGAGCCGGCAGTATTCCTCTCCTTCCCCAATAGCTCAGGATTTTTCTGGATAAAAGCTCGGTCATGACATCCGGCATAAACCCTCCTCCATTATATCGATCATCGATGATCAAGGCGTCTTTGTTCCTGAAGGCATAAAATCCCTTGAACAATTCCCTGTTGCCTTCAAACGAGGTGTTGGGGACATGGATGTATCCGATCCTCCCTCCTGATAATCTGCCCACCATCTCTCTTCGTGAATTCACCCAATCCAGGTAAAAAAGGCTCAGCTCACTCTTGATCGGCTTGATCCAGTACTCTCTTCCCCCATCCTTTGAGGGCTTTTTGTTCACCACGATGGGGATCTTTTTTCCGGCAGTGTTTTCCAGATATCTATAGGGATTATCTGCTGTTTTTATATCATGGCCGTTGAGGCTGATGAGATAATCGCCCTTTTTGACGTCGATACCCTGTTCGGTGAGGGGAGACCGGGTCTCTTCATTCCAGTTTTCCCCCTTGTAGATCTTACTGATGATGTACCTGTTCGATTTTTCGTCTGCTTTAAGCTCAGCCCCCAAAAGCCCGCCTTCGATCCGGTCAATCTTTGGAAAATCTCCCCAGTTGATGTAGCAGTGGCCAGTATTCAATTCTCCAACCAGCTCGCCGAAAATAAAATCCAAATCAGCTCTATGACTGAGATAGGGGACGAGCTGTCCATATTTTTCCTTCATTTTGTTCCAGTCCACGCCATGAAGATTCTTGACATAGAACCAGTCCCTGTAAATTCTCCACCCGTCCTCGAAAATCTGTCTCCATTCTTTCAGGGGATCGATTTTCATCGTTAAGTCGGATAAATCCAGCTCTCCAGCCCCAACTTTCTGGTCGGGTTTGAGGTCGATGATCCCGAATTTCTGTTGGGCCCGATACAGGATTTTTTTCCCATCAGCCGATAGAGCTCCTCCAGTTATTCCCTTGAGGATGGCTGTGTCTTTTTTATCCTCGATGTTATACATGTGGAGTTCATTGTCTTTAACATAGAGAATTCCGCCTTCCACTGCGGCAAGGTTCGAGTAGTTCCCGGCTTCGAGCGGGAAGGACACGATCCTTCTGTTTATGCCGTCAAAGTCGATCTTAACCGCGAGTGCTTTTTCTTCTTTTGCCTTTGGTGCGGCCTTCGGTCCTTTCTTTGCATCCGATTTCTTGACTTCTTCGACATCATTTTTATCCTTGAAAAGGGGAGGGATTGCCTTGGTCAGAGCGATGGCATAGATGTTGGTGGAATTCTGATAAATGTAGTCTAATTCAAAGCTAGAAAAACTCAGGTCGAAATCCCTGTCCGAGAGAAAAAAGAGGTATTTACCGCAGCTGGAAAAGACCGGGGAGAAGTCGATGTAGATGTCGTCTGTCACCTGGAAGGATTTATCCTGCTCAAGAGAATACACCCAGACCACATCCTGTGTGTTCTCACCGAATTTCACATAAACGACCCATTTTGAATCAGGAGACCAGTCGTAATATCTAATGTCCCCTCGCCTGGCTTTGTCGACATTCGTGATTTTCTTTGTCTTGATATCCAGAATCTGAAGGTTTTGATCCCTGTCCCCGAAAAGGAGTTTTGTGCTGTCAGGAGACCATGCAGGAGGGAAACGCCATGTTTGGCTGTTTTCTGTGAGGGAGGTGATAATGCCTTCATTGCTGCGGTCGATCAAATAAATTTCATACTCACCGCTCACATCTGAATAGATGGAGATGTATCTGCCGTCCGGCGACCATACCGGATTCATCTCTCTGATTCCCTGCGTTTTGGTCAGGTTGTAGGTGATTCCTTCCTCGGCAGGGACTGTGTATACATCTCCTCTGGCCTCGAAGACTGCCCTTTTTCCAGTGGGAGAGATGTCCATACTTGCGATATTCTCTTTCACGTTTTTGATGGCGGGCATGACATACGGACTGTCGTAATTGATGTTGACTTTGATCCTTTGCGTTTCTCCGGAACCGAGATCCAGCCTGTAGAGGTATCCTCCGTTCTCATAAACCAACAGACCGTCCTGGCCTGAGAGCCAGAGAACATCGTACTCTGTGTGGTTGGTGATCTTTTTGATCTCTTCCGTTGTCAGGTCATAAGAGTAGATATTTAATGTTAAATCCCTGTCTGAGACGAAGTAGATTTTGTTCTGGAACCATATGGGATGCTGGTCGGTTCCGGGAAAAGTGGTCAATCTTTTTGACTCATCTTTCTCAAGGTCGTATATCCATATATCCTGGGCCATCCCTCCTTTGTACCGCTTCCATGTTCGGAATTCCCTGGCGATAGGTGTGTAAACGATTTTTTTGCCATCCGGAGAGAATGTTCCTCCACCAGCCTCAGGAATTTGAAGAGGTGTTTCAAGGCCTTCGTTGATACTGACAAGAAAGTATTTTCCGCGCCTGCGTCCATAGGGAGTCCTGTTGGCCCTGACTAGAATATTCTGGCTGTCAGGAGTCCAATCGAGAATCTGGTAATCGAAACCTCCTCTGGGCGGCATCATTCCCACATCGTTGTAGTAAGTGAGCTGAGTGGGAATACCTCCGTATATGGGCATGATGTAAACCTGGCGGGAGCCTGAATACTCGGCCGAGAAGGCTATCCATTGTCCATCGGGTGATATCTTGGGGAAGAGTTCCAGACCTTCATGGGAAGTTAGTTTTTGGGCGACTCCGCCCAGTGAAGAAACTGACCATATATCTCCTGCGTAGACAAAAACGATCAGGTGTTTGTTGACATCAGGAAACCGAAGCAGCCGTGAATCATTGACCGCCAACGCTGAAGTAACTAATCCAATGCACAGCGAGAATATTAAGATTGTTTTTTTCATGCGTCCTCCTATCGATATGAGTGAGTATCAAAGGATATATCAAAGGAGAGAAGACTCAGACTTCTGCTCCACTGGAATATTCCTTAAGGGATTGAGTGTAAAAAAAGGAAAAATGAAAAGAGGATTTTTAACAAACACGACTCTAAATTTTTATATCTTTTCAGAGATTTTAACAAGCTCTTTATTCCGAATGAAGAAGAATCTCTTTGTGAGCTGTTCAGAGAGTCTGTAGGAATAGGGGAAGATGCCGAGAGGCAAATACTTTCTCGTCCTGAAGGTTTTTTTAAAGTTATTAAAAGAGAAAGTGTCCACGCATGGAACGTTGTTTATGCTCACTCATTAGGTAACGCTTTTATTGATGATACTGAAGATAAAAGTGTAACTTAATTACTGAGCGCGTACAAACGTCCGCATACTCTCGCATTATAACTGCCAGTCATAATTTTCGCTGCTGTTTGACAATTCACTAACTCAGAGTTATATTTGTTTGAAATTAAAAAATTGGGGACGTTCCCTGGGGGAACATCTCTTTTTTAGGGACTCTTCCCCTTCTTTTTGAAAAGAGGTGTCCCCCTCGGGAACGTCCCCATGGAGAAAAAAAATGCCAGGAATCCTTGGGACGCGACTGAGAGGAGAAAGGGAAATCATGGGAATCACCCAAGAGGCTTTGGCCAGAGCTGTGGGGCTTTCCAGTGAATTCATCTCTCTCCTTGAATTAGGAAAAAGAATGCCGAGTCTTGAAACTCTAACCACGCTTTCTGATTTCTTTAAAAAAGATGTGTCTTTCTTTTTAAAAGAAAAAGAGGAGGCTTTTAATGTACTTCTTCAGGATGAAAGAGTGGATAAGAAAGCAAGGGCCGGGCTGAGAAAGTTCAAAAAGTATTGTGAGGAATACATGCACCTAGAAGACCTGACTGGGCGTCGCATTGAGCTCGCTCCTTTCTACAGCCATCCCTCTGCGGAGGCCATGGCTGATGAGGAAAGGCGAAGATTGGGTATCGGATATGAGCCCATCCGGGATATTTTCTCTCTTCTCGAGTTGAACGGCTTACGCATTTTAAGGCTGCCCATTCCAGATGAATCAAAGATATCGGGTGTTTTTATTTTTTTTGAAGCGGAAAGAGCCGCATTCACTCTGGTGAACAGCGCCCAGCCGTTTGAGCAGCAGGTCTTCACAGCCGCCCATGAATACTGCCATTATCTCAAACACAGGAACAGCGGCCCAGTTATCGATCATCCCGATATTTTCATCGAGGAGTATCTTCCTCTTTACCATCCCCGCGAGAAATTTGCTCAAATGTTTGCAGTTTGCTTTTTGATCCCTCCTGAAAAGATTAAAGTAGTCGTTGAAAAAGACCTTCATTCTAAAAACTTGAGTTTTGCAGATGTCTTATACCTGAAAGAATACTTTGGAGTGAGCACACCTGACATGCTTCATACCTTGAAGCATTTGGCATACATACCCAACTCCAAATACGAGGCTTACCTCAAGATAAGACCATCTTTAAATGATGATGCCTATTTTGGTGATCCTGGAGGAGAGTTGCGTCCGTTGAAAAAGAAAAATAAAGCCATTCCCTCAAAGAGGTTTATGAGTCTGGCTTTCGAAGCCTTTCAAAAGAGGAAAATCAGTGAGGAAAAGTTCTTTGAACTCATCAATCAGAATAAGGAAAAGATGAGATCTGTCTTCAAATCGATCGGAAATAAGTGATGAGCTGGGAGAGATAAAAATCAGGGCGCATAAAAATTGGAGTGATACTCGATTAGAGGACTTTCAATGCTCCTCCAGAGAGAATAGGGGGAGAGTCGAACATGGGAGGGGATTAAAAGGACAGCAATCCCTCTGCTTCCGCAGCATTTTTTAATTCCTCATCAAATGTAAAGAGGGTCAATTCAGGTAGCTGTTTTTGGAGCGTCTTCGCGGACGCTAAATGCCAGAGACTGGACCCTTTTAACGGCCATTTCTCAGATAATGCGATAAGAGTGCTCCATTCTGGCCAAATGTTCAAACGCCTCCATGGCCCGGCTTTCAGAGTGTCAAAGGCCACATCTATGAGAACTTCTTTCAGTTTTTTTTCTTCCCTGATTCGTGTCAACACTGAGCAGACTTCGGCGTAACAGAGAGACGAAAAAAAATGGGCTCCTTCTTCTCTTGACATGCTGAGTGCTTTTTCGCTGTTCGAATCTTTGAAGAGAGCTGCCAGGACGCATGTCGGATCCCAGTAAACCGCCATAGGTTTTGGATTTTTCATGAATTCTGTTCCTCCTCGAGAGATTCCTGGGCCAGTTCCTCAGGTAAGAGGATAGGCGGATGAAGCTCTCTCGGTTTTTTCTTCTGAGGCTCGATCCATCCTTGCCTTTCCATTTCGTTTATGCGGTCTGCTAGAGGCAGCGAGCCTGTCGGCACAGGGACAATCTTTCCAACGGGCTTGCCGCGGTCAGTGATGACTATCTCTCTTCCTTTCTGGACACTCTTAAGAAGTTTGCTCAGGTTGATTTTTGCCTCTCGAACGCCTACGCTTATGGGTTGCATGGTTTGTCTCCTTTTTGTGATTACAATGACCACATTTGGATTTTAATAATTGCCATCATTTCTTGTCAAGCGAGTTCTTAAAAGTCCTCAAAATGTCTGGATAGCCGACAGGTCGAGCGAAGAGTTTTGCACGGCTTTGATCGAGAGCCCGTCCTTCAAGCGGAGTTTGACTTAATACAGAACATGATGGTATATTCTGGGCGGCATCAGGGAATGATGTGGCATGAAAAGAATCCCTTTTTTTCTCTCTCTATTCGTTGGCTTTGTGATCGTTCTTGTGAGCGTCTATGGATTTTCTCTTCTTCGCCAGCGTCCCGGCCTTCCACTAGATATGAGAAAATTCCTGGAGAAAAAGATCGAAGAGGGAGAACTCGTGCGGATACAAGGTGTCGAGATCCAGAACCTAAAAATGGATCTGGAATTCTTGCTGATCCAGAAAGCTATCGGGGATCATGTGACAATCATTCTTGAAGATGATGGAAAATCAGAAAAACGAGATGTCAAGCTTGTGTCGTTTTATGATAAATCTCTTCCGTTATACTATCTCCTTGTGGGTTTTTTCTGTTTTATTACAGGTATTGTGGTTTTTCTTCTGCGTTCGGGTGATAGAAGGGCTCGAACTTATTATTGGGCATCTTTTGCTTTAGGTTCTGCCATTGTCATCTGTGGAGGATTCTACTGTTTGCAGAAGCACTGGCTCTCTTTCCTTCCGGGAGTGCTGTACTATTTGCTCTATCCTTTATCCGCGGCCATGCTTCTTCATTTTTCACTGTATTTCTCGAAACTCGAGATTAAATTGTGGAAATTTATCATCTATATCCCTTCGCTCATTTTTGTCTGTATCCTCGAATGGCTGTTTTTAAGCAGCGGTTTGAGTTCATCGATAGAGATCCACCGCATCTATCAAGTTGTTTTTGATTTTTATCGTTTTTATCTGGTTGTGTATGTTTTTCTCTCAGTTGCCATTCTTATTATCAGCTACAGAAAAGCGGATCTTGAGGAAGAGAAATCTCAGATCAAATGGATTTTTTATGGACTTATTGTGGGGCTGGGACCATTCATTCTTTTCTACCAGATGCCCCAGGTGCTGGGTCCGAGTGAATGGTTATCGGAAGAATTTTCCACTATGTTCTTTATCTTTATTCCTCTTGGTTTTGCTTTTTCCATCGTGAAATTTAAGCTGATGGATGTCGAATTGGTCATTAACCGGAGCTTGGTGTATTTCACTCTCACTGTCTTCACAGTGGGTCTTTATCTCTTTTCTGTGAATCTCATTCAGAATGTCGTCTCGCGATTTTTTGCGGCACCCATGACTGCTATCTCAGTGAGCGCGGCTCTCCTGGCTGCTGTTGCCTTCCATCCGGCCCGGAAAACAATCCAAAATTTCGTTGACAGGGCCTTCTTCCGAATGAGTTACGATTACAGAAAGGTCATTCTCCGTTTCAATGAAAAAGCGTATGAAGAAGTCAACCGCGGTCGGCTTATTGACTTGTTCCTCCAGAACATCAAGAATGCGTTACCTCTGGAGTCAATCGATATTTTTATTTTTGCTCTTGATTCTGGAAAACAGAAGCTCTTGATCGCCAAAAACGGAGAAAAAGACCTTGTTTCTCTGGCTCCACTGAGTCTTGAGATGGATAAAGTCTTTGCCAGAAAAAATGCCGTGCGCACGGAAGAGAACATGGATTTTTCAAGGGAGAGACTGCTTGAGGAAAAAGGGATAGACATATGCCTACCGCTTTCTTTTAAATCTTCTGATTTAACAGGATTTTTATCTTTAGGGAAGAAAAAGTCAGGAGAGAAGTTCAGCCGAGATGACATTGATCTTTTGCTGGCCATGAGCCGGGACCTGGCTTTAAACCTGGAGAGAATCAGGCTGCTGGAGGAAGTGATCTATGAAAGAGTGGAGAAGGAGAAGCTGAGTGATCTCATCCAGCTGAAAACAGAATTCATCTCGTCTGTGTCCCATGAACTCCGCACTCCCATGAGTTCTATCCGGGGATTGGCAGAGATTCTTCAGGAAGGCAAGATAAAGGAGAAGGCTAAACAAGAAGAGCTTATCCGCCTGGTTGCGACTGAAAGCAACCGGCTATCCCGGTTTCTTCATAATATCCTGGATTTCGGGAAGATCGAGAAGGATGTGAAAACCTATAATTTCCAGAAGGTGGAATTGCAATCAGTGATTAAAGAAACTGTCCAGCTTTTTCAATACAGATTAGATTCCGATGAATTTGTTCTCAATACGAAGATTCCCGGAAAGCCTCTTTTCTTGAAAATAGATCGAGATGCCGTTATGCAGGCATTGACCAACATTCTCGACAATGCTATAAAATACTCCTCAGGCGAAAAGGAGATTGTGGTCGAGCTTGTCCAAAAACCAAAACTGGTTGAAATAAAGGTTAAAGATAAGGGGATCGGAATCCCCGCAGGAGAACAGAAGAAAATCTTCGAAGGATTTTACCGGCATGCTGAGGCGGACCGGCACAGCACAAAAGGAGTCGGATTGGGATTAAAGATTGTCAAACACATCATGAGCGCCCACGGAGGAGAAATCCATGTGGAAAGCCAACCGGGTAAAGGGAGTACGTTCAGTCTCATTTTTCCAGTGAAATGAAAAAGATATTAATTGTCGAGGATGATCTAGCTCTTCTTGAAACATTGAAGACTTTCCTCGAGATAGAAAATTTTGAAGTTATCACGGCTGATGATGGAGACAAGGGATTTCAACTGGCTCTGCAAGAAAAGCCTGATTTGATCGTTCTTGATATCAATCTCCCCACCATTAACGGGTATGAGGTCTGCCGTAAGATTCGGGCAAAGGGCATTATGACTCCTATCATCATGCTTTCAGGGGAGAAGAGAGAAGAGGTGGATAAAGCCTTAGGGCTCGATATCGGCGCCGATGACTTTCTCCTCAAACCTTTCGGAACCAAGGAGTTTCTCGCCCGGATAAATGCTTTGCTCCGGCGATCTGGACATAAAGTCGAAGAGACCGGTGAATACTATACAAGGACAGAGACCCTTGAAATCCCTTTTAAAGCGTTGCCAAGAGGAAGCACTTTCGCCGGACGCTACGAAGTCGTGGAAGAGCTGGGGAGAGGTGGTATGGGCAAAGTCTACAGAGTCACAGATAAAAAGATAGGCGAAGAAGTGGCTCTCAAGCTTCTCAGTCCGTCGATAGCGGCCGATAAGAAAACCATAGAGCGTTTCCGGAACGAGCTGAAGTTTGCCCGGAAAATATCCCAGAGGAATGTCTGCCGCATGTTTGACCTCAGCGAAGAAGACGGAACACCCTACATCACGATGGAATACGTTTCCGGAGAAGATTTGAAGAGTCTGCTCAAAAAGACCGGCCAGCTAACCATTAAGAAAGCCATTGCCATCGCCAAACAGGTCTGTGAAGGACTCGCCGAGGCCCACAGACTCGGAGTTGTCCATAGAGACCTGAAGCCACATAACATCATGATCGATAAGGAAGGGAATGCCCGGATCATGGATTTCGGGATAGCCCGTTCCCTGAAGATGAAAGGGATCACTGAGGCGGGAACTGTCTTCGGTACACCTGAATACATGTCTCCAGAGCAAGTGGAAGGGAAAGAAGTGGATCCACGTTCAGATATTTATTCTTTAGGTGTGATCCTGTTTGAAATGGTGACCGGTGAGGTTCCATTTAAGGGTGAAAGCGCATTATCTGTGGCTTTGAAGCACAAAACAGATGCGCCGCCAGTGCCCCGGAAACTCAATCCGCAGATTCCTGAGAGCCTCAACCGAGTGATACTGATATGCATGGAAAAGGATAGAGAGGAACGTTATCAGGATGTCGGAGAGTTCATTGCAGATTTGGAGAAATTGGAGCGAGGAGAAGCAGTTTCTGCTCGGCCTAAAAAAGAAAAAAAGACGGAAGCGATGATAAAGAGTGGAATAGAATGGAAGAACTCGATTGCCGTGCTGCCTTTCATGGACATGAGTTCGGAGAGAGACCAGGAATATTTCTGTGATGGGATGACAGAAGACATCATCACCAAGCTCACCATGTTCGGGGAATTGAAAGTCATATCCCGGACTTCAGTGATGCGCTATAAGAACACGAATAAGGATATCAAAGAAATTGGGCAGGAACTGGATGTCGCCACAATTCTTGAGGGGAGTATCCGCAAAGAAAAAGACAACATTCGTGTCAACGCCCAGCTAGTCAATGTGGATGAAGACTCTCATCTCTGGGCGAGCACCTATGACCGGAAGGTGGATAGTATTTTTGAAGTCCAGGACGAAGTGTCAAAAGCCATTGTTGCAGCCCTCGAACTGAAGCTCACTCCGAAAAAGATTGAATCTCTCAAAGAGGGCCGCCCGAAAAATATCGAGGCCTATGAATATGCGCTGAAGGGGATGCATTTAATCAACAGTAAATATGTTATTTCGCAGAGGGAAAGTGATTTTATAGCGGCAATAAGAATGTTTCGAAAAGCCAAAGAGGCTGACCCTGATTATGTCTTGACGCATACTGGCTTAAGTTGGGCCTACCAGCATCATAACCAGATAACAGGAAACAGGAGAGATCTTGCGCAGGTCAAAAAAAATATTGAAATGGCTTATAAATTAGACCCGAATATGGGTGAAACAAACGGAGCGATCGCTTGGGTTTATCATCATCAAGGAGAGTATGAAAAAGCCTATCAAAGCTATAAACGGGCGTTAGAGATAAATCCGAATATTCCGCCTCTGAATCATATAGTCGCCTTTTTCTTGAAAGACCTCGGATTGTTTCACCTCGCTATCGAATATTCAACGAGAAATATCGAGCTTGATCCTTTTTTTCTCCCTTCTCATTCCCTCCGCGCAAGATGTCTAATGTACACTGGACGATTAGAAAAGGCTTTATTGAACATCAAAAAGGCATTAGAGATAGAAACAGAGAATTTTTGGTCTTTACTCGATTACAGTATCCTCTCAATAATGAAAAAGGAAACGGACAAGGCCATTGAGCTATTAGAAAGAGCAGAAAAAATTAATCCGGGATACTCCAGTATTCGATTCTATAAAGCGTTGATACTTGCAGCCAAAGGAGAAAAAGACAAAGCTCTTGCCCTGAGAAAAAATGGAGTCATTTATTCACTCCTGGGCATGAAGGATGAAGCGGTCAAGTCTATCACTAATGAAGTCAAGAAAGAGTATGAGCATTTTCAGTATACATACCTGCCTTTGGATACAAGTCCGTTTTATGACAGCTTGCGTGATGACATTCGTTTCCAGGAGCTTGTCAAAAAGCAGAAAAAAAAATATGAAGAAAGACTCAAGAAATTTGGAAAATTTTAAAATGATATGAATAAAATACACGGAAATGGCTTTGCTCCCTTCAAATTTTGAGCGCCAGTCCTTATGGAAAAGAACTAGATAAAAGAATAGGGGAAGAAGATTCAGCGGATTTTTTTCCATGAAAAAGATATTAATCGTCGAAGACGATAAGCCATTGCTCGAGACTTTGACGTCTCTCTTGGAGGCTGAAAACTATAGGGTCATTTCTGCCGCAGATGGAGAGGAAGGATTCCGCTTGGCGTCCCAGGAAAATATTGACTTGATCATCCTTGATTTTGGACTTCCTTCTCTAAACGGGCTGGAAGTGTGCAAGAATCTCCGGGCGAAAAACATCTTGACGCCCATCATCATGTTAACCGGCGAGAAGAAAGAGGAGATCGATAAAGTTCTAGGTCTTGAGTTTGGAGCTGATGATTATATGATCAAACCCTTTGGGGCCAAAGAGCTTCTAGCCCGGATAAAAGCCGTTCTGCGCCGCACTAGACCAGAAGCGGCTGAGATCGAAGAATATTCTTTCGGAAATGTTTGCATCAATTTTAAAAAACAAATTGCCTCCAAAGGAAAAAAGGAACTCTACTTAACAGCCAGAGAATTTGGCCTTCTTAAACTTCTCATAACTCATGAGGGAGAAGTCGTGAGCCGGGATTCTATCCTTAATGAAGTCTGGGGCTATGACAAATTCCCCACTACGCGGACAGTAGATACATTTATCCACCACATCAGACAGAAAATCGAGGATAAACCCTCTGAGCCCGCCCATCTCATTACAGTGCCGTGGTCCGGGTACAGATTTCAAAAATAGATTATTCCTTAGGTCCAATTTCTTTCAAACTTCTTCATACAGCTCAGGCAACATCATATTTAATACGACTGGCTCGGAGACTGAACAGTTGATGAAAGAATTATTCGGCATTGCAAGAAAGGCCAGGATTTGATAGTTTAATGCATGAATTTTGATCACTATCTGGAGAAACTCAATGCTTAAGGGAAAGGTTGCGATTATTACAGGAGCTGCAGGGGGAATCGGTTCTTCTGCTGCTCGCCTTTTTGCCCGCCAGGGCGCTGTCTTAGTCCTGACTGATATTCGGGATAAAGAGCTTCAAGAGTTGGGTGAGACCATGAAGGATTCGGGAGCCGAGATAATGGTTGTTGAGCATGATATCAGAGACCCGGAGTCATGGAAATCTTTGGTGGAGAAAGTCAGGAAGAAATTCGGAAGAATCGACATTCTCATCAATAATGCGGGTGTTATCCAACCGGGCGCCGCGGAGAGAATCTCCCTGGATGAGGTCCAGCATCAGGTTTCGGTCAATTTTTCGGGGACTATGAACGGATGCCGTGCTGTCCTTCCCGCAATGAAGGAACAGGGCTCCGGAAAGATAGTCAATGTCGCTTCTTTAGGGGGGATTGTCCCTATGCCCGGTGAAGCGGTGTACAGCGCCACAAAATTTGCCATTCGAGGCTACTCTCTCTCACTTTATGCCGAGTTGCATAATTCTCCTGTAGGCGTGGCTGTTGTCTGCCCTGATTCAGTGGATACTCCTCAGCTTGACTATGAACTCCAGTATGATGAGGCGGTGCTTTCATTTATTGGAGACCCGTTGAAACCGGAAAAGGTCGCGAAGGGGATACTCAAGGCCGTACGGACAAAAAAAGCGGAGGTGCTGGTTCCTTCTGGAATGGGAATTTTTTGCCGGATAGGCATGGCATTTCCCAGGTTATACTTCTTCCTCTTGCCTCTGCTGGAGAAGATCGGAAGCCGCACGATCAAAAAAAGACGGAAAAAGAAAAAAGGATAAAGAAAACTGAGATTCAGGCAGATTTATTGAATTAGCTCGGGGCATGAAGAGGATGAACAACGGGCAGAGAAAAAGGTTCATAATCGCGGCTGTGCTCGAATTGGTATTGGTCGTTGGGATTGTATTGTTCTGGTTGGCTTTCTTTACGGCTGATGGAGTTCACATAAGCGATCCCTGTTTAAAAGAGAAATACCTGGCTTTTGAATCTGCTTTCCCAGTTCCAGACGCGTATCTTTCCATCGTTCTCGTAATCGGAAGTATTGGGTTGTTGCGTAAAAAGTCATACGGCCGTTTGTTCTCCCTCATCGGAGGAGCGTCACTCATTTTCCTGGGTCTGCTGGATATCTCCTTCAATACTCAACACGGCATATACCTTCTTGGATTGGGAGAAGCGGCCCTGAATCTTTTAATCAACCTGATTTGCCTGGGTGTTGGCGTTTTTCTCACCCTCACAGTCTGGAAATACAGAGAAGATTTACCATAAAACAGCTTTCTCACAATCTGAACAGGATGAAATGGGGAGTATGATGAAAAATCGAAGGCGACACCTGTCTTTTTTATTATTTTTCGTGTTCTTCAACCTGGCCGCCGGATACCTATCGGCTGAAGATGATAAAGATTCGAAGGATACGAAAAAATCCATGAGTGTTTTCCCCATCCTCATGTATGATACAGACATCGGATTGGGATATGGAGGGAAAGCCAAATTTGTCAATTATTTTTCAAAAAAAGAATCGTTTGACTTCTTCATTTTTAATTCCACTAAAGTAGAGAGAACGTACATATTCACTTTTTCCATTCCTGATACTGAAATTCGTCAAGGAAAGATATACCCTTTCTCGTTTGACCTGAAAGCCGAGTACAGTAAATACTTAAAATACTATTTTTATGGCTTTGGAGCGAACTCGAGAGAAGAAGATCAGACCGAGTTTATTAACGAGAGAAAAGAGCTCCAAATGAAATTGGGGAGAGGTTTCTCAACACGCTTTGTTGTTGAATTATTTTATTCCCTCAAGAATGTCTTCTATTTTGATATTGAGAGAGACCGGCCTTTTACAGACACTCTGGATGCGGTCGGGGAACAGTTCTCTCCCTTTGCCTCTTTGGTTGTCCGCTATGACACCTCAGACAGCCAGATTCACCCGAAAAAGGGATTTCGTCTGATTTTCCAGAATGATGTGGCATCGAAACTTTTGGGAAATAAAAATGCAAGTTTCCACCGCTTCACTCTGGATTTCAGAAAGTACACTCTCCTGTTCGGCCAGAATGATGTCCTGGCTTTTCGGACATTGATTCAAAAGGTCTCTGGAGAAGTGATCCCTCTTTTTGAGATGTCTTCTCTCGGTGGAGGGTCAGAAATGGCCGCGATGAGAGGATACATGATGAACCGTTTTAACGACAAAGGAAAGTTCCTCATCAACGCGGAGTACCGTTTCCCGCTCTGGAAGAAGTTGGGCGGAAACATTTTTCTGGATGGAGGATCAGTCTGGCCTTCCTGGTCCAGGATCGCGCTTGACAATTTTGCTATTGATGCCGGCTGGGGATTGAGGTATTATTTACAAAACTTTGTCGTCAGGTTTGACATGGGTTTCAGTCACGAAGGTTTGGGAATTTACTTTAATTTCAATCATGTTTTTTAAAGCAGAATTTGATGCGCAGCGAGAACGATAATCTCTGTTTATGGCTTTTTTTGTATGGAGTAATCCTGGCTTTTTTCCATCTCCTTCCCCCTTTCCTGACCCGATTTTTTCTTTGGCCTTTGAGCTGGGGAGACACTCTTGATTTCCTCACTCCTTTTGCGGTCATTCCCTTTGCCTATGGGCTCTATTCCCGTCTGAATAGAATTTCACAAACTTCCCCTAGTCCGAAGTCCTCTGCTCGTTCTTTACACATCCTGGCAAAAGTCATTCTGGCCGTCGGGTTCCTCTCCTATGTGGAGGGCCATGGTCTTCATCTCGCGGCGAATTCCATCGCGCGGCTGCTTCAGGGGATGGAGGGGACAAATGTGTTTAAGGCCACTTATCTTTTTGACGAGATCATAAGCCATTTTATCTGGATCGTCGGCCTCTATCTCATCTCTCTCGGCTTGATCCTTTTGGCCTGGAGGCTTTCCTTCCAGCCTTTCATCCGGAAGAGCATGATCTTTCTTTCCGCAGGAGCCGTTCTTTACGGTTTCACCTTTACCTTGGAAGCGATCGAAGGACAGACAGTGATTTTTGCTTTTCCCGCCGCCATCTTGGGTTTTCTTTTTGCCCTTATTCTGTATAGGAGAGGCAAGAGAGAATACAGCCGGAATCCCATCCTCATTTTTTTTATGAGTGCCTATTTTTTATCTGTTCTTCTTTTTTTGTACTGGGGAATATCCCAGTCAGGCTTTCCTCAATTCAGCGAGCTGGGCTGGATTTAAAAAGTTTGATGGGATAAGGGCTGGAAGCATCCCCAAAACTGTGATAACAAGATGTGTAATAGATCAGGCTGAGTGTATCGAAAACACGCAGGCTTTGCCCCAGCGAAATCAGTCCCCCTATTCTGCGAAGGCTTATGGGTGAAAAAAACCGTTTGAAGGCGGAGCGTGCACGGTTCCTCTCTAGAAGGGAGAGGAGAGCGAAGCCTGAAACCGAGCCTCTTTTGCCTGATTTGTGGCCTTCTCAGTGGACACAAATCAGTGGGGAATCCAAGGGGATATGTCCCTTTGGTCGCAGGGCAGGAATGAAGGTTCTGCCCGAGAAGGGGAGGCAGGGAGCCGTCAGCGGAGTGAGGCGAGCGTTGGAAGGGGGAAAGCGCAGCTGTTCCCCCTCCAAGGTTCTCGTAGGGGCAAAAGAGGCGTGTTTTTTGAATCCAAAAGCCGGAGCATACGGTTTTCTCAACACCCAACCTGATCTTCCCTGAGACTCCTCCCAAGTTTTCTCCATCACAAAAATAAGGATGCTTACATCATGGCTCGATATTAGACATTCCTTAAAGGAAAAGTTAGAATTGTTTTTTTAAAAAGTGTCTAATTTCGAGCCCTGACTACTGTGATGATGAAAAGAAAGAGTTTTAATATCTCGATCGTGCGTCCAAAAATGCGCCTCTCGGATTTCAAGTTCAGAGGGATAGGAATGCCCCCTGAGAGGCTAAAGAAAATCAGGAAAGGATTGAGAACCCTGCATACTCTGGAAACAATGGCGGTCAATATCTACAAGTTCCAGATCACCAAGAAGGTGAATGAGCTGAACCTGCAGATTATAGTGGCAATGCACAACGAGATGACGCATCTTCAGGATTTTCAGTCCAAGCTTTTTGAATACGGATTCAGACCGAGCCAGTTCAGGTTTGTGTACTGGATCGTGGGATTAATTTTCGGTTTTTTTTCCCAGCTGATGGGCCGGAAAGCCATCCTAAAAACCGGCATCTGGGTCGAAACGAAGGCTGTCCGTCATTACGAAAAGCTTCTCATTGATATTAAGTGGGACGAGGAGACGAGAAAGATCGTCGAAAAAAACCAGGCCGATGAATTCGGTCACATCGAGCGCTGGGAATCATTTCTCAAATAAAAAATCAAATAAAAAAGGGGACAGGCCCCTTTTTATCAATAAGGGGGACAGTCCCTCTTTTATTAAACATAAGGACTGAAAGGGATAGTCCCCAAAAAAGGGGCCTGTCCCCTTTTTTGATTTTATCCCAATTCGGCGAGGACTGTCGTCAAAAATGTCCAGAATTTTTCAACAGATCCCACATGAACCCTTTCTTCAGGAGAATGAGGGTGTTCGATGGTGGGACCGAAGGAAATCATGTCCATCCCGGGAAATTTTTCTCCGATGATTCCGCACTCGAGACCGGCATGAACAGCGCCCACTTCCGGCTCTTTATGGAAGACTTTCTGGTAAACTTCTTTCAAAGTTTTGAGAAGCGGGGACTGGAGGTTGGGTGTCCAGCCTGGGTAGCCTTCGGGCTGGTTGATTTCGGCTCCAGCTTGTTTGCTCAGAGTGGCAATCGTGGCCCGCGTGGACTTCAGGGCCGAGGAATCTGAGCTCCGGCTGCTGCAGATGATTTCCGCATGATCCGGGTGTGTATGGATAATAGCCAGGTTGGAAGAGGTTTCCACAAGGCCCTCCATTTCAGGATGCATGGCGAGAACCCCATGGGGAAGAGCAGCCAGGAGATTGATGAGGGCCTCCTGAGATTCGGCTGTGAGCGGGTCTTTTTTATCACCATCAGATTTTTCAAAAGAGAAATTCGCTTCTTTCTCCACTGCTTGGTATTCGAGTTTGATTTCCCCGAAGGCTTTCTGGAGAAATGAAGAAAGATTTTGTTCCTGAGAAGGGTCGATGTACAGGTCAGCCCATGCTTCCCTGGCGATGGCGTTTCGTTTATTCCCGCCTTCCATGCGAATCAACTCGAATGAAAATTCCTTCATCGCTTGCGAGAGCATATGAGCAAGCAGTTGAACGGCGTTTCCTCGTCCCTGGTTGATGTCGATTCCGGAATGTCCACCCCTGAGACCGAAAAGTTTTAGCTGGAACAGTTCTCCGTGACTATCTGTGTTCCTTTTCAGGGATAATGTGATCTCAGAATCTGCTCCGCCCGCGCAGCCGATCGTGAATTCCCCCTCATCTTCGCTGTCGAGGTTGAGGAGTTTTTTCCCTTTGAGAAAACCTGGCTCTATTTTGGTCGCTCCGGTCAAGCCAGTTTCTTCATCCACGGTGAAGAGGAACTCCAGAGGGCCGTGTGTTAATGTGGGATCTTCCATAACAGCCAGTGAAGCGGCCACGCCGATCCCGTTGTCTGCTCCGAGAGTGGTTCCTTTCGCTTGAACCCATTCTCCCTTGACTTCAGCCTGGATTTCGTCCTTGGCAAAATCATGGACAACATCAGAATTCTTTTCGCCGACCATGTCCAGGTGTCCCTGAAGAATGACGCCCTCGGCCTGTTCATGCCCTGCCGTTGCTTTTTTTCTGACAACCACATTTCCGACTTTATCCTTTTCCCACCCCAGGTTCGAATTTTCCGCCACTGATATGATGTAATCACCCATGGCTTCTTCATTCCCTGAGCAGTGGGGGATTTTTAAGATGTGTTCGAAATGTTTCCAGATGGAAAGTGGCTTAAATCCTTCGAAGATAGATGACATTATTAAACCTCCAGTTTGATGCGATATGATCTTCCCAAAAAATGAGGAAAAATAATGACATAAAAGATAGCAGGATTCAAGGAAAATTATGAATTTGCCAGAAGGTCGTTGCCCCATTTGACTTTTCTTTTTTATTTTCTTTACAATTCATGTGCTTCGTATGGAACACACTTTAATCCCAATCTTTGAAAAAATCTTCAGTAAACCTCCTGAGGTCTTCTCTTTCGCTCCTGGCCGGATAAACATCATCGGTGAACACACGGATTACAACCTGGGTTATGTCCTGCCTGCGGCGCTGAACCTGAGAAACTATTTTTTCCTCTCCAGAAGATTGGATGACAAAGTCAGTATCTGGGCAGAGAATTTTAAAGAAAAGGAAGAATTCTCTTTATCCGGGATTTCCTTCGCAGAAGACAGTAAATGGGTGAACTATATTAAGGGAGTTTTGTGGGTACTGGAGGAAAAGGGATTCAATCTTCAAGGAGTGAATGGACTCATCTGGGGAAATGTTCCTTTAGAGGCCGGCTTGAGCTCATCTGCGGCTCTTGAGGTGAGTGTTGTTCATGGATTACTCACGCTATTCAACCTCGACATCGAACCGCTGGAGATGGTTAAGATTGCCCGGAAGGCAGAAAATGAGTTTGTCGGTGTCCAGTGCGGCATCATGGACCAGTTCATCTCTGTTTTCGGGCAGGAAAGCAAGGCCTTGTTTTTGGATTGTGAGACACTGGATTATAAGCTCTTCCCGCTGCGCATGATGGAGGCGGGGCTCCGGATTGTGGTTTATGAGACTGGAGTCCGCCGGGAACTGGCCAGTTCAGAATATAACATGAGGAGGCACGAATCCTCCCAGGCTCTGGAGGTTTTGAAAAAATCTGGAGTGAAGAAATATAAAGAAGCGACACTGGGAAAACTCGAGGGAATGAAGAATGAAATGAGTGATGTGGTATTCAGAAGAGCCAGACACGTCATCAGTGAGAACCAGAGAGTGATGGATGCTGTTCTGGCTTTAGAGAAGGATGATTTCATTCGGCTGGGTGAACTCATTTTCCGATCTCATGAGAGCCTGAGGGATGATTACGAAGTCTCCTGCCCTGAGCTTGACCTTCTGTATGAGGCTGCGCAGGAATTCCCCGGTTGTCTTGGAGCCCGGTTAACAGGAGCAGGATTCGGGGGGTCAGGAATCGCTCTTGTCAAAAAAGAGGGGATCACTGCATTCAAGGAGAAGCTTCTTGAAGATGCAGAGAATAAAGGATTCCCTCGACCGACATTCTACGAGGTGGAAGCCGGAGAAGGAACCCAGGCTTATTTTCTGAACGAGGAGAAAGGATAATGAAAAGGATCGCACTCATTCTTTGGGTTATTTGTTTTCTTTGTTATCCCGCTTCCGGGAATGAACAATTCTTCCTTGAGAAATTCGACCTGAGAGGTGGAGACCTTCGTTTGAGCCGTGCTGTCCAGCCCCACAGCTATTTTGATGTTCTGGGTCAGAAAAGTGCGGTTCTGGGCAGGGAGAACGGAAATGCGGAGATCTGGATCTATCCGTACAAAGTCCTGCACAACTTCCAGCTCTATTTTCTGATCGAGGACGAGAATGAGATCATCGAGGGAAAAGATACGGCGAAAAGGATTGACGTTTATCCTCATCAGACGATCATTCACTATGTCCATTCCTCCTTTAAAGTTGAAGAGATCTTCTTTACGCCTTTAAGAGAGGCGGGGGTCGTTGTCCTGCTTTCCGTGGAATCGATTGCACCCCTTTCCGTGGTGGCCAGCTTTACACCTGATTTGAAGCCCATGTGGCCGGCAGGCCTTGGAGGGCAGTACAGTTACTGGGACGACGGGAAGAGATATTTTGTTATTTCCGAGGGGACGAGGAAGAATGTGGCTCTTGTGGGAAGTCCGGCGGGAGAACGGTTCTCTTCTGGACCCGCACACGCCCTCCCGGAGGGAGATGTGAAGATCAAAATCCATGTGGACCCCGAAACATCGAAGCGGACATTTTTTCCTATCTTTATCTCAGCCAGCCATGCGGGAAGAAAACAAGCCGAAGATAGGTATTCCCGCCTGGGCAATGATTTAGAGACGCTCTACGAAGAAAAGTCCAGCCATATGGACCGGTTGCTCTCCGAGCAACTCTCTATTCGAACTCCGAATTCACTCTTGAATCAGGCTTTCCAGTGGGCAAAAGTGGCGGTGGATGATGCCTTTGTCTGTAATCCTCAATTGGGATGTGGGCTGGTGGCTGGCTATGGTCTGTCTGGAAGGAGTGAGAGACCTGGTTTCGCCTGGTATTTCGGAGGCGATACATTTTTCAATTCCTGGGCCATAAACAGTTACGGCTCATTCGACGTGACACGACAGGGTTTGGACCTTATCCGGAAAAACCAGCGGGAGGATGGAAAGATCATGCATGAACTCTCCCAGGGAGCTGGCTTCATTCCGTGGTTTGATGAATACCCATACGGATATTACCATGCAGAAACGTCTCCTTATTATATCGTCTCTCTGTACGATTACCTGAAATCTTCCGGTGATATGAATTATATAAGAGAATCCTGGTCTTCCATAAGAAAAGCGTATCAATATGTGTTGAACGCTGATACGGATGGAGACGGTCTCATGGAAAATACAGTGGCGGGTTTAGCTGCTCTGGAGCTTGGCGCTTTTTTGAAGAACACAAAGTCGGACATCTATCTGGCGGCATTGTCGACAGAAGCCCACCGTGTCATTTCGGAGTTTGCTCTCCTGATGAAAGATGAGTCTCTCTCTGACAGAGCCAGGAAAACCTTTGACGGGGCGTTGAAAGCCTTCCGCAAGAAATTCTGGGTGGAAGAAAAAAAGAGATATGCGCATGCCATCACAACCGAGGACAAGCCGCTCATGGAAACAACAGTCTGGCCGTTTATGCCTCTCTTTTTTAGGCATCTCCTCCCGGAGCGTGCGGATTATGTTCTGGACCTTTTTGCCTCTTCTGAGATGAGCACAGATTGGGGAGTCAGGTCTCTTTCTCCCAGGAGTTCTTATTATGATCCGCAAAACTACAATTACGGAACCGTCTGGCCCTTTCTCACCGGTTATGCCTGTCTGGCAGAATACAACTACGGCCGGTCTCTCTCCGGATATTCTCATCTTATGAGCCTGGCGTATAACACCTTTATTGGTTCCTTTGGGGATTGTGACGAGCTATTTTCAGGTGAATTTTTCATACCTCTCGAGACATCTGTTCCCCATCAGGTATTTTCGTCTTCGCCTGTAATCACCTGTCTTGTGCGCGGGCTCTTTGGCTTAGAAGGGAACGCCATGAATCGGGAAATTCAATTCAGGCCCAGCTTTCCGGGAAGCTGGGATAATGTGGAAGCCAGGAATTTTCGAGTCGGAGATGATGTTTTCCATTTTGATCTCCAGCGCTCCATGGGCCGGCTTTCTCTTCAAGTCGAGCCTCAAGCCAGGGAACCTTATCGTTTGCATTTTTCTCCCTCTCTGGGCTTAGGAACGAAGGTGAAGTCTGTGAGAGTCAACGGCCAGGAGATAGAATTCAGCACTGAGGAGAATAAAGGAGAAGTGCGCTGCGTTGTCAGTCTGGAGGTGGCCGGAAGGACAGATGTTGAAATCGAAACAGAAAAAAGCATCTGTCTTGATTTTTCTCCCCATTTTCCGCAGATCGGGGATAAGACAACCGGGCTAAAAATTATTCGAACCCGGTACAGTAAAGATGAACTGAAGATTCTTGTCGAAGGGATGGGAGGCAGAGAATACTCTCTGGATTTAATCACGTCGAGGCCAGTGGCGTCTGTGAGTGAAGCCGAGGTGGAAGACAGAGAAAAATCCGGTAAAAAGATAAAGATAAGCTTCAAGGGGAAAGAAGAGGCTTACTCTCGAAAGGAAATTATCATCCGATTTACTGGTTTACTGGGGACGTTCCCCAAGGTACCACCTTAGCCCGATAAGTTCACCTGCATAGCATTGTTTTATACACGATTGGCTAAAATGAAGAGATTAATGAGCTAAGGTGGTACCTTGGGGTACGTCCCCATATTCCCATATTCTTTTAATGGTTGACTTCCTGACCTTTATATAATAAAGATGGTATAAAAGAGGATGGTTGTTCAGGTCATTCTAGGATGTATTTTCACTTATCTCCTTGGGTCGATCCCTTTCTCATACATAATTGCCAAGAGAGTCAAAGGCATTGATATCCGCGTCAAAGGAGAGGGGAACGTCGGCGGACGGAACGTCTGGCACCTGGTCGGGAAAAAGTACGGAATATTAGCCGGCCTCCTGGACATATCCAAAGGATATGGGGCCTACTGGATTGGCTTTCTCCTCGGGCTTTCCCCCTGGTGGATATGGCTCTGCGGGTTTTGTGTTGTCCTGGGACACAACTTCCCGGTGTTTCTCAAAGGAAGAGGAGGAAAGGGGATAGCGGCTGCCCTGGGATTTCTTCTGGGAATGCAGCCTTTGATCATTCTTGTTTCAGGACTGCTCATCGGGATCATTTATCTTCCTTTCCGGAGATTTCATCTTGCCGTCAGCATCGGGATGGCCAGTATTCCAGTTCTCTGGTTTGTGGTTTTGAAAAAATCCTGGCAAGAAGTCTTACTCCTAGTTGCTTTGCTCTGTTCTCTGGGATTGAAAAGGATCATCGATGAGCCTTATATGAGAAAAATCAAACAGGAATCTGGCTGGTAACGAACATGCATTTTATTCAGGTGTTAATTCTGTTCTTCCTTCTTCTCATCTTACTCAATCTACTCCAGAACTTGAACAGGCTTCGCAACCAGAAGAAGATTAGAACTAAAAAACCTCTCCCCTTTGTGTCCGTCCTCGTTCCCGCCAGGAATGAGGAGATAAACATTGAAAATTGTGTATCTTCGCTCTTGAAATCCGACTATCCTCACCTCGAGATTATTGTGCTCGATGACAATTCGACTGATAGAACCTATGAAATCGTAAAGGAACTTTCCTCCCGCTATGCGAGGTTAAAGATTATCAAAGGAAAAAAGCTTCCACCCGGATGGAACGGGAAGAACTGGGCCTGTCACCAGCTTTCTCAGATTGCCAGAGGGGATTGGTTTCTGTTCACTGATGCCGA
>Ga0209636_10000952_pt1 | contig 28723 bp, 23 predicted proteins | sample DeeMarSWOR152_54_FD_187464 | JGI IMG/M metagenome (GOLD analysis project Ga0209636, IMG submission 187464) | Marine sediment microbial communities from White Oak River estuary, North Carolina - WOR-1-52-54 (SPAdes) (version 2) | ecosystem: Environmental > Aquatic > Marine > Intertidal zone >...
GAAAACAAGAGTCCAGCAACAGCAGCAGACGGAACACGGCCCAGACGTTGGAAAAAGGCTAATATCCCAAAGTTTGTTGTTGCTGCTGATGGATCGATCGAAATAAAACTCAAGGTTACTGAGGGCCGCCAAAAAGCAACTACTGCTCCTAAAAATGCGTATGCAAGAATTAATAGATTTGTAGCCATTGAAGGAATGGCTATAGCTGCTAAAATAAAAAATATCCACATAAATCCAATAACTTCACCACAAATAAGTCCCACCACTCTACCAAAACGATCGACAACCATTCCAGCTGGATTGGCTAGCAATACTAAGATAATTGTCTCTATAAGAGTTAAAGTAGCAATGAAAGAAACATCTACATCAAATAGTATAATAAAGATCCCATTAGCGATCGCAAGTGGTAAACCCCAGATAAAAGCATCCAGAGCAAAAGTAAAAGCGGTTAAACGTGAAAATGGATCTTTAATAATTCTAGCAATTGGAAACTTAATTTGCTTACTGTTGGGGAATACATCACGTAAAGCGATAATATTCAACAATCCAGCTATTGTGATTAGAAAAAATCCTATTTGAAAATAACTAATATAACCAGAGTTTCCTTCTTGAATAGAAAGCGATGCAAGTATTCCAGCGAGGTAAGCAGAATTATAAACTATTGAAAACGCTAATCCTCGTTTTTCAATACAAGATTCATATATTAATCCTTGGAGAGGAGCATCATAAAATCCAGTTCCTAAATTGAACGCAATAATGCCTAATAGTAACGCTAAAATGTTAGAAGTACTCGTTGAGAGGCCAATTAACCCAATTACACTGAGAACCTGGCCAAAAATGATTAAGTTCTTTCTTCCATAAAAATCTGCAATAAAAGCCATTATAAGAGGAAATACTGCGGATAAGGTTCCTATCGAAAGAATTAAACCAAGGATTTGCGCTGCTACTGTAGTAGTTCCATAAATGGATAAGAGATAGGGTTGAATTTGGATTGTAAAGACAAAATTAACAAAACCCCACAAGAAATGGGTAACTGTAAGAGTAATAATGTTCAATCTATGGTAGTTCGCTGTTTTCATTGAATAGCACCTTGGATAACTGTGTGTAATTTGTTATTTCTACATCGTGTTCCATTTCCACGCGTTATGTGTGACCACATATAAGTACGAGTGACATTAACACTAAATTTAATAAGGAGGGATAAGAGTTACATGCGAAGGTGTTTCATCCTATGAAAGAAATTGAGATAGGTAACGCGAAAGCTGAACCAGGAAAACTAACTTATGGCTTTATTGAGAGTTTAGACCATCCTACTGGTATAATAGAAAAAGTTCCTGTGATGATTGCTCAGGGTCGCGAAAATGGGCCGACTTTTTTTTTAACTGCAAATGTCCATGGAAATGAGCTGACAGGAATCGCTGTTATTCATCAGCTAGTAACGGATAAACTTACCCAAGAGTTGAAAGGAACAGTAGTTGCTATTCCAACCCTCAATCCCTCTGCATTACGGCGTAATCATAGGTCACCTGAGTTCGATGAAAGGGATCCTAATCGTCTTTATCCAGAGGGGAAGTTCGCAGAAGAGGAAGAGGAAGAGGAAATTGATAAAGATTATCCTGAACTATATGAACAAGTTGCAAACAAAATTTATTCGTACTTTGAAAAATATGCAGACTACCATATCGATTTCCACAATCACTCGTTACGATCAATTCCATATGTAATTCTCGATAGGGTGTTTTATGAAAATGAAACAAAGAAAGAAGAAGCAGAAAAACTTTTTAAACAACAGAAAGCCATGATCGAGGCTTTTGGTGTTTTGACATGTTCAGAATTCCCTGCTAAGAAATATATAAAGATGAAACTTCATCGATCAGTCTCGGGGGCAACTTTAAACAGTCTTAGAATTCCTGCATTCACCGCAGAGCTTGGAGAAAACAGTGTGATTATTCCACAAGTTGTAAAGGGCTCAATAAAAGGAACCAGAAATGTTTTAAAATGGGCTGGAATGCTCGAAGGCCCTAGGGAAGAGATCACGGAGTTTCTTGTACCAAAACCGCATGAACAACTGAGGCGATGTTACCATCCCCGAGCAAAACAATCAGGTATTATTAGATTTCTAGTTAATCCTGGAGACCAAGTAAAGAAAGGACAACCTGTGGCTCTAATTACCGATATCTTAGGTCGAAAACTTGGTGACGGGTATATTCTAACAGAATACGATGGTTATATGATTGCTTTACGATCAGAGATGACGGTTTACCCAAATGATCCCATTGCTGAAATGGGAATCAAGGATGATGCTCCTCTTGTGGTTCCAATTCCTTCTAAGAAAATAAATTAAGGAGTCTGGAAATTCTTTGATCCTTTATAGAGCTAAATCCCAAGAGAAGTGACAAGAGTGAAGGTTCAGATCATCATTCCTTTCTGTCATTGATTCATTCCCCTTTCTCACGAAAAAAGATCAGCTCTCTACTGACTAACATTATGAGAGAAGATGGTTTCTCTAATAATCTCAGGGATATAATAATAGGATTCTGACATTTATAGATCGTACCTATTGTTTCAGCTCTGATTTTATAGAAATTATCCTTTTATAGAATTTCGGAAATAAAAGGTAAATCTGGATAATTGGAAAAGCTGGTATACAATTAATAGCAGGAAAAATCCTATTTCGTAACCAGATTGAATTAAAAACATAAAATCAAGGGAAAATATTCTAAAAGAAAAAAATTCTCCTTGGGGTTGTTGGATTATAATAAAAAGGATCGCTTGAATTAATACGTGAGATAAAAGCAAGAGAATGAATCCAAGTTGTCCCTTTGATGCCATTTCTCCCGTCCATTTTAGTTTATGTTTTAATATAAGGTCTGGGTTTGAACCTTGAAGGATTAAAAATGCCCAGATTCTCTGAAATACAATCAACTGTAAAAGGATGGTTAGGACTACAGATATAGATTTTATAATGGAATCCGAACCATAGAAATAAGGTCCTTCTATTATTATAAAAAAGAATTGTGCAAATATTAAGAAAAGTAAGAAAGAAATACTGAAACAAATGATAATGCCTGTCAATCCAAAAAGAAAACTTCTAATTGTGACCTTCACTAAATTATTAGGTAAATCACCATGAGTGATATAGTATGAGACGGGACCGATAGCTGCAAGACCTATACAGAACAAGAATGGATTTATTAATAGATATGAATATTCATAACGATATAACATACCAGTTGTCATCATTGAAAAAAATCGCAAGAGGATATCAGAAGGAATTAGTCCTCGTATTATAATAAAAGGATCTAAAATATAATTAAGAGTTACAATAGTAAGCAATATTAGAAAAACCGACAGAATTTGTATCATATTAGTTTTAAGAAATTCCCACACAGTTGTTGGTCCTGCAACATCCTTTATAGAAGGTTCATCAATAATTTTTTCTTTCACAAATGGATAGGACGTCATTTTGCCATACAAAAATTGTATTTCTTGCCCTTCAACGTAACCTCTAACCATTGGCCTACCAGAAATGGTAGCTACTATATTTTTCTGACTTGAGCGGTAGGATGGAAGGATTGTACTCGTTGATGTTATTAAAAAGGAGAGAAAAATCCATATCAGAATGCGATCGAAAAGGATTTCAAATTTAATTGGGATACTGAATGAAATATACCAAATAATTAGAAGAAAACCTAATAATCCATCGATTAAACCTATTAGGAGTGAAGAGAAACCTAACGCCGAGGATTCAGTTATAAAAATTTCGAAAACACGTTGTTTATGTAGACCAATACTTCGCATAATCCCCATATCTCGCTCCATTAGCAGAGTAGAAACGAGAATACATACAAATTGAGCCATTGCAGCTAAAATAAATGACTCTATAAAGAGTACTTGAAAGATCGCCGTCTGAAAGGCAAGACTTTTTTCAATCAGTTCACTATAGTATGTAATCCCTATTACTTCTTTGAACTGGCTAAATGTAGATTCTAAGGTCAACTGAACGGATTCAACGTCACCATTGACATCACAAACGAACCATTTAGCTAGACTAGAGTTGAAATAATCTTGAAATCGTTCAGATGAGATATATAGATACTCACCATTGTTTAAGAAAACATTTCCTTGAATAATCGCGCCTAATGTTATATTAACCGTACTATTTTCAGTGTTTTTCACTGAAACTTGTGATCCTAAAGGAATTTGGGGTCTTAAACGTTGATAAAGATGTTGGGAGATTACACCATACGCTATGTTTACATTGGTGATATTTCCAGTTTTGGTGTTTGTATTAAACCTAGTTGTTTCATTCAAGAAATAAGATGATGGTCGTGCATTAATAGTATCCATGATAGGTTCAGCAAAATGGGAATACTTCATTGGATCTACACCTAATAGGTAACTATTCACCCCTCCAATTTCTGCCCTAGTTTCTTGAATGAATGAGGATCGTTTAATATCAGTACGTCCATCGAGTTCTTCTGTGAATTCAATTGAAACAAAACTGTTATCTCTAACTTCTGCTACCAAATCGATACTCCCCCATTGATTTTCAAAATAATCTGGAACACTAGCTATTATCGCTGCTGATGTCAAGCCTGTTACCACAATAAATGTAAGGGCTAAACCTGATGTCAATATTGTGAATAGTGATTTTTGGAATTCACGAGTAATATTCCGCATTGAAATAGTACGGGCAACAACACCAAAACAGAAGAGGATTTTCATTCCAATTTTCGGTAAAAACGCGAGAATTCCAATTTCCACTAGTAATGTTCCTAAGAAGATCAATATGATAACTAAGAAATGTATTGAAAGTATTGAGAAATCAAGGAAGCGAGATGGGCCAATAAAAAATTGAAGTAAAAATCCTGTTATCGAAAGAAGAAAACCAAAAGCAATGCTATATTTCCAACTTCTAATCACCTTAGAAGATCTTGGTGAACTCATTCGTGAGTGAATGTTTTGAACTACTGGCATTGAAAGAGCTAAAAAGATGGGATAAAGGCCTGATATGAGAGCTACAATAATCCCTGAAAAAAAAGTTGCGAAAATTGAGGAGGGATGAATAGAAATTGTCTGAATTTTCAGACTTATGTAGAATGAGTCCATTACATGAACCAAAAAGGTTGAAAACATAATTCCTCCAAATATTCCGAATGTACATCCTACTATAGAATAGAATAGGATTTCTACTATAACGATTCCAACTAGCTGATTTGTATTAGCTCCTACCGCGCGAAAAATTCCAAACTCTTTTGATCGATCACGAATTGCCATTGCGAGAATGTTTGTAATAAATAAAAATTCAACAACAAAAGAGACAAGGATGACTAGATTCATTGCTGTTTGGTAAGCACGAATTCCTATAGCTTCAATCTCAGAAATATCTTTCTCCACAAAAACATAGCTGTCAAAATTAACTTTATCTTTGATATTATTACTAATCTGGTTTATCTTAACAAGATTATCAACAGATACGTCAATTACTCCAGTTAATAAGGTGTACTTTTGGTCTTCTGGAACAATATCATATAAAATATCGATATCAACGAGAATTAAGGAATAAAATAATTTATTCCCGAAATAAGGTTCGTCCGCCATGACTCCTCCTATTGTCACCTCAGTGTCGTCTAATCTGGGATCAATTGAAGAAAGGGAAATCGGAATTCCAATTTCAACTCCAATAGCTCCTTGAATACTTTCAGAAATTATTATAGTGTGGCCAGAAACTTTACATTCTCCAGTGATGAGTTTCAAATTTTGAAAATCAGGATGAGTGTTTGAATCAATTCCGTACAATAAAATATTACTATGTATCTCTTCACCTATAACGCGTTTTACAGTGGTATAATAGACAGGACTCGCCTTTGCCACTCCAGATACTTCTTGAACATTCTTTGATAAGTCTTTAAGGGTTGCTAGGTTTACCCATTCTTTAGGATTAACAGTAATATCTGTAAAATTTTGATTTCTATGATCTGAGATAAATTCATCATAAAGGGTATCAACACTCACAACAATCCCCGTTTCAAGAGCAACTGTAAGCAAAATACCTGTTATAATAAGGGAAGTACGATATTTTGAACGAGTTGCATTATGGAAAGCTAAACTAACCAATAGATTCATTTGTGTCTTTCTATGATTAATAGCTTCCAATACCATTTTAATGGACGATTGCCTCATCTTCGCACTTCTTACACTAATACCATTGGATATACATATTAAAAATATACTATCGATGCTATGTTGAAACCTGTCCTTTAGCTTAAGAGGTAAGATGTTGAAAAAATGATTTTTATAACCAAGGATTTTGTAGACAATCCTGAAAATGACCACTCTTTTTCTCCATGTACTTGGTGCTTTTACTTGTCTGGTTATCTTAAATCGATTATTTAATTCAGATATACCTCTGGAGCATCTCTTGCTTTTATCTTTAACTGCTACATTACCTGATATAATTGATAAGACCTTGACTGGAACACGTTTCCCATTTCATTCGTTATTAGTCTCGGGGATGCTTTTATTGTTACTCAATTTGATTGTAAAGTATTATATAAACTCACGACCAACACTTTCATCTAAATCCCCAAAGATCTTGAATTATTTGCTCTTAGCATCCTTTGCTTTCATGACTCATCCTATATTAGATCTAGAAGGGCTTGTACCACTATTTTACCCTATAGATCTTCGTGGTTATCAGTTAGATTTCCAGATATCAATAATCCAATCAATTCCTCCACGAATTAGTAATTTTTCACTTGGTGTTATTGTTAAACCATTTGATTATTCTCTTACATATGATCATGAAGGAGATCTTTTTGTCCTTTTTGATGTCCTTCTCGCTTTTTTGTTATCACTAACAATCATTTTCAAGGGTTTGTTTAAAATTATAAATCAAATATTTACACCAAAGAAGGAGTAAACTTGGTATGTCTAGACTTGAGGTTCCAAATTTATGGGAATTTAATTGCTTCGGGTGTTCTCCGTCAAATGATCACGGTTTAAAACTTAAATTTTATCTCTCGGATGAAGAGGAAGGATGTTTTACAGAATGCATTATTTCTGATAATTTTTGTGGATTTGATGGATTGGTTCATGGGGGAATCATCGCAGCTCTTCTTGATGAAGTGGCTGCGTGGACTATCATTTGTCAGCTTTATGAGGTTGGGATCACACGCGAAATTAAAACCAGATTCCTAAATCCAGTTCGCGCAAACTCTAAAATTCGTGTTGAAGGGGAAATCATTGATTATGAGGGAAAAAATGTGACAGTTCTTTCAAAAATCACTTCTAATAAGGGTTTATTACTTGCAGAGGCTGAATCCAAGTGGGTGATTCCCTCTATATCCACTCTGGCAAAAATTGGTGGAATGAATAAGGAATATATAAAGCAATTAATCAAAAGTGTTATCCAACCTATTCAACAACTTAAGGTAAACAATAGATAGACTTTTTTCCTGTTTGTATTAAATAGAAAACAGGAGAATTAAAATAGTAAGGAGAAATTAATGACATTATTTGACCACCTGGGAGTAAAGGATCCATTTCCCTTCATTGACAAAGAACCTTATCCAGTGTATCGAAACAGATGGAGGGATCTCTTAAGGGGGAAGTTAAAAAAGTCATTCAAGTTGGAATTCAACAAAAAATTTGATTCGAAACTCTATAATGATGAATTCTATTCAAATAATTACTCTAGGACGTTGAAAAATGCAATCAAGCTTCTAAAAACTGTTGGGTGGCGTGATGATCCCTATGATAGACAACATTGGGGAAATTGGTTACATAGCTTATCTCCATACCAAGGTCGAATGACTCCTTCCTTAGCTCATTGGCTCATAAAGATTTTTTCCAAAAAAGGAGACCTTATATTAGATCCTTTTATGGGTGTTGGGACTGTTCCCTTAGAAGCTGACTTTTTACAGAGATTTACTATTGGTATTGATTTGAATGTCTACGGATATGTGGTAGCTAAAGGAAAATTTGAACGAAAATCGATTGATTATTATCTCAATTATTTAAAAGAAATGAGAAATATTGACACTTCAGAAATCGATATAAGTGGTGTTTCAGATTGGATTCAAGCATACTTTCATCCTAAAACTCTTAAAGAAATCGTTTTTCTAAATAAAAAGTTGAGAGATGAAAAAGAATACTTCTTACTTAGTTGTTTAATGGGAATTTTACATGGGAATCGACCAGGTTATCTTTCCGTTTGGACTGGTTGTATTATTCCAATGACACCACGTCCAGTTTCACATCCAAAATATCGTCCTGATAAGGATAAACCCGAATATAGGGCTGTTATTCCACGGATGGCAGCGAAAATCATGCGAATGTATTCAACAGGGTTTCCGTTGGAAACAAATGCCCGATTAATACTCGGGGACGCTCGTAAGATAGAATTAAGAGATGACACTATCGATGTAGTGATCTGTAGTCCTCCATATTACAATACACTTGATTATGTGGGACAAAATAGGGTACGTCTTTATTTTCTTGGATTAAACCGGGAGAAACAAGTCGATCTGAGACAGGAATTAATTCAGGACAGTAAGAACTATCTAGATGATATGATTACTGTTGGAAAGGAGCTAAAAAGAGTGGTAAAGGATGGTTCACTGATTATTTTCGTCCTTGGTGATGTTCATCGGACTAAATATTCAATTAATACAGCTAAAGAAGTTTCAGAGAAGTATCAGCAGCTTGATTTTGAGGAAATAGCAATAGTCAACGACGAAATCCCCCTAAATAAAGTCGTAAGTCGCTCTAAAAGAAAAAAATTCGATCGTATACTTGTACTAAAAAACCAGGAATAATCCTTCTCCTTTGGCTGAAATATAACTTGAGATAAATCCCCAAGATAGTTAGTTATCAACTTATATCTGCCAATACCGATGTTGGTCAGTATTACTTCTTTATTACCCATCTTTATCTCACTCAGGGCGTTTTTATTATTACGTCACTATCCATAAGTTGAAAAATGAAATAGAGTGTGAAAAAAAAAGGACCAAATAAGAGAGGAAAAAGAATGAACAGAAATCTTATTGCTTACTTTTTCCTTTCAACGTTTTTACTATTTGGAATTATAGTACACTCGCTGGATGACAACCAAGAACCTACCACGTCTCTATCAAATATGACTCAGTGCCAGTTAACCCCTATTTCAAGAATGAATTTTAGAAAACTCTCTTCAAGTTCAATTAATCAGTATATTACACATAAACCAATATCAATTGAAAATAACACTGATTTCATAACTCAAGCTAAAAATGAAGGATGGAAGGGAAGTGGCAGCCAAGAAAATCCATATATTATTCAAGGTTTCCATATTTATACTTCTGGTGTCTCAATAAAGATTGAAAATACTGATTTATTTTTCATATTAAATGAAATATAATTCATTAGAGGGGCACATGACTGAACCTATATGGGCAATTGAAGGATCAGGAATAGTATTCTGGAATGTTACAAATGGAATTATTGTTAACAATACCATTTGGAATGCTGCAGCGGGAATTTTCTTACGATTCTCCTCTAACAACATTATTTCGAACAATATTATTGAAAATAATGAATATGGTGGTATTAGGATGCATTCATCCTCTAATAATACCATTTCAAATAACATAATCTCTGATAACGGTAAAACCGACCAATTCAGTTCATCAATCTGTGGGATTTTCCTAAAGCAATCTCCCAATAATACCATTAATAATAATATCATTAATAACAATAATCAATATGGTATCAATTTATACATGTCATCTAATAACTTTGTTTCCAATAATCGCATTGATGACCATTTATTTGCAGCTATTGATATGGTTAATGATGACATGTCCCAATATTCTTTCGTTAGCTCTTATAATAATACTTTTTCTAAAAATACTTTATCTGGTAGCAAATGGGGTATAGGTATCCGTGGAAGTGACAATGTTATATCAGAGAATATCATTTTTAATAACAAAATTGGAATTTATCTTGGATTATATAACTACGAAATGTATTTAGTGGGGACTATTATCTCTATAAACGCAAATAAGATTAATGTTTCGGACAATATCATCTCTAATAACAGTTCAGGTGTTGTTCTAGCAAATTCACTCGAAATCAGCATATTGAATAATATAATATATAATAATACAAATTATGGAATAAGGATAGATCCTCCTTCGGAAGACAACTTAATAAAAAGAAATGATTTCATTACAAACAACCTCGATGGTATTTCGCAAGCATTTGATAATGGTTCTAGTAATATTTTCCTTAATAACTATTGGTACGAATGGACCAGTCCCGATTCTGATGGTGACAACATCGTAGATAAACCTTATTCCATAGCAGGAGATATACAGAACACAGATCCTTTTCCTCTTATTTATCCTTTTAATCCTAATAGTCCTACCGATATCACACTCCCTCTACCTAAATCGAGCCCTGGTTGGAATTTTGCCATTCTTTGGTTAGTGTTTGTTACAGTAATTGCACTAAGAAAGGTAAGAAAATAGAATAGGCAAAAAAGGGTCAGAAATTAAATAAATTAATGAGATTACGCCACTATACTTAGACATATGATTGAACTATTTTTACCTGTATTGAAATTCGTAAAGCAAAATTCATAGATTTCAATTGATAGCTATCATTCAAAAGGACTAAAGTGGTCGTTGGTGATAGAATTGAAGTCAGTATTAATTGTATTCGCAAGTCGGTTTGGAAGTACTGATGAAATTGCTCATGAGATTGCAGAGGAACTTGAAAAGCACGAAATTATCACTGAAATGCTTAACCTAAAGGATGGGGAAAGTACCCCCTCTCTGGATGAGTTTGATGGCATTCTTGTTGGTTCAGGCGTGAAAATGGGTCGCTGGACAAAGGAAGCTTTTAGTTTTTTAAAACAAAATCATAATTCACTTAACAACAAGGTTCTAGGTTTGTTTGTCAGTTCTGGCGAAGCAGCCAATCCTAAAACCCATGATGGCGCCCGAAATAATTACTTGGAAAAGATTATGGAAAGAACGGGTGTGAAAGCTGATATGGCTGAAGCATTTGGAGGTATTTTTGATCTTTCATCCAATTCAAATTATTCATTTCTAGAAAAAAAGATCATCTTAAGATTGGCAAAGTCTGTGAAGGAAGGCATTATAATGCAAGAAGGAAAAGTGAATGATTTCCGAAATTGGCAATTAATTCGTAATTGGGCAACTGATTTTGCCAATTTAGTGAAAACCTATAAAAAAAAATAGGAGAATCTCATTATATCTAATCTTTGCCCTTTAAGTTTTTTTTGTAAAATAGTGTAACCTAATATATTCTTTTCTCGTCAATCAAAGAGTACAGCAATAAGTTGATGGATTTTAGGCTTAGATTCGAGACACAATATAGTCTATCCAACTTGTGGGGAGTTTTTCCGTAGAAGAAAAAACCTTGAGGTGTATTTGAATGTTAAAATATTCCGAGGAACTTACTTTTTTACTAGGTTGGTTGAACTTGATATAATAAACATTAATTCTCTGGATAAATTGCAAGGAACTTACCCTCAGAAAGATATTGTAAGACAGAATGAAACAGAGGTTGAAATAATTTGGGAACTGCAAAGGAATTAGCGGAAGAATACATGGAAGAATTTTAAAAACGAGAAAAAGAGGCAAGAGAGGATCGTAAAAATTCAGTAAATTGGGAGCTTGTGGAAAAAATGTGTACACCAAAACAGATTGAAGCAATCCAGTTGTTTGTCGAATATCGATTTTATGAAGGAGCAGCTTCAAACGCAGAGATGAGTATCTTGGATTTTGTCCAACTATTAAATAAATTGGGTATTTCTCGTGGGTAAATAAGATTTTGAGAGATTCTTCTATTAATACTAACCATTGTACCGACGTCTAGCTAACTTATTGATATCTAGTTTGTAATCATAAGTTCCTTATCTTGAAGGATTGTCTAATCCAAACAACAAATATATAAGCTTCTAAGCTTTAATTATGTTTACTCCAACTATTTTCTAAGTTATATTGAAATTACTACCTTTAATATAGGAGCTACTCCAGAAAAGGTCATAGAAAAACTAGGTGGCTTCATATGTCCAGTAATGCCAAGAAGGCCATTCCAGATCGAATAAGGAGTTTAATAATGGACAGTCACCTCGAAAAACCCATTTATGAATACAAACGTGAAGAGATTTCAGGATTTACATCAAAAGCAATAATTGGTATTGGAAAATATTATGCTGCAAAACTTAAGCGGAAAGCAAAAATCGAAACAATAGCTGATCTGGCAAATCTAGATCTTAAAATAGCTGACGAAATCGGAATAAGTCGAAAGTTGTTAGAAAAATGGACACTTTCTGCTTCTATTATCCATAGGTTTGCTTCTAGTACTGAAGTACCTTTATCGTCACATCGTGTCTGCATAGCTGGATTGGGTGCTGCAGGTAAAAGCTCTTTAATAAAAACCTTGCAAACACAAAAAACAACACCAGTCACCTTTCCCACTTTAGGAGCTTCAATAGAGCATCTTGATTTTCTTGGATTAAAAATCGCGTTGTGGGATCTTGGAGGGCAGCCAAGTTTTCACAAACTCTATCTAGATGATCCAAAGCAATTCCTATCAAGAACTATGCTACTAATCTTCGTATTAGATACACAGAGAGAAGAACGTTCAGGTGAGGCAGCCCAATACCTAAATAATTTACTAATAAAATTCAAATATTTAAAAGAAAAACCTAAAATATACTTAGTTCTACATAAATACGACCCAATTCTTGATAAAACCGACCTTGATAATTCAATCGATGTTATTCTCAATAATATACGGCCTGTATTAACTAAATATAGGTACAACTTTAGGATGTTAAAAACAAGCATTTTTGACGTTGAAGAATTGGTTAAATTATTTTCACGAGTTTTCGCAGACGTTTCCCCTTTAAGTGAAATTCTTTCTGATTCTCTTGCGTTTTATTCTGAGACTCATGGTTTTACAGCAAGTTTTCTCTTAACCGAGAATTGTTTTATAGCTGCAGAGTGGACCACTCAATTAACAACAGAACAGAGAGACAAATTATTTCTAGAAATAATGGAAGGAATCCGCCAAGAAGTTTATGAAAGCGAAAAAAAGCATGACAAACTCGTAATTATGAGCCAGATGGGAGGGATATTTATTACCATTGATCGAATGGAATTTGATTCAATCAAGTTGTTCCTTTGTTCAATTAGCACCGAATTCAAATCAAATACTGAACCAGAGACGGAAAAATTTATTGGCGAAATCCGGCCTTGGATTATTAATTTCTTTTCAATCATTACTTAAGCCGTGTAAAATTATCTTACAATTAATCACTTGAGGAGCTCTTCAATTCTTTGTTTTTCATCTAGGGTGAGATCACCATCATTTTGACATCGTCTTATTTGATAGAACATTCTTAATCCATTCTTGAAATCTTCTTCTGATTGAAAAGCTTTGGAACCTTCCGCGGATCCTGATGGAAGGGCTTCGTTTAGTAAACGGAAAGGTAATTGATCATAGGCTCCTGCGGGTTCTTCAAATTCTCTCATGTTAAAATATCGTGTTAAGCTCCAAATATTCTGAGCAATTTTTCGCACATCAATTTGGGATCCTGTAACTGCAGAATAAAGGGCTTGACCATCCTCTAAATTCAAAGCAGGAATTATTGAATGAGTGAAATGACAAATAATCAGAGAATCTTTGATAATTTTCAGATCTTGATCGGTTACGAGAGTCTCGACAACTTCAGAAGTTATAAATTCGTCTTTGGGTATTTTAGTTGTAACTGGCCAGCCACGTAAATGAGATGCACCGACTGCGGCTGTAGCATAACTTAATCCTAAAGCTAATCTTCCCCGAGGATCCCATGCGGCCATTTCTAAGCCTTTAACATTGATTGCATATTTTTCTGTCTCTTTTTCGAAGATCTCTGCTACAATCCTTGTTCCTTCTGCTAAGATGTCACCCACACCTTGTCTATTTGCAATCTTATGGATTAAATTTATTAATCCTTCTTTATCACCAAAGGAAATTTTATCAGATTTGTATTTTTTAGGAACTACATCTTTTTCAGAGCATTCCATGAAAAAAGCAATAGTTGAACCGAGAGAAATTGTGTCAAGAGAATACATATTAGCGAGATAGTTAGCTTCGATTACTGTTTCGAAATCGACTCCGCAATTTGATCCCAACATCCCTAAAGATTCATATTCTGGGACTGATACGATGTGATCTTTTTTTGCATATGAGAATTCTTGGTTAAAAATGTGCGCACAAGAAAGTGGACAGCGATAACAAGGTTTCGTTTTGGTTGTGTAGTGATTGATAGCTTCCTCTTCGAGTAATGCTGGATTTTCAAGCATTCCCTCTTGGAAATTACGAACTGGTATCTGATCACGATTTGAAGCTACAGTAACTAAGTTTGGAGTACCAATGCGATATATTCTAAGACCAGATGTTCGACCTTGTGTAACTCTATTACGGAGTTGTGCAGCTAATTCATTCAGAGCTTCAAGATCTGACACTGGAATGTCTTTCGATGAACCTTTAATAGCGATAGCTAAAAGGTTTTTACTTCCAAAAACTGCTCCTACTCCACCACGGCCCGCATTACGAAAACTTTCGCTTGTTACACAAGCAAATTTAACCATATTTTCTCCTGCTGCCCCGATTGACATAATCTTAACTTCATCAGTTTCTAAGTCTTTTTGGATCTGGATCTCCTTTTCTAAGGCAGATTGCCCCTTTAGATGTTCTCCTTCCTTAATTTCAACATTATCATCGATAATCAATAGATAACATGGTTTTGGAGCAATTCCTTCGATAATTAGGCAATCATAACCAGTAAATTTCAGTTCTGGGCCAATAGATCCACCTATATGTGAATCTAAAAAGAGGCCTGTTAATGGTGACTTAGTTACAATCGAATAACGTCCACAAATCGGAACAACAGAACCTTGAAGGGGCCCCGTTACAATAACTAATTTATTTTCTGGTCCTAAGGGATCAATTCCAGGTGGTAATTCCCTAGTGAGAATATATGCGCCCAATCCCTTACCCCCTAGAAAGGTTTCAATAATATTTGGAAGAGGTTCAGTAGTTATTTGATTTGTGCTTAAATTGACTCGAACTAGACGATTATTGTAACCATTAGTCATTATATATCAGAAAGACGAATGAATGTGAAGATGTCTAAAAGTTTTAGTGCCAGTAAGTAAACTCTGAATTAATAAGAGATTCATACCAAGAATTACTCAGGTGTCTTATAATGTCCAATAATTTGTCTATTTCTGGCGGATCGTTGGTTGCAAAAAGTCTCGCTCAAGAAGGGGTTCAATATGTGTTCTCGATTTCTGGAGGACATATCAATGCTATTTACAAAGCTCTTGACGAAGAAGGTATTCAGATCATCACCACACGACATGAACAAGCTGCAGGTAATGCGGCTGAAGGATGGGCTATAACCACCCGTAAGCCTGGCGTTTGTTTAGTAACTGCAGGCCCAGGCTTTGCCAATCTTCTTCCCGCCCTTATTTCAGCGTATTATACCCGAAGCCCAGTTGTTGCTTTAACAGGGCATAGTGCTCTGTGTCACATTGATAAATATGCTAACCAAGAAAGTGATCAGATTCCTCTAGCAACAAATGTTACGAAATATGCCAAAATGATACATAAGACCGCTAGGATACCAGAATATATTCAAGAAGCATTCCGAGTTGCTACATCAGAGAATATGGGACCTGTATTATTAGATATCCCTCAAGATATTCAGACGCTTCATTGGGAGCCCAATGATGAGGATTTTTTCTTTAATCGTAAGCCAAAGACTTATCGAGTGCATGGAAAGACATATCCAGACCCTTTACTAGTTAAAAAAGCTTCCCAGCTTCTTCTAGCAGCAGAAAAGCCAGTTATCATTGCAGGAAGCGGCGTTTATTGGGGGAATGCTTCCGAGAGTTTATTACGAGTAGCAGAATTTTTATCAATTCCCATAGCACACGATGAGCTAGGCATGGGCTGTATACCAGGCCTACATCCTCTCTCGATTGGAAATGCGATCCAGAATATACTTCTCAGAGACGCTGATGTCATACTTGTTTTAGGAGTAACCTTTGGAGAAATGCAAGGATTTGGAACCAATCCTAATATATACAATAGGGATGTTAAAGTAATTTGGGTCGATCCTGATTCTCAAGTTATTGGTAAGAATCGTCCGTTTGAACTTGGAATCACTTCATCCATTAAACCTTTTCTTATAGAATTGTTATCTGCTTTAAAAAAAGAAACTATTAGAGATAATCTCCATGGAGAATGGAGTAAATTAGTGAAGCAAAACCGTTTAGATTTAGAATCCATGCTTATGGATTCTACTGATTCAAATGATATCCCTATAAAACCACAGCGGCTTACAAAAGAGATTCAACCATTTTTGGACGAGAACACTAGATTAATTCTGGATGGAGGGGACACTACTGTATGGGCGTTATTAATCCTGAAGTCAAGCTATCCAGGTCAAATATACATGGCACATGGCCCAGCAGGGCATCTAGGTGCTGGACTGCCTATGGGAATTGGGTCTAAGCTTGCGGAACCTGACCGAAATATAATGGTTCTGACTGGTGATGGAAGTTTCCTCTTTAATGGAGCTGAAATAGATACTGCTGTTCGATATGATATTCCTCTCGTTATCATTATTGAAAATGATTCTGCTTGGGGTATGATTGCTCACAACCAAGAATTATCTTGGGGCCGTCGAATTGGTACGGACTTAAATGAGAAAATTGATTATGTTAAATTTGCTGAAAGTCTTGGTGGTCAAGGAGAACTTATCACCCGGCCCGAAGACATCTCTGGAGCTATAGAAAGAGCCCGTCAAAGTGGCCATATAGCATTAGTTGATGTTCGGATTGATCCCAATGAAATAAATATATTGAACCAACGGGCGGCTGCGGCTAACGATCCAAGCTTTTGGCAATGAAATAGTGGATGCTACCATGACAACACTCATTACTGGGGGAACAGGATTTATTGGGTCGTTTTTAGCTCGTTATTTGATAGAGACAACAAATGAAGAGCTAATCCTCTATGATTATATCATTAATGAAAAGAGAATAAGAGACTTGAAAGATAATCCGAGGGTAAAAGTTATTCAAGGGGATTTATCCAGCAGGCCAGAATTAAACCTGTGTTTTGAATCTCATCAAACGATAGAAAATATCTTTCATTTTGGCAGCTTGATGCCTCCATTTACCGAGTCTAAGACCGAAAATGCTTTTCAAGTTAATATTCAAGGTACTTTCAACATACTTGAGTGTGCACGCATCTTCGGCTCTTCTAAGGTTTTCTATTCGAGCAGTGCAGCCATATACAGCCCAGGTGACGATCTTCCTATTACTGAAAAGACATATCGTGAACCCTTAACCATGTATGGCGTTGGTAAAGTATGTTCAGAAGTAATGGGAACATTTTACCATCGTCGGAAAAATATTAACTTTACTACTCTTAGACTCCCCGCCCTCATTGGACCTGGAAGGACGGGTGCAGGTATGACAATATATGCCAATAATATCATCCAGTATCCCGCTCAAGGACTGAAAGGGGTCTGTAATGTAGAACCAGAAATAACAATTCCCATTTTATATATTAAAGATGTAACAAAACTTTTGGGAAGCTTCTTAGAGCGGGAAAGTATTAGCGAACAGGCATACAATCTTGATGGCTTTTGGATTTCGGCCAAAGAATTAGCTGATCTAGTACAACAAGAAATTCCTGAGGCTGTAATTGAATATGAACCAGATGTTGAGTTATCTTTTCTACTGAAATTCTTATCAATGATGGAAGGCGATGATACATTAATTCGCAAAGATTTGGAATTTAAACCTGAATTTCCCCCTAAAAAAATGGTAAAAGATTTTATTTTGGAAGTCCGAAGAAATCCTTATTATCAAGTTTAGAAGAACACTGGTGAAAGAAGTGGATGTTTCCATTATAAAGGAAATTGGCATAGTTGGAGCTGGGGTTATGGGACCATCGATTGCAGAGTTATTCGCGATTTTTGGAGCCTCTTATGATTTTTCTATTGTAGTTTATGATATCTCTCCTACTCAGTTGGAGAAAGCGAAGTCTCGGATAGACATTGATTTCACTAAAGTTAGCAGTACTGGTTTGTTTAGTTCTTCTGATCTCGAGATAGCTCGCAATCGGATCCAATTGGAGACCGATATCAATTCATTTGCGGACTCCCACCTTATCATCGAAGCTGTTCCAGAAAAGCTTGATTTAAAACTTAAAGTTTTCAAAGAATTAGATAAACTCACATCTCCAACAACTATCCTAGCAACCAATTCATCTGGATTAAGTGTTACAAAAATCGCAACAGTAACAAACCGACCTACATTATGTATTGGAACTCATTTTATGAATCCTCCCCTTCTCATGCCCCTTGTAGAAGTAGTTAAAGGTCATCAGACATCGGATCAGACTGTTCAAACGATTATGGAACTTCTTTCAAACGTCAATAAACGTCCAGTCCTAGTTAAGAAAGATATTCCTGGTTATGTCCATAATAGATTACAAGCAGCGTTATTCAGGGAAGTCATGCACTTATTAGATGAAGATGTAATAAATGTTTCAGATCTGGAGACCACAGTAAGGTACGGGTTGGGTTTACGTCTTCCTATCATGAAGGTATTTGAGATGGTAGATTTTATGGGGTTGGATACAATTCAAAATGTTCTTACATATCTTTATCCCGCATTAAATCGGTCAATACTTCCTCCTGACTTCTTGAGAGAGATGATCGAGGCTGGAAATCTAGGGGTGAAAAGTGGAAAAGGATTTCATGATTATTCACGACAAGATATACTAGCGTCTATGAAACAAAAAGAAGCTGCCACTTTTCAGCTCCTTATGATGATGCAGCAGTATGATTGAGAAGTGTTTAATCAGAAGGATCTGTTGTTAATAGAGATAACAATTCTTCGATGGATTCTACTCTTTCTTTAGCGTAAACATTTATTGTCGTCTGTAATATAAGACCATTTATTCTCTGTAATTCTTCATATGACGGTTTATATGTGTTCAAACCAATTTTCTGCAATCTCTTATCACTTCTATCAAATGGAGGGAGTATTTTATTAGTCTTGAATATTCCATTCCATAACCGAGGAGAACTTTGAAACAAGATCCACTGTGCTTCTTTAATACTAACTTGCCAATCATTAAGTTTAATATTTATTTCTGTGAAGAATTCCTTTGTTCTAGCTAAACGGAGTTTAGCTCCTCCCCGTGCTTTACCGCGTTGAGCCTGATAAATTAATTGAGCTTTTCCCTGTTTTTTTCTTACCATATACTTTTTTATAATCTTATGATGGATTAGAATGCCATTTTGACTAAAACCCAATGCTGCATGGCCTGCTCGGATGAGAAGGATTAAATAGGAAGGTACTTCTGGTGGAACGTCCTTCAATTGATTTAAGTTTATCTGTTCAACTTTTTTCATGAAAAAAAGAGGAGAAAATTGCATTTTGCATTGAAAATCCCCGTAAGTATTGATATATTGAAAAATTTTTTCAGACTTGTTATAAACAAATTTATGATGAATTGTCATTATCCGTTTTAAGAAATCGAGAGAGTCAACATATGAGAGTACCAATTGGAAGTGTGTCAAAATTCTTAACCATATTTCTGTAAATAGTATAAGTTATTAAAATGCCTAGGTTTGAAAAAAAGGCTTATTCTAAAAATTCTTTGGTTTACAGATCGGCACCTTCATTTTCAATTTAAAAAGCTTGTGCGAATAAGAGGGCCTGATAATCCATGCCGTATCAAGTCCCCTACCTGTTCCAGCGACAGATATAATATCTTTAGTTGTATCCACAAGGCCTGCGTCGGAAACCATGATCGCCATTTCCATTGTTACCTTAGTTCCTTCACCAAAGCAACGTCTTAATGTAATCGCTAGCATTTCAATAGGCAGCATTGTTTGATGCTTTAAACGAAAACTTCGTTCTAATCCCGCAAATGCATGAGTTCCAGTGTGAAAAATAGTAGTGGACCGTTTTTGAAGTATTTCTTCTTTGATTTCTATGGGAAATTCATTACCAACATCTTGAAAGCCGTCTTGATGAGTAACAATTATTAATCGAAATGATTCACTAAAAATATTAATAGCTTCGAGGGCTGATCTACCCTTAGTGCTTGCGACAACAATGGTGGTTATATTTAACTCGTTTGCAGCTATATATGCAAGCTTTAAAGTGGTTAATGTATTTTCACGCCCAGATTTGTTAAAATAATTTGATTCCATAATATAACCTTCTAATAGATCCTAAATTTATAATAGGATTTCAATATTGCTTCGTATGTTAAGATTTTTATAAAATATTACTCAAATGAGCAAATAGGAAATTTTTAATAGAATCATTCGTTAAACATGTAAAAAACAATTCACAGGGAGATTTCAAAGATAAAAAAACCACCAAAGTATCAAATCCGCAATTTGGGCTCTAAAACTGATTTTCATGAATTAACAAAGATTTTTTCGCAGTTCGACATTCCTAATTTCTATCATGGATTGAAAAAGAATCATCTTTGTCTAGTAGCTAAAGCTGATTATGGTGAGATCCTCGGGGGGATTGTTTTTCAAATTAAAGAACATCATGCATTCGTTATCAGTGTAGCAGTTAAAAATCAATATCAAAGAAACAGAATTGGAAGCTCCTTGATGCGTGTCGTTGAAGAAATTGTTATTTTTGATGTCAAAAGAATCGAAGTTATCGCCCCAAAAGATGAGAGAAAGAATTTTTACTTATTCTTGGGTTATAAACAATATAGAGAAAATCATATGGATAAGTGGCTAAGTTTTTTCAAGCGATCCTATTATTTTGTTAAAAAAACGTTTAATTATAAGATGGCGCCCAGTGGTATCCCATATACATCTTGAAAATGAGTTAAGCTTAATTATCTATATGAAATCTCCAAAAGAAAGATAATCAATCCTTGATTTTATTTGTTCTAAAATAGTAGATTTGATTGTGGACTGTGTAAGTTTAGACGCAGATTCTAACGTTTTTATTCCATCCCCAATCGAGAGACTTATTGTATCAAAGATTTGATGAGCCAGTTTCATGTCTCCGAGTGAATACTCGATCCATAGGGCAATATCACTTCTCGGGCTTGGTGACGTCCTCTCGCCTGCGAGATTAGATTGACTCATTCTGTAACAGTGAAAACAAAATACGTCTAATGGAAGTTCTGTTAACTGTTCATAGAAACTCACGAGGTCATTAGCCATTCCAATGATTTCATTTCCTTTGAAAAAATAGAATGGTGCATTGCTTTTTGATAGAGCTCGCTTAGCAATAAAAGGAAGTGAATCCTTAATCTCATATGCTTCATTAGTATCCCATGTCATTGATTGAATGAGGGATGAACGATGTTTTACTCTTGGTTGTTGATATTTATCAAAGATTTGATAACCGTCATGAAGATCAACCAGCTCTGCAAAATCTAAAATATCAATAGAAGAAGGATATAGACAGCAGCAATCTATTGGAAAACCATACCTATTTTGAAAAAGCTCTTTCAATATTTTTTCAAAATTAATGACTCCAGGTTTGTTAGAGACAATATGTTCTTCAAAATTAAATAGAAAACAAACGCCGAAAATATCGTCTCCCTTTATTGCTTCCCAAATATAGTTTCGTAGGATTTCCCTTATTTTTTCTAATTGATTTTGATTCATTAATTGAAGAAGCTTACTTATTGGGTATTGATTCAAAATCAATTAGAATAATAGATCCCCACTCTCTTTCTGATCTGTGAATTTTATAAAAGATAGATTGATCGTTTTATCATCATAGACTAATAGTTTCTTCTGATTGAGATATTGATCCAAACTCCATCCTTTGATTGCGTTCCAAGCGATGTCCGCTTCGAATAGCAACATTTCATGACCGTTTATAATAGGTTGCTCGAGAACAGAGTGAGAATTATTCAATATATCAGAGTTCATACCTTCGTTCTAGAATATGGGAGTACTACTATATAAAATCATCCAATATTTGATTTGTTTGAGGAATTCACTGAAAACTGTTAGATTTGGAAGCTAATTTGTCAAAAAGGGACAGATAATATCTAATCCGGAATAAAATTCAAGGATTATCGCGATGGTGTGTCACCCTGTTATGAAGTGAAACAAAAAAATTTCTTCATCAATCTTAATCTTGGAGATATGAATTAACCGATTTTAAACTTTAAAACATAAAAAAAGAATCACAGGAACCATTAAAAGTTTCTTTTAAGTTCTTGTCTGATTTTTTCCCCACCATCGCCATTGTGCTTCTTGCAGTTTCAAGATTGTCCATTCTAAGCTAAACTTGAAGTTCCACTTCTGCCAGATAAAAGCAATAAGAATGAAAATCAATGAATAAAAGAATCCTAGAATCATGGCAGCTGTTTCAGAAGAGATCAATGCTTTTAGGAGTGGTGTTTCTGGTGAAATAATATAAACTACATTATGAATAATAAAAATTGTCAATGTAATCTTACTAATAAGAATAAGAGGGGAGACTATCTTGATAACAGTTTGATGAGAACCATGTGAATTTAAATCAAGAAAAAGAATTAAGAACATTGTTGAAAGTATTATGGTGCCAATAGATATGAATAAAAACGAGGAGGAAGCAGGATAATACACTGCAGTTGAAATATATTTTTCTATTCCTAAATATAAAGCCCCTATAACCAGAGGCACTACCCCACTTAATAATACTAATCTCACTTTCTTTAATATTGCGGATTTCTGTTCATGAGGTAAATCAAGAAAGATTGCAATAATTCCTCCAATAATTGGAAAAGACAGCCAAGGAATAACTGGGTTTTGGCCATATTCGAATACGGTTCGCTTAAGAATCGAGTCAACTGTTAAATCTACATGCATTTTTTCAATTGCCAAACCACTTGAAAAGTCATGAATGAATAGAAATATCGCTATTATAACGCCCAGAAAGAACACCAAGACGCTTATACTCACTTTCCGATAGTTATAGGCTTTTTTTTCCTCTAGTTTCCATGTCAACTCAAATACCAATAACAGAAAGATTGTAGAGAGAGAAAATAAATGAAATAATTCCCAGGTGAGAAAATAATTAAGTAGATACTCAGGATTTGTCACTAATCCTGCCGATCCTTCACAGAATTCTGCAACCAAAAAGAAGATTACTGCGCGTTTTAACAAGCGAGTTCGACTATTACGACGTTCGAAATTTGAGCTGCTTCTTCTCAACAGAGAATTAACAACGTTAAATCCATAAAGAAAAAAAAATAAAGGAGGGATCACCATTGCTGTTGTCATAAAAATGTTTGTAGTCAATATCACGTTTGGCCATCGATTATCAAGTTGATGATCCCACCACAACATTGTATGCCAGACAATGAAATAAAACACTGAAATCCCTTGAAGAATGTCAACTGATGCTAGATAAAACTGTTCCTGCTTGCCTTTTTGGATTGTATTCATATTTATTCTTCTCACAAATACAAATCAAGATTTTAATGATTAAATTCATTTTTTCTACTTGATGTTTTTAAGGAACACTCCTTTTAGGAAAAAATATAAATTAAGATTATTCTTAAAGGCTGATTAAATGCCAGAAAAACAATATCAAGATAAGTTACATCGGTATCTGGGAATAAAATTAACCCAGAAGGAGCTGGAGAAGCATCTCTGGGAAGCTGGAAACATTCTACGAGGAAGTGTCGACGCATCAGAATATAAACACTATATCTTTGGTTTACTGTTCTTGAAAAGATTGAATGATGTTTTTGAGGAAGAAACAGAGAGAGTAGCTAGTGTAATTGAAGATCCAATGGACTATGATGTTTATATTCCACCTGAGGCACGATGGAGCTCACTCAATTCATCTTCTATAATAGAAGCCTGTAAAGCAATTGAAGAGCATAACCCGTTGTTAGAAGGAATTTTGACTGGAATTGGCTTCAGTATAAATGATCGTCTGACCGAGGAAACTTTGGATCGCTTAATTAAACATTTTAGCTTATATAGACTTCGAAATAGTGATTTAACTGATCCTGATATATTAGGGAGAGCATATGAATATTTAATTGCACATTTCGCAGAATCAGCTGGTAAGAAAGGAGGTGAGTTCTATACTCCGAATATGGCCGCTCGACTGTTGGTAGAATTACTTCAACCAAGAGAAGGTATGCGCATAGCTGATCCAACAGTAGGCTCTGGTGGAATGTTGATTCAGTGTGTTGAATATGTGAAGGGGAATGGTGGGAATTGGCGAAGTTTATCCTTATTTGGCCAAGAGAAAAACATATACACTTGGGTAATATGCAAAATAAATTTACTACTTCATGGGATTGTAAATTCACTTATTGAAAAAGGGGATATAATACGAAGTCCAAAGCTAATGAAAGAGAATAACCTCTTACTCTTTGACATAGTGATTGCTAATCCACCATTTTCTTTATCTAATTGGGGAGTTGAAATAGCTCAAAAAGATCCTTACAATCGTTTTCGTTTCGGAACCCCATCAAAAAATTACGGAGATTTTGCTTTCTTACAACATATGTTTGCAACACTTCGTGATGATGGTCGTATGGGAATTATATTACCTCATGGAGTTTTATTTAGAGGAGGAGCGGAAAAAAAGATAAGAAAAGCGTTAATTCAGAAAGATTTAATTGAAGCAATTGTGGGTTTACCCCCCAATCTTTTTCATGGAACTTCAATTCCAGCAGCAATAATACTGATTAATAAAAGTAAGCGCCCTGACCAAAAAAGAAAAATTTTGTTCATTGATGCCTTTAATTATTATAAGGAGGGACGATCTCAAAACTTACTTAGGCAGAATGATATAGAAAAGATTGTTACGACATTTAAAAAATATGAATCGACTAATAAATTCTCTCAGGTTGTTTCATTAGAAAAAATTCAAGATTTTGACTATAATCTTAACATACCGTTATATGTCGATACTAACATTATGGAGGAATCTATAGATGTAGTTAAAGTTCTTTCAAAGATTTCTAAATTAAGAAGATTAGAGAAGGAACAGCGAGACTTTAGTCAAAAGATTAAATTAGATTTGAACAAGTTTAGCAGAGTTCGATCTGACAAATGGGATATTATTAACTTAGGGGAGTTTGTTGACTTAGAAACAGGGAAAAGAGCAAAAGGGGGGGCACTAAAAGAAGGAACTGTAGCTAGCATCGGAGGAGAGCACATCAATGAATCTGGACACGTAATCTGGGATAATATCAAATTTATACCAGATGAATTATATGACAAGCGTCTAACGCAAGGGAAAGTTCGAATGAATGATATTTTAATAGTGAAAGATGGAGCAACAACAGGTAAAGTCGCGTTAATAAGAGATTTACCATTTAAGAAAGTAGCAGTCAATGAACATGTTTTTATTGTTAGAAGTAAAAATGAAGATATACTAGATAATCATTACTTGTTTTATCTATTATTTTCTTCACATTGTCAGAACCAAATCAAAAAACGATTTCATGGGGTGGTGGGAGGAATTAACAGGACTGACTTCAAAACTATCCAAGTCCCACTTCCTCCTATATCGGAACAAAGAGAAATCGTTGAACTTCTTTCTGTAGTGGATGCTAGAATAACAATAACTCAACAGATCAGTGATGAAATCACTCGATTAAAAAGGGGGCTCGTGCAGCTACTGATGACTGGAAAATTCAGAAAAAATAGACAATAAATGAAGGAGAATCACCTAAGATGTGGTATTAAATCAAATTCTGCAATATTGAATTATACAAAAGTTTTTTTAACTTTCTACCTGATTAAATCACTACTTTTCTCTAACATTGTTATCATCGTTTCAGAGTGATTTTTTATGCCCGAATCGAAAAATACTAGTAAAATTCCTGTTTTAATTGCTGGGATAATTGGTTGGGCCCACGATGGGTTTGCCTTGGTATTAGTAAGTCTACTTGCCACAACAATCAGTGCTGCGTATGGTGTAGATAAAATAGCTATAGGATTCGTCTTCTCTGCCCAATATGTTATGACAGTGCCTGGGGCTATGCTCTTTGGTGAACTTGCTGATCGTTTTGGCAGAAAAAACATCCTATTACTTTCTGTATTATGGGATTCTATATTTACTTCGCTTTCAGCAATTGCCCCAACCTTTGAAATATTTGCTTTACTAAGATTATTATCTGGACTTGGGGTTTCATGGGGGATTTCCTTTTCTTTGCTATCAGAAACCTTTTCATCAGAAAAACGAGGAGCTGCCGGTGGATTGGTTCATGCGACCTTTGTGGCTGGTTATATTGGGGCAGTTGTAATCACTCTAATTTTTGGGAATATGGATCCAATTATTTTAGGGCCTCTAGCTCTTGATGGATGGCGAATATGTTTTCTCTCTGCTCTTTTTCCTATCCCATTTTTAATTTATTTGGAATTTACTCTAGATGAATCTCAAGTCTGGTCAGATTATAAAAAAGCCACACAACTCGATGAAGAAGTAAAACCAGAGAGAATCCGTACATTTGACATATTAAGAGGAAAATACCTTAAATATACTCTCTTATTAACATTATTATTCTGGCTTTCTGAATTTGCTTATCATACACTCGCTGATTGGGCACCTACCTATTTTGAATATTTATTTACTTATGAACTCCAAAAAGCAGATGGGAATGTTGACTCTGCAGGCACACTTTCAATGGTGGTGATGTTAGGTGTGATGGTTATTGCTGCTTTTGCTTTATTCACTACAGGTTGGTTAAGTGATCGTGTTGGTAGGAGAAATGCATTTATTGGCTGTTCAATTATTGGTCTTGTTGGAGCATCTTTATTCTTTGTTTCTAATTTTGTATTAATTTTGACTCCTTTAATTATAATTGGATGTCTCATTTTAACAGTTTCATTTGGAATGCATGGCGTCTTTGGTGTTTGGTCAAGTGAGGTCTTTCCTACAAGAGTTCGTGCGACGGCCACTTCTCTTATTTTCTCAGTCGCTCGTGGATTAGCATGGGGAGCATTCTTTGTTGGGATTGTTGCAGAAGCCTTAGAACCTTCAGTGACGGTGCTGGAGAATCCTCTTGGACACGCCCAAGCATTAGCTGTTGCAATGCTCGCTTGTACATTTGCCTATCTTGCTATGTTATTCGTCCCACGACTAATCCCTGAAACGAAAGGGATTGATATCACTACAATCCAAGAATAAATGGATTTCTCTAGAAGACGTTCTCTAGAGGTCTACAATCTTCTTTATTCTAAAATTGATTTGAGTAATCGATTTAACTGTTCCTGAATTTTCTCATCACCATCCCCCATTGCTGCAATTTTTTGCCATGCTTCTTCTGTTAATCCATATTCTTGTAATCTTTCAGGTAATAATAGGTTCCAGCGGAAAAGTCCTTGACGGTAATTTGAAGCTTTATTTAATATGAGTTGAAATTCAATGGACAGCTGAAAATAAACTTTTTGAGAAGCAGGATCAAGTGATACGTTCTCAATAATTGGGAAAATATCTTCAAGAGGGATATCCTGGGAAACTCGTTTTGGTGCGAGATCTGGTGTTTCTTGCATTTCAGGAGGTTTTGGTAATTCTCCTTCAGTACCATATGTCTCTTGAGGAGTGGGAGCTATGTATATATTTGTATCATCGCCTATTTCTTTATGAAAGTCAAATTGCATGTCCTTTGGAATAACTGGCCTAAAATCCTCTTCCAATCTATCAGTTAACGTCTCCATATTACCACAATGCGGACATGGGTTGTCCTCATCTAATTTCATGACATAATTATGGCATTTCTTGCAAACAGGAATAATAAAAACCCCCATTCGATCCTTCAATTATTAATTATTTTCTATTTGAATAATAGAAGCCCTAGTTACTATGAATCATCTCCTACTACAGGAATAAGACTAATTTCACCTCTATTTAAATCTTAATTAATTGGTGATTTGCAATAAAAGAACTTTTATCCTTTATTATCACTTTATTCATTATGTCCCCATTAAGAAGTTTATCAATAATTTCTAGTCCTTCTATAATATTACCAAAAACCGTGTGTTTCCCGTCAAGATGAGGTTGGGGAGCTCTAACTAGGAAAAATTGTGACCCGCCTGTATCTTTACCCGCATGAGCCATTGAGAGAGCTCCACGGATGTGCTTATGTTCGTTTTTGGTATTCTTTTCAGTTTCACAAGGAATAGAATAACCTGGGCCACCTGTACCAGTCCCCTGGGGGCATCCTCCTTGAACTACAAAATCTGGGATACACCTATGAAAAGTCAAACCATCAAAAAATCCTGATTCTGCTAATGATACAAAATTCTTAACAGTGTTTGTAACCTCATCAAAGAAATCAATTACTATATCCCCGTATTTAGTTTCAATAATTGCTTTTGTCACAATGTTTATCTCCATTAAATATATTATAATTTCAGTCAGTTTAAATTAAGAATTATTTATTTTTTGAAGAAATACACCCAAAAAAGAAAAAAATAGCTAATGATTAAATTGGCTAAAATAGGTAGTTTACCAATGAATTGGAATATCCGCCTAGCTTATATACAAAAGATCTGTTCTTCCATCGGAATGGGTATTATTCAAATCGCTTTCTCGGTATTTGTCATCCAAGGGCTAGGACAGACAAATTTTATTCTAGGGACTCTTTTCACTATGCAAGGGCTAGCCTCAACGAT
>Ga0209636_10000954_pt1 | contig 28715 bp, 19 predicted proteins | sample DeeMarSWOR152_54_FD_187464 | JGI IMG/M metagenome (GOLD analysis project Ga0209636, IMG submission 187464) | Marine sediment microbial communities from White Oak River estuary, North Carolina - WOR-1-52-54 (SPAdes) (version 2) | ecosystem: Environmental > Aquatic > Marine > Intertidal zone >...
CTAAGGTTGAGTTTGCTGGCTCAGAATGGGATATTGTCATCTGTAATAACACGGCTAATCTCAATTTGTATGGTAAGCCTACTGTTCCCTACAAGAAAATGCTTATTCCGATAGGTGATGCTGAAGTCGTAAACATCGCCCTGCATGAGAACTTGACAAGAGAGATTTCCGAAGTTAAGGCTCTTCCGGGACTTATGCCATTACCAGTTGGATTCAACAATCTTGACTGGTCAGATCCTTACTCATATTTGGAAAAGAACTTCTATGCTGATCCGCTGATTTATTTTTCGAGGCGAGAATTTCCATCAGAATTTATTCAACAAGAAGTTGTGCGTTTTGAAGGAAACAGTTTCTTGGCTTTAACGGTTTTTCCCTTCAAATTCTATCCGAAAAACAGTATCATTAGAGTGTTTAATATTCATGTGAGTATAGAGCTTTCAAAATCAGTCTCTATGATCAATCAACTTCAGACAAGTTCGACATTTAATGAAAACTCAGGATACGTAATAATAACTCCTTCTGAACTCTATGAAGCGGTTAAATCGTTTTCAGCATGGAAGGAGCAGCTTGGCTTTTCAGTTCAAATAACAAGGCTTGAACAGATTTACAGCCAATTTAGTGGTAGAGATAATGTTGAAAAAGTTAGAAACTTCATAAATGAAAGTTACTCCACGAACGGAACTGAATATTACCTCTTGGTTGGAGACTGCGACGTATGTCCAGTCAGAGAAGTTTGGGACCCAGTAAATCTAGAGCCGTTGGGATGCGACAACGGAACTGAACCTTCAGACCTATACTATGAATGTCTAGATGGGGACTGGGATGCAAACGGAAACAACATTTTCGGTGAGCCAGACGACGATGTAGACCTGTATCCAGAGGTAAAAGTAGGAAGGATACCAGTCAACACAACAGAGGATGTTGAAAGAGTATTGGCGATGATAAGGAAAAATGAGGAGAATCCAGAGCCTGGAGAATGGATAAAAAATTTTCTGTTGATTGCTCCTTCGGCATTTACACCTGGGGATAGCGCAGCAGCTTTAGAGGAGGAAATATACAAGAAGTTTCTGGCGGACTCCTTCTTCAATACAACTCGATTGTACGATATCGACGGCTCTCTAAGTTCGTCAGCCGTCATATCCGTCATGAATCAAGGAGTAGGGCTGGTTGATTTCTTTGATCATGGCGAATACCACAGATGGGTTGGAGCGTTGCAGACCAGTGACGCGCTCGATTTGAACAATGGGAACAGAACTTTTCTAGCCTTTGCCATGGCATGCGAAACAGCAGCATTCGACTACCAAGAATATACAACAATAGCAGAAGCCTTTTTCCGCAACCAAAATGGAGGGGCAATAGGCTACATAGGCGCAACACGAATAGCTTTCGCAGGCTACGACTGTTTTGACGGTTTACACCATCGATTCTGGAACTATTTCCTGAAAAACGCAACAGAACATTTAGAAGCAAATCCCAAACAAGCACTTCAAGACGCGCTTATCGAAATGGTATCTACCTACTCTGTTAGAGGACCCACGCTGGAAACCATTTATCAGGCAATTTACTTTGGAGACCCTGCACTGAACCTTTATTGGAAGCATAATGTAACTACGACTGTTACTCCAAACCTAGAGACAAATAAGAATGGAGTCATCAATGGCACATGTTCAATGTTGCGTAGTGACACGCCAATAGCAGGCGAATATAGAGTTGTTGTCAGTGACCCTGTTGGGACAATAATAGCTGAGAAAACTGGAAACCTTGGAAGTCAAGGAAACTACACAGTTAACTTCACTGCAACCAACATTCCAGGGAACTACACAATAAAAACAACCTTGGCAAATCCGTTCAATTACACTGATGTATCCACGTTCACCGTGGGCAAGCTTAACGTCACAATCAAACTAAACTCAGATCCCATTTATGGAGTCCCCATACAAGTTTCAGGAGAGGTTTTAGACGAAGGAAATCCTGTAGCGGTAGGAGTAGCCAACATTTCCATAGTAAATAAGGGAGTAATAATAAACTCAACAACCGTCCCGATAAACGGTTCAGGTCAATACCAAACAGAAATGAACTTGACAACATTTGGAATTCAAGCATTACATATTTGGGCTTCAAACGACACAAAGCATGGGGGAACATCCGTAGCATTTAAGGTGAAACGCGGAGACATTCTAATAATCGCTGATGACTCTGGATCATTTATTCCTATTTATCCTGGAGGTTGGTACGACTTCAATAAGGGAAGTTCGACAAGTTACTACAGCTTCTACCAAGCCTTGATGGATGAACATAACGTGAGTATTTACCGTCTCCTATATGATCCGATTCCCTCATTGTCTTTTCTCCAACAATACTCAGTGGTGATAGTTACGTGTGGAGACCATTACGGTAGTTGCTTAACAAGTCCGCATAGAGACCTCACGCAGGTGTTGACCCAATACCACAATGCTGGAGGCGATCTGATATTCGAAGGAGGAGATGTTGCATATTCTCTTACAAACTGGAATTATACAGAATTTATGCAATCGGTGCTCCACGTCAACTCCACCGAAGATTTAACCAACATGGGCTTGTTCCTTAACAATACGTTTCATCCAATCACTCAAGGTTTGCCTTCTCAGATACCGCTTGCTAATGGCTTAGGAAGCCCTAGTGTAGACTTAGTTTTGCCTACAAATGGATCTGAAATGGTGAGTGGCTATGTTGATTATCTAGGCGGCTCAATTACGGCTTTCTCTGGGGGCTCTGGATTAGGCTCTGTTGTTTACTTCTCTTTCTCTATAGATGGCATTGACGACATAGCTCAAAGAAACTTACTGATAAAAAACAGCGTTGAATATCTTCTTTACCCAACTTTATCTGTGGAACTTTCGGATTATGCGCTTCTCGTAAACACGTCTGAAACCATAATGATTTATGTAAAGGATTCAGATACAAAACAGCCCATAGAAATCGCGACTATTACAGCCGATGGATGCGGAGTTTCAATGCAGAACAAAACAGACAACAAAGGTGAATGCAGCATATTTATCGCCCCTACGTCAGCTGGGATAATTAACGTCACAACAAACAAAATAGGATACCCCAACTTCACAGCTCAGATAATAGTTTATGACAAACCTAAACTGACAGCTCAGGCTACGCCTGATGCGTTGAGAAAGAAAACGCAAACGGTCAGCATAAAAGTTACAGATTTTTATGAGCATATTGCTGTTGACTCCGTCAATGTTACCCTTTCCGGCTGCGGTGTCTCCAAAATAGGTTATACGAATTCAACGGGAACCGTCGAATTTGCGATTGCACCAACGAGTTATGGACGTATACAATTGAACGCCTCAAAATATAGATATGAAAACTACACTGGCCTTCTGGACGTGTATGTAAATGCTGTTATTGTAAATTCCTTTGGAACAGATGAACCATTTTTTTCATGTTGGGATGATCTAAGCAGTGTATGGCAAAAATATGGGACAATTCCCCTACGCGTTGACATTAAGTCTCTCAACAAATATGAAATAACTTATCAAGATTTAATGGAATCTGAAGCAAACGTGCTAATAATATCATGCTCCGCCGCTGTTGGCCGTGAGTACACAGACGACGAAATATCGGCGATTAGGCAATACACGTTAGAGGGACATGGACTCATCGCAACAGCTGGAACCTTGTACGAGTATATACCCAACAATAACAAGCTTGCTTCATTATTTGGCATAAAAGAAGACATAAGTTACTCCGCTACATACATGGCAAACTCAAGCCTGAACATACTAGAGCCACAGCACTCCTTATTCACCAATATTCCGAGTCCCTACCCGGTAGCAACAGGTGCAACCTCCTGTCCCTCAGATTATTCTTGGGGTGCTGAAGACTTGTTTGGAGGCATATACGTTGCCTTGTCAGATGCTTATGAGAGCGCCATAATCATACACAATGGTGTGGCGTTCATAACCCATTGGGTCGAATACATGTCAAACACCTACGATTTCCAACTCATGTATAATGCCATAGTATGGTCTAAGTACAAGGTGCCTGAACACGACATGGCAGTCACCTCCTTAGAAACCCCAACCAGTTTAGAGCCCAATGAAAAAACGGCAATCAACACCACTATTAGCAACCTCGGTCTAAACACCGAAAGCAACGTTCTAGTGCGATTCTTCGTAAACAGAAACTTAACCGATCTAGAAACCATAGAAAACATAGAAAACCAAACTTCTATTGATCTTAAATTTCCTTGGGCTGCTCCCGAAACTGAAGGAGATTACAATCTGACAATCTACGTGCTGCCAGTATCTGGAGAAAACATTACTGCAAACAATGTTGCAACCAAATTTGTTAAAGTTCTCACTGTTAGAAACAAGATTCTTTTGGTGGTAGATGATGATGAAATGATGTGCACTGACTCTGGCGTTTGGCCAGATGAGATAAAAAGTGCGTTAGAGGCTGCTGGATTCCAAGTTTTTGTTTGGAGCGAGAGAGAAATGGGTAGACCATCCCTAAGTATCTTGCTTGATGCTTTAGGAGTGGTCTGGCACTGTGGAACGTACAGGTATTTCGCTGTTGACAATACAGACGCAGAAATGCTAATCCAATATGTTAGCATGGGCGGTTCCCTAGTACTAGAAGGAGAGAATGTAGCTTCTGACCATTTTAGGGACCAGTTCATGTTAGAGGTCGCTCACGCTACCTTCGGTATAGATTCGGCAGGCAGCGACTTCACTGTCACAGATTCAACTCATCCAGTTACTAAAGACCTTCCATCACAATTCAGCCTTGTTACAGAACTGATTTCTTTCGTGTCTCCAGATGGTGTTTTTCCCACAGACGGGGGAACGGAAGTTGTCAAATACGCCTATACAGCGTATTCGGCAGTAGTAGTCTTTGAGTCCCCCACAATTCGCACCGTCTACATATCCTTCTCCGTCCACTACTTGAGCTCCTCAATAAGAAATCAACTCATAGTTGATTCAGTCAAATACACAACTCTCAAAGATGACACCTCGCCGACCATTTCCATCACAAGTCCTCAAGACGGCGCCATAATCAATTCAACCGCTGTTGAGGTAAGCTGGTATGGTAATGACAATGAGAGTGGAATCGAGTACTACTCTATCTATCTAAACGAGGAACTCATCGGAAACACGAATGCATCAATCACGTCATGGTGGTTTTCAAGTCTTCTTCAAGGACCAAACAACGTAACTGTTGTACCCTACGACAATGCTGGCAACTATGCCAGCGATCAAATAACTGTCATTGTAGATCTTATACAGCCAACCGCAGGGATCATAGCTCCTGAGAACGAAAGTTATCTGAAAGGCGCAGCTTTCATAGTCGTTAATGGCTGTGACACTCACTTTGACTACATGAAGCTGTATATAAATGCGGTGCCTGTAGCTACTTTCAATGACGGCGGGACTAATGTTTACACATGGAACACTTCTCTCATGGAAGATGACACTTACATAATCAAACTTACTGTCTACGACAAAGCTGGAAACAACGCTGAGATATCTGTAACGGTTTTTGTCGATAACGCTTTACCTGATGCTGCTTGGATATCACCATCAAACGGTGTATACGTCTCAAAAATAGCCAATTTGACCTTCAGTTACCATGATCATAACCTCCGCGAGGCAATACTGCTACTTGATGGCAGAACTTTAGTCAATGTAATTGGCGAAACCTTCTATTTATGGAACACTACTGATACAGCGGATGGAGAACATATACTAACGTTAATGATACTGGATGAAGCTGGAAACACCAACACCACATTGCCAACGAGGGTAACCATAGACAACATCGCTCCTACGGCAGAAATTTTAACACCACATGAGGGACAAATCATAGGTGGACTCTGTGATATATCCTTCAGATATTATGATGAAAACTTGGAAAACGCCACATTAAAAATAGCTGCGGCAGTTTATAATGTGACTGGTGCAACAGAATTCACACTCGACATAACAGGACTGCCTGATGGAAACCGCACGATTATCCTGACTGTAATTGACAAGGTTGGGAATATAATTGACAGGGCTGTCATAGTAACTGTGGACAACACCGATCCCGAGGTTAACATAACAAATTTCGCAGAGCTGAACGGAACCGAGCTAACAGGACCAATAACCATAGAATTTAACGCTTCAGACGAGAACCTACATAATGTACTTCTCTACATAGACGCCACCGCATCTAATGTTACCGAGCTACATTCATACGAATGGAATACAACAGAGATTCGCGATGGAACACATATAATAAGAGTTGTTGCCTATGACAAAGTTGGAAACGTGGCTGAAACAAGTTCGTTAACTGTGAGAACGGTGAACGTTCAAAAATCAAACGAGGAAAATTATGTAGTGGGTCTGACAATAGGATTGGTTTCAGGCTTGGCTATCGGTTTAGTCGTCGGATCTGCTGTAATTCTTGTTTTCAGGAAAAAACGTAAACTTTCAGAAACCTAAAAATGGAATGTTAAATCCTTTGCCTCTGTCCTATTAACACTGGCAGGTCGGTAATTGACGTAATGATATAGTTTGCTCCAGAAGTGATTAACTCTTTCATAGAAGACAACCCAGTCGGCAAACCTACAGCAATTGCTTTTAATTCTTTAGCACATTTCATGTCGCTGACGCCATCTCCCACAACTATTGTCTCGTTTGGATCAACTTCTAAAGCGTCTAAGACAGATTCAAGATGTTCACTGCTAGGCTTGACATATTTTACGCTGTTTCTTGGAGTTACTGCATCGAAAAAGCGTGCTATTCTGAACCGTTTCAAAATGTAATTTGTGGATTTTTCACTGTTAATCGTGAATAAGCCGATTTTTAAGCCCATTTTCTTTAACGTCGCAAGCGTTTCAGCTACACCTGGAAGTAAGCTTGTGCTTTTGGCAGCTTCCAATTCAAATTTTTCGGCTATTGCCAAAGCTTTTCCACGGATTTCTTTGATTGTTTTCTCAGATTTGCTGTTATTTTTCATGAATATTTCAGCTTTTTTCAGCATTTCGAATATGCTCTCATTTGTTGATAAGATTGAGGCTGGCAAGTCTTCTCTTATGAAAAAGCTTCTAACTTCTGCTCTCACAGTCTTATAGTCTAGGTTGAAGTTGGCAAGAGTTCCGTCAAGGTCAAAGACTACAGCTCTAAGCGTCATTGCATCTTTCACTTTGGTTTCGAATTTGAACCCTAAAACGTTTCTATAGACATATACTTTACGGCAAATTGAATAACCATCTCTCAACACATTATATGTGGATGTGTATGAGCCTAGAAGATTACGTAAAAAATAGACTCTGGCCGATACTCGTTGAAACAGTTCACGCCTTAGTCATGTACCCACACCATAAGAGCTACACGAGAGAAGTTATTCTCAACGAGAAACCGAATATGAAGTCGAATGAATTGGCTGCAAGGCTTGGTATACCTTTAGGCGAAGCCTTGGTAATTTTACATGAGTTGAAGGAACAAGTTGAGTAAGCTATTGAAGTCGTTGCCGGACAAAGAAATGCTACTGCACAACGTAACGGTAGGCTATGTGGGTGCCTGCTGTAGGGCTTTCTCTGATTATGCGCAGTATGTCTCCTGGTTTTGCACCTATGGCTTTCACCGTTGGGTCTGAAAACCTAATCTCAGGTAGTTGGTATGGCTGAATCTTGTACTGGGCAAGCATCTGCTCTCTCTCTTTCGGCGTTAAAATTTCGTGTTTTGGAACAAGTTCATGCTTAAATATGTTGAAGGCTGGAAATATTTTCGGTAGAAGCTCAATGTTGTTTTTCTTGGCGTTCACGCGTGCTGCATGTGTGTATTTTCCACTTGTGATTATTATTCCTTTTTCTATGTTTTTCTCTTCCATGATTTTGTGCAAATTCTTAACTATTGCTATGCCCACTGTGCCCTCTTCTGGGATGCACCATATTAGGGCTTTCTGTTTCTCTTTGGGAATCTTGATAAGATACTTCACTGTATCTTTGACTTTTTCTTTCTTAACGATCTTGTATTTCCTGAGCTTGATTATAACATCAGCCTTAAGTTCCTCTAAGCTTTCTTCACTCAAACCATAAACCTCATGTTAAGAACAGTCGAAACTTAAATGAAACATTAACCCTTAAACTTTATGGTTCTTTTTTCACCTTGACGCGCGCTGGGGTTGGCTTAATTCTGCATTTGCCAAGTATTTCAAATGGAAAGGCTTCAAACGTTCTGCTCCTCTAAGGTCAACAAGAATGGTCTGAACCTCATCAATGAAGTCCCCCATTTCAAGTCTGAGTTTAAGCATGAATTTACTGTGGTCCGAATAGTTCTTGTGAACCGAAATAATGAAGGAATTCATTCCCATTCCTTCACAGGCTCCACCCATAATGATAGCTGGTTGTTTCGACAACCACCCTAATCCCTGTTTACGGATATCTGAATATTCTTTCGAAGAAAAAATTCCCACAGCTTTGATAAGCGTGATGGCAAGTATCTCATATCCTATTTTTTCCCATTTCGGAATGGCAGTGTATCCATCAATGACCTGTTTCTCAAGCCTTGCCCTTCTTCTCGTGACAGTAGGCTGAGAAGTCTTCAAGACCCTAGCCAACTGTCTATCACTTCTACGGGAATTCTTCATCAACTCCCACAAAAGCTTATAATCTAAAGATCTCAGCTTCTCCATATCACATCATTATATTCTGTTTTCCACTCAAGCTTTTATAACTTGTGAAAAAGACTCCTAACTGCTTGAAGTCTATAACCACCAAATGGCACGCACTGTTGATCTATGAAACGGGACAATAAAAAAAGGAAGTATGTGGGCAACATCTCCACTTCATAGATCTATAACTTCACGCGTTTGATCGAAAAAGTGAAAAGTAAGAGAGACTTAGTTGTTTCTAAACGTGGGATGTGTTAAAGTGTTTTCAGAATTCGGCAAAATAGCTTTGGAAGAAGCAACGAAAAAAGGTGCTTCATACGCGGATATCAGAATAAGCGAAATTCTCAACGAAATCTTAACCGTGAAAAACGGTGAACCAGAAGCCGTCAACCTTTTGCAGACGAAGGGGATCGGTGTCAGAGTAATCTCAGGTGGAGCATGGGGATTCGCCGGTTCAATTGACACAAACAAGGAAGAAATCATCAAAACAGTTGAAAAAGCCGTCAACATTGCAAAGGCAAGCGCCATGTTAAAGAAGAAAGAAGCAACTTTAGTCCGAGAAGAAACTAGAGAGGACCAGTATTTCAGCAGCTTTCAAAAAGACCCGTTCAAAATTCCAGTAGAGGAGAAGTTGGATGTGCTTGTTCAAGCTGGACGAATCCTCAAGGAACAGTCTCCACTGATAAAGGCTGCGTACGCTTATTACCGTGGATTCAGGGAGAACAAACTTTTCATGAGCACAGAAGGAGCAAAAATCAGCCAACAAATAACATGGTGCGGCGGAGGATTATCAGCCATAGCTGTTAAAAACGGAGAAATGCAAACAAGATCTTACCCAGCTTCTTTCGGAGGCAACAACGCCACAAGCGGCTACGAATTCTTTGAATCTTTCGCATTAGTTGACCACGCAAAGGAAACTGGACAAGAACTTTTGAAGCTTTTAGAGGCAGAGAAATGTCCGTCAGGAGAGATAGACCTAATCCTAACAGGCGACCAGCTTGCTCTACAAATACATGAAAGCTGTGGACACCCCACAGAACTTGACCGTGTTTTGGGCACAGAAGCAGACTATGCCGGAACAAGCTTTCTTACGCCTGAAAAACTTGGAAACTTCAGGTATGGTTCTGAAAAAGTGAATTTGGTGGCTGATGCTACTGTTCCGCATGGACTTGGATCGTTTGGCTATGATGATGAGGGTACAAGGGGGAAGAAGGTATATTTGGTTAAGGAAGGTTTGTTTGTAGGATATCAAAGCTCTCGTGAAACTGCAGTTGAGTTGAATCTTGGGGAAAGCAGCGGCGGGATGAGAGCGGACTCGCCTATGGCTTTGCCTCTTATTCGCATGACAAACATTAACCTGCTACCAGGAGACTGGAAGGCTGAAAATGTTATCGAAGACACAAAAGACGGTGTTTTATTAATGACTAATCGTTCATGGAGCATTGATGACAGACGTGTAAACTTTCAGTTCGGCACGGAAATCGGCTGGAGAATAAGGAATGGTAGCAAAGAATGCATGGTTAAGAATCCAACTTATATGGGCATTACTCCGCAGTTCTGGGGTTCATGCGACGCTGTAAGCAAAGACGACTGGATAATGCACGGTGTGCCAAACTGCGGCAAAGGTGTGCCAGGTCAAGTGATGTATGTTGGGCATGGCTGTGGAACTGCAAGATTCCGTAAGGTGCATGTTGGATTAATGTAGTGAGGTAAAAAATCATGGTTACAGAAAGATTGTTAAGGATAGCGGAGAAAACTGTACAATATGCTATGCGGCAAAATGTTGATCAAGCTCAGGCTTCAGCTTTTCTGCTTGACACGGCGTTGACACGTTTTGCAAATTCTCAGATACATCAGAATGTTGCAACAAAAAAAGGCGGAGTATTAATCAAGGTAATCCTAAACAAGCAAGTTAGCAATACACGAGTCAACACTTTGGAAGAAGAACAGATTGAAAAGACTGTGATGCAAGCCGTGAAAATCGCAAAGGCTTCACCGCCAAACAAAGACTTCAAGAGCTTACCTGAACCAGAGCCTTGGACCCCTATCGAAGGAGTATTCGACGAGGAAACGGCTAATTGTACGCCTATATACAGAGCGGAAAAGGTTAAGGAAGCCATTGAAACGGCACATTCAAAGTCGCCGATCGTGAGGGCTGTTGCAGGATTTTTCTCCAGTGGTTCAATGGCTTTTGCAGTGGCAAACTCGTTAGGCATTTCAGCAACAGCGAGAGCATCTTCAACAGACATGAAAACCACAGTCATATCGAAATCTGGAGCTTCAGAAGGTTTCGGAACCGCTCAAAAATATTCAAGGCGTGTAAAAGACATTCAACCAATTGATTTGGCTGAGGACGCTGCCGAGAAATCAGTAAAGAGCATCAATCCAATCAAGCTGTCTCCAGGTGAATATCAAGTTGTTCTGTCGCCTTTGGCTTCTGCGACGCTTTTGATGTTCTTGGGCTATGTTGGGTTTTCAGCGACTTCGTATCAGGATGGGCGGTCCTTTGTTAAATATTGCCTAAACCAGCAGGTTTTCGATGGCAAGCTTAACGTGAAGGATGATGGTAGGGATTTGCGAACGCTTTATGCAATGCCTATTGATGGCGAGGGAGTTCCGAAAAGGACTATGCAACTGATAAGTAATGGAGTTGTTTCTGAGAAGAGCATATGCTATAACTGTTTCACGGCTGGGAAGGAAGGTAAGAAGAGCACCGGTCATGCTTTACCTCCGATTAGTGATTATTATTTTGAGCGGCCTGTGCCCTTCAACGTGATTGCAGATCCGGGAGATGCTACTTTGGAGGAGATGATTGCTGAGACGAAGCGTGGAATATTTGTGACGACGTTTCATTATGTGAATCCTGTTGAACCTACAAAGGTGGTTCTGACGGGGTTGACGAGGGATGGAACGTTTCTGATTGAGAACGATGAAGTGTCTAAGCCGATTGTGAATATGCGGTTTACGGATAGCATGCTTTCTGCTTTGAGGAACATACCGATGATTGGCAGAGAACTTGAGATGGTTGAGGCGACAACTGTTCCTTCGATGAAGCTTGAGAAACTGAGATTTGTAGGCATATCAGCCTACTAGCACCCTCCTTATTTTTCAGGATTAACATCAACTGTATCTAGAAAGTTATTCAGTTGAACGATGTGGAGTGAATCCTTACACAGTTACTTCTAAAACGCCGAGCTACACGCGAACTGTTACATTCGCAACGTGTCTTTTCATAACGCTCGCCAATTCACCGACAACTCCAGGCGAATAGGGATTAACATTATTGAATACTTTGTCTAACGTGTCGCCAGGAATAAACTGTTGAAACGCAAAACATTTTCCACCCTTAACGATTTCACCCATCTTCGTAATATCCTCTTCATCAACGAAGCCAGGAACAACCGTTGCTCTAAACTCATAATCAACTTTTCCATTCTTCAAAATCTCAACAGCACGCAAGAAATCAACCGTGTCTTTCGCTCCTAAACGACCATACTTCTCCAAAGAAGTTTTCACGTCTAAGGCAACATAATCCACAAAAGGCAAGCATTCCTTCAGCATTTGTGGGAAAAACCCGTTAGTGTCCAGCTTAACAGCAAAACCCTTTTCCTTAAGCTTCTTCAAAAACTTTGGAATTTCCTTATGCATCGTTGGTTCTCCACCAGTTATGACTACAGCGTCTATGTATTTTTTGCGTTTCTCAAGAATTTGGATCACTGTTTCTTCGTTAAGAAACGGAGGCTTAGGGTCTAACACTATTCTCCAGTTGTGACAGAATGGACAGCGTAGATTGCAACCAGGCGTAAAGAGCACAGTTGCTATTCTGTCTGGAAAATCTATCAGACTTGTCTTTTGGATGCCGCTGAACTTCATTAGTGTTTCACTCATGCGTGGACTGCAGCCAAGACAACAGATTTGTCAAAGCTTCTACGTACAGCAAATTCAGCCTGTTTCCCGTCGTTCCACTGGTCAACTGGTCTGAGATAACCAACAACCCGTGAGTAAACTTCACATTTTGTTCCGCACGTTGGGCATTGCTTGTGTTCTCCATTTATGTAACCGTGGGTTTGGCAAACACTAAACGTAGGCGTCAAAGTGAAGTACGGTAAATGTGAATTCCAAGCCACCTTCCTAACGAGTTCAGCCGCAGCCTTCCACGAATAAACTCTCTCGCCTAAGTAGATGTGGAAGACTGTCCCACCAGTGTAAAGAGTTTGCAGCCTATCCTGGTGCTCTAAGGCTTCAAACAAGTCTAGTTCACGGTCCACTGGCAGCTGCGAAGAGTTAGTGTAGAATGGTTCAACACTTTTTGAAAGGTGTTTCTCGTTCGCCACAACTATGTCCGGATATTTCCTCTTGTCTAGGCGGGCAAGTCTGTAAGATGTCCCTTCAGCAGGTGTTGCCTCCAGGTTATAGATGTTTCCAGTTTCTTCTTGGAAGTCTGCCAGCTTTTTCCGCATAAAGTTCAGCACTCTTACTGCGAATCCTAATCCTTCATGGGTTGCTATACCATGTCCAAAGAGGTTCACTATCGCCTCGTTCATGCCCACTAAACCTATTGTTGAGAAATGATTTTTCCAGTAATTTCCAAATCCTTCCTTTACAGGACGGAGATAATGCCTTGAGTATGGATATAGTCCGTTCTCGGTGAACTGTTCTAGGCCTTTCCTTTTTATTTCCAGGCTGTCCCTTGCAGTTTCCATCATTTCTTCTAAGCGTTCAAAAAATTCATTTTCATCCTTGGCTAAATATCCCATTCTTGGAAAGTTCATCGTTACCACGCCTATGCTGCCCGTTAACGGGTTTGCTCCGAAGAAACCGCCGCCACGCTTGCGCAGTTCTCTGTTGTCGATTCTCAGGCGACAGCACATACTTCTAACGTCTTCGGGTTTCATGCCGCTGTTTATAAAATTGGAGAAGTATGGCACACCGTATTTAGACGTGACTTCGAAAAGCATTTGAGACACAATGTTTTCCCAGTTGAAATCTTTCGTTACATTGTATGTTGGTATTGGAAACGTGAAAACTCTACCTTTCGCGTCACCCTCGCACATGACTTTTGCAAAGGCAATGTTAAAAATGTCTAATTCCTCTTGCATGTCCCCGTAAGTTTCATTCATCACCTTTCCACCGACTATCACCGGCTCATCTTTCATAAACCCTGGAACTGCCAAATCTAGAGTCACATTAGTGAATGGCGTTTGGAAGCCCACACGTGTAGGCACATTCATATTGAAGAAAAATTCCTGAAGTGCCTGCCTCACCTGTTTCTCGCTTAACCCATCGTAACGTATGAACGGGGCCAAGTAACTGTCGAAGTTGCTGAAGGCCTGCGCTCCTGCCGCTTCGCCCTGAAGTGTGTAGAAGAAGTTTACTACATGTCCGAGGGCTGTTCTGAGGTGTCTCGCAGGTGTGCTTTCTATCTTTCCAGACACTCCGCCGAATCCTGAAAGCAGCAGGTCTCTCAGGTCCCATCCGACGCAGTACGGTCCAAGTACACCGAGGTCGTGGATGTGCATGGCTCCTGAGAAATGTGCGTCAGCAATGTTTGGCGGGTAAATCCTTGTTATCCAGTATTTTGCTATGACTGTAGATGACAAATAATTGTTTAGGCCTTGCAGTGAATAGCTCATGTTTGAATTCTCTCTGACACGCCAGTCTTGAACCTCTAAGTATTGATCTACAAGGTCTGCTGAGCTGAGTAGTGCGGCTAACTCACGCATGTCTTGGTGCTGCTTTCTGTAGAGAATGTAAGCCTTAGCCGTTCTCGCATGCCCGCCCTCGATTAGTACTTTTTCAACTAAATCCTGAACTTCCTCAACTGTGGGAACACCTTCTTCTCCGAAGCGTTTCTGAAGCAATGCCACAACTTGATCGCTTAGTCTCTTTGTCAGTTCACGGTCTTTTCCGCCTACGGCTTTTGCTGCTTTCCAAATGGCGTTTGTTATCCTTTCTTGATTAAATGGTTCTAATCTTCCGTCACGTTTTCTAACAGATTTCATTTTCTTACCTCTTTCAGTATGCGTCGAAAATCTTCTGGTTCTTCAAAACGTTTGTAGACTGAGGCAAACCTGATGTATGCTATACGGTCAAGCTTCTTCAAATGTTTCGCAGTGAGGTCGCCAATTTCTTGTGAAGAGATCTCTCCTTTACCCCTCATCATCAAATCCTGTCTCACACGTTCAGCCAAGTTGCGAATATGCTCCATAGTTACAGGTCTTTTCTCACATGCTTTTTGGAGACCTCTGACAATTTTGTTTAAGTCAAAACGCTCAATTCTTCCATCCGTCTTCCGAACCATAAGCTCTACTGTTTCGATGTACTCGTAGGTTGTGAAGCGTTTTCCACAGTTCAAGCATTCCTTACGGCGTCTAATGGTGTTGTTTTGTGAATCCCTAGTTTCAAGGGTTCTGACGCCATCAGACCCACAATACGGACACTTCATCCTACGATTTTCCCTCACAATATTCTGAAAGGTTCGCTGCGCATATGCATCTAGTGCTTGCCCAAGCAAAACGAACACTATACATAGTGTTTCATTATATAAAATCTTTCTACACTGACATGGAAATAACAAGCTTGGCAAGTAAGAGAAACAATGTAAAGCATAGACATAATCAAAGATAACTAAGAAGCGATTTCATTGACGCATTTTCGAAAAGCTTCCAGCGTTGAGCACTTATCTATGGCTTAAAATTCTAGTGGTCATCGAGCTTGGAAATTCCGTAGAATACGAAGATTGCACTTAGCCACATGTTTATTCGTTCTAAAATCTAATAAGCGTCAGCCTATTTGTCATATTTGGAGGCAGTTTCTCACGGAAAAGAAAGTGAAAATCACCAGAATGCCTAACGTACTTCCGATCAGTTTCGCTGCATTCTTCAATGACATGGGATCGGATATGCTCTTCGCCTTTTACCCCATCTTCTTCGTCCAAGTCCTACATATATCTGAGATGAGGATTCTCGGCCTTGTAGATTCTCTAGCCCTTCTTTTCGGTTTCATTATCATGCCTTTCATCGGCAGGCTCGCTGATACCAGAGGGCGAAAACACCTCATCTGGGGAGGGTACTCTTTACTTCTCATCTCACGACTCTCCCAGGGTCTAGCTCGTCTCTGGGAGCATCTAGTGCCGCCAAAAGTTCTTTACCAAATTGGCCGAGGCGTGCGGAACCCGCCTCGAGAGGCCCTCCTCTCAGATTCAGTTCCCCAAAGCCACCGCGGCAGGGCTTTTGGACTCCTCGGGTCAATGGACACACTTGGAGCAGTTATTGGCCCCATCTTGGGCATAGTCCTATTCCAGATCTTCCTGAACGCAGGCGTCCATGTTGACGAGGCTTACAGGTGGATCTTTTTCTGTGCTGCTGCGCCCACGACTGTGAGTGTATTGCTAATCTTTTTTGGTACAAGGGAAGTTAGAAACGACTTTGCGGTGGCGAGGGAGACCAAGAGAAGCTGGGGTTTCTCTATCTTATTGAGGGATAGAACCTTGCTTCTTTTTACGCTGGTAAGCACGTTGTTCACTTTTTGGAGTGTTTCAGAGAATTTTATGCTTGTCAGCGGCGTGAAGATTCTCGGCATACCGAAGGAGCAGTTCTGGATATCTGTTCTCTTTTACTGGTTGATAAACGTCAGCTTCGCTCCCACCGCCTATCTCTCAGGCAGGTACTCGGATAAGGCGGGTCGCAAAATCCCGATCACAGTTGGCATGACCGTCTTAGGGATAATGACCATGAGCTTTGCCTTCGCCTTCAGTTCTGTCTCTGTTGGCATCCTCTTCCTCATGCACGGGATATACCAAGGTTTCTACAAGCCTAATGTCAAAGCGTGGGTAGCGGACTTGGCGCCTGTGAAACAGAGGGCGGAGGTTATAGGAACATATAAGATGCTAGTCGGTCTTAGCGACATTCCAGGTCCTTTCGTCTTCGGTCTTATCTGGGACCACTTTGGCCTCAAGATTCCCTTCCTCGTTGGGGGTGCATTCTGTCTTCTCTGCGCTGTTCTCCTGTCACTGTCAGTACCAACTAAAAAACACGCGAAAGGTTGATTTCCTATTCTGTTTTCCCTTCTTGCGTGAAAGTTTCATACTGTTCAAAAAGCGTAGATATCAAAGATATATGGTAATGTAAAAAGAGGGTAAAGATATTAGGTTATTGTTTGTTCTTGCATTTTCTTTCTTAAGAAATTCCTCTGCTCCTTTCGGTTCATTTTTGCCAATTCATCCTTGTATTTCTTGCGCAACAGCTTGATTTTGCAATAAGTGTAAAGTGCGTCATAAACGTAAGTAGCTTTTTCTACTGCTTCGAAATCGTCTTTCATGTTGTATCTTGCGCCAGTCATTATTGCACTCAAACCTATTCCTTCAGGCGCCAGCTCAGTGTCACGTGTATCTGCGGAATGGATGATTTTGGCGAGTTCATGGAGCACTGGGTCTTCCAGTTTGTATTCTTCTATTATGGTTTCGAAGCTGCATTTTCCGTTTCTGTGTCCAAGCTTTACTCCGGGCGCGTCAAAGGGTGTTGCTCCTTGGGTTTTTGCGATTTCTGCTATTTTCTCTGTGGGCGCGAAGATGAATTGGGCTTGGGGGTCTATGAATTTTTTGATAAGCCAAGGGCATGCTGTTCTATCTACGTGAACAAATTCGCGGGTTACCCACTTCACAATTTTCACCTATTCAGTGATAAGTGAGATCTAGATATATGCGTTTTTTCATTCTTTGTCCTATCGTGCGTACTTCCTACTTTCATTTCTGTAGCTTTTCTTTTTTCAAATGCAGTTCGCTTTCCAGATATTTTTGATTCAGCATTTTCTTGATCTTCAAGAATTTTTCCAAAGCTTTTCTGGTTTGCTTCTCGTAGATGTTTATTTCTCCTTCGAAAAGGTCTAGAATTGCACGGACTTCTTGTGGAGGATGCATCTCAGGATCCATTATGGCTAAAGTGGTGAAACCTTTAGATTTCAATTCTGGAATAAGCCCATTTAGCCATCTTCTGGTTTGAACAGCATGATGCTGCAGCAAAACGTCTGAAACGATTTCTATACAAGTCCTTCTTGGACCCTTTAGCGCATTGTCTAATCTGCGGAAAGCCGAGGACAATGCAATCGTAATGTCTGTTAGGTTTTCTACGCCTTTTAGCTTGAATACGTTGGGTAAGCTTTTGACGATTTTGTCTGCCTGAGGATTACATATGAAAAGGTAGAAATTTGACTGAAATTCTTCTGCGAGACTGTTTGCTCCACTCGCCTTTGCAATAACGTGAAACGTGATCTGATTCTTTTTTGCTCCTGTTTCAAGAAATCTCTTAATCAGCAAGTCCCTTTCGTCGCAAGAAGGCGAGGTCAATATGACTGCATAATTTCGTGGTACCCCACCAAACAGCAAATTATCAAGATCCCCATATCCAGTAGGGATACGGTCTGGACCCACAACCTCTGAAATCTTAACTGCTACAGGCTCAGGTTCTGAGATCACTTGCTGTCGAGTTTCTAGGGAAATTATTCTTGACTTTATTTTCTCTACTCTCTTCTTAGCACCCGTTTTTTGGTATATTTCCAAGGCTTGGTTAAGAAGCGAATAAGCTCTTTCTATGTCGCCTTCTTCACTTCTGTCCAAATACATTAAGCTATATTCGTATAGAAGTTCAGCGAATCGGTGCACATACCGTTTTTGTGCGTTTAGGGATTTGTATCCTCTGAGGCTTTTTTCGAAGTGTTGAGCGGACTGTTCCCAGTCTTCATGTTCTCTGAAACGCATCGCTTTCAACATTTCAACATAAGGGGTAACTAGTCGGTTTTTTGTTTTTGTCGCGTAATCGTGGATTTCTTCAATTAGTTCTTTGGCTTTTTCAATTTCTCCCTTTTCAAGGCGTAATTTTGCAAGAGCTGGAAATACCGCGGTAAACTGGGCGTCTGTATCTCCTGCTCTTTCATAGATGCTGTTGCTTTCACTGAGGTATTTCTCAGCTTCCACGTAGTCTTCCATTTCCATGAATGATTCTCCGAGAAGAAGAGTAGCTTCTCCAGAAAATTGATATTCTCCAATTTCTCTTGCGATATCAAGGGCTTCCATTAGATATTGGAGGCTTTTGTCCCATTCTCCCAAAAATTGATAACACACCCCAAGGCCGATCATTGCGCCTGAGATGTGAACGGTATGTCTGGTTCGTTTGGCCAATGTTAAAATGTCCTCAAAGATGGAAACGGCTTTCTGCAACTCTCCCATGAACCCATATGATGCTGCTAGCAAAGAATCAAGCCAAGGTAAGCCGTACAAAGCACCAACTCTTTTTGCATATTCCGATCCTTTTTGAGCGGTTTCGAACGTCCTTTGAAATTCTCCCATGTTCCAGTAGACAGAGGCAAGGTTGTTGTACAAACGGATGACATTTGCTATATCGTTGTTTGGGAGAGCTATTTTCAGTCCCTGTTCAAAGTATTTTGACGACTTTTCGAGTTCTCCGGAACGCATCTCGGATATCCCTAGATTTGCATAACAGCCTGCAAGAACTTTGGAATTACTTAATCTCTCCGCCAGTTCAAGGGCTTTCTGTGCCCAAGGCAAAGCTTCCGCAGATTTGCCACGTCGCCAAAGCATATGAGAAATGTCTTCATATAAACTGGCTAATTCCACGCTTTCTGCCTGTTTTTCAAGTATTTCTAAAGCCATACGATGATGCTCAGCAGCCTTTGCCCAATCACCAGTTATTCCCCAGAATCCGGACGCCATTCCGGCATGAAGCATTGCAACCTTTTTTTCATCTCCTAGCTGATTCCATAATGTTAACGATTTATTAGTATATTCAATGCCAGCATCAAATTCCCCCATCCACATCTTAAGGTCGGCAAGCCTCTCAATTATACGGGCTTTCTCTTCAAGATTACCCTTCTTCTCTTCAAGAAGCTCAAGAGCGTGCTGAAGATAGGAAAAAGCCTCATCATACGCGTAAACCTTCTGTGCCTTTTCTCCCGCCTCCAAAAAGTAATCAAGCGCCTTCTCTTTATCACCACCTTCCAGAAAATGATAGGCAAGTTCTCCAAAATGTTCGTCAATCCTCTCAGTGTATACTTTCTCTAAGGCGCGCCCCACAACGCCATGAAGTCTCTTACGTCTCAAATGGCTAACTTCTTCATAAACAACGTCTCTGACTATGATGTCGGCAAAGGAACACACGTCTTCTCCACGAATAATCCTCTCCTTTATCAGTCCAGTTTTGAGCATTTTCTCCATTATCTCAAGCAACTTATCCTCTTCAATGCCGCTGACTCCACTTACAGCGTCAAAAGTGAAATCTTTCCCAACAAAAGAAGCCATAGTCAACACTTTCTGAGACTCATCATCTAACCGGCTTATTCTCTTCTTTATGACGCTCTTAACAGTTTTCGGAAACTCAATCCTCGAAACTTTCTTGATCTTCCATTTGCTCTTCTCACGATAGATTACTTCTTCTTCCTTTAGGGACTTTATCACTTCTTCAACAAAGAATGGGTTGCCCCGTGTTTTCTCGTAAACCAGTTCACAAAACTCTTTTGCTACGCCGTCTTGCTCCAATATCCGCTCAATCATCTCCGAAACGTCATCAAAAGACATACGTTTCAACGGAACGGATTGAAGCAAACGTTCCCTGTTCAATTCAGTCAAAACAGGAGACAAAGGATGTTTCTCATCAACATAAGTATCGCGATACGCACCCAGAATAAGTAGAGATTCCTTGTAAACTCCGCGAGCCAAATAGTGCATCAGCAGAAGCGAAGACTGATCAGTCCACTGCAGATCATCAAGAATGACCAGCAATGGAGCTTCTTTAGAAACGTTGGTGATGAACTGTGAAACTGCTTCAAAAAGCCTGTCACGACTCTGTTCTGGGCTCAGGGGAAAAGATTGAGGAAAAGTCCTAAGCTTCTGCTTGAGTTCGGGAACCAGCTTAGAAACTTCAATCGGATAAGAACCAATAACCCTGAACAATTGCTCAGGGGTGCAGACTTCCAAGTAATCTTTAATCACCTCTTCCCAGAGAACATAAGGAGGAACACCATCCATCCTGAACAACGCTGGACATCTACCGGATAAAACCTGCATGCCCTGGGAACGTGCGTACGCCCCTAACTCTCTAGCCAACCTTGTCTTTCCGATTCCAGCTTCTCCATACAGAAAAACAACACCGCCTTCGCCACGAACCGCTCTATCAGTAGCCTCTCTAAGAAGACCCATCTCTTCAACTCTGTCAATTAGTTGAATCTCTCTTACAGCGGTGGGACGAGGACTCGGAACAACAACCCTTCGTTTACGAGACGACAAAGAACCTTCTCCATACTAACCTCTGGTCACATTCTCTACTTAGCTTTACAATCTTAAAAGAATATCTCAACCAGAATAATGAATGAACCGAGTTCTATGTGTTTACTAATTGTTACATCACAAAATTTATTAAGTATCACTATAAACGAAAGAGAGTAATGGTGTTAAACAATGGGAAGCACTTCTGAACGTGAATATAGCGAAAAACTGAACAAAATAAATGAAAACCTAAACAAACGTGCAAGAAACATACGAAAAGACTTCGCAAAAATTGAAAAAATGAAAGTTGAAGCCTTGAAGAAATCCGAAGAGATAAAACGCTCTGCAGAAAAGGACATAGATAAAATAGAAAAGAACATTACGAAATCGAAGGATTTAGCTCCAGAATCCAAGAAGAGAATTCGCGCAGAGATTGTCGTTTTAAGAAACGAAATCAAAGAGGAATATGTGGGACTGAAAACGCAAATCTCTCAGACTTTGATACCAGCATAGGAGAACACTCGGATTATAAGAAAAACTTCTTTGCACAAGCAGTTAAATCATTGACACAGAAGAAAATGTCTGGCCTATCTTATTTTCATTTTGTCACTTCAGTCACACTTACATAAAATAACAGTAAATTTAATCGAATTTCGTAATATTTTGCCTCTGGAAATAAGTATCTTAAACCGTAATATACTAGATATAGCTGGTGATAAAAATGCAAACAAATCGAATTCTACAACTTCTAAGAACAGAAGAAGCAAAATTGCGAACAGAAATAAGCAAAACACAAGAAAAGATATCTAAAAACACTCTAACCGCCTTGAAACTCTTGTCCATGCAATCAGGCTGTAAACTTTTGACAAACACACGCAACACATTATGGACAACGCACCTGTTGAAAACATCCATATCTGTAACCAGAACACCGTTAACAACAATCAAGTCCCTGTCAAAAGCCACAGCAAATCAAAGTTTCAAAACAACTTGAGACTAATCCAAACACTTATTATTATTCCTCAGTTCTTTTGTTAAAGACAAAGCATGACCGTACAAATTCGAAGCTTCACCGATAAAGACCTGTCAAGCCTAGTTAAACTGCTCAATGAAACACGTAGAGAACTATATGAATTTGTTCCCCTCAATGAAGAGAAACTTCGCTCTCAAATCAAGGAATGGGATCTTAAAATTCTATTGGCTGAGGAAGAAGACGAAATCATAGGTTCCATTGCATATAACAATGGACATTGGGGTGAAGAAATTGAGTGGCTTTGCGTTCGTGAAAGCCTAAATCGAAAACATCTAGAGAACTTATTGGTTAAAGAAATCGAAAAACACGTTAAGGGCGAAAAGATTTTCACAGTTGTTGACGCTGAAAGCCCAAAAATCAACGAGTGGGCTGAAAGGGGCTACAAGCCCGAAGGCGGACTATGCCACATGATAGCTACACTTGACGGCTCAAAGCCTCTTCCAAAAGTTCCAGAAGGCACAATTATTAGTAGTTTAAAACCAGAAGAGGAAAAAGATTTTGTCGAAGCCGTGAATGCCGGATTTAACCATGAAAGACTAAAACAACGTGTTGTTCAAAGATGGAAATCTGAATGTCCTCCTTTCACCGAGGAATGGATTCACATAGCTAAGCTTGACGACAAAATTGTTTCAGTTGTTGTTTCCAGACCAGACGTGAAACATAACAAATTCTTCGGTGGCAAACGAGGCTATCTTGGTCCAGCAGCCACCATCTCCAAATATCGCGGCAAAAACCTTGCATCGGCTCTTACACGTAGGGCGATGAATGCACTCTTTGCAAAAGGAATGAGTTCTGTGGCATTATATACTACAGAACAGAATGTTCCATCTGTCACTCTCTTCCAAAGACTCGACTTTGAAATTGGACATCACTGGAAGTTTATGCGCAAAAACGTATCTCAACGATGCTAGCCCAGAAATTATGATGTAGAATTTGAAAAACTAAAAGTTTGAGAAGACGTAGTGAAGGAAAAAATTGAAAAGATCGATAAAAATGATGTCTAGGGCTTGCTTTTGCGGGTTAGTTTCTTCTCCACTTCCAGTTCATTTACTCTTGTTTCAATGAATTCCGCGACTTTGTCTTGGCTGTATCTCTTTTCTTCTTCTTGCTTTATTAGCTCTTCCTCTATTGTTCTAAGAGCTTTTTTCACATCAAAGGGCTTTATTATGTAGGCGTCTGCGCCCCTGTTCACTGCTTCTACCGCGTTCTGCAGTGTTGGATAACCAGTGATAATTATTTTTCGCATTTTAGGCGTTGTGTCCTTCATTCTTGTCAGAAGTTCAATTCCCTCCATGTCCGGAAGGCGAATGTCGATTAAGGCCAGATTGTAGAATTTCTTTCCAGTTTTTGCTATTGCTTTTTTAGCCGTACCTACTGATTCGATAATGTATCCTTCATCCTCAAGTATTGTTGTTAATACTTTTCTTATGTTTTCATCGTCGTCAACAACAAGGATTCTAGCGGTTTCACCCATATCTTTTCACCTCCTTCTAATTTTTGCTTAATCGGAATGGTCACATTGAAAGTTGTGCCTTTTCCACGAGCACTTTTTACAGAAATAGAACCTCCATGAGCCTCTATGATGCGTTTGCATATTGCCAAGCCGAAACCCATTCCCTTCGCTTTCGTTGTAAAAAGCGGAGTCCAAAGCTTATCCATGGTTTTCTTTGATATCCCTACTCCAGTGTCTGAAAAGACGAATTCTAGGTTGCCATCTGATTTTCTGCTTTTTGCTGCCAGCGTTCCACCCTTAGGCATAGCTTCAACTGCGTTTTTGAGTATGTTGACGAAGGCTCTCTTAATTTTTGCAGTGTCAACCTTTATTTTTGGCTTGTTTTCCGTTAAATCTATGACATGAACACTTTTCGGAATTTCAACAAGAGACAACGACTCTTTTACTATCGATTTCGGATTGCTCTCCGTTAAATCAAGTTTTATCTCTCTCGAATAGTCCAGAAGGTCGTTTATTATCTTGTTTGAGTACACTATGTTTTTCTCTATGAGATCGAGCATTTCTTTTGCTTTGCCGTCGATTTTTGAACTTAACCGTTTCTTCAGATAGTATGCGGCTCCATTGATACTTGTCAAAGGATTACGCAGGTCATGACCCACCATGCCAGCTAATTCGCCTATCACAGCCAATCTTTGAGCCTTAAGCAGCTGCTCTTGAGATTTCTTCAGCTCGCGAGTTCTCTCCTTTACTTTTTGCTCAAGCTTTTCCGCATGAGCTTCAAGCTGTTTTCTTGCTTTGCTCAAGCTTTCAATTAGTTGGGCGTTTTCAATGACTATTGCAGCTTGATGCAAGAAAAGCTCCAAAGGAGTAAGTGACTCACTGGTTGGCTTCCGACCATCCACAGGGTCGTCCATGCTTAAGATGCCTACTACCCTTCCTACAGGCGTGCGGAGGGGAGCGTAAAGCATGTCTTGGGGGTGCCAATCAACCATTTCCTCTGTTGAAAGTCTGCTGGGAACACCTGCATACGTAGTTGCTTCATCAAGAGGGGCTTCACGTGGGACACCGTGGACGTATTCTCGAATCCACGGATCACTCCAAGGTAGATACCAAAACTCGCCTTTCTTGAATCGTTCAAACTTTGGGCCTAACCGTTCTCTCCAGACATGTCCCGGTGCTTTTCTTTCAAGTAAAAGTTTGGTTTCTTCCTTTGTGAGGCCTGCAGTGACAAGGTCTGTTCCTTCCAAGTCTTCGTCTCTGAGCGAGATTACAACCCTTCTCCACCCGAATTTTCTAATGGCTTTTGCGATTACCTTTAGCCTTTGATGCGTGTCTTTTATGCGCATGATTTCCGTGGAACTTTCCATAAGATTTGCTAGCCTATTAGAGAGTTTTCTAAGTTGTGTATGTCTTCTTGTATCGCCTATAGCGATGGCAGCGTGGGAAGCCAATATTTCAAGAAGTTCCCTGTCTTCTTCATCAAACCCTGCAATCTTTTTGCTTTCTACATTTAAGACGCCCAAAACCTCTTTTTCCACTTTGATGGGTACAGCAAGCTCGGAAAGCATCTTTGGCTTGCCTAAAACATATGTCTTTTCTTTCCTGATGTCAGGGACAAAAATTGGTTTACCTGTTCTTGCTGCCTTGACAGTCACCCCTTTTTCTCCAAATAACGGCAGATTTAAAGACAGATTATTTGAGTATCCACGCTGCGATACTAGCCGAAGCATTTTTCCTTGTACCATCATAATGGAGGCATATTCAAACCCCAATGTTTTCTCCATAGCCTTCAACGTTACTTTGTAAACATCTTCTAGGCTCTCCGCTCTGTTTAGGTTCCGGCCGTAAATGTTCAATGTAGAAAGCTTTTCTCGTCTTTTTAGGTTACTTATGGCGATAGCGGTGTGTGAAGCGAGAGTTTCAAGCAGTTCCCTATCCTTTTCATCAAACGCTTCAAGCCTTTTACTTTCCACATTTAAAACACCTAAAACTTTATCCTTTATTTTGACTGGTACAGCAAGCTCTGACAGCATGCCTTCTGCGCCAGCTTCAACGTAGGCTCTTTCTTTTCTAATGTCCGGAATGGAAACAGGTTTGCGTAATCTTGCGGCTTTGACAACTATCCCTCTTCGCCCGTCTAAAGGCAACTTAAGGGCAAGCATTTTTGAAAACCCACGATGAGCTACTAGACGGAGCGTTTTCCCTTCAACCAGAAAAACGTCGGCGAACTCAAATCCCAGAGTTTTCTCCATGACGTCTAACGTCAACGTGGAAACCTTATCTATGTCATCTGCCATGTTCAAGCTCTGACCATGTTTGTTCAGTGCAGAAAGCCTCTTTTCAAAAAGTTTCCTTTCCTTTTCCATTCTTTTGCGTTCTGTGATGTCTCTGAATATTCCTTGAATCAGTTTTTTGCCCTCAAGTTCAAAGACATTAGCTTTGATTGCAACATCTTTGATTTCTCCCTTTTTTGTAATGACTTGTGTTTCCAGAACTTGCCCTTCTTTTTCTTTGAGATGCTGTTTGAAAGTCCTGCTGAACTCTCCTTCGGTTTTTTCTGGAGGATGGAGAATTCGCTGGTGTCTGCCAACCAGTTCTGATTTCTCTCTGCCGACTAATTCTGATGCTGCACGGTTACAGTCAATTATTATACCAGTTTCGGCGTCGGCTGTGAAGATAGCATCCATTGCCACCTCAAACTGCTTTCTATATTTTTCTTCAGATGCCCTAATTGCCTCTTCCATCCGTTGTTCTTTGTTATTGTAAACTTCATTCTTCCTCATTTCAAACATCCCTTTTCAGCGGCAAACGTTCCCTTGCATTATCCACGCATTCCAAAAAATCCCAGTTCTCTGTCTCCTCGAATTCCAACCCTAATTTTTCATAAAGTCGCTTCACAATTAACTTCTCAAGGTAAACAGCTCCAGGCCCAAAAATTTTTTCCAACGCCTTTGAAAAATCTGTCAAATTCGCTGGAATGTTGTCTCTACTTATTTCGAAAGAAGTCTCTAAATGAAAGAATATTGCTTGCTTGGGCGAATCTCCCAAAGAGGATAAGCCTTCTTCAACGGCTTCTAAAAGGATTTTTCTAAGGTTTATTTGAGGCAAATAAGTCCCTCGAGGGTTTAATTGTGAATTTTTAGAAGTGAATTCAATGGAGCTTTGATAAAGCCTTTGTGAACTGTAAATATGTATTTTTAAAAAACTATTTTTGCAGCGATGTCTGACTTCTTTTTCTTTCTTTTACAAAGCTGTGTCTTGCAGCTGCAACGTACTCAGTGAATATAAGCTCTTTACTTTTATCCCACTGGAGAGGCTGCCCAATTCCTTCATACAGTTTTTTCATTATCAGAATCTCTAGAAACTTGGATCCTACTCCAAAGATCTCCCCAAGTCCACCCGCGAAATCTTCAACGCGTTGAGGAATTTCATCTCTTGCGATTTCAAATTTGTTTTCAAGGTGAAAGTAAATTGCTTGCCTAGCGGAGTCTCCGAGAGAAGCCAGAGCTTCATCTACTGCTTCAAGGAAAAGTTTTTCGAATGCCGTTTTTGCCAACTCTGAACTCCTCCAGCCTGTTCGATTTAATAGGCGTACTTTGAATTCTATATTACTCATGCATTTTTAAGTTTAGTTCTCAATTATGTTAACTTCGAGTTGAAATCCGAATCAGGAGACATTTACAGTTGACGAGTTTGAATAGTCAAATCAACCGGTTAGTCTCTTAGGATTTTCTTCACTTCTAATCCTTTACCTTTCGCGCGCGCTAGACGGGCAGTTGGTGATTCCCCTCAGGAAAGAGGTTTGGGTAGAAAGCTAGAAAACTTGGATATTTTAGAACGGTCGATAAAGAGAAAATGACAGAAATTTACTGCAGCGCGCGAAAATTAAAGTCAGAACTTCTTCCACTGAATGCGGAAATTCCAAAAGCAATAATCCGCTACGAAAATGAAAGCCTGAAAGAAATTTCGACTAGGCTAAAAATAGACATAGAAGAAGCTGTAAAGGTTAAGCGTGTTGTAATTTAGAAGAAATGAGAGAAACCCGCACAGACAGAGGCAACCAGAAACAAGTTGAGAAGATGTTTTCTTTCCCTTAGCGCAGTGACTTCCTGTAATGTTGCTGTCATGAATATTGACACTGATGCACAAGCTAAGCCTTATATCCGTAAGTCTTCATGGTTGATGAAAAAGAGTGATGCTTATGGGGCTAGTGGACTTTCTTAGGCGGGAGTTCTCCTTCATTACAGGCAACTATAGAATTCTCGTTTTTAGTTGGATGATAATGGACATCGCCATGGAAATGCCGCAATCAAACTTCCAGTATTTTGTTGAAGCCTTAGGCGGACCGCCTATAGCCTTGGGACTGATAGGTCTTGCTAACTTTCTTGCCATGGCTGCTGTAGCCTTTCCCGGGGGCTACCTTGCTGATAAGTATGGTAGGCGTTGGCTGATTAAGACGATGACTTTTGCAATGGCTTTGTCGTTTCTGTTTTTTGCGTTTGCTCCATCGTGGCACTTTATATTGTTGGGGTCGATAGTGAGCAGTCTTTGTCTAATCTATCAGCCCGCATTGTTTGCAATGGTTCAAGATTCGCTTCCGCCGGAGCGTAGGGGCATGGGTTCTTCCATCATTCAGCTTATCCACGGGACCTTTAATACTCCGGGTCCTGTGATTGCTATTTTTCTTTTCGCGTGGTTTGGAAAGGTTATGGGTCAGAGAGTTATCTATTTGCTTATGACTGGGCTTTTCCTTGCTGCAGCAGTGTTTCGGCTTAGGTTGAAGGAGACGATGACAAATGGGGAACCGATTCGGTTCAGTTATTTCATTTCTTCGTATCCGCAGGCTATCAAGGAGAGCGTTGGCGTCTGGAAGCTTGTGCCCAGAACAGTGTTATGGTTGTTTTCTATGAGGACGTTGGTGATGTTTGGTTTTTCCCTTACTGGTGTGATCAACGCGCTTTACGCGAGGGACGTGCTTGGGATAACAGAGCAGCAGTGGTATTTCGTCTTCATTCCACTCTTGTTGACTATGGTTGTAGCTTCTCTACCAATCGGCAAGCTGGTTGATAATATTGGGAGGAAGATTCCGATAGTTATGGGTTTGTGTGCGCTCGGTGTGGGCACGGTGATTTTTGCCTTTGCCAACTACGCAATGATTATGATTTCTATGTCTTTGTTTGGATTTGCTCACATGTTGATAATGTCGGGAGCGATGGCGCTTTCAACCGATCTCATCCAACCCGTGAACAGAGGCAAAGTAATGGGATTCAACAACTTTTTTGGCTACATACTTATGGGCTTGG
>Ga0209636_10000955_pt1 | contig 28712 bp, 28 predicted proteins | sample DeeMarSWOR152_54_FD_187464 | JGI IMG/M metagenome (GOLD analysis project Ga0209636, IMG submission 187464) | Marine sediment microbial communities from White Oak River estuary, North Carolina - WOR-1-52-54 (SPAdes) (version 2) | ecosystem: Environmental > Aquatic > Marine > Intertidal zone >...
TTCTAATTATCTCTTTTACTTTATCTTTAATACTTAAATTAGAAAAAGAAGTTTCGTGATAATGTTTAATTCTACTTAAATAAATAATAAACTCCGATTCAATATGTTTAATATCATTACTATTAAGATATTCTCTATATCTTTTACAAAGATCATATATTTTATCAAGCATTAATGTTACCTTTAATTGCACCTTTTCAGCACTTTCCTTTCTATGTTCACTAGCTAATTCTATTTGTCTCATTAATTCTGGATTTTCTCTTGCTGCTGCACCCTCTTCAAATTTCAATTTTATCTCTGATTCAATAATTTCTTTTTCTGTCCAACCAGATTTAAATAATCTCTTTACTCTCTCTCTCATTTCCCTCGCTTCTTGTGCTGGTATTTTTAATCGTGTTTTAAATCTTTTTTTAACTATTTCAATACCATCCTCTTCTTTTGCTTTCGGTTTTTTAATCTTTCCTAATTTTGGGTCAAAATATTGTAGCCACCTATTTGCTGTTCTCTTTGATATTCCGATATCTTTACAATAACTATTCCATGTCATAATTGAGCCACTTGTCCCAATTTTTTTAGGTCTACCTCTTTTAGATAATTTTTTATTCGCAATCCAAAGTTCAAGCAGTATATCAAACGTTACTTTCTCCCATTTCAATAAATTTTCTCTCATGGTATGTATTGATTTGTAATAATCCCAATCTTCAGGAAGGTAATTATAGGTTCCAATTTTTTCAACTTCAACAGGTAAGGGTAATTCTTTTGGCCCCTCAAAATATTCTCTAAATTCTTTAGAATAACTCCTTAATTTACTCATTTTAATATCTCCATCATTTTTTAATATAAACCAAAATAATGGAGATTTCCAACATAAGAATAAAATTACAATAATTAGAAACTCTCTTTAATTTTTTAACTGAAAAAAGTAATATCAAGAAGATTTTTTAGAGGATTAATGAGAGGAGAGAAAAAAGTGTAGTTGAAGAAAAAAACTGAAAAAATTCTAATCTGCTCTTTTAAACAGGGAATGGCTTTTAATTATCTATTCTATTTCAAGATAATTACCTTTAAATTCAATGGAAACTCCAACAGTGGTTAGATAAAACCATGAACTTAAATACTCATATGGATCTGGCCCTGAAAATTTATGATATACTTCAATAAATCTCCATCCTGTCAATAGAGGTACAGTGAATATTCTTTTAAGTTGTTCTGATCTACCTACCCATTGTCCATCAATATATACTTCACAAACTTTGCCCTGAGCAACAGGTAGCCCTCCATCAAATGTCATATCTCCATAAGCTTCAAGTGTTGTTACATAGATTTTATTATAGGCAAAACTCCAACCAGTAAAGTTACCACTGTATACTTCAAACTCATATAGTGTATCACTCTGTAACATTGTGATAGTAAAAGTATTATCATATATAATAGTTTCTTTTTTTTCCCCAGAAAATTCTCCATATACTATCTTGTACTTGAAAGCATTATACACTTCATCCCATTCTATAGTAATTGTATCGTGTGTAGTTAAGGTTGTTCTTAGATTGTTGGGTGGATCTGGGATTTGTTCCCATGGATTTGGTTCAGGTTCTGGCTCTTCTTCATTATCTTCTATTGGTTGGTTAGTTCCATCGTTGTGGGTGGTATTGCAAGAAATAGTTAATAATAATAAAGTCAGAAATGTGAATATGATTAAAGGTAATAGCCTTTTCATTTAGCTCCTATTTCAATTTTATCCCTTTTTACTAAAAAATCTTAATATCTTTAATTTCTTTTCTTCCTTCTTCTTTCTGCTATCTTCTTCTGAATAAGTTTTTCCTGTTTCTCAGTCAATTCTTTTACATGAGCTTCAGAAAGCTTATGCTCATTTTTTTCTTTTTTTCATTTTAAAAGCTCCTTTTTACATTCATTTTTATCTAATTCCTTTCTAAGCATAGCTCTCAGTTTCTTGATTTTTCTGCGCATTTTCACATATGAATTAAGCAACTTTGCATTTGATTTAACCAATCTCTTAAGCCACTTCAAATTTTCATTATTGTTTTGGCTTCTATAGATTTCTTGTATCAGTTCAAGTTTAGGTTTGATTTTTTTCATTTTTCAAGTACTGTTCTCTCTACGCATCTAATAACTTTCGTGTCTCGCCCTTCTTTCGTGGGATACCGTTGAAAATGTTCATAGGGATAAAACACGAGCTATTCTCATCGAAAAATAGATACTGTGAATTCTTTAATGAAACGAAGTAGTTATCATCCACAAACCGTAATTTTGAATGTCCTGACAAATGGGTTGGAGATTTGTGGATAAGACATAATCGAATTTTTGAAATTAAATCTGAAGTAGTTTCCTGTTCTCTCTCGTCTTTTACCAAAAACCTCTCAAGAGCAATGCTCTTGTACTTTCCAGCTACAATACCTTTTACCTTTTTAGCCTTTTTCGAAGTCTTTGTAATTCCTGTACTTATGGGGGTGGCTGCTTTTTTTCCTTGCCCCAAAGGTGATTTCTGGTGTTTTTTTCCTGTTTTTTCCTCTCTTAACTTCATCCGTCTTATCAAGAATGAAACCTTTCTTCCTTCCTCTGGAGAAAGTCCAAGAGCCTCCGCAATTTTCCCTCTGGACATTGTATCTTTGTGTTCTCTCACAAATTGTTTTTCTTTTTCTGTCCACTTCTTCATTTTTTCTTACCTCTTATTTTTGTTGACTATGTTATCGATATCTGCTATATTAACATTGTTAACATTTCCACCAATTTAACACTATTTCTAAAAATGTCAAGGATTTTTTCAATTCTCTTCTTTTGGGTTATTTTTTAATAAATTGAAAGACAATATTTCATGGGGATTAAAAAATGACAGAGAAAAAGAATACTCAAGTTGAGAAGGTAAAAGTCATGGTATATATGAATCCAGATTTGGTTAAGAGACTTAACATTTATAGGCACAAATATATGTTTGATAGCAGAACTGAATGTATTGTTTCGATTATAGAAAAGGTATTAAAAGAAGATGAAAAGAAAGGTTAAGTAGAAAGAGGTGCTATTCCTTTACCTTCCTTAATAGCTTTTTCTGTATCTTTAACCCACTTAGTAACAAGCTTGTAATCTCCTTCTCCTTCGCCGTACCTCAAAACATTTTTCTCAGCATTAAAGATAAAATCCTGTATTAATCGTTTAGGATTATTGATTACTTTTATATGATAAATATTTTTTCCTTTTGGTTTATGAGGATTTTTAGGTATATCAATTTTATAATTCTTACCCGTAATAAATTCCACAAAAATTGTACTATCTTCAATTAAAGCTTTATCAATTAATTTCTTTAAAATTGCTCTTTTTTCAACTGGTTTATCATGAATAAATTTTAAGAGTGAATTTTCCCTAAACTCATTTAAAATCTTTTCATACTGCTCCTCAATAATTTTGATTTCTCTATTAACTGCATTTAATCTATTCTTAATCTCTGTTTCCTCATCCTTCAATTTTTTCATCTGGGAGCCAATGTCGTTGTAATCAACTTCAGTTACCTGTACTAAATTCAATAATCTATTCTTTTTTTCTTCTATTATAGTAAGTGCCTTTTCAAATCTTTCTTTATCCCTAACAGTAATTTCCTTTTTCTTATTAATCTCAGTTTCTTTTAATCGAAGTAAATCTTCAACCTCTTTCTGATTACTAAACGTAAAATAATAAAGTAATGAAAATAAATTATCAATATGTTCTGCTTTGATATAGGTTCGTACATCACAGCCTTTCTTATGCCTACATCGATAATAACTATACTTTTCTGTACCTTTCTTTTTATCACTCAAATTAATGTGTACAAATCCTTCATTACATTTTGAGCACTTAATAATACCGCCGCATTGAGAATTAGATTTCTTAAATTGAATAGTAGGATTTTCAATTTTCCTTATATCCCAAAGTTCTCTTGATTTTTGAAACTGCTCTAAAGGAATTATAGCTTCATATTTATTTGATTTAATCAATTCGTTATTACTATCATAGTAAAAACCAGTATAGATAGGCTTCTCCATAATGTGAATAACAGTCATAATGCTCCACTTTGTTTTTACCTTTTGGCTTTTTCTATAAATGCCAGGTGGTTCAATCATTCTTTTATTCAATGTTTTTGCTATCCTGTTAAAAGAATAATTCTGAAAGAAGTAATCATAAATCTCTTTAATTACCTCAGCTTCCTCCTCAACAATACAATAGATTTTATTACCTTTTTCATCAAACTTACTTTCATATCCATACAGATTTGTAAACGTTTGATTACCAGAATTCCTCCAAGTTAACATTCCGGATTTTGTTTTCTCACTTCTTTTATCATTCTCAAATTCAGAAATTGCTGATTGTATATTATAGGATAGTTTTTCAATAGAATTAGAAAAGTCATAATATTTACCATCAACATATAACTCTACCTTATTATCTAAAAAGAGCTTTTTGATAAAGAGAGCATCTTCTAAGTTCCTTGCCACTCTGTCAATATTTACTACCCAAACTTTTTGAATAATGTTGCTCTCTATATCAGAAAATAATCGTTTTAGCTCTTCTCTAAATATCATACCTTTTGCACTCTCTGCTTCTTGATAGATTACATAATTCTCGTTTATTGAGTTAGCAAAAGTGATACCTTTTTCTCTCTGGCTTGTAATAGAATACTTCTTTTCTTGTTTTTCTGAAGAAACTCTTAAATATAATCCTATCATCTCTTAACCTTTCCTTTCAATCCCAAGTATAAATGTTTAAAATAGAAAAGTCAAGAGATTTATACCAAATTATAAAAGAATGGGAGCCCTTTTTGATACCCAGCTTCTCCAGAGCTTCTGTACAGCGTACAATATATTCGAAGACTCGATCCTTTGTAACTGCCCTTACTGCTTCGAGGAGCGATATGTGTCGGGTCAAAAAAAATATTCTCAATCCATCCACCTCAAACATGGTAAGTGGATCTGATGTATGGGTAATACCAGCAAATATTTCAGTGTGACCGATGTAATCAACCCTTGCCGCCTTTAAAGATTCCTTATTGATTGGAGCTGTTGCAACTGCATCCAGTGCTCCACAAAGGGCGAGCTGGATGCTCTTCTCTATGTATTCAAACGCTGCCCTTCCGCAGGAGGCCTGAACCTTCCCCATGATCATGTTCTCCGTATTGATATTGTCAATATCGATAGTATCGATCACACCTCTTTTATAAGTTCCCTGGGTCGGATCAGAAATCCCGTGCACATCAGAACGACTGCCACGAAAGACCGCCACCTGTTCGATAACCCTTCTGCTTCCTATCAATACTGGCCACGCAAGGTCGAATATTTCTGCGTCACAACACGTTTTTACCGCAATCTCCGGGCCGATTCCTGCAGGATCACCGATGGTAATTCCAATCAGGGGCAAATTAACAGCCATTGGAGTATGCCTTCCTCTTTTTGAAAAAGGTCGTACATGAAAACAGGACAATTCATTCCTCAAGCATCCTATTTATATGAACATCCTACTTATATAAATATGAGGAAAAATCAACCTTTCAGAAACGCACATCTTTCTTGCAGAAAGACAAAACAAGATCGATACATGCCCTCACATCAGTAAGAGAACATAGTTCCCCTGCGGAATGAATATAACGGACAGGGACCGATATCCCTCCGGTCATCACACCACTTCTGCTCAGTTGAATTGCATGGGCACCCGTACGCCCTGTACTCATTATATCTCTTTGATAGGGGATACTGTTTTTTTCAGCAATACCTGCAAGGTACTGGATGAATGTTTTTGGTATTATTATGCTCTTGTCCATTACCTTGATACCTGCACCCTTTCCAAGCCTACAGGAGCCTATAAGCTCGCCTTCCGGTAGGTCTGATGAACCTGTCACGTCCACTGTCAGCCCTATATCGGGCTTTAATTTATAGGAAGAGGTCTGTGCCCCCCTTAAACCCACTTCCTCCTGGGCTGAAAAGACGAATAGTATATCGTGGGGATTACCCATTAATTTTTCCATCACCTCCATTAAAATAAAACATCCAATCCTGTCATCCATCCATCCGCCGGTAATAATGCTGTTCGTAACAACCCATGGAGAATATACAGCACACATGTCACCGATCTTTACGCGTTTTGACGCTTCCCTCCTATCTACTGCGCCTACATCGATAAACATCTTTTCTTTACTTAATTGTTTTTCATACTCTATTTTTTCAATTCCAATTACCCCTATTGTTCCATTTTCAAAAATAACCCTCTTTCCAAGAAGATAGGCTGCTGGCTGCTTGCCAACTTCTGAAAATCTCAAGAATCCCTTATCATCTATATAGGTGATTACGAACCCAATGGTATCCATGTGTGCAGAAATCATTATTCTTTTTCTGTGACTTTTCAAATGTCCTTTTTTCACACAGATCAGTGATCCGGTTACATCATATAGAGTTTCATTTGCCAGTCTACCTGCAAACTTTTCTATTTTATCCCTTACACGGTCTTCTCTTCCTGAAACACCAAATTCGGAAAATATAAACTCCTTCCCCTTAATGTCCATACTCACCCCTTAATTCAACAATCGATAAAGATCTGATGCAGTTTAAATCCCTGTATTGCACTCAAACTGTAAACTGTGATGATTCCTTCACAACTGCTTTCGCAAGGTATATGTAATTTTCAAAGTCCATCTTATTCATAATATTCCAGGGAGCATGAATATAGCGAACCGGAACTGAAACCGTCACAGAAGGCACTCCTTCCTCAGTGAGGTGTATGAGCCCGGCGTCAGTACCTCCTACTACTGCTTTCTTGAGCTGAAAAGGAATTCTATATTTTTCCGCTACTGATACGACAAAATCGAACAATTTTCTGTGAGTAATGGTGGTTCGGTCCATAAACGTAATTGCCGGTCCTTTTCCAAGCTCTGTGCCGGGAGAATAGCTCTTTTTCAACTCTCTGTCCGAAGAGGTTGTGCCCTCCAGATTCAGATTAAATGAGACAGCCTTCAGTCCAAATGCAGCGGTCGCCCCTCCCCTCAGCCCTACCTCCTCCTGTACAGTGAAGATCGCGATGATTGAAATAATAGGATTTCCCTTTTTATATGATTTCAATAGCTCACTCAGAGCAGCGCAACCTGCCCTGTCATCAAAGGCCTTACCGAAAAAAAGCTTATTTTGTAAGAAGAATTCCGATCTGAAATACACGTAATCGCCGGGAGAAACATCTTTCACTTCGTCTTTCGAACCGGCACCAATATCAATGAAAAGCTCCTTCATTTCAGGAACTTTTTTTCTCTCTTCATCAGACATGATATGATAGGATTTACTGGCGATTACTCCAGGGACTTTCTTCTTGCCAATCAATACAGAGGTTCCGGAGAGAATTTTGGCCTCGAGACCTCCAATCGTGTAAAACTTGATAAGCCCATTTTTCTCAATCGATTTTACAATAAAAGCTACTTCATCCATATGGGAGGTCAGCAACACTGATCGGGAAGGATCCTTTCCCTTTTTTATCACTGTTAGATTTCCCAATGGGGAGATAGAAACCTCATCGACACACGAATCGATTTCTTTCCGGATTAAGCTCCTTATTACCTGTTCATCACCCGCTGCAGCACAGATATTCGAGTATTTTTCAAGAAGCAGCTTACCTTGAACACTCATTTATATACACCCTTTACTTCATATTGTTCCTTTTAAGCGTGCATGACTGTTTTTTACCAATAATAAAATACTAAGAATATACATCACCGCCACTTATTATGTTCTAAGAACCAGAAATCAGATCATTTTCCATAGCAAGATGCATCATGAGCTTTGAAGCTCTGTATACATCCTTCAGATTTACCACTTCGACCGGTGAATGCATGTAGCGCAAGGGAATAGAAATACCTGCTGTATATATTCCCCGCTTTGTGATCTGAAGATAGTATGCATCGGTGCCCCCTGGCCGTCCTTCCACTTCTTCCTGAAAGGGAATGTCCTCACATCGTGCAATATCGCAGATCTTTTTTACCAGAGGGGGATAATAATTAGGTCCTTTCTGAATGACGGGGCCTTTTCCAGTTGCGATCTCCGTGAGGTTACCAACTGGATCACCGAAGGTTACATCGCATACTATCGCAACATCGGCTTCCATAGAGTAACCTCCCACTTTTGCCCCTCGCAACCCGACTTCTTCTTGAACCGTAAAAAGAAAAATCACCTCATGGAAATTATGTAGAGGCTCAAGAAGGTCAATGAAAGAAATGACCGTGAGAACACCTGCTCTGTTATCAAGCCCTGAAGTAGAAAAGTTATCGGACAGGAGGGAATCGGAGTAGTAATCCGGCACAACCGTATCACCGATCGACACAAACCGAGAAGCCTCATCACCGGATTGACACCCTATATCGATAAATAATTCATGAACCGGTATAACTCGTTGGGATTCCTCTTTAGAAGTAATATGCGGAGGTTTCATCCCGATGATACCGTATATGTCCTCTTTCCCGAATACTCTCACCCGCTTTCCATAAAGTGTAAGTGGATTGATTCCCCCTATTCCAGTAAACCGGAGAATACCGTTTTCCTCAATTTTTGTGATCATAAGTCCAATCTGGTCTAAATGGGCCGCAAACATAAGCTTTAAACCATCACTACCGCATCTCTTTTTGGTTGCAACAACATTCCCTACTGTATCTCTGCCTACAGTATCTACCTTATTCTTGATCATTGAAATAACAAGCTCGCTGAATCTGTCTTCAAAACCGCTGATTGAAGGAACCGCCGAAAGCTTTTCCATATAATCTCTTACCTTTTTCAAATGTCCCCCTCTTTAAAAATCGTTACTTTACAAAATATACACAATGATAATGTAGGTTTTTCTGAACGTTAAAAGAAGGAAAAAAACCTATTGAGATATTATATTGACTTTAGTAATACAAAGTAATACTATTTTACATATAATTACAGGAGATACAGGATGACAGGAAGAAAAAAACAGGAAATAATCACCTTTAAAGTGGACGAAACATTGGTGACAGCAATGGAGGGAATTGAAAACCGCTCAGAGTTTATAAGGTCGGCAATACTTTCAGCCCTTCAGAACATCTGTCCCCTCTGTAAAGGAACCGGGATGTTCACCCCGGATCAGTACAGGCACTGGAATGAGTTCGCGCAAAATCACAGTGTTGAAGAGTGCAGCAAGTGTAATGCCTATTATATTGTGTGTGAAGTTGAAAATAGCCGTATCGAGCATCCATAAGGAGTAAAGCTTCAATGGAGAGGTGGCTGATTTTCTTTGCTTTTTTTCTCATATTATCCAGCTCCACAATGGCTGAAGGATCGGGCGAAGCTTCAAAAGAAGCAGAAAGAGAGCTAAAGGCATTTGTCAGCATTATCCCTCAGTCTTTTTTTGTAGAACGGATTGGTGAGGAGCACGTGGAGGTCAATGTTCTGATAGAAAGAGGAAAGGACCCCCACACCTTTGAGCTCACACCGCAACAGATGATAGCTCTCACCGGTGCCGACCTTTTTTTTGGCATCGGCTTTCCCTTTGAGCAACAGATTTTGCGCAAGGTTCAAAGCACAAATCCTCATTTAGCCCTGATTGTAACTGATAAAGGAGTAATGCGGCGCCCGATGGATGAGGTCGGTATTGACTATGAAAGGATCCTTAAAAACAGTGAAGAGAAAGATATAGAGCTACACGGAGAAGGTATGCTCGACCCTCACATCTGGCTATCTCCATCAGCAATACGTGTTATTGTTAAGAATATCTACGAAGCATTTGCCAAAGTTGATCAGGAAAATGCGCACGTATATAAAAAGAATCTTGATGAGTTCCTTGTTGATTTGGAGGCTGTGGACGCACGGTTAAAACAATTATTGGAACCCTACAGAGGAAAGTCCTTTTACGTATTCCATCCTGCGTTTGGATATTTCGCGGATGAATATGGACTGGTACAGATACCAGTAGAGATAGAAGGGAAATCTCCGACGCCAAAGCAGATCGAAACACTCATCAGGAGGGCAAGACGGGAAAATATTAAAATCATCTTTGTATCCCCACAGTTTGATAGAAAATCAGCTGAGACCATTGCTGAAGCAATAGGAGGAGCTGTCGTCTCAATCGATCCACTAGAAAAGGACGTTTTCAGTAACCTCGAAGACATTGCAGAAAATATCGAAGGTTCTCTCAGGTAATATAAAAGATATGTGAAAATCGGTATATTGACATTATTTATAAGAGGGAAGAGATCAATGAACATCCGCTGAGACCTGTTCATCTATTGAATCATTGCTATTTTACATAAAAGGAAAAAACTTCATGAGTGAAGAACTCGTAATTACAGTGAAAGATATGAGCTTTTCCTACAACGGGAAACTGGTTCTTGTGGATGTAAATCTGAAAATATACAACAGAGAGTTCCTGTCTATGGTTGGACCAAACGGCGGTGGAAAAACAACCCTGCTAAAAATAATGCTCGGTCTTTTCAAACCCACGTCAGGAGAGGTAAGAATATTCGGAAAACCTCCTGAAAGATCCCTCAATCTAATTGGTTACATGCCCCAGTATCCTCTATATGATCCTCAGTTTCCTGTGAGTGTAATGGACGTGGCCCTCATGGGAAGACTAGGTCATCATGGAAAAGGGCTCTACACAAAAACCGACAGAGAAGCTGTCATGTGCGCCCTGGAAGAAGTCGATATGGCAGCATTTTACAAACACAGATTTTCTTCCCTTTCAGGCGGCCAGCGTCAGCGGGTTCTCCTTTCGAGGGCTCTGGTAGGAGGTCCAATGATCCTTCTCCTTGATGAGCCCACCGCAAATGTTGACTTGGAAATAGAGAACAGGCTCTATGAGATACTGAAAGAGCTCAACAAACGTATGACAATAATAATGGTGACTCACGATCTTGGGTTTGTATCCCGTATCGTTCACCGAGTAATATGCGTGAAAAAAAAGGTAGTAATCCATCCTACATCTGAGATCAGCGGCAAGCTCATTCAGGAAATCTATGGACATGATATACACATGGTTCGTCACGATCATGTTTCCAGAAAGGAAGGGCATAATAATGGCAGAGTTTTTCAGTGCCCTGAATAATCCTGATATTGCATTTCTGCGATATGCATTTCTTGCCGGATTGCTCGGGAGCATCGCCTTTGGAATCATCGGAACCTATGTTGTTACAAGGCGGATAAGTTACATCGCGGGTGCGATTGCACACTCAGCGCTTGGAGGTATCGGTGCAGGACTGTATCTGCAGATCAAAGCAGGCATCGCATGGTTCACACCGCTATTCGGTGCAGTATTATCCGCTGTTGCCTCAGGCATAATTATAGGCTATGTAAGCATGTATGCCCGCCAGCGAGAGGACACGGTAATCGGAGCAATATGGGCAATTGGCATGGCGACCGGGCTTCTCTTTCTCACAAAAACTCCGGGCTACGTAGAACCAATGAGCTATCTCTTTGGCAATATCCTCATGATTGCCAGAAGTGATCTTTTTGTCATTTGTGGCCTTGACGCAGCAATCATTATCCTGAGTACCCTCTTTTACAATAAATTCCTGGCAGTAGCTTTTGATGAGGAGTTTGCGCGATTGCGGGGAGTGCGGACCGGATTTTACTATCTCCTTCTACTCTGCCTCACAGCTCTTACCGTTGTGCTTATGGTCACCGTAGTCGGTATTGTCATGGTTATTGCACTTTTAACTCTTCCATCGGCAGTTGCTGGTCTCTTCTCAAAACAGCTCTGGCAGATGATGATATTTTCAAGCCTTATCTGTATGGTTTTTACATCACTTGGGCTCGGTTTCAGCTACGTCTATGACCTTCCCACCGGGTCAAATATCATTCTGTTTGCCGGCGCTGTGTATCTCCTTGCGATCTTTGGTGCAAAGATACTGAAAAGAAGGAAACCTCAAAGGTCTATGTAACTTCCTGATCAGGAGGAGGCACATACCAAGGCTTACAAGCTCAACTATCCCTGCAACTACAAAGCAAAGGGCAAAGCTTCCAAGGTCAGTGACAATTCCGGCAAGCATCGGTCCAAAGACTATGCCGATATTCCCCGAAAAATTGAAAAACGCAACTGCCATCCCATTTTCTTCTGGATTGACCAGGTCTCCAACAAGCGCAGCATTCGGAGGGCCTGTAAGACCTGAAAATATTCCCAGAGCGAAAAAAAGTCCCGCTAGCACTCCCAGCCCTGCCGCACCGATATAGCCCGCCACTGAAAGAAGCAATCCGTATCCCATGCTTCCGGGAATTAAAAAAGTGTACCTGCCGTATCTATCGGAGAGCTTCCCGATAGGATACTGAAGGAGAATAAAAGAAAGGGCATGTATCCCGAGTATCATGCCTCTCATTTCAGGACCTTGTCCCAGGACAATTTGAATATACAGAGGAAGAATAAAGATTATAAACCCAATATGAAGACGGTCAATGAAATTAAATATCGCCGGTATAACAAGGGCTGATCGAGTTTTAAGAATATTAAAACTCTCTGACAGGCTTGGCTTTCTCTTCAGATTGGATGGTTCCTCTATTAAAAAAATGGTGACAAGCAACACAAGCATATTCAACACCGCTGCAGCATAATAGGGAAAAAAAATACCCCTTTTTGCGATAATTCCTCCAAGAAAAGGTCCAACCCCCATAGAAACGGCAAGAAACACGCCGAAAATCCCGACGCATTTTCCACGGTTCTGATTTGATGCATAATCAAGCACGAGGGTCATCAGTATCTGCCATTCCATCACGGTGAATGCTCCCTGGCAAAACCTGCATCCGAGCAGGGCCCAGTAAACCGGAGCACGGGTCATCAGATAAAAAAAGAGAGAAGAGCCTGAGCTCCCGATAATGAGAAAAATCTTCCGCTTTCCCAACCTGTCTGCGAGAATGCCGATCAAAATCCCTGCTGTGAGATAGGAGGCATACAGGATGGTATCAAAATAGGATACCTTCAGCATATTGAGGCCAGAAAATCGCAGGTAGATGAATTCATACTGATTTGTGTGAAGGAGTGATACAGATGTGATGACAAGGAGTATTGTGACCCCTGAAAGAACCACCTGAATTGGAATCTTCACATAATCTTTTTTAGGATTCATTTTTTCAAAAAAAATATTAAAACCTTCTTTCCTTCTCAGGGGGCTTTGGGTAGGTAACCTTGCTCTGCGAAAGGTGGCCTCGTATGAGCATCTCGAGAAAACCGATTGCCGCCGCGGTAGGATCGATAACCGGGACAGGATACCCCTTTTTCGCCATCTGGTTTGAGCTACGTTCAGCGAGTCCCATCATCCCTGTGCATCCAAGGACAATTGCTTCAGCTCCATCAGTGGTAACAGCAACTTCTATCTGTCGTAAAAGCCTCTGCTCCACCAGATTCTTATCATGAAGCTCCAGTACAGGCGTTTCAATATACCTTACAGATGCGATATTCCTGTCGATGCCGAGCTTTCTCGCCAGATCCCAGACCGATGGTAACGCATTTTTCAGGGTAGTAACTACAGACCATCTCCTGCTTATGAGAGATGCGGTGAGTGCAGCAGGTTGAAAACCTCCTACAACGGGAATTCTCACCACTTCCCGCGATGCATCAACCCCTGGATCACCAAAACAGTCGATAAAAACCCCGTCAATCCCATCCTTCTGAGCCTCTGTAACCTTTTGCACAATGTGGTAAGCGGCAAGTATCTCATCATAATGACTCTCGATTGACGCAGGACCTTTATCAATATTAACAATATCCACCTCTGTATCCGGGGATTTAAACTGCAAAACCTCCTTCAAAATCTCCTTATTAAATACATCAAGAACGATCGGAACTATAACTCGAAGCTTCATTTTTTAAATCCTCCATTCCCTTGTGAAATACCCAGTACGCTATACAATGTATTGACATCAGCAGGTCGTTTATTATACTCTGCATAAAAACAGATTCTTTGCAAAACCAAAGACGGATTTCTACCAGAGCTCACTCGAGCCTATCACCTTTATACCTGCATTCTTCATTTGCGCTATTGCATGTGCAACACTGCCCGAAGGTAAATCCACTCCCTGTGTAGCATCTTCTATGAGGAGGGTCTGAAATCCCAGTTTCAATGCATCCATTGCAGAATAATAAACACAGTAATCCGTCGCCAATCCGCATATGTACACATGGCTAAGACCGAGACCTTTCAGGTAGTATTCAAGACCGGTCGAAGTAGTTTTATCATTTTCAAAAAATGCAGAATAAGAATCGAGCTCCGGGTTCATACCTTTCCGAAGTATAAGATTAAAATACCTTTTTTCCAGGTCAGGATGAAAATCCGCTCCTTCAGTTCCCTGTACACAGTGCTCGGGCCAGAGGACCTGGGTGATACCATGCACCGCAACTGTATCAAGTACTTTTTTCCCTTTATGGTTTACTGCAAATGATGTGTGCTCCACGGGATGCCAGTCCTGAGTCGCAACAACTCTCTCAAACTTCTCCATAATTTTATTTATCAAGGGGATGATCCTATCTCCTCCATTCACAGCAAGAGCACCTCCGGGACAGAAGTCTTTCTGAACATCTATAACAAGAAGAACTGCATGTTTTAGCTCTTCTTTCATACCTGGTTCCCCCTATTTCCAAAAAAACGATACTCTGCATACCTTGAAATGTCAAGCCAGAAGGCGACACCGACTGCTCTGTAATGAGCACGGCATGCATTAAAAAAGAGGGGTTGTTTCTCCCCTCTTTCTTACTTGATTCACAACTTTTATAGCTAAAATAAAAAGATTATATTAAATACTTTCACTTCGATTAAAGCCCTTATTTTATGAGGTATTCAGCTCAATATAATGAGTAACCCACCAGCTGTGCTTTAATGGTGCACAAGCTTATTTATTACTTCTGTGGCGGTTGCGGCATCGGGAGCATACCCATCGGCCCCAATCTCATCGGCATAGCTCTGGGTAAGTGGAGCGCCACCTACAACGACTTTGGCCTGGCAGTCCTTATTCTTCGCAACCTCGATCACTGATTTCATATTTACCATTGTGGTCGTAAGCAGTGCGCTGAGACCAATAACGTCTGCATCTTCTTCTATCGCTGTCTGCACAAACTTCTCAGCATCTACATCTACGCCAAGGTCAATGACCTTCCAGCCCGAACCCTTGAGCATCATGGCGACCAGGTTTTTCCCAATATCGTGTAAATCCCCCTTCACTGTTCCAACCACAAATATCCCTCTTGCCTTTACACCAGTTTTTACAAGGATTGGTTCGATAATATCCATTCCCGCATGCATTGCCCGCGCGCTCACCAATACTTCTGGTACATAGATCTCACAATTTTTAAATCGAATTCCGACAACTTCCATGCCGGCGATCAATCCCTCATCGAGTATCTGCTGAGCTGAGACTCCTTCGTCTACTGCATCTTGGACAAGCTCTTTGACTGTACCTGCATTCCCTTCAATTAAAGCCTCTGCAATGCCCTTAAAATCTGCCATGCTCATACCTCCACACATGTAATGTAATCTTACTATTATAAATAAATATCAATGGGCCGTCAAACAATATCAAAACATTATCCCACAGGGATTGCTAAAAATTTTTTGGTTGACTCATAGAGCAATGCCCTGTATACTTCACATGGTATAGAAGATAATCTGCTTGAAAACGGGTTATGTTCTAGGTGAAAGCCATCCAGACTCGTTTGAGTGAGGATGGTTTTTTTAGTTTGTATGCCTGCTTGCCTCGAAGGAGAGAAAACTTTTATATCAGGAGAATGAATATGGATTACCGACTTGTCATTATTTTAATCTATCTATCTCTCACTCTTATAATAGGCTTTATTTTTAGAAAACAGGCAAAAAAGAACACGATTGAGTTTTTCCTTGCGGGAAGAAGTCTCTCGGGTGTCCTTTTATTTTTCACAATGACAGCAACAAATTTCAGTGCCTTTACAATATTTGGATTCTCCGGAGCGGGATACAGGATGGGGTACTCATTCTACCCCGTTATGGGATTCGGTACGGCCTTTATGGCCATCTCCTTTCATCTGATCGGCAGTAAAATACTCATACTTTCAAGAAAGAGGAACTATATAACTCCTTCCGATTTTGTATATGACAGATATAATTCGCCCTTTTTGAAAAAACTGTTCTCTCTTATAATGATAATTTTTACACTTCCATACATCGCCATTCAGGCAATATCAAGCGGGAAATCCCTTAATTCATTCATTGGTATACCTTACCTCAGCGGAGCCGTGCTTATTACCCTGTTTATCATTGCTTATGTTGCTCTCGGAGGCATGAGATCTATCGCGTGGACCGATTTCATGCAAGGAGTCATGATGACCGGTTTTACTCTTGTTGCCTTTTTTCTCATTGCCCAAAAAAGTGGCGGATTCACCCGTCTTCATGCAGAGATAGAAAGCAGCAATCCGCAACTATTCGCCCGGCCCGGAAACAACAACGCAATGGGATACGGCATCTGGTTTGGCTACATGTTTCTATGGTTTTTCGCTGATCCTATGTTCCCTCAACTATTTCAGCGATTTATGGCAGCAAAAGATGAAGAGGCTCTGAAATCCACAATCATTCTCTATCCAGTCATCACTACTTTTTTATTTTTCCTCACGGTCTCTATTGGAGTCATGGGAAGGTTCACTTTTCCCGAACTTGCCGTGGAAAAATCTGATGCGATCTTTCCGCTCCTGCTTGGTCGATATGCGAATACCTTTCTTGGAACAATAATTTTGACCGGCAGTATAGCCGCCCTCATGTCTACCATGGATTCACAGCTCCTTACCCTTACCTCCATGATTACTGCAGACTTTTTTACCATAAAGAAAAGAGAAATTTTAAAAGAAAAACTTACAATTATCGGCCTGGGGATTATCGGTATTCTCATTGCAATCAGGCCGCCTCAGACCATTCTTGATTTTATCAACAAAACCACCTTTTACGGGCTCAGTGTTCTGGCTCCGACTGTAATTGGAGGGCTTTACTGGAAAAAGGCAAATAAAAACGGAGCTGTGGCAAGTATCCTCGTGGGAGAGGGAATGGTTCTTGGATATTATTTTAATTTCATTAAAACTCCCGGCATTCTTCCAGTTGTTCCAATTATGGTTGTAGCTGGAGGTGTCTATGTGCTCGGGAGCCTTTTAACAGCTTCAGAAAATGAAAACATGGACATAGTCTTCAAAATAAAAAAGGAAAGTATAGTATGGATTCCGGTATTTCTCCTTATGTTCATTCTCGGTAATGATTTTTGGGCATGGGGAAGGAAACCCATAATCATCTGTGGTCTGCCTCTCTGGGTGTGGTACTTTTTCGGCCTTGGAATAGTGCTCTCAATACTGTATAAGGTTTATTTTAAGGCTATACCGTCTCAAACGGGATCGACATGGACAAAGGCGTAATCCACAATCTCTTCTTCCTGAAGCAGATTCTGAACATTCTTTGCAATATCATGTGATTTCTCTGTTCTTAATTTTTTATCCACTTCAATATGGATTTCCACCTGAATAAAGTTACCGAGGTAATGGGCTCTTACGTCGTTTAACGCCTTTACTCCATTAATGGATAGGGCTATTTCCTTCAACTTTTTAATGATTTCTTCACCCGGTACTTTGCCCATGAGAAAATCCACATTATGGAGCCCGATTTTAAATCCGGAATACACAATAAAAGCCCCTATACACAGTGCAACAATATTATCAAACACGGGATAACCGAAATAACTGAAAAAAATTCCTAAAAGAACTGAAAAGGAAACCAGAATGTCATTCCTGTAATCTATCGAAGAAGCGATGAGAGCAGGGCTTTTGCTCTTTTTTCCTTCTCTGCGAAATAATAAGTAAAGATAGAGCTTCGACACTATGCTGACGATCACAATGATGAATATCGGTAGATTAATATTCAGCTCCCGTGCTTCGAAAAACCCCTGGAAAGCGTTCTTTATGACCTCAAAGCCCATGATAGCAGCAAAAATTGCCACAATCAATCCCGCAATCGGTTCTGCCCTGGTGTGTCCAAAGGGATGATCAGTATCCGCCTTTTTCGTTCCTAACCTCACTGCAAAAAAAATTGCAAGGGAGGCGAGGATATCGGTAAGAGAATTGAGAGCATCTGAAAGGAGTGCGAGACTTCCAGAGAAAATGCCCCCGAGGAGTTTTATGAGAAAGAGAAAAATGTTGGCGATAATCCCAAAAATCGTAATTTTCACATTACGCTTCATGAAATCTCCACAAACTGGGCTAAATTCATCTAATAAGAAAGAATAACACAGAAACAGGTTCTGCATCAATATAATCTATAAAATAAATCGCTCGCATTTTTCACTAATAGAATATATATTAAATTTTTAACAGGCATTTCAGATTAGAGGAGAAAAATGGAAAAAAACATTCTCCTGGTAGATAACAATGAATACAGCTTAGCGAAAATCGAGGAATACTTAAAAATCTTCGGTTTTCAGGTCAATTCGACAAAAAACGGGCAGTATGGACTCTCTACTCTCAGGAGTCAGAGACCTGATCTCATACTCATTTCCGATACAATCACCGACATCGATATCGAGGCTTTCTTGGAAAGAAAAAAGCGAATGCTGGGAGAGGAAGATGCCCCTGTAATTGTCTTCATTGGTACTATGAAGATTATTGATGTGAAGCGTCTGATAAAAGCAGGTGCAGATGATAAGTTGGTACGGCCCGTAGTCCTCGAGAAGCTGAAAAATAAGGTTTTCCAGTATCTAAACTTAACCCCACCGTCAAGCAACAAGCATCTTCTAACCGAAGTCTTCATCAGGGAAGGTATAATCATCGTAGAGATCCGGGGGAGCCTTGTGAACGAGGAGATTGTGGCATTGAAGTACAGAATTCTTGATACAGCACGCACAGATCAGACTCTGAAAAAAAGATTCTACATAATTATCTATAGCCTTGAGGAAGAAAATATTTCTCACATTCTGTTGGCCAAACTCTTTGATTTCGTTTTTCATTTTCCTCAGCTTCCACCGACAAATGTTAAAATACTGACCTCCGACCAAAGAATAATTGAGCTCCTCAAAAAGAGCAAGGTTGCTTCGGATTTCGAGATTGTGGACAATTATATTGAAGGCCTGAACAAACTCAAATCTCTCTATCTTGAAAATCAGGAAGGTGAGGTACTGGTGGAATTCTTGAAACCCAACGTTGCCCTCTACAAGAATGTGTATGATAAAAAGGGTGCGCTCATCAAAGAAGAGGGGAAAAGTTTTACCGCTGAGGAACTGCAAAATCTGCTTCAGAGAGGTGTTAGAAAGCTCTATTATACAAGAAAGGCAAAAGTGGATGCAGACCGCCAGATCCTAGAAAACGAGGACGTAGATGTGGTGATGGACTCCATAATGGTTACCGGTATCATGATTCCCGAAGAGTTAATGGACCTCGGAGCTGTCAAAGAATCAAAAAAGCGCTTCTCTGTGAATATATTAATCGTAAACAGTAATGAACAAGAACGGAACTCTATATACGATTTTTTTGTAAAAAAAGGCTTTTCTACTATAGGTTGCAAAAGCTCAAAAGAGGCTCTTGAAACTGTAAAAAGTAACGCTTTTGATTATGTAATAGTTGATCTTGAACTCGAAATCGGAAGCGGGCTCAACCTTGTCAGGGGCCTTAAATCAAATCCCAATACTAAAAATGCACACTATATCCTTACCAGTAAGATGGTAAAGAAAGAGAGCGTTGAACAGGCAATGAAGCTCGGTGTACAGGGATTTTTAAAGAGCCCTTTCAATCCTGAAAAACTATCACAGATAATTAAATGATTTATCACTCAAAGAAAATGAAAAAACTGTTGTTCCCACTGCTATGAAAATCTCCATAATCGTTGCAATGGCAGAGGGCAGGGTAATAGGCAAGGATAATAAACTACCCTGGCACATCCCTGAAGATCTCAAATGGTTCAAAGAACACACTGCATCCCATCCGGTTGTCATGGGGAGAAAAACCTTTGAGTCCATCGGAAATGCTCTCCCCGGAAGGAAAAACATCATCATCACAAGACAGAAAAACTACTCTGTTAAGGGGGTCTGTGTAGTTCATTCCCTCCAAAGTGCACTTAATGTCGCACATACTGATGATAATGAAGAAGTATTCATTATTGGAGGTGAAAGTATTTTTCGAGAGGCCCTTGGCACTACCAACAGAATATACCTCACATTAATTCATGCTTCCTATGAAGGTGATTCATTTTTCCCCGATTTTCCAGAAGAACACTACAGGAAAATTTTTGAGGAAACACACGATGGATCTCCGCCTTTTACGTTTCTTATTCTCGAGCGGCAGAAGGATTGACTCACGCACTCAGTCTGCAGTAATTTCCAGCATCGTAGAAATGGCTTCTTCCACATAGTCCGAGTTTGAACATTCTGTCACTATCTGCTTATACACCTTAAAGGCTTCCTTCTCCTTTCCCTCCCGGTACAGATCACGGGCAGTATCAAGGTACTTTATTGCCTTTGTATTATCTTCACGCTTTATATCATTTCGCACAGCTTCAGCCATTATTGAATGTATTTTAGAAATTACGTACTCTCTGTCATATGCAGGAAGGTTCAATATGAGAAGGTCCTCATATAGCTTCACTGCCTTGTCATACTCGCCCCTTCTCTCGAGTCCTACTGCTTTCCTCTTAAGATCCTTCACTTCTCCCTTCAACACAATTTCTTCTCCAATCTCCTCTTTCATTTTCATATTCCTGTATAGAACGTTCCTCAGATCTTTAAACATGGGACTCAGAAACGCATCAGAATCCACAGCTTCAATAGAAGAAAGGGCCTTTTTATAATTTTCCTCCAGATAAGAGAGCTTAATATCTTCAAAGAGTGTTCCGCTCTCCAGTAATGCAAACCTTTTTTTATATTCATCTAGGATGGTGATAAGATTTCTTACTATATCTATCTGAGTCAATTCTGATTCATCAAAGTCCATGCTGTTAAGTACCTTCAATGCCTTCCCATACTCTTCCCGCTTTACATAAAACAAAAATCGTTTATATGCTCTCCCTTTCACATCCATAACAAAAAGGGAACCAGCATCGGTTAGTTTTTCAATTCCTTTTTCACTCTCCAGGCTCTGCATGTATTTTGTCAGCTCTAGCAACTCCTGTTTTATTCTTTCTTTTTCATCGAGAAGTTTGTTTTTTTTCTGCTGATAAATACCCAAATATTTCTCAATTCTTCTTTCTGTTTCATTTTGAAAATGAATCTCAATTCTGTTTAAATGGGCAGCAGATCTCAGGATTTTCCTCGCTTCTCTCTCATCAACTATTGAGATATTCTCCTGAAATATTTCTTTTTTCTTGTTCATGGAATCGAGAAATGACTTCTTATCCTCTTCAAGCCTCTGAAGCTCGGTCTCATTTCGAAAAAGCTCATCTCTTTTTCCCCGCATAAGTAAAAACACGTCTTTATATACAGATTCCTTGGTGGCTTTGGACAAATAAGACACTACATATCCAGGTGTATCCTCTGCAGAATCATTCACCATCAGAAAAGGCACTGTAATGGAAAAGTTAAAAAAAGAAAAAAAATAATTTACGGTGAAGAACACTACAGCGAGAGAACATAAAAATAGAATGATTGTGAGGACCTTTCCACACACCCTTCGATGTTGTAATTTTTGCTCAGATGCCAGTGTGATGGGTTCTTCGCTCTCTACAGTAATAATTTCTGATGCATCCCTTATTTGCATTTCAATTTAATATATCGGTAATTCTCAGATCGCTTTTAATTAATTACTTGATGATGAAAATGCATTTCTTTATATTTAAGTGAACTTCCCGATTATTCTTGTTCTTCATTCAAAAGAAAACAAAAAATAATCCGATATGGAGTACAAAATGAGGAGGAAAATATGTCAGCTATAGAGAGTATCATAGCGAGAGAAATCCTTGATTCTCGCGGAAATCCAACTGTGGAAGCTGACGTCCTGCTTGAAACAGGAGCCCTTGGAAGAGCAGCTGTTCCATCTGGTGCATCAACTGGAGAATACGAAGCTGTGGAGCTGCGTGATGGAGACAAAGGGCGTTATCTTGGAAAGGGAGTCCAAAAGGCGTGCCAGAATATAAACGATGAGATTGCTCCAGAGCTGTTGAGTTACGATGCTTCCCTACAGGTTGATATTGATTCAATCATGATCGAGCTGGATGGAACGAAAAATAAAGAGAAACTGGGGGCTAATGCAATGCTCGCTGTTTCCATGGCCTGTGCCAAGGCAGCAGCCATTGATGCCGGTCTCCCACTCTACAGGTATCTTGGAGGAGTGAATGCAAAGGAGCTTCCCGTCCCGATGATGAACATCCTCAACGGGGGAAAACATGCCGACAACAATGTTGATATCCAGGAGTTCATGATTGCCCCAGCTGGAGCTCCGAACTTCAAAGAGGCTCTTCGGATGGGTGCAGAGGTGTTCCATGCCTTGAAGTCGATTTTAAAAAACATGAAACTCAACACAGCAGTAGGAGACGAAGGGGGATATGCACCGGATTTAAACTCCAATGAAGAGGCACTCCAGGTAATCATGAAAGCAATTGAGACCACCGGCTATAAACCTGGGAAGGATATCTTTATCTGCCTTGATCCTGCAGCAAGCTCCTTCTACGAAAAGGGAAAGTATAACCTTGCAGCCGAAAAGGAACCCATCAAGGATTCAGACGCCATGGTCGCCTTTTACGAAGATCTGATACACAAGTATCCAATCGTATCCATTGAGGATGGTCTTGCCGAAGATGACTGGGACGGATTTAAACTGCTCACCCAGAGACTTGGAAATAAAATTCAGATCGTTGGCGATGATCTTTTTGTGACCAATACCGAACGATTGAAAAGGGGTATTGATGAGAAAGCCGCAAACTCCATACTCATAAAGCTCAATCAGATCGGCACTGTCACTGAAACAGTCGAGGCAATTGAAATGGCAAAGCGTGCTGGCTTTACTGCTGTGGTGTCCCACCGCTCAGGGGAAACCGAGGATTCCTTTATCGCCGATTTTGTCGTCGCTATGAATACAGGCCAGATAAAAACCGGCTCAGCATCCCGCTCCGAGAGAATCGCAAAGTACAATCAGCTTCTGCGGATAGAAGAGGAGCTCGGGGACATGGCTGTGTTCAAAGGGAAAGATGTATACTACTGCATCGAAAGGTAAGGGATATTTATAGTTATTTAACAGATCCTTGGAAACTGCGTTCCTACTGGCAAAGTGATAATTCTCGAGGTACCATAAGGTGTATGGACGGTTAGGCGTGGAGTCCGATCGTGCACCCTTCCGATAATACGGCTCTGCCCCCTTCCTGATACTTGATCCATTGCATGGAGGCAGATTTCAGCCTTATCCTCCGGGACTATGATAACCATTTTCCCCTCATTGGCCATAAAGAGGGGATCCATTCCCAGCATCTCACAGATTCCCTGAACTGCATCATCAACAGGAACAGCGTTTTCTTCAATGGTTATTCCGCATCCCGAGCTTTCCACGATTTCTGTGAGAACCGCAGCAAGCCCTCCCCTCGTTGCATCGCGCGCGCACTTCGTTTCCGGCACGAAATCAAGCACAGAGCGCATCAGGCTATAGAGAGGTGCACAATCGGATTTCACAGGAGCTCCGATGGAAAAATCGTTTCTCGCGCATATTATAGAAGCCTCGTGATTGCCGATCGGTCCATTGATGAGCACCACATCTCCCGGTTCAATTCTTTCAGGGGCGAGCCGTATTTCCTCTGGCACCTCACCCACACCTGTCGTTGAAATGTAGACTCCGTCTCCCCTTCCCCTCTCTACAACCTTGGTATCACCTGTTATTAATGGCACCGGCACAGCGTCCGCTGTATCCTTCATTGAAGAGAGGACCTTTTTTAAATCCTCAACAAGAAAGCCTTCCTCAATCACCAGCCCCACCGAAAGAGCAACTGGCCTGGCACCTGCTGTTGCAAGGTCATTCACGGTACCGCACACGGCGAGCTTTCCTATATCTCCACCGGGGAAAAAGAGAGGTTTCACAACATAACTATCAGTGGTCATTACCAACCCTACTGCTTCCTTTGGGAGTGGTGAGGAGTCTTCCATGCGGTCTAGCACTGGATTGTCGAATATGGGAACGATGATCTCCTCCAGTAAGTCTCTCGCAGCGCGTCCACCACCACCGTGGGTTAAAAGTATTCTCTCCTCCTTCATAAACGTTTAGTCTCCGTATTTGTAGTATGCTGCGCAGGAACCCTCAGAGGATACCATACAGGGCCCTACAGGGGATGTTGGTGTACATTTTTTTCCGAAGAGCGCACATTCAGGAGGGATTATCACCCCCTTGAGCACATCACCGCATCGGCACCCCTTTGGGTCTGGCTTGGAAACCAGCGGTACATCAAAGAACTTTAAAGCATCAAACCTCTCATACTCTTCCTGGAGAGCAAGTCCACTTTCAGGAATCAAACCGATTCCTCTCCATTCGGCATCCACTGTGTTGAATACTTTTCTCATGATATCCTGCGCCCTTGTATTTCCTTTTGCTGTAACGGCTCTCCCATATGCATTTCCCACACCGGCTGTGTGGCTTGAAACTCGCGCGGCAATATCGATAATTGCCATCAGAATGTCCACAGGCTCAAAACCTGCAACAACGCACGGCACCCCATACTTATCCGCGATCTCGCGGTAGGCACCATATCCGATGATCACACTCACATGCCCTGGGCATAAGAAGCCGTCTATCTGGATGTCCTCTGATGTACACAAAGCATGGAGAGCGGGAACAACAAGCCTGTTCGCAACGAGAAAAAATACATTATCCAGGCCCCTGCTCTCCGCTTCGCTGATCACGAGTGCAGTGCCGGGAGTCGTTGTTTCAAAACCCACACTTATAAACACAAAGCGCTTTTTTCTTTCTTTTTGAGCCATCTCGATCATATCAAGCACCGAGTATATCACCCGGATATCTGCTCCTTCAGCCTTAAGGTTCTCCAGAGATTTCTCAGAGCCGGGAACCCGCATCATATCACCAAACGTGACAATTACGGTACCTGGTAACGCAGCCAGCCCTATGGAAGCATTAATAATGGATGAAGGTGTGACACACACAGGACACCCGGGTCCTGAGATTAAGTGAAGCCCTTTAGGCATCAGCTCCCTGAGCCCGTAACGGGCAATGGCCATTGTATGTGTCCCGCATACCTCCATGAGCTTCAGCTCACCGCCCGGATAGATAGTGTGCAGTTTTTGTACCAGTGTCTTTACATGTTCTTTATCCCTGAACTGCTCAAATCCGTTCAATTGTTCCCTCTGTCCAAAAGATTACCATCACACTCATCTACCATCACCTGCGATACCTGCTTGAAACTGATCACTTTCCCCCTTCAACCTCTTCCTCCAGAGTGCTAAAATACTCGTTAAAGATCTCGAGGGTCTGCCTGGCTTCCTGCGCATCTATAACCTGTATTGCAAAACCTGCATGGACCAACACATAGTCGCCCGCTACTGCTTCGGGAACAAGCTGAAGTGAGGTTTTTCTGCGCACTCCTCCAAGCTCTACTATCCCCATCATTCCATCCACTGTTATGAGCTTTCCCGGTATAGCCAGACACATTATCCCGATCCTCCTCTTAGAGTATTGAGTGCAACTATTCCCTGGCCTAATGAAATCCCGCCGTCATTGGGCGGAACCAGTCTGTGATACAGCACAGTAAAACCCTTTTCCCGTAATTGTCGAATGAGATATGTAACAATATGACGGTTTTGGAAAACCCCTCCTGAAAAGGCAACTCTGTTAATGCAGGTGTCTTCCCTGATTCTCATGCACATATCAACAGCAGCTACCACTATGGTGGAATGAAAACGCTGTGATATTTTCTCCCCTGCTTCCCCTTTTATAATATCCTCAACGATTTCCTGAATCATTACGCCGAAGTCCAGCACGCCCCTCTCATTAATACTGTAGGAATAGGAGGGCAAAAGGTTTTTGAAGTCGTGGGCCTCAGTTTCGAGGAGAATTGCTCCCTGTGCATCATAAGCGGGTCTGGAACACAGTCCCAGCATTGAAGAAACAGCATCAAACAGCCGCCCGCATGAAGACGTGAGGGGACAGTACTGTCCGATACCTGATCTTTCTGAGCTTAAGGAAATAATCTTTTCAATAAAAGACATCCTTGTGTGGTCGAAATCTTCAAAGAATTTAAAGGACGGCACACTGCTGAGAGAACCGTAAGCTAAGATAAGGTAGGAGAGAGCCATTCTGTCAGTTTCAAGAATGCTCTTCTCTCCTCCAGGCATGGGCACTGGCGCAAAATGACCGACTCGCTCATAGCCTTCACCGCTTGCAACGAGGAATTCTCCCCCCCAGATCGTACCATCACTCCCATATCCAGTCCCGTCAAAGGCCACACCGATCACCCTATCTTCACATTTGTGCTCTCCCAGCACCGATGCAATATGAGCATGGTGGTGCTGTACATAGTAAAGGGGAACTCCGAGCTTTTGCGCAAGATCTTCTGCAAATCTGGTGCTCACATAATCTGGATGCAAATCGCAGGCAACAGCATCGGGTTTGATGTGGAACATCTTAAAAAAATCCTGAACCCCGTGGTTATAAGCATCCACACTCTTTTCATTATCCAGATCACCTATGTGATGACTGGGATAGGCCTTCCCCTCTTTTATCACGCAGAATGTATTCTTCTCCAGTGCCCCTGCTGCAAAAACCTGATGCTTATGATCTCCTATGTCAATCGCCCTTGGAACGAAGCCTCTTGACCTCCTGATGGGAACAGCCATTTCGCCCAAAGAAAGGATGACGGAGTCATCACAGGGACGTTCAATCTCCCTATCATGGATTAAAAAGGCATCCGCAATTCCAGCAAGCTGGTGTAAGGCTTCCCGGTTATTGAAAACGAGTGGTTCTTCCGAGAGGTTGGCGCTTGTCATTACGAGGACATCAGGCCCCTTGTCAAGAAGGATGTGGTGAAGGGGTGTATAGGGGAGTAGGATTCCATAGGTAGTAGTGTCCGGTGCCACTTCAGACGAGAGGACAGGTGCATCCCAGAGCCGCTCAAGAAGCACAATGGGTCGTTCAAAGAACCCCAGAAGCGCTTCATCTCTCTCACTGATGCTGCAGAACTTCTTTACAGTCTCAAGGTCTTTTACCATCAATGCAAATGGTTTACCTCTTCTTTTTTTCCTCAACCTCAAGAGCTCAACAGCTTCATGGTTTCGTGGATCAACAGCAAGATGAAAACCACCCAACCCTTTCACTGCGACAATCTTTCCATCCTCGAGCATTTTTACTGCGCTTTGAATCGGCTCACCGGCAACAGCGCTCCCATCCGCCAGCATTAGTGTAAGGCTCGGACCACACACCGGACAGGCATTAGGCTGGGCGTGGTACCGACGGTCGAGAGGATTTTCGTATTCCGTGTTGCATTCACTGCACATGGGGAAAATGCTCATGGTCGTATTTTTTCTGTCATAGGGAATATCCCGAATGATCGTGAACCGCGGTCCGCAATTTGTGCAATTTGTAAATGGATACATGAACCGTCTGTTTGTTGGATCGAATACATCCTGAATGCACTCTTCGCATGTGGCGATATCAGGGGAAACGGGTGTGAATCCCTGCAGCCGCTCGGTGCTTTTCACGATTGCAAAATTTTGAAATCCGTGGGGTGAGCAGAATGAAAGAGAGCTCTCGTGAATCTCTGCGAGCACAGGGGGATTGACACGAATTTCTTCATAAAAGCACTCTATATTTTTTTTCTCACCGTCTATTCTAATAAGTACACCTGTGCCCGTATTTTGCACTGATCCTTTAAGATGCAGTCGATGGGCGCTTCTGAAGACAAACGGACGAAAACCCACACCCTGCACTATTCCTCTAAAACGTATCACAGCGCCTGCATATTGATTAGCTTTCATTTAAAGAAGCCTGCTTACCACCCACTCCAAAAGCTCTGACAAACCGCTTCCGTTTTTTGCTGAAACCCACAGTATGTCCGCCTCCAGGTTTATCTTCTTCATGCCCCTCGTAAAGGCATCGATGTTGAAGTCTGTTTGCGAGATGAGATCAATTTTATTGAGGAGGATGATGTTTGCAGTTCTGAACATGGAAGGATACTTCTCAGGTTTGTCGTCACCCTCAGTAATACTCGAAATCACAATCCTTCCCGTTTCACCAAGATAAAATCCAGCCGGGCAGACAAGGTTACCCACGTTTTCTATGAACAGAAGGCAAATACCATCAAGATCTATCTTTTCAAGAGCCGATCTCACCATTGCAGCATCAAGGTGGCACGCCCCGTTTGTATTTATCTGAGTCGCCTGAACACCCGTGCGGGCAATTCTCTCTGCATCCCGTGAAGTGGCAAGGTCACCCTCAATTACCGCAGCTTTCACATTTGAAGGAAGCATTGGAATCAGTCTTTCAAGAATCGCTGTTTTTCCCGATCCAGGTGAGCCCATTATGTTCCAAGAAACTATCCGTTTTTTCTCAAGCATCTCCTTTATGTCTTGCGCAAGCAAATCATTTGCTTTGAGTATGTCGGTCATCACATTGACTTTCATGTATCTATCCTTTGCATAATATATTTTTCAGAGGCATGGCAATCAACCCTGTGCAGCGATAAGGTTTGAAAGCCCTAATGCGGACAAGCCGCATTCTTGATTTAAAATATTTTTTTGCCTTTTTAGCAAAAAAATCAGGATCAAGGTACTAATGCGGACAAGCCGCATTCT
>Ga0209636_10000956_pt1 | contig 28710 bp, 19 predicted proteins | sample DeeMarSWOR152_54_FD_187464 | JGI IMG/M metagenome (GOLD analysis project Ga0209636, IMG submission 187464) | Marine sediment microbial communities from White Oak River estuary, North Carolina - WOR-1-52-54 (SPAdes) (version 2) | ecosystem: Environmental > Aquatic > Marine > Intertidal zone >...
CTCTTTTATCGGCATCCTGGTCGCTGCGCTCATCATCTACGCGGCCCTGAAGATGAAAGAGCTCAGCCAGTACGGATTGTGTATGGCTGCGAGTATTCTGGCTATGATTCCCTGTATCAGTCCCTGTTGTATTATTGGACTGCCCATCGGAATTTGGTGTCTGATTGTGTTGACGAAGCCGGAAGTAAAGACCGCCTTCCACTGAGATTAACTCCGTATCAGTCTATCCACTGGCAAATGGAGCCAGTCACTTCAAAACGAAAAGGTGAACTCACCCCTTATTTGATTATTCTTATACTCTGCTCTGTCATCCTGGGAGGCGCTGCAATCTTAAAGCCTTCAACTCCAGAAGCTCCCTCTCTCCAGGTTGGGAGGATCACACTTCCAAATACCTGTATCTTCCGCGCCACCACTGGGCTGCCCTGCCCGGGCTGCGGCCTCACACGTTCCATAGTTGCCGCGGCGCACGGACACCTGGCTGTGAGCTTTTCTCATCATCGCCTGGGCCTATTGGTTTTCATTTATGTATTTCTACAGTTTGTCTTTAACCTGTCTTATATTTCAATTGCAAAATGGAGGGGGCCTCTCTCTCGATATATCAAGCTTCTGCATAAGGGCATGATCCTCTTGGCTGTTCTCTTCTTCTTGAATTGGATTCTGACTCTCATTCTTATATTCATCTGAACTGGAACATCGCAACAGACCTGTTTTTTCTTCGACAGTCACCCACAAAAAAAGGTGAAATCAGACTCAATTCGGAATGAAACTACGGGATCTCTCTGTTCACTTCTGGCTTTTAGGCTTGATAAAATGAGATATGGAGTTTGCATAATACTCGAGTACATCCATCTCATCCGGGGCAGCGCAATAGACCCGGTTGTTTTCCAGCACGATATGTCTCAAAGTCAGCATACGCAATCCGACTTCGATGGTGTAATCTCTGTCGCTTCGAGGAATGTAGACACGTGCTCCCTGTTTTTCAAGTTTGTCGATCAGCCTCTGGACGCGAGCCTTGATCTCTAAATCCGAAAAACTCTTTTCCGGGTTATCCGCAAACACAGTAGCGATCAAGGGAACAGGCGCAATAGGGATGACTGTACAGACTTTTTCCATTAACTGTTCAGCCAATGCCTGAACTTTTTTGATCCGTTCCTCTTTTCTCATGTTTGGGAAATCAAGCTTATGCTTCTTTACGTATTCTCTCAAAGAGATGGGAGTGCCGAAGTTCACAATAGCATAACCAAAACGGTGCCAGCGCCCACGGAGCATGAGCCAGAAATTGTGCAGGATGAAAGATACTGTTGTTTTGATGGCACCTGGAGTCGATTTTCTTTCGGCTTTGGGATCGAGGCCCAGCAATAATGTCCGGTCCTCAAGGACTCGGTCGTAGTTGATACCGACAGGAATGAAAACAATATCACGCTCAGCGTTGGAGTCGAAAGAGCGCAACATGTAATCCAACAGACCAATCCGGGGTGGGCATAATTTGCCATCCTTGGTCAGCTTTCCCTCGGGATAGACGGCCTGAACAACGCCTGCTTCCGTGGCCATCTGCACATAACGCATCAATACCCGTCGATAGAGAGGATTTTTCGACCCTCTTCTGACACAAAAAGCTCCCAATGCGCAAGCCAATTGCTGCACTGGCCAGAACCTCGCCCATTCACCCATTGCAAAACTCAAGGCGACTCTGTTTATGACTAGATAAGCCAGCAGAATGTAATCCATGTTGCTGCGGTGGTTCATGATGAACACCACACTTGATTGAGGAGCGACCTTTTCCAATCCCTCTTCATCGGCAAAGCCTATCCTCACGCGGTAGAGAAGTCTTGAAATTGATTTGCTCAGCCAGCTGCCAATCCGGAAGTATGTATAGGCATTGAAGGAGGGGACAATCTCTCTTGCGTAGCGTTCCACCTTTTCCATGGCCACTTCCTTAGGAACGTCGTTCTCCTTGCAGTATTCATTAACCTCATCCAGGACCTGGGAATCGTATGTCAGACGGTCTATGAGAACCTTCCGTTTCGTCAGTTTAAACGCAGGAAGCTGGAGGTCGAGCTTCTTGTTCACCTCTTTGATGACGATATTCAAACGTCTGCGGAAGTACCATCTCACGCTGGGAAGCAAAAGATAGTCCAGCAGAGCCCAGGCAATGAGCATACAACCGAGAATGACCAACCATAAAGGAAGGCTGACCGTATCTGTCATGATTATTTTCCTGGCACCTTAATTGTCTTCCGGATTGAACATTGACCTTTATTCATGATTGAAATTCCTGTACAGAGTCATTCGCTTTCATTCACTCAATTCATATTTGTCTGGATTCTGAATGATCGAACTCTCCATTCTCGAGAAAATGGATAATCTGTTTGATCACGTTTTTGTTCTTCATGATAAACGTATGGCCGCTCGGCATCACGATAAAATCAGTCATGCCTTCCACTTTTGCACTCTCCACAGAAACGACACCATCATCAGGGCCTGGTAGAATCACAGAAGAAATAAGGTTGAAACTTATGTTTCCGGTGATGACCCCCAAGTCAAAGTCAACCGGCCCCAGGTTGAGAGGTAAACTCTCTTTATCAGTTCCTAGTTGTTGACCGGCTGGCCCGTGCCGCATTTTGAAAAAATAACTGCCTTTAAGATTATCGACTAATTCACTTCCTTTATTCGGGGGGCTGAGCATGACAACGCGTCCAAGGTTAGTGAGTTTATGGTGTTTTAGATAATAGCGGACGATTATTCCTCCTAACGAATGTGTGACAAAGTTAATTTTTGACCCTGAGCTTGTGTTGCAGCGGGTGATAACGTCGCTGAGCACATTATCTGCCAGGTATTCTATCGGATGCTCTGTGGAAGGATACTCAACGTTGATAACCCTGTAGCCGTAGTCTGAAAGAGATTCCTCGATCTTCTTCATCGAACGGTTTGACCGGGTCAGCCCATGGAGCAAAATCACATAATCACCCCTATCAATGTCGGAGTTTTGATGGGAATGTTCAAAACTCTGTGTGGAAACAAACAGTAAGGAAAAAATAATGAGGAATGCAGTCTTCACTGCTTCTTTAAGTGCGGGATGTCCGCTTAATCTCATAAGAAAATCTTTTCAGTAAAAAAAATAGGATTTTTAGTCTTGCGAATTATCTCCCTTTTTCCTTTTCTTATCAAATCCCTGTTTATAGCTTATATCACCGGAAAAAATGGAGGTCAAGAGTGAAGGCGCAGATAGATTGTCTCTTAGATTATTGATGAATTTCCTTCTCTGTGAGAATCAAGAGCCAGCCTTTGCCCGCATCAACAGGTATCCTATCCGATGGGTTGAATGTGGTTTCCCCTTGAAAATCTTTGATGAACGGAACTCGAAGCTGCATATTTTCTGGATCCATTCCCAATGCTTCCCAATCAATATTAAGATTGCAGAGAACACTATCTTCTGCCCAGCTGGCGATCGAGATCAGGACGCTGTCTTTTCTGACATAAGCCGTAGCCAGAACATCCGGATTGTCCGTTTTGACCGGACATGATGGAGACCAGTATCCGACCATTCGAGAATCCTGTATTCCGAAATCATCCCAGATTTTCCACAGCGCTCTGGGGTCTCCTGCCCACGGAAGACGGGAGGTCATACCGAATATCATTCCCCGCCATGGATTCCCTCCGTCTTGGAGCATCTCACCCATGATCCCAAACGGGATGCCTGACAGTTCGATAAGCCAAAAATCCGGAGAAGAGTTGTAATCGAAATACTCGCCAAACCAGAGGCGGTTGATGTAGGGGAAATGCTCAAGGTAAAGATTGGCGCTGTTCGCGAAACCATCCCTTGGATTGAACTGGTTCGCCGAGTGCAAGTCGATAAGAGCTCCCTTGCGGCCCCGGTCTAAAATCTTCCGGACTCTTTTCATAGTTGTCCTGTCATAGGCAACATCGTCGATGTAGAGTCCATCGATTCCGATATTCCTGACCAGCCAGTTCAGCCCCTCAAGATAGTAATTATGCCAGCGGGACATTCCGCTGTTGATGACAGCTGCATCCTTGAGCCGGGGGACAAACCACGCAGCAATATAGTTTGACCCGAGATGTTCCTGGAGCCATGAATATCCTCCTCCCGGACCAGGCGAAAATATTTCCTCGCCCAGGCTTCGTAGGGCAAAAATCTCAACAGCACGGTTCGACAGCTCCCGGATCGTGTTGTAGATCTTGACCTTTATCCTTTTGGCATGGGCCTCATCGATATACTCTTTCATCTGTCTGGTGTGGATGAAAGGGTAATTGATATAAGGATTCACTTCATTGGCATGATGGTTATTGATGGTGTTCGCGCCGGTTCTGGCTATCTCATCCACGGGCTTATAGGCGTGGTAAAAACGGTTTTTCCAGTGGCTTTGTGTATCGATTGTTTTAAACGGAGTGAGAAGAAGGTTGAAATGAAAGTGAAGGATTTCATTGGCTTTGATCGTCCGCGGTCCGCTGTAAGAAGTGATGAGAACAGTGTCCTTTCCGGCTTCCTCGATTCTGCATCCGCCTTTGCCGTTGTTGTACCAGGAGGTTGGCATGTTCAAAGGTTTGGAGAGATAAAAATTGGTATTCAGGGGCCGTGAGTAATTCTCTGCTCTGAACGAAACCTGCAGGCCGGCATTAACATCGCCAATCCATACGGAATCCTGGTTTTTCTTCTGGTCCCATTTCCAGTGGAATGTCTCAGGTCGAAGACCTCCCTTGATTCCCATCCCCATAGCATACTTGGCCGCATCTCTGATGATCGGGATTTCAAGCCTGATGTCCCTGAGCTTAATATTCTTGGCGGAACTCAATTTGACTTTAAACTCGAGGAATCCATCACATTCCAGCCGGGCTTTACAGTCTAATGCCAAAGGTCCTGCTTCGCTTTCCGCTTCCCATACGACTGCACCTGGCCTTATCTTGACTATGGTTGCGTACTTTTCTTCCCACGATAGAATGCGACTCTCCTCGTCCTCAACGATCAGCTCTATTGGAGAAGAAAGAATATCCCGGCCTTCTTCCAGGATATGTGTCACTTCAGGGGAAAATGAACTCCGGATCTGATCAGGGAATCCGGCCTTTCCAATTCTCACTCTTCTTCCAAGAAAGCTGAAGGTATCGCCCTGCACCATTATCGGAGTGAACGGGGAAACGACATTATCATCAAAAGCGATCTTTGAATCCAGCCAGCGCAGACGCGAGTGTCTCCAGAGTTCGTTGTCACCGGCATCCTTTAAAGTCTCTTTTGTGACGTTAATGATGAACTTGATCGGAGTCTCTTTCATTCCTTTTGGCTTGACAGTGACTGTCCCTTCGTACTTTCCCGGACGGGCATCCAATGGAACCCGAATTCCGCACCAGAGAGGCTGGACTTTACCTTTATCAACCGGACAGATTTTATCAAGCTCCTCTCCGTTCCAGCCAATTCCGCCAACATTGATGCAGTGAAGAGCAGAGGATGGAATGGTCGTTTTGGATGCAGTATGTTTCATCTCAGTGAAGGAGACATCGATATCCTCTATTGCTTTCCTGGCCGCATAAACACCAATTTGAAAAGCATAGAACTCTCCTCGAGCCGCGTCTCCTTGAAACATATTTTTAGGTCCGGTCTTGATCCATTTAAAAGGAAGGTCATCCCACATCCTGATAGGGAATTTGCGGTCCTCAGGAAACAACAGATAGTCAGATTCAGGATGACTTCTCAGTATGTTCTCGGTCTCCTCAGATGTCGCAATCATTTCCATCGGAAAAAAGCTGTTGAACTCATCGATAGACTGGAATTCAACAACCTGTACAAGAGGAAAAGTATCTTTCTTGAGTCCAGATAATTTGTCCTGTGTCAGCTCATGACGCTCAAGCCATTCTGTCTCAGCCGTTTGCTCTGGCTTCGGGTAGGTCACGGTCGGGTAATTGCTGCGGCCAGACATGACATAGGGCATGTAATAAACGTAATACAGTCCGGGCGCAGTTTGAGGTTGAAAGATCAAATCGCCAAATTCCCTGTTGATTTCCACCCGGCAGACATTTCCAACGCGACTTCCTGTTTTTGCGTCGATGAGGATGACATTTTTCTTTTCCGGATCAGCGTCTCTTCTTCGCCACTGAATGTGGGCCCATACGGCATCGGCCGTCTTGTTGACCCGGATAACCACGCGGTGGTTGCCGAGAGAATCTGAATCCCATGAGCCTGTCCCATAAGGGATTTCATCTGATAACAGATAAAGGGAAGGGGAGAGGAAAGCAATGGATAATATCCAAACAAACGTATAAAAACTTAATTTCAGGAAGGCGTTGAATCGGTCCATCGAACACTCCTTGAGCGTATTTTATCTGAAATTCACTCGTAAGGTCTAATTCATCAGCAATGTTTTTGTGAAAAATTGTTTTTAAATAACGGATATTAGCAGGGAATTAGAAACAAAAATAAGAAGAGGGTGAAAAGAAGATGTTCCGATCATCTTGCCGTAGTAAGTCCACAAGTAAAATAAAAAATATGTTTAAAGTTTGTGAGAATATTTCTTAAATTATTGAGCAAATCTCATATATTATAATTTATTTTCTCGTTGACCTTTGTATCCATCTGAATTATCATTACGTACTCAAATTATTCAGATCATTTCAAACATGAGTTTCTGGACACAACATCAGTCATCAAGCCCACAGTCATTAATTAAAAATCTTTCAAACCTTTTAAGGAGGAAATCATGAAAGCGCGAAAGAATCATTTCAAATTTGCAGCCTTTTCTCTTTTATTCTGTTTGGTGATAATTGTTCCATCTAACGTCTTTGGTCAGGAAATCTCCGAAGATCTCTTGAAGAGTCTCGAATACCGTTCGATCGGGCCGACTCGCCAGAGCGGGAGGTTCGTGGATTTTGCTGTGCCACAGCAGCAGCCGCACACTTTTTATGCGGCGACAGGCTCAGGAGGATTGTGGAAAACAACAAACAACGGCATCACTTTCGAACCGATTTTTGACTACGAAAAAGTAATTTCCATCGGTGACGTTGCTGTGGCTCCGTCAGACCCGAATATTGTCTGGGTCGGAACGGGTGAAGCCAATAACTCCAGAAGCACGTATTGGGGAGACGGAGTGTACAAATCCACAGATGCCGGAAAAACCTGGAAAAACATGGGCCTTAAAGAATCCCACCATATCGGCCGGATAGTCATCCATCCGAAAAACCCGGACATCATCTATGTGGCGGCTCTCGGCCATCTCTATTCGGAAAATCCTGAGCGGGGACTGTACAAATCCACAAATGGTGGAAAGAACTGGAAGAAAGTGCTGGCTGTCAAGGCAGACGGCAAGGATATCGGTGTCGTGGATGCGGCCATGGATCCCACTAATCCAGATGTACTTTATGCATGTACTTACGATAAAGAGCGGAAGCCCTGGAGTTTCAACCTGGGTGGTCCAGGAAGCGCGATCTACAAGACAACAAACGCGGGTAAAACCTGGACAAAACTCGGTGGCGGACTTCCCGGGGGGATGCTGGGACGCATCGGTATCGACATTTACCAGAAAAATCCGAATATTCTGTACACAACCATTGAAAACGCCAATAAACCCGGTATGTCAGATGCAGACAGGCTCAAAGAGCTTCGTGAGGACAAATCCAGCCGCGGGATGATCGGCGGTGAAGTCTACCGCTCCGATGATGCCGGAAAAACCTGGAAGAAAGTGAGTCCTGATAAACAGAGTATCGGCGGCGCGCCTGCATACTATTACGGTCAAATCATAATCGACCCCAACGACGATAAGGTTGTCCATGTCTTGAGCGCTTCTTCCTTGGGAACACGAGACGGCGGGAAAAAATGGCTGAGGCGTCCCTTAAGATTCGGCGGTGACGACCACGCATTATGGATCAATCCCAAAGATTCCAATCATATGCTTCTCGGTTATGACCACGGCATGGGAGTCTCCTATGACGGCGGTAAAAACTGGTACCATCCGGACTTCCTGTCCTTGGCCCAGTTTTACGCGGTTGGCGTGGATATGTCCTATCCCTACAGAGTGGCTGGTGGACTCCAGGATAACGGCTCGCACATGGGCCCCAGCACAAAGCGCGGTGGAGGGCCCATCACACTTGAAGACTGGCAGAATGTGGGCGGTGGTGACGGAATGTACAATGTGTTTGACTGGGAAACAAACCGTTATCTCTACAACGAATCCCAGTTCGGGCCGCTTCAAAGGACAGACCTCAAAACTGGAGAGAGGAAATCTATCGCTTACAGTAGACAAAAACCAGAGCTTCGCTGGAACTGGAATTCTCCAATCCTGGTCTCTCCGCATGACAGCGATGTGATCTACCACTGCGGAAACATCGTCGTCAGGTCTCCTATGCGGGGCGAATACTGGGAAGAAATCAGCCCTGACCTGACAACAAACGACCCGAAGAAGCTCATAACAGGAAAAGGTGGAGACGGAAACATCCAGTACTGCACGATAACCACTATTGACGAGTCACCGCTCGTTCAGGATCTGCTCTGGGTCGGAACTGACGACGGAAATGTTTGGGTGAAGAAACCTGGCAGCACAGATTGGACAAGGCTGAATGATAAAATCACCGGAAATCCCGAATACTGGGTGAGTCGAGTCGATGCTTCACATCATGATCCGGGAACAGCTTATGTCTCCTACACCGGATTCCGGAGAGATGATTTCAGGCCTTTTGTCTACAAAACAACGGATTACGGAGAAACCTGGACTTCAATTGCCGGCAACCTGCCGAACGAGCCCATCAATGTCATCAGAGATGACCACAAGAACCCGAACCTCCTGTTTGTAGGAACGGAATTTGCGGTGTATGTCTCCATAAATGGAGGCAAAAGCTGGACAAAGATGAAGAACAACATGCCGACACAGCCTGTACATGACCTAGTCATTCATCCCAGAGAAAACGACCTTGTCGTGGCCACACACGGACGCGGAATATACATCACGGATATCTCTCCATTGCAGGAGTTGACATCCAAAATACTGGCTGAGGATGCCCATCTCTTTGATGTAGAGTCAAAAATCAGGTGGGTCAATCCCAGGAGAATGAACTCCAGCTCCTCCAACTTTGCAGGAGAGAGCGAGCCCAACGGCATCGTGATCTATTATCATTTGAAGAACGAGGTCGAAGGCAACGTGAAAGTGACTGTCTACAAAGGCAACATGGAGATTAACGTGATCAATGGAAGCAGTTCTGCCGGACTGCACAAGGTTGTCTGGAATATGTCCCAGAGGAGGAAAAGGTCTAAAGAAGAGGCTGATCAAATGCGACAGAGGATGCAGCGGTTCAGAGAGATGGGATTCAGGGGTTCAATAGGCGACCCCAATTACGCCATGAGCCCGGCAGCCTTTGGTGAATACAAGATTGTTTTGACAGTGGGCGATAAGAAATTCGTCAAGACAGCATCGATTCTCCAGGACCACTGGTACGATAGATAGAATACTTAACCTGATAACTATCTGAATTTTTGCGCAGAGAGAGGTCATTCATCACTAATGACCTCTCTTTTTATCTCTATTGAACCTTTTTCATGGGGATATGGTAGTGGCCATTCCAGGCGCTACAAAGGCTGAACAGGCTAAAGATAATGCAGGCTCCATGAAATTCAAGCTGACTCAGGATGAGTTGGATTATCTCGATGAAGTCTCGAATCCTTTTAAAAATCGATAGAGCACTTTCTCTTAACAAGTCACTAACAATTTTGATATATATTAGCGTAGAATTAAATTTTATAGCTTAAAAATGCAGTCGGCGCAGCTAATCAGATGAAAATCAAGACAATCGGCGTTTTTCTCCTTTCGTGCATCATTTGTACTGCTCAGGTATTTGGCTGTATTTATAATGTACGAGATATTGGTTTTGCTGACCTGGCACCTCATCCATATCGCTTATTCTGTTTTATCCAGGACAACACTCAACAAAGAGTTGTTGCTGCCTTAAAACAGATATCCTACACGGCTTTCCTGGAGAGCAACATCAGAGTTGAGATAGTCAATGTTGACCAAGATAAGAGTCACCCGGCAATAGAATACTTCCGCTTTTGGGAGATTGAATCATTCCCCGCTGCAATCCTGCTTTCACCAATGGGAAGGTCGTTGGCTCTCCCTCTATCTGCTCCCAACGACTCGTTTGATAAAGCTGTCCGCTCTTCCTTTACTCAAGCCATTTCGTCTTCTACTAGGGAAGAAATTTTAGACCACATAGTCAAGTCTTATTGTGTAGTTCTTTTGATCGAGGGTAAGGATGAGGCGGAAAATTCAAAAGCGTATGAGGTCGCTTCCCACACAACGCAGAGGATAGCGAAGATAATGGGCCAGCTGCCGAAACGTATTGAGGCGCCTCCCCATATAATTGTTATAACCCAGGAATTGATTTCCGAAGAAAACGTAATGATCTGGAGTCTTGGTCTGGATGGAAACCAAGTCAACAAACCGCATATAGCGGTAATCTATGGAAGAGGACGCAGGATGGGGCCTCTTCTCATAGGGGAAAAAATTACAGGAAACAGGTTGTATAAGCTTCTCTCCGTAATAGGTTTGTCCTGCGACTGCGGGCTGGATAAAAAATGGATGATGGGACCGTTACTCCCTCTGAGATGGGACGAGAAAATTCAATCCGATGTGGTTAAATTCCTTGGATTTGATGCGGAAAATCCGATGATCAAAACGGAAATGAGCAGCATTATTTCATTGGATCTTTTCAAGCAAACAGAGGATGATGAGCTCAGAGAAAATTTGGGAGATGTATTCGATGAATACAGCGAGGAGGCTCTCGGGTTTGAAGCAGAACCGAATGTAGAGCGGGTCTCCCCGGCAAAATACCACGAACTGACTTCTTCCGAGGCAACTCATTCCAAATCTGGCTTAAACCTGAAAACAATCTTATATGGTATGGGTATTGTAGCCCTGTTTATTCTTGCAGCCGGGTCATTTGTGTTGATACGGGAGCGCAGGAAACTATCATGACCACCTCTCGTCTCATTCTCAAGGAGATTCTGCAACGAAAGTTGAATTTCCTTCTCAGTTTAATGGCAATCGTGATTGCCGCGGCATTATTTGTCTCCTTTTTTACGACTGGAGAAGCTTCAAAAAATGAGACAATCCGGCTGATGAGAGATATCGGATTCAATCTCCGCATTATTCCTGAAAAAACGAATATGGAAAAGTTTTGGCGGGCAGGATTCTCTGAACTCACAATGCCCGAGAGCCATGTTTATGAGTTGGCCTCTCACGGAGGAATATCCTATGCTCACCTTACAGCGATTCTTCAAAAAAAAGTGATTTGGCAAGACAGGGAGATCTTTCTGACCGGGATTGCGCCGGAGATATCTCCTCCAGGGAAGAAGAAGACTCCGATGATATTCTCAATCGACCAGGGAAATGTTTATATCGGGTTTGAAATATCTCAAAGCCTGGGGTTCAGAAAGGGTGACATAATCGATATATTCGGGAAACCTTTCACCATTGCCCAGTCTCTCTCAGAGAGCGGAAGTGTGGATGACATCCGTATTTATGCCCATCTCCACGATGTCCAGAGCCTTTTAAATATGGAAAGCCAGATTAATGAAATAAAAGCATTACAGTGTTTGTGCCTGGTGGACAACGAAAATATGAATTCTCAAGAGATGTTACGGGACCAACTGGCAAAAATCCTCCCTGATGCCAAGGTCATTCTGATTCAAAATATTGCTACTGCTCGCGAAAGTCAGAGAATAATGGCTGAAAGGTATTTTGGGTTTATTATCCCTTTTGTCGTGATAGTCTGCATGTCCTGGATCGGGATACTCGCCATGTTGAATGTTCGCGAGAGGCGACAGGAAATAGGCATAATGCGGGCGCTCGGTTACGGGTCGAGTAAAATCGGCGCCCTCTTTTTGGGGAAAGCTGTGTTAATCGGATTGATAGGAGCTGTCCTTGGCTTCGGCATTGGAACGGGCCTGGCTTTAAAGTTCGGACCTGCCATATTCAAAGTCACTGCGAGCATGATAACACCTCAAATTAAATTACTTTACTGGGCGGTCATTGTCTCTCCCGCGGTGTGCGCCCTATCCTTTTTCATCCCATCGATGATAGCGGTGGCCCAGGATCCGGCTATCACTCTGAGAGAGGAATGATCATGATACGGCTGGAGAACGCGAGCAAAACCTACCAAACCAGACATGGCCAGGTCAGAGCCCTTGACAGAGTCAGCCTCCACATCAATGAAGGTGAGTTTGTTGTTGTCCGGGGACCGAGCGGAAGCGGAAAGACCACGCTTCTTCTTTCCATAGGAGGAATGCTCCAACCGACTGAGGGGCGGGTTTTAATCAAAAACAGCGATCTCTATGCGGTAAGCAAGAAGCAGAGAGCCAGGTTCAGGGCTGAAAACATCGGATTTGTGTTCCAATTGTTTCACCTTGTGCCTTATTTAAACATTATCGAAAATGTGCTTTTGCCTGTTGGTGTCGGTCGGAGCCAGTACGGCCAGGAGGATGCGAAAAAATTACTGGGCCGTTTGAAGTTGATGGAGAGGATGTTCCACAAACCTGCCGAACTCAGCGCCGGCGAGAAACAGCGCACTGCCATTGCCAGAGCAATGCTCAAGAATCCCAAGATCATTCTTGCCGATGAACCCACTGGTAATCTTGATCCTGAAAACTCCGAAGAAATAATTCGTCACCTGGTAGAGTTTCATAGCCGCGGCGGCACGGTAATCGTCGTGACTCACGGGAAGGCAGTCGACCGGTATGCGGGTCGGGTCGTCCATTTGAAAAAAGGGCAGATAAATGAACCTTAGGATAAAAAATGCCAGCTTATTTTGATTCCGAAACAAACAAAAAAAAGGGGACAGGCCCCTTTTTTCATGGTGATGATAGTGAAGGCAAAATTGTCATTGAGGGCAAAGCGCGGCAATCTCTTAGAGAAAAAAAGTCTTATTCCTTTCTTCCTAACGGAAGAAATTAATTAAGGGAGTTTATAAAGTGAAAAATATAAAACATTCAAGAAAGACAGGGCTGAAAATTGCCCTCTGTCTTGCCCTTGCTTTCCTTTTTGTTTTTACCATGACATGTGTCACCCGCAAACCCGGCGGCTGGTTGACATATCGGCATGATAGCGCTCGAAGCGGTGTTACGATAGAGCGGTTAGATACGCCTCTGGCACTCCGCTGGACGTTTGAGCCGACTCACACTCCGAAACCTGCCTGGCCAAAGCCTGGGGAAGAAATGGAAAGAATGCACTTCGATAATGCTCATCATGTCACTGCAGCTAAGGGTATTGTCTATTTCGGGTCTTCTGTTGATAACAAGGTTTATGCTTTGAGCGCCAGGTCAGGAAAGATAAAGTGGACATTCACCACTGAAGGACCTGTCCGTTATGCTCCGGCCATCTGGAAAAACCGTATTTATGTGGGCTCTGATGATGGCCATGTCTACTGTCTCAAGGCAAAGAATGGGAAATCGATCTGGAAATACAGAGCAGGCCCCAGCGATGAAAAAGTATTGGGAAATGGGAGGATGATCTCTCTCTGGCCTGTCAGGACAAGTGTTTTGGTTGACGATGGAACCGTCTATTTTGGAGCGGGAGTGTTTCCTTATGAAGGCATATACATCTGCGCTTTAAAGGCAGACGACGGTGCTGTTATCTGGAAAAACGACACTACAGGAGACCGTGCGCATGAACTGGCTTACGGCGGCATATCGCCCCAGAGCTATTTGATTGCCTCGAAGAATATTCTCTATGTTCCCTCAGGGAGGGCCATGCCCGCAGCCTTTGGCCGCAAGACCGGGCAATTTCTTTATTACCTCTTACCAGGAGCGAAAGTGGGAGGAACCTGGGCACTGTTAGATGAAGGAAACCTTATTTCAGGAGTGGATCTTTCCGGCTCTCCAGCGAAGAGAGTCTACGACGAACAGTCGGGAAAAGGGAAAAGTTCGCTCGATGATATGCATGCCTGGTTTCCGGGCACTGATCTGGTCGTGACGCCAGATGTCTCCTATTCTGTCACAGAAGACGGGATATACGCCTTAGACCGCGAGAAATTTCTCGTGATTCGGGGCAGCGAATTGAGTGCTCTTGACAAAGAACGTCAGGAATTGAGAAACAGACTCTCGGATGTGCGGAAGAAAATCCGTGAAGTGAAAGAGGAAGAGGAGGAAACGGAAGAAGAGGAAGAGGAAGAAATCAAGAATCCAGTGATAGAAGAAATCGAGGAAAAGCTCTTGAATTTGGCTGAAAAAGAAAAGAGGTTAAAAGTCTCTATGGGCAGATGGGAATATCCCCACAGCAAACTGACTTCTCTCATCCTGGCAGGAGACAAAGTCTTCGCTGGCGGTGAGGGGATTGCCATTGGCCTGGAAGCAGAGAGCGGTGAAGAGCTCTGGAAGGCAGAGATTCAGGGCAAAGTCCAGGGGCTTGCAGTGACAAACGGGAATCTTTTTATCAGCACTGATAACGGCAATATATATTGTTTTAAAAAAGGCAGGAAATCCAGGTCAAAAAAGATCAACCCTCCCGTCAAGACTTCCCCTTACAGGAGGAATAAATTAGGTCCGATTTTCGAATCTACAGCAGAGCAAATAATAAAGGAAACAGGGATTCAGAAGGGTTACTGCCTTGTTTTAGGGAGCGGAACAGGCAGACTCGCATATGAGCTGGCCAAGCGGAGCGAATTGAAAATTATCGGTATTGAAAAGGATCAGAAGAAAGTGGCAAAAGCCAGACGGGCTTTAGATGCGGGGGGTCTTTATGGTTCCAGAATCGTGGTTGAATCCTGGGATCTACCAGGTCTTCCGGATTATTTTGCCGACCTCATCGTATCTGAAGAGATGATGTTCTCTGGTGAAACTGATTATTCTCCTGAAGAGATGTTTCGAGTTCTCAAGCCTTACGGAGGTGTGGCGTATTTCGGGCAGCCTCTTGAAACTTCTAACCAAACAAACCTTCTTGAGGAGAAGAGCCTTCTCGAATGGCTGAACCAATCCGGAGCAAAGAAGCCAGAAGTGGCCAGAGAAAACGGCATCTGGGCGAAAGTAACTCGGGGAAAATTGGAAGGAAGTGGAAACTGGACAGAACAATACGGCAATCCGCAAAACACGGCGTGCTCCATGGATCAACTGGTTAAAGGTCCTCTTGGAGTGCTGTGGTTCGGGGAACCGGGTCCTGAGAAGATAGTGGAACGGCATTCAAAGGCAGCCAGCCCTGTATCGATCAACGGACGCCTCTTTGTCCAGGGAGAAGAAGTGATCATGGCATATGACGCTTTTAACGGCACACTTCTCTGGGAAAGAGAAATTCCTGGTGCTGTCCGTCCCAGAGCAGATGTGGACGGAGGGAACCTGGTCGTCACCGAAGATTGCCTCTATGTAGCTGCCCATGACAAATGTCACTGTCTTTCTCCTCAAACCGGTGAGACACTTCGTGAAATCGAATTACCCTTGTCTTCTGGTCAGAAATCTTGGCGCTGGGGATATGTGTCTTTTGTTGGAGATACCCTCTACGGTTCAAGGGCAGAGCCTTTGAAATATGATTATTTCGCACTACGCGAGCTTCTTGTGGATAACGGAAAATGGATAAATATTGAAGATGTCCCACCAGACTACAGAGAAGATTACGAAAGTTTAGTATCCAGCTATCCTGTGCCGGATGAAAGATTGTGGAAGGATTTCAAAAGGTCTGGTGCATTCTGGCGTTTTATGACAGATTTTCCCGACTGGGAAATATATGAGAGCTCAGAGGACGCTTTAACCGAGAACGTCATGACAAGCGATATGATCTTTGCCGTGGACCCCGACACGGGGAACCTGAGATGGAAACACCAGGGAAGCCAGATTGCCCATATAACAGTCAGCATCGGAGATAGCAAAATCTTTTTTGCCGAAAACAGAGTGTCAAATTTTCGAAAAAGACAAGCTCTTAGACACAAACAGGAACTCATCAAGAAAGGAGTCTACGAAGAAGCACGAGTTTTAAAAGATGAAGAAGAAATTCCCTTTGAAATTGTCCAAAAGCTTATCAAGCAAGGGATATACGAAGAATTTGAAGACGAGCAGGTCTCTTTTGAGGATACTGATGTGAGGACCGTCTTCTGCCTCGATGCGGCTACGGGGAAAAAAATCTGGGAAAAATCCTTAGATTTTACAGGTTGCGGTGGCGACATGATGGGAACAGCCTATAAAGACGGCGTGTTGCTGGTTTTCGGAAACATGGGTGATCATGATGCCTGGAGGTTTCAGAACGGGAGCTTGCGGTGGAAGCGTCTCACTGCTATATCCGCCAAAACCGGCGAAGTCATGTGGTCACGGCCGATTAACTACCGCACGCGTCCGGTCATCGTCGGCGACCAGATCTTTATTGAACCTCGCGCGTGCGATCTTCTCACAGGTGAAATAAAGATGCGCAGGCATCCCATAACTGGAGAGCAAGTTCCCTGGGAATATTTACGACCCGGGCATACATGCGCTGTCACTTCAGCTTCTGCTCATGCCCTCTTTTATCGATCTTCCTCCACTGCCATTTACGACTTTTCGGAGGATAATGGATTAGTCATATTCGGAGGCATCAGACCCGGCTGCTGGATTAACATGATACCCGCAAATGGCCTCCTGCTCTTTCCTGAAGCAAGTGCTGGCTGCACCTGTTCATTCCCACTGAGATGTTCAGTTGTCTTGAAGCACAAAGAGAAAAGAGCTCAACCATGGACTGTGTTTATAACACACGGCCCAATGAGTCCTGTAAAACACTTTGCTATTAATTTCGGCGCGCCCGCGGACATGAAGGATGATAAAGGCAGAGTATGGTTTGGTTATCCGAATCCCAAAACCGAATACCTGCAAAATCATTTCCCAAATTATGGCGTGAAATTCGATTTGCACGATGAAGTCTTACAGGGCACGGGGTATTTCTGCAGCGATTTTAAGAATAAATCTATTGAAGGCTCAGACAAACCGTGGCTTTTCAGCTCTGGGTGTATAGGCCTGACACGGTGCGAAGTGCCGTTGGTCGATGACATGTGGGGAGATAAGCCTGGCTTGTATACTGTCCGCCTTGGCTTTTCGGCTTTAATGAACGACCAAATCGGTCAACGAGTGTTTGATGTCTCTCTTCAAGGTGAACCTATCTTGACAGATTTCGATATCATCAAAGAGGCAGGAAATTTGAATGAAGCAATCATAAAAGAGTTCCATGGGATTAATGTAGAAAATAATCTCACTATCGAATTGACTTCAAAGGAAGAGAGTCCCTCTATTGACCAGGCGCCCGTAATTAATTTCATTGAAGTGCTAAGGGAAGATGAGGGCCAGGAAACCGCAAAAGCTGTACGCCCGATTTCAAAGAATCGCGCTGAATCCTTACTCCAGGAAGCAGATATAGAATTAAGCAGGAAAAGATACGGGAAAGCTTTGGAAAAGTATCATACAGTTTTTGACGCCTCGTCCATTATAAGTTTCAAACAATGGGCCCTGGAAGGGATGGCTGTTATCGGAAGCCCGAAATCTTTGAACAGAATTGCAAGATACTGCAGGGATACAGAGCCTATTCTCTGGAATTATAGAGAGCCGAATCCAGTGCTCAAAAACAGCGCCACAAAGGTTTTCATCGCAGTTGCCAACAATACAGCAAAGACTGATAAGCAGAAAGCTGTAAAAATGCTGAACTACGCCCTATCCATCGCGAACTTTGAAAACCGCAAGCAGGTCGTGGCCAGTCTTAAAAGACTAGGCATTGAAATCTACGGTGAAGTCGGCCAGCAAGATTAAAAAATCAAAAAAAGGTCAGGGCTTAACTTAAGACATTTTTAGGCCATCCATTGTCCACCGATGCTTGCTTTTAATATCCGGGGACTAGATGTCCAAGGTCAAGCCCTGCCCCCTATTCCACAAAGGAAAAGTAATATTTGAGTTGGTTTGGTTATTAATCCTGATTCAAAAATTCTTTTAACCTCAAGAAATCTTCCTTTTCAGACCCTTTCCTCTTGACGCAGTTAACCAGAACATTTTCGTCCTCATCCCGTGAGTAGAAAAAGACAAAATTTTCCGTGATACTGACATCAAATCCAGCTAGCCGCATCTGGGCAAGTATTTTCCCTTTTTCATCAAGAAGCCAATATTGTATCTCTGTTGCTTCATAATGAACCGGTCCTTCAACAACAAAATTCCCTTCAGGCGTAACAGAAATACTGTTTATATTCGGTTTATCATAGAGTGATTTTTTGTATTTTTCTATCACTCTTCCAAACCTGTTATACCAACTCGGATTTCTCGCCATCATAGAATCTTCTCTTCCTCTCCTCCATGCAGCCAGGTCCTTAGAGGTGACTTTATCCGGCTTGGGAAGCGCTGTTTCAATTTCACGAATGAGTTTTCCCTGGTAATCGTACACTTTGAAATTTTTGCTCATCCCATCAGCAAAGACGATAGTATCATTCTGGGAGGGAACCCACAGGAATTCAGGAGAATAGGGAAGAGGGGAGTCTGCGCCGTCGCCACTGCTTGAAATGCGTGTAAAATGTTCTGTCCTTGTGATATTGGATATAACTTTCCCCTCTGAGTCTATTCGAGCCAGTAGACTGGGACTTTTGTAGAGGAAATAGTCTTTTTTTATTTCTGGAGCAGACATGAATGAAAGTTGAATAAGGAAACCTCCATCCTCTAAAGGAAAAGAATTCGCGATTCCAAACGTCTCTTTAATGTCAAGTGGCAGGACTTTGATGAATTCTCCGGATAACTTCATGAACGTTATCCACCTATGTCCTCTGATATATTCTGTAAAATACAGCTTCCCATCAGATGTGAATCCGAAATTAGCCCCGTCAGCCCTTTGAACCTCACCCGGACCCTGGCCTTGTCCCCCGATCCGTCTCAGGTATTTCCCTTGAGGTGAGTAGGCTTTTATATAAAAATCGCTCCAATCAAAAACATAGATATTCCCGTCAGGCCCTTCCTGGATATGTCTTGGGTAGGCCAGGAATCCATCTCCATCTTCAGTCCCGATAATGAAGCGGTTCTGACCCGAAGAGTCCAAAACGACCAAAAAAGCCAGAATAAAAAAACAAACGAAAATGCCAGCTCTTTTTTTCATGGTCACCCTCTCTTTTAATGTTTTACGTAACTCAAACTGAGTTTGTTCCTTCCTATACAGTACTACGCAAGTCAAGCTGATTTTGTTGAGGAGAACTCAGCCCTATTTTTCAATTCTAACAAAACTATAATACACAAATAGAAAGCTTTCAATGGAGATACACGCACAAATTTTGGCTTCTTCATTCTTTCCAGTAAATACTTTTTCACACGATTATCCAAATCAATTTGACATACTCCTCAAATACTATATAATTTTCAAAACAACTAGGGTCAGGTAAAAGATGCCAAAAAAAGAGGAAAAACAAAGAAGGTTTGAAGACAGGTTAGGACCCATTGAGTCCATTATTGCTGACAACACCACTTTCAAGGGGAAAATTAGCGCACATGACAGCGTGCAAATCTCTGGAAACCTTAAGGGCGATGTCCAATCCGAACAACTCGTTAAGATTTCTGAAGGAGGAAAAGTCAAAGGGACGATCGAAAGCACCTATGTCATCATAGAAGGAGAGCTGAATGGAGATGTCGCGTCTGCAGATTATGTAGAAATCAGAGCCGATGCTCGCGTAGTCGGCAACATCAACTCCATGAATATTGCTATCGCTGAAGGAAGTTTTATACAGGGAGAAATCAAAACCCCGGATAAAGTAGGCAGGCCGGTAAGCTTTGTTGAGAAGAGAGGGCTCAAAGAGCAGCTTGTTGGAAACGAAGACTGAAGACCATGGCATGAGCCTGGTCTCCCCATCCTTTCAGTCAAAACAGGTCAAATATTTTATTTCTTATTGATTAAATAACTCTTCTTTTTCATCAATTTCTCGATGGCGTCGATTTCCTTTGGGGCTTTTGAGGAAAGAATTTCATGCCCTGACTCGGTGACCAGGATATCATCCTCGATCCGGATTCCGATGTTCGCATACTTCTGGACAGCCGGTCTCACTGCATTGACGAACGCCTCAAGCTCTTCTTTTGTTGCACCGGAGCGGCCCAACATCGTCGGAAGGTATTCCAGAGTTTCTTCCCGGATATAGAGACCCGGTTCGACAGTGAACACCATCCCTGGTTCAAACCTCCGGCCTTTTCCATCATCCGGACCCCGGCCTCCCACATCATGGACATCCAGACCCACCCAGTGACTGATGTTGTACATGAGCCAGGCACGATGCTGCCATTGACTGTTTTTGTCTGTGATGAGGCCCAGTCTGTACAGTCCTTCTTTAATCACTTCAACGCCACGATTGTTGATCTCATAAATCCCGACGCCAGGAGCCGCTATTTGAATGGCTTCCTTCTGCGCCTGGAGAACAACCTCATAGATTTCTTTTTGCTTGGTGCTAAATCTGCCGTTGACAGGAATTGTGCGAGTGACATCGGCGGTATAATGGCCGTATTCAGCCCCCACATCCATGAGCAATAGATCCCCATCCTGAGTCTGCCGGTTGTTATCCTCATAGTGAAGGATGGTTGAATTTGGACCTGAACCGACAATCGATGGAAATCCAGGCCTTTCCGCTCCGCTTTTTCTGAAGATGTATTCGATTATCGCTTCGACCTCGTATTCGAACATACCTGGTTCAACGGCTTTCATCACTTCTATCAGAGATTCAGAAGTGATTTCAGCGGCCTTCCTCATAAGTCTAATCTCTTCTGTATCTTTAATAAGCCTCATTTCGTGGATATAGAGGAGAGGGTCTACGACTGGAACCGGCTCGCTGCCGTAAGGACTGCGGATCATCGGGATGAGCTTATCATACAGCTCTTTGTCTCTGAAACTCACATAGACTTTTGATTTCCCCCGGAGATAACGGAAAAGCGATTTATCAAACTCGCTGATTGGATAGGCTGCATCCGCTCCAAAGACCGTTTTCGCCTCCTCCAGGCCAGGATGTTTTCCAGTCCATAATTCACGCGAAGGACTTGTGGGTTGAATGAACATGATGTATTTCTCTTTTTCCTCCGGGATGATGAGGATAATCGCGTTCTGATCATACAATCCTGTTAAGTAGTAAAAGTCACTCATGTTTCCAGCGCTCCGAAGAACCGCAATTCCTCCGTCCATCTGTTCCATGAGTTGTTGCCTGCGCTTTTGGAATATTTCTTTATTAAAATCCTCAGCGTCCAGTAAACCTGATACGAAAACAGAAAAAATGATTAACAAAACAGGTATCAGTCTTACATTATATTTTTTCATTTGAATCTCCTTGATGTTGAATACTCTTTATTCCAGAGCTTCATTTCAGCGGATAATCTTTGGTGTCTCTTGAATAAACTTGAAGGCATTTTCCCAATAAAACAGGATATTTGATTTTAACCAGAGCTGTCAAACCCTTAAGATTCATTTCAGTAGATAAAGCAAAAAAGAATGAAAGTCGTTCGATACTTGTGTTTTCAAATAATTTGAATTAAAATTATCACAGATCATCAAAAGGGAGGTAAACATGGAAAAAAGAAAAATCGAGTGCTATCTCTGCGGTTGTGAGGCAGAGGAACAAGATTCACCTAATACTTCTCTCGACGTATTAGTCAAATGTCCCGATTGCACAGAGTATATTCTGACCTTTGGAGGAATGAAGTATTATTTCGAAAGATCAGAGGGAAGAGAGCTTCTTACAACCGAGCATAAGAAGGAATTATCTGAAAATGTCAAAAAGCATTTTGAGAAAGAAGGCGAGCCCCTGACCTTAAATTCTAAGACAATCGAGGCAATAACAGGTGCAGTATCTGTATGAGCCCGGCAAAGAGGCAAGATGAAAAACGAGACTAAGGATTTTTTAATCATATTATCTCTTTCAGTCTTTATTATTATTATTTTGCTTTTGGCTCAAAAAGCCGAAAGAATTATTCCAATTGATAGAACCTCAGTTTTGTTTTTTATTCCACCTCTTTCTTCATTGATCCAGGGAAGCTGCGGCTTTAGAGAATAAAGCTTCTAATTTTATTTTCTTTTATACTCCGAATGGTTCTAAGATCAATATAATATTCCCCCTTTTCTCCTATACAAACTAGAGAAATATTATAGACATTTTCTAAATCTCTAGGATAATGTCCCTTAAAAACCTCATTGGCCTTGCTCCAGGGGAAACGAGCAATCCATTCACAGTAAAGTTTTTTCTCTCCTCTAATTTCCTCTATTTTAAATTCTGCCGAAACGAGATACTTCAAGCTCAAACGATTAACACCTCGCTCATTCTGAATGTTAAAACTGTCTTGGATTCCTTCGATAATAACTGTTTCAGCATGGTACTTATAGAAAAATCCAATAGCGTTACATTCAATAGTTTCCCCCAAGTGGGTGGATACTATCAAAGAAATTGGGGTCTGTATTTTCTGTGGAAATGCTAAAAATGTCATATAAAAAAGAGAAAGAATTATCAAATTTAATCTAAAATTCATTTCACACCTTTACGCTCATCTCGTTTCTTCCAGACTACTCCAATTTTCAATTCTAAAGCGTTTTACTAGTTCTTCCCCTGATCCCTCATTCATCACGTAAGCATACAAATATTCATCCTTGATGATGTATGTTCCTCGGGGAATCGTTGATTTATATAAATAATACCCATCCTTACTGAATACATCCACTTCTCTATTAACCCTGAATTCCTTGCCTTTGGTCCTGTTTTTCTGGACATAGATGCGGCCTTTACTGTCTGTGATGATGGAGTAAAAGAAGGGCTTATGCTCTGGTAGATCAGAATGTTGTCTTTTATAAATCATTTTTTCCCTTGCAGAGAATTTTTTTGGAGATTCTTCTTTTTTTATCCTGTAAAGCACTCGGCCATCCATATCGATGATGTTATATTCGTAATCTTTCGAGTAGCCATACACAAAAGCTTCGTTATCCAATTTTGACATGAACAGGCAATATGCTTCAGGTTCATACCCCGCCCCTCTTACTTCACCTTCTCTCCAATAATGTATTGGCCAAGGAAGTCTGAGGTAATTTTTTATTATTTCCCCTTTTAAGTTTATTTTACATAGGGTTTTGGAAAGCTCATCATCGGATATTGTAAGTTGAATGGCGAAAAAATTGCCTCTACCATCAAAATCAAAGTCGTCAATATCTTTAGCCAGCTTAATCTTCTCTATATAGTTCCCGTTTTTGTCAAATTTCTCGATTTCACGGAGTCCATCTCTGATATAGATATTCCCGGTTAAGTCATTAATTCTTAGTTGCATAGTCCCTTGAAATTCTCCAGGTTCCTGCCCATGCCTTCCGATTGTCTGAAGATAATTGCCGTTTTTGTCGAATTTCTGGATTCTGAAGTGGCCCCAATCAATGACATATATGTTCTGTTGGCTGTCTAACGCAATTCCTCTCACCATATAAAACAAATAATTCTTATCATCGTCTCTTCCTATGCTCAAATCTTCTTCCAATTCAAATTTAATCTCCCCATATAGAGGTTCTTCAGGATTCTGAATAACTCTGACTCCGTTTTCAGTTTCTATCTTGCCTTTCCATTCAGCCTTTTGTCCGCCAAATGAAGCCAGCATAACAAGTACTGAAAGAAATATGAAGATGGAAACAACCTTGGTTTTGTTTCTCATTTTTACCCCCTATATAAATTCTAAATCGCTCAATGTCCTTTTTCAATCCAGAAAATCCAGGACTTTGAGAGATTTGGATTCCACTTGGCTTGAATATCTAATCTTTTGATAACAGATTCCTTATTGTCTCATTTTGTAAAATGAAAGAAACATTTCTCTCCTTTATATGCCTCTTCTTCGTATGTTATTTCTAGTTTCCAGCCTGCTTTTTCTGCTCTATCCTGCCAGATTGTTTCAAATATCCGCCGATAATCTTCATAAGAGATTTGTTCTTTTAGATGGGCAGCGGCTTCATAAAGTGCGAAATAAATTAATTTCATTCGCACAAAAGCCTCATCATCGTTTAGCTTTTCAAGCGTAACATTATTTCCTCTTAGGTTGGCTTGTTCCCAGCACAGATAAAGTATAAATGCTTTTTTGGGTGTTACAAACGGAACCCTTGCCTGTGAAGCTGTAAAATATCCACGTCCATCACAGAGCCAATCGAAAGCAAATTCTTTCCCTTTCTCTTTGGAAAGGAAATTAAACAATCGCACCTGTTTACTCACTCGCCATTCTTCACGATCCCAAGCTTTCTTATCCTCTTCTATATCCGGAAATTCTGAGGTAGGTGGGGCTGGAGTTTTATCTAATCGGATAAATATTGCTTCTAATAGATGAAAATACCATTTATCTCCTTCTGTAAGAAAAGTGAAGCAATAATCAACCTGACGACCTTCATAAGTCAACGGAAGGATAAAATGGACTTTATCATCAACCAGATGAAATTCTGGCTTAGCCTCCAGTTCTTTTAGAGGAACCTTTTCTTTGATCATATTGAGCCATCCCATGAATGTTTCTTTTGGGAATCCCCCATAAGGCCGAATTCGTTCCAAGGTCATTTCATCATTCATCAAGGCTGTCACGAATTCTTTCCAGATTTTTAATTCATCTTGAGAATTGGCCAATCTGGATGCAGTAATGACTAAAAGACATACTGTTATCAAGAGTATAGCTGATTTTTTCATTTTCACCCCCTTACGAAGATTTTAACTCGCTCAGTTTTCTTTTTCAATCCAGAAAAACCAGAGATTTCAGTTATTTAGCGTTCACTGGATTCTTAGGTTTTTGAAATATTATTCTTCCTATATTCTAATAAGCGTTGTCCAAGACAGGAGACCAATTCTTTGTTTTCAGCTTTATCAAGTAGAATCATGAAAGAACGGCCAGCTTTTTTAAATTGTGAGAAATAGAGACGTGAATTCCGTTTGCTGTTTTTGACATTAAAATTTTCACTGTGCTATAAGTGTAAGAGCTCAGAGTAGGGAAGAGCCGTCTTGAGTTACAAGGACAAGGGATAACCAGAAAGAAAAAACAGCTCCATAACTTTATATAAAATTATGTCATGAAGGAGGAAAATCAGATGAAGATTGCAAAATCGCTTTTCATTTCAGGGATTTGTTGTCTATTTTTTGTGTTTCTCGCCATTTCCGGCTCTGAAAAGAACGAAAGTGAATATTTTCCTGTGGATTCCTGCACAGATATTATCGTCGGAAAAGACGCGTCCGTGGATGGTTCAGTGATCACGTCTCATACCGGATGTTGCCCGGAATGCCGCGTCCATGTGGTCCCGGCCCAAACCTTTAAAAAAGGCACACAAGCTCCAGTGTATTACGGCCTCCAGGATGTGAAAAAACCCTTGCACGAATATGGCAAGGTCATCGGTCACATCCCTCAGATGGAAAAGACATACGCCTATTTCCACACGGGTTATCCCCAGATGAACGAACATCAATTAGCCATCGGGGAGAGCACCCTCAGCCAGAGAGACGAGTTGAAAGTCGATTATGGGTGGGGAAAACAGATCATGACTATCGAACAGGCTCAGTTGTTCGCTCTCCAGAGATGCAAGACCGCGCGAGAAGCGATCAAATTGATAACATCTCTTGTGGAGAAATACGGCTTTCTACCCTCCTGCGGTCCAGAATCCGAAGCCCTGTGCATCGCAGACACAGAAGAAGCCTGGGTTCTGGAAGTTTTCAGTGTCGGTCCTGACTGGGACCCGGAGAATGGGAAACCGGGCGCTATCTGGGCGGCGCAGAGAGTTCCGGATGACCACATCACTGTGGTTCCAAACTGGAGCATCATCAAGGAAATCGACTTGACTAAGCCTGATGAGTTCATGGCCTCGGAGAATTACATGCAGGTGGCTATCGAGCACGGCTGGTATGACCCGAAAAGCGGAAAACCCTTTATCTGGCAGGAAGCCTACGCGCCGATTCCCCGGGAATGGGCGATAAACCGCTTCTGGCTCTTTTATAGCACGTTTGCGCCCCATTTTAAGGAATGGCCCAATAAGAAACTCACCACACCATTCAGCGGATACAATGCCTACCATCAGTACCTCGAGTCATTATCTTATTATCCATTTTCAGTGAAGCCTGAAAAGAAGCTCTCTGTGCAGGATGTGATCGCATTTCAGCGGTCTGTCTTCGAAGGCACGATCTATGACATGACAGCTGACACAGACTGGATGGTTCCGGACGGAAAAGGAGGATTGAAATTAAGCCCTCTGGCCACACCCTTCCCAACCAAAGATATGAGAGAGCTGCTGGATATCACCTGGCGACGCATGGTTTCCAGGGGAGGCTACGGGATGGTCGCTCAACTCAGAGGCTGGCTGCCGGCTCCGATTGGTGGAGTGTACTGGTTTTACCTGGATAACCAGCACGTCAGCACATACGCGCCCATTTACGCGGGAGTCCAGGAAATTTCATCCTTGTACAAAACATACGACCCGGATAGATTCAGCGAGGATTCTGCCCGGTGGGCGATCGATTTCGTGGACAACCTGCTCTATCTGAAATGGCAGGAAGCGATGAAAGACCTGCGCTCTGTCCGCGATCCTTTGGAAGCCGGCTTTTTTGAGGAACAATCCTCGATTGACGCCAAAGCACTCGCACTTTACAAGAAAAACCAAAAACAAGCGAAGGAATTCCTGACTGATTACACACGCAAACGCATGGAAAAGATCGTCCAAATGTACAGAGATCTGCGCTTTTCGCTCATCACGAAGTACACCAATAACAAACAGGGCCTGTGAGAAAAGATAGACGGTTTTAAATAGGGAAGGAGCTTCTAAATATTTTCTATTCTAATTCTTATTAGTGAAATTTAATTTTTTATTCAATAGTCGACAAGAATGAATAAACCAGACTCCTCAAAAAATTCCCCTGAAGGTTTAATCAGAAAGCTCGGGTTGTTCGATTCTACGATGATGATGGTGGGCATTGTCATCGGTTCCGGTATCTTCCTGACAACCGGAATTATGGCCAAAGAGGTGCCTTCCGCTTCACTGATTTTGCTGGCATGGATTGTCGGGGGCTTACTCGTTCTGGCCGGTGCTCTGACGTACGCGGAATTGGGTGCAGCCCTGCCAGAATCGGGAGGTCAGTATGTCTATTTGAGAGAAGCGTACGGCCCACTCTACGGATTCCTCTTTGGCTGGAAAATGTTCCTTGTGAACATGACCGGTTCTATCGCTGCTCTGGGAGTGGCCTTTGCCGAGTATTTCGGCTACTTTGTTCCTTCTTTATCCACGCAAAAAACTGTCTTAATCGTTCCTATCCGGGTTTTCAGCCAAAACTTGGAATACAGCTTGTCAGCAGGCCAGTTGGTGGCTGTTGCTATCATAGTGATGCTATCCGCCTTCAACTATATCGGTGTCAATTTTGGAAAATCTATCCAGAACATCCTGACCGTGATAAAAATCGGCACCATACTGGCATTCGTCATTCTCGGCGTCACGATCGGAAAAAAAATCCCGATTGACCTCTCATTCAATCCATCCGCTCTAGACTCTGGTCAGCTCTTCTTCGGATTCGGCATCGCTCTTGTCGCCGTCTTCTGGGCCTTTGATGGCTGGAACAACATCAACTACGTGGCTGAAGAAATAAAAAATCCCAAACGGAATCTCACGTTTGCCCTGGTCTTTGGAACCATGCTGATCACTATCCTGTATGTCCTCACGAATGTCATCTATTTTCTGGCTCTCCCTGTACAGGAAATGTCGGGAGTGGTCAGGATAGCCGAACAGGCAACCTTCGCTCTCCACGGGACAGCGGCTACAGGTCTTATTTCCGGCCTGATCCTGGTCTCTGTCCTTGGAGCGCTCAACGGGGCGATATTTGCCGGCCCGCGTGTCTATTACGCTATGGCCAGAGACAGGCTGTTCTTCAAGAAAGTCGGTAGTGTTCATCCGCGCTTTAAAACTCCTGCTTTCGCCATCCTCCTCCAGGCTGTATGGGCCAGCCTTCTGGCTCTGACCGGTACGTTCGAACAACTTTTCACATTTGCCATGTTTGTGGGAATATTGTTCTGGATCGCTGCGGCCGCTTCGGTCTTCACTCTCAGGAAAAAATATCCAGACCTGCCACGGCCGTATAAAACCTGGGGATACCCTGTAGTTCCGATGGTCTTCATCGTGGCTCTATCAGGAGTATTGATCAATGCGCTGATTAAAAGGCCGGTGGAATCATTGACAGGATTAGGGATCACAATGATCGGTATTCCTGTTTTTTATATCTGGGGAAAAAAAGCCGGTTTGAGCCTTAAGAGAAAAGACGGCAAGCCATCCTAATATATATCCCCATATGTATCCCTGAGTGGTAGTCAGGATAAGACCGTTGTCTTTTCAATTTAGGAAAGCTTTCCGACTGGGTCGCGTTTGAGGACGGCGGTCATGCAGTGGAGTGAGCCCCACCCCTTGAATAACTCGGATATATCAATCTCATCGACTTGGATTCCCTGTTTTTCCAAGAACTTTTTAGTCACTGGATTTCCAGAAGCCATGACTACATGTCCGGGAGCTACAGCCACGACATTCAAGGCAAGGTTTTGAGTCTCTTCAGAAGAGGGCGCTTCGAGAAGCTTGACTCCCATCTCAGAGAGAGCGTTCCATACATCCCAGGGAATTCGGGCTGGGTCTATGATAGCTGTTTTCTTATCGATAAAACTAATGATGCTGTCTATATGAGCATAGCCGTAAGGAATCTGAAGATGAAGGAAATGCTCCACTCCCATCGGCCGCAGGACCTCTAAGACCTGGCGAAATCCTTCCATGTTGGCCC
>Ga0209636_10000958_pt1 | contig 28698 bp, 28 predicted proteins | sample DeeMarSWOR152_54_FD_187464 | JGI IMG/M metagenome (GOLD analysis project Ga0209636, IMG submission 187464) | Marine sediment microbial communities from White Oak River estuary, North Carolina - WOR-1-52-54 (SPAdes) (version 2) | ecosystem: Environmental > Aquatic > Marine > Intertidal zone >...
CCATGAAATAATAGTGTCAAAACGCTATTTATATGTAGAACAATATCGAATGTCACAGTTCTCCTTCTATAGAAGCATTATTTCACGTTACGCTTAACGTTGCGTAGGAAAATAAGTACAGAGCAATAAATAAAGCTCCTATTTTTCGGTCGACTTTCTCTCTTAATGCGAGTAAGGATATAATTACAATGGAAACAAATATCGCATACAAGCCTGTGACCATAGCAAGCTTCCCATCCACTATAATTGGGAAAAATAATGGTCCGATTCCAATGGAAAGACTAGCATCGACAATACTGCTTCCTATAATGTCTCCTATCGCAAGCTCGTACTGTTTTCTGCGGAGAGCCATTACATCGACTACAAGTTCTGGGAGAGATGTTCCAATCGCGAGCACGAAAAAGCTGATGAGATACTCGGGGATGTGAAAAGCTGTCGACAGCGTAATCACTGACCAGATTACAATAAAGGCTCCAACCGCAACACCTATGAAGCCTAGACCAGCTATCACGAAGTGACGTAGATGTCTTTCATCGGTACTTGTTTCCACCTGTTCTTTTTCTTTAACCTTCCTTGCCATGAGGCTTCTAGTTAACAGCATGAAGATTATCCAACTAGCCACCAAAAAGAGCGCATTTATCTGCGATATATATCCCTTCTCAGCTATTGACACCGCAAACATGAGTGCTAAGACTTCGCAGGCCCCGATGACCAGTACTTTTTTTCTCGTCACCTTGAAGCCTCTGGCTAAGAAAGGAAGAAGCCCTAACACCAAAGACATTTGGGCCAAGGCAGACCCGAGAGAATCTCCTACGTTTATGTTTCCGTGACCCAATAAGGATGACTCAATTGAATTAATGATCTCTGGCAAATCTGTTCCTATAGATGCTAGTATTAGGCCAATCATAAGCGGAGAAACTTTCCATTCTGAAGCGATTTTGATTAAGTGTTCAATTGCCTTGTCGCTGGAAAGAGTTAAAAGTGCAATTCCAAAAATGAGAGCTATGACTGCAATTATTGTTTCAAAGGCCAACTAGAACACCGCTACCTTAATGGTTTTTCGTTGTTAATAAATTTGCCAAAACGAATTTCTTTTCCAGCTAAAAACAAAGATTAGAACTAATCTTGGAAGAGAGCGTCTTTACTAAACAGCGCTAAATTCTTATCTCATCTAGCCGAATAGTAAACGGAACGTACAGGGAATGGTTGATATGAATAAAACTTCTCAAATTTCAGGATTCTATAAACTAAGCCCAAAGGAAAGAGTGAAAATTGTAAAAGATTTTGCGGGACTAACCGACGAAGAAGCCTACATTCTCCAGTCAACTGGATCATTAAAGTTGGAACTAGCCGATCGGATGATTGAAAACGTGATTGGAGCCATGCCCATACCCCTTGGAATCGCAACGAACTTTCTAATAAACGGAAGAGACTACCTAATTCCCATGGCTATCGAAGAACCTTCAGTGGTGGCTGGAGCCAGCTACGCGGCGAAGATGGCTAGAGTAAAAGGCGGCTTCTTCACCAGCAGCACCGAGCCAATCATGATTGGGCAAATTCAACTCATTGGAATAGACAAACCGTACGAAGCTAAAAACGCCATTTTAGCAGCAAAAGAAGACATCATCAAAAAAGCAAATGAACAGGACCCAATGCTAGTATCAGTTGGTGGAGGCACTAAAGACCTAAACGCAAAAGTTATACAAACAATCACTGGCCCCATGGTCATCACAGAACTCGATGTGGACTGTAGAGATGCGATGGGCGCAAACGCTGTGAACACTATGGCGGAGGCGGTTGCGCCGATGATTGAGCGGATAACTCATGGAAAAGTCTACTTAAGAATCATCTCTAACCTAGCCACTGAACGGTTAGCTAGAGCTCGAGCTGTGATTGCGAAGGAGACATTAGGCGGAGAAGAAGTTGTAGACGGCATCGTGGAGGCGTATGCTTTCGCTGAAGCTGACCCTTATCGAGCTGCAACTCATAACAAGGGTATACTAAACGGCATAATCGGCGTCGTAATCGCTACATGCAACGATCATCGAGCCGTGGAGGCAGGAGCCCACGCGTACGCCGCAAGATCAGGACATTACGGTTCCTTGACAGTATGGGAAAAGAACAAAGACGGAGATCTTGAAGGTTCAATTGAATTGCCTATGGCGGTGGGAATTATTGGCGGAGCCACTAAGGTACATCCAGTGGCAAAAATAGCGTTAAAAATCTTGGGTGTTAAGACTGCTAGAGAGTTGGGAGAGGTGTTAGCCGCGATTGGTTTGGCTCAAAACCTCGCGGCATTGAGAGCTTTAGCCCATGAGGGTATTCAGAGAGGACATATGTCGTTGCATGCTAGAAACGTGGCAATTATGGCAGGAGCATCCGGAGACTTGATAGAATTGATTGTTGAGAAGATGGTGGAAGAGCGTAAAGTGAGGTTGGATAGAGCACAAGAACTGATAAGGCAATACGAGGAAAAAGGAAAACTATAACATTTAGCTTTAATTATTCGCTTTTTAAGAGAGGATGATAGTTGATTGTGATTCCAGGGCCAGCGTCCCAAGAGTTGGGTCGAAAAATCGCAGAACTACTGAAAACAAAAGTTGTCCCTGTAGAGTTTAAACGCTTTCCAGACGGAGAATCATACATACGATTTGACGGTGATGTGGAAAACGAGGATGTAGTAATTGTTCAAACAACAAGCTCCCCTCAAAACGAAAACTTCCTCCAACTCTTTCTCATGGCAGACAACGCAAAAGACATGAAAGCGCAAACCATCACCACTGTTGTTCCATATCTCGCATACTCGAGACAAGACAAACGTTTCAGACCCGGCGAAGCATTCAGCATAAAAACCATAGTAACACTGCTTGAGGCATGCGGCGTACATAGAATCATCACTGTGAACGCCCATAACCCGAAAGTTCTAGGAGACTTCAGAATACGTGTTGACGACTTGTCAGCCATCAGTCTTCTAGCTGAACACTTTAAGAACAAAGGTTTTGACGGCGCATTTTCTCTGTCTCTTGGCAAAAAGGCACGGGCTGTAGCGGCAGAAGCAAACATTGTTTTGAAAGGAGGACACGGATACGTTGAGACGCGGAGAGACCGCTTGACGGGAAAGGTGAATATTGAAAGAAAAACTTTGTCTGTAAAAGGCAGAGACGTAATCATATTTGACGACATCATTAGTAGCGGCGGCACCATGATTAAAGCAATAAAATGGGTTAGGGAACAAGACGCTAAAAGCGTGTATGCGGCGTGTGTGCACCCCCTCCTCGTTGGAGACGCTAAGGACAAAATTATGAAGAGCGGTGCAGATGGAATTGTAGGTACCAACTGTGTTCCTAGCACTGTAAGCGTGGTTTCAGTTGCTCCTTTGATTGCGAAGACCCTGGCTAATCGAGGAGCCTAAATTAGTGACTAAACTGTTCTATTTATTGTCAGGTGAACATCCAACCTTACCATCTTCTGAATTGAAGGCTATTCTAGAAGCCGAGGATTATGAATATCGAGTTCTGCAGAAGTTGACTCAAGTTTTACGAGTGGAGACCGATGTTAACAGCGTAAAACCCGTAACGTTTAGATCAGCAATGACCAAAACCTGCGCCACAGAGTTGTTCAACTGTGACGCAAAAGTCGCTGATATATTCCAAAAAATTCATTCCACACCCCTAGAACAAGTCATTGAAAAGGGAGAAAGCTTCGTTGTTCGGATAAGAAGAGTAAGAGGAACAGCATCCCACCTTGACAGAGTAGAGTTAGAAAGAAAACTCGGCGAGCAGATTCTGAACAAGGCAAAAGGAACAAGGGTAAATCTAAAGAACCCGCAAAAAACTTTTTTCGGAGTCTTAACTGACAACAAACTAATTTTTGGATTAAAAATAGGCGAAGTTCCGACTAAACCTTTCAGTGAAAGGCGACCTCGAAAACGACCGTTTTTCCATCCTACTGCAATGAAAGCAAAACTTGCGAGGTGCATGGTTAACCTAGCCCAACCCAAAACAGATGAGTTGGTGCTGGACCCGTTCTGCGGAACAGCCACTATGCTAATTGAAGCGGGTCTAATAGGATGTCGAGTAGTCGGGTTTGATGCGAAACGCCGCATGGTAGAGGGAAGCCTACGAAACCTTCTCTATTATAATCTGATGCCAGAGGGCTTAGGAGTTGCTGATGCTCGACATCTTCCTACGGTTAGGGCTGACTGCATTGTAACTGACCCCCCTTACGGTAGGTCAGCGACAACACTTGGATGGAGCACAAAGCAGATAATGAAGGATTTTCTATCATCAGTTGAGAACATGCTTCCGAGAGGAAGAAGAATATGCACAGCCTCTCCGAAATCGATAAGGGTGGGAAACATAGGTAAAGAAGTGGGATTTAAACATGTAGAGTCCCATCTTGTTTACGTACACAGAAGCCTAACAAGAGAAATAGCGGTGTTTGAGAGGACATAAGAAATGAGTTTGCGTGTTGTTTTTTTGGGAACTGCAGGAAGCATTCCTACAATTCAGAGAAGCCTACCAGCCATAGCCATTCAACGTAAAGGCGAGCTTATCCTGTTTGACTGCGGCGAAGGAGTTCAGAGACAGATGATTCGAGCTAAAATAGGGTTCCATCGAAAAACAAAGATTTTCATCACACACATGCATGGAGACCACGTTCTCGGTTTGCCTGGACTTTTCCAAACCATGTCCCTGCTGAATAGAGAGAAAAAACTAGAGGTTTACGGACCACTTGGAATCAGAGCGTTTGTGGAGGCAACACAACAAACTGTTCAGTTCACATTAACTTTTCCCATCGAAGTCTCCGAAATAGAGAAAGCGGGTTTGATTTGCAAGGAGAAAGAATATGAAGTCCACGCAGTTTGGGTTGACCACACAATACCCAGCCTAGCATACGCGCTAACAGAGAAACCTCGACCAGGAAAGTTTCATCAAGAAAAGGCGAAATCTCTTGGAATCCCGAAAGGCCCTCTATGGTCAAAGCTACAGCAAGGCTCACCTGTCAAACTCTCAGATGGACGAACCGTCAAACCAAAGGATGTTTTGGGACCTCCCCGTCTTGGAAGAAAAATCGTTTACACAGGCGACACTCAACCCATAGAGAAGCTTGTGGAATTCGCTGAAAACGCAGACTTGCTGATTCACGAAGCCACATTTGACGATGAGTTGATTGAGAGAACTCATGAAGACGGCCACTCAACGCCCAGCCAAGCGGCAGAAACCGCGAAAAAGGCGGGGGCAAAACGGTTAGTTTTAACTCATATTAGCGCTAGATATAAGAAGCCCGATCTTTTACTTGAACAAGCTAAGAAATTTTTTCCCAAAGTGGACGTGGCTGAAGATTTTATGAAGATAGACCTCCCTTTCTCAGATAAAATCTACTGAAGAATTGGCACTAGTTTCTATTTTTTGCATTAATTGGGTTCAAACATTATTAAAGTTGCAATGTACAAAAATTTGAACACTGATTTGTAAGAGTGTTCAAAAGTATTGCATTAAGTATTCTGAAGTACATAGTAAATGTAACGATATGGAATGATGTGTCAATGGATATGGAGGAAGAAAAAGAAGAAGCTGTAGACCTGTGGCTTTTAGCGAAAACATTGAAGAAAAAGGGAATCTCGAACTCTACAATAGAGCGGATTTTATGGCTTTACAAGAATTCAAAATAAAAACTAATGTAACAAAGGTGATGGTGAAAAAATAACTCAGGTGAAGAGTTTCCGCAGTGTTTGAAGGCTTTCTTCCACATGTTCTACCGATTCTAATATTATAACGTTACTATATTCTACGGTCTTTACCGCCTTCGCAACGCTTGCCCAATCTACGGTTCCGTATCCTATTCCGAGATGCATATCGTTAAGTCCATTATTGTCGCTCGCATGCATATGAACAATTTTATCAGAGAATTTGGTGATGAACTCTTCAATTTGATGGTTTAAGTTGGCATGCGCAATATCCACTACCAACCCTATATCCTCGCCGAGTTCACTGTAGAAACGTGAGAAGTTCTGCACGTTTTTCATAAGGAACGGGTGTGGCTCCGGAACATTCTCAATCGCTATCGCAACCTCATGTTTTCTAGCAATCCTCAACAATGCACGTACAGATTCCAGATTAATTTGCCAATCCAGTCCGGGGTAAAAGTAGCTGACGCCAGTTTTCAGTCCAGGGTGAAAAATCCACAGTTGACAATCTAGTTGACTGGCGTAAGAAATGGATTTTTCAAGTCGCTTCAATATTGTTCGTCGCAAAACTGGAGTTGGAGAAGCTATATTGATGTCTGCGAAGGGTGAGTGAAGTGTTAACTCAAGATCACGTGACTGAGCCACTTTCCTCAGAGCTTTTACACGTTTGCTGTTAAGTGTATGCAATCCTTCATCAATGAGTTCCACATGGTGCACGTCAACTTCGTGAAGGTGTTTAATGAGGAAGGAAAATGGTTCGCTGAGACAGAAGAGCATGGACAAGCCGATTTTTGTTTTAGACATGTTCACCACTTCTTAGCTAGTTCAACTATAAACGTTTTAGGCTCAACTGCTGTTTAAGCTGTTCTTGGAGCCAGCCACTCAATAAGTTCGCGAGGCTTGTCGCATTGAATCTGAACCTTGAGGGGACCCAGCGGCGATTCAGCAGTGGGTTGCGAGAATGAAACATGTCCTACATACGCTACTTGTTTGTTCAGATAGAAAACTATGGATTTTCCGCTTAACCCACCAAAGAGCACTCGTCTGGTGGCGTCGCGAATCCTTTCCCTGCGAAGCAGATTGTAAAATTTCGTGAGACCATCCATACCTTCAGCTTTTGCAACGAGTAGGCTTCCCTGCCTTTGCTGTTTAATTTCAAACTCTGCGTTTCCGAGGATGTTTTCCACGGCTCTCTTCACTTTCTCTTGGTCTTCGGTGAGGTTGATTTCCACTTCTACTTGAATGGTTATTTCATCCATTTGTTATTATTTCCTCCAAAACTTCACGGATCTTTCTTTTCAGTTGTGCCTTTGTTCCATCATTCACAATCATGTAGTTCGCAGTTGCTATAACGTTTCCTAACCCAACGCTGAGTTCTCGCAAGTCGCGTTCCATGAAGGTTTCCCAGCCTCTTGGGTCGTCACTTCGTTTTCTCTGGAATAGACGTTTAAATCTAGTCTCAGGTGATGTGTGGATGGCGATTAGGATGAAGTTTGGGAAGTGCTTCTTGAATTTTTCCACTTCGTGATGGCTTCGGATGCCGTCGACAATAACAACTTTTCCTTTTGTTTTCTCAATTTTGGGAATGCATCGCTCAGCTATAACATATGGACCTTCCTCTTCTCTAAGCTTAAGCATGACCGCGCCAATGTTCTCTGGAGTAGGTTTCAGTTTCCTTCGTTTAGTCTCCTCTCTTATCTCTTCTCCCATCACCACTACCGAATAGCTCATTTTCTGAACGATTTCTTTTACCGTAGCCTTTCCGGCGCCAGGCATACCAGTCACGCCCACAACTATCTTTTCCTTCATCGCTACATCATTTCTCCAACTTGTGCTTTTTTATCGTATAACGTTTCGGTTAAAACTATAAAAGTGGAGATGTCCAGCACAAAATTCTATATGGATAAACCTATAAAAGTTCTGACGCAAAAAAGGCTGATGACCATGATGTTTGACAAAGATTTGTTGAAAAAAATTAGAGATGATTTTCCCAGAGCAGTTTCCGATTTAAATGGATGAAAAAGAGTGTTCTTCGATAACGGCACAAGGACGCTGGTTGTTGGGCGAGCAGCCAAATCCGAAGCTGAAGCTCGCATCGACTGTAGCGCCAATGTAGGAGCAGTTTTTGACGAGTCTAAAAAAGCAGATGCTGTCATACTCGATGGAAGAGAAGCTGTAGCGGACCTATTGAATGCAGGATCACCAGATACCATCGTCTCCGGAGAATCGGCAACGGCTTTGCTTTTCAACTTGAGCTATGCTATTGGAAAAGAACTCACTGGAAAAGAAAACGTGGTTACGACCGACTATGAACACTACGCGAACATCAGTCCTTGGGTAGAGCTAGAAAGGAGGCGAAAAATCCGGGAGGTCAAATTTGTGCGTTTAAATAAAAGTGAAGGAATCCTTGATCTGGAGAGTCTGATAGACGATAAAACAAGGGTTGTAACGGTTACGGCTGCTTCAAACGTGCTTGGTACGAAAAGTTTTCTTGAGAAAATAGGCAGACTCGCTAAAGAAGTCAAGGCCTACTTTGTGGTTGACGCAACTCACCATATTGCTCACGGTCCAATAGATGTGAAGGCCTTGGACTGCGACTTTCTTGTGTTTTCAGGATACAAACTGTTCAGTTCCCATGGAAGTTTCCTTTACGGCAAAAAAGATCATCTTGAAACACTTAAACCCTACAAGGTTGCACCAGCCCCTGAATATGCTCCTTACAAGTGGGAATGGGGAACCCGAGATCAGTCCATGTTTGCAGCTGTACGAGGTGTTGTGGACCATTTTGTTTGGCTAGCCGATCAAGTGCATAACCAGTATGGAGGCAGTTTCACTGAATATTCTGGGCGCAAACGATCATTGAAAGTTGCAATGGATGCTATTGAAAAGTATGAGATAGAGTTATCAAAAGCAACGCTTGCAGGTTTTGATGGCATCAAAGGTTTAGGGGATATGTCGAAGGTGAAAGTTTATGGACTAACTGACGTGAACCGTTTGAAGGAGAGGGATCCCACTTTTGCATTTAAAGTGAAGAACATGCCTGATGACAAGGTAGTTAGACGCCTCTGGACTGAAGGAGGCATTGCAACGCGTGCCGAAGATTACTATTCACGAGCTTTAGAATCCTACAACCAGCAAACCATGATGCGAATCAGCTTAGTCCACTACAACACTTTGGAAGAAGTTAGTGTTTTCTTGAAAACCTTGAATAAGATTTGTGAGTCAGCATAACTATATAGTGGTGAGTTAATTTGTCGCAAAGTAAGGTGCAATTCGGCGTGGTACTGCCCACTTTAACGTCAACGTTTGACCTTGCTTCTTCAGCTGCAAAAGTTGCGGAAAAAAACGGGTTCGCCTCCGTCTGGTGTATTGACCATATAATCTGTGAACCTGAATTTTATAGACTTCTAGGCGTTAATTCGGATTCTTTTAAGCTTCTTGAAACATGGACTACACTAACTGCGGTTGCAGTTCAAACGAAAAAGGTCATGTTAGGCACTGCTGTTAGCCCAGTGCCCCGTTACAATCCTACATTTTTAGCTAAGATAGTAACGACTCTCGATGTTGTTTCGAAGGGTAGAACCATACTGGGAGTGGGAGCGGGACACCACAAGCCAGAGTTTGAGCTAAACGATTTTCCTTGGAAGCCAGTGCACGAAAGAATTCAAATGATGCGTGAAGGTGTGGAAATCATTAAGAAACTGTGGACACAATCACTAACAACATACTTTGGAAAGTATTTCAAGGTGAAAGAAACTCCCCATGAACCAAAGCCGATTCAGAAGCCTCATCCAGCCATTTGGATTGGAGGAAACATACCAGCTATGTTAAAAGAAACAGCGAAAAATGGAAACGGCTGGATTCCATACCATCTAACTCCACAAGAATATGAAGAAAAATGGAGCAAAATTGAAGAAACGGCGGAAAATGCTGGAAGAAAACCGAAGGAAATAGAACCTGCATACTTCATGGATACATGCATTGGTCTAGACGAAAAACAAACTATAAAAAAAGCCAAACTCTACATTGAAGCTGGACATGAGAAAACTTTTGAAAAAATCAAGCAACATGGAGCTTATGGGACGCCGGAAACCGTTGTCGATCAAATCGGAAAGTTCATGGAAGCTGGAGTGAAACATTTCGTGCTGGTTTTGGTGCCTCAAAGTGACACTTTAAACTCTATTCAGCTTTATGGCGAAAAGGTGTTTCCTCAGTTCATCTAGCAACATACCTTTGAAAGTGTGCTTTGCAACCATATCAAATGAGAATCGGGTAGATAGACTCGTTATTTTTTTAACATAGGTTTCAACAGTGGAAAAGCCTAATAGAAGCCTCAAAAAGCTAGTAGGATAATGTAGTACTGAAGAGTTAGGCGAGAGGGCAAGCCGTGTCAGAAATGATTAGAAGCTTCATTGCATTTGACCTAGACAACGAGTTAGTTATCAAACGACTTTCAGAAGTCCAAACCACACTTGTCAATACAGGTGCAAACTTAAAACTTGTTAAGCCTCAAAACATCCACATAACCATGCGGTTCCTAGGAAACATTTCACCGTCCATGGTGAATTCAATCCATGAAGAAATGGAAAGAATATCGTTTGCTTCATTTGACGTGGAAATCAAAGGTTTAGGAGTGTTTCCAAAATTAAAATATGCACGAGTAATTTGGGCTGGAATTCGAAAAGGCGCTGATGAACTCACAAACATTTTTAATCAACTGGAACCTCTCCTTCGAAAACTAGGATTTAAGCCAGACTCCAAAGGTTTCAGCCCTCACCTCACAATTGCACGGGTGAAAACTGGTAAAAACAAAACTGAACTTGTCCAATGCATCCAAGAACTAGAGGACTACAAGTTCGGCATTGTCAGGGCAGACTGTTTAAAACTTAAAAAAAGCGTTTTAACACCGAAAGGTCCCATCTACTCGACCTTAATGGAGGTTTGCCGTTAAAAAAGTGTTCAACAGTTCTTTCGGTGGTGTCCATGACTTTAACTCTTGAAGAAGTTTGTAGAAAAGTTTTGAAAAAAACTGTCCCTAGCATAGAGGAAAAAAAACGTGTTCTCCAACTGGCAGAAAAACTTAAAGAAAAAGTGAGGATGGCGTCTGAGGAAGCTGGAATAGCAGTAGAAGTTAGGGTAGAGGGCTCAGTTGCAAAAGACACTTGGCTAAGAGAAGAGCCTGACATCGACATATTTATGCAAGTGCCCGTCACCCTACCTCGAGAAGCTTTTGGAAAAGTCTGCCTGCAAATCGCAAGGAAAGCCACAGAAGGACACGAACAGATTGAAAGGTTTGCAGAACATCCATATCTAGAATCTTGGGTCGACAAAATAAGAGTGAACATTGTGCCGTGCTACAAAGTGAAGAAAGGCGAATGGTTAAGTGCCACGGATAGAACGCCTTTCCACACAGACTACGTAAAGCCTCTTCTAGACGACAGACTGCGTGGACAAGTTAGGCTGCTAAAAAGATTCATGAAAGGCATCGGTGTTTACGGAGCTGAAATACGAGTCGGAGGCTTCAGCGGATATCTCTGCGAGCTTCTCACTCTTCACTACGAATCGCTTGTCGACGTTTTAAGGTCAATTGCCAACTGGAAAGAAAACAAAATAGTTGATTATGAAGGTTATTATAAAGGAAGAGAGCAGGAAGCAAGGAAGATTTTTGAAGACCCTCTCGTAGTAGTGGATCCAGTTGACAAAGAGCGAAACGCTGCGGCAGCCGTGAGAAAGCAGAGACTAGACGAATTCATAGTTGCGTCTAGAGCGTTTTTCACAAACCCTAATTTAGAATTCTTTTATCCACATGAGACAGTAGCCTACGAGACTAAAAAACTCGTCAACACAATAACGACTCGCGGCTCCATTATAATTTTTATAAAAATTGGAGAAGTGAAGACTGTGCCAGATATCTTGTGGGGGCAACTTTACAAGTCACAACGGTCGCTGAGAAAAATGCTTCAGCAACACGATTTCAACATCATCCGCGACTGCGTGTGGAGTGATGAGAAAGGCTTTAACATATTCATTTTTGAAGTAGAACAGCGCTTCCTCCCACTGATAAAGAGACATTTGGGACCACCCATCGGTAAGAGAGAAGAATGCGACAAGTTTCTGCGAAAACATACTGGAGCTATGAACACTTTATCTGGACCGCGCGTCGAAGTTGGCCGCTGGGTGGTTGAAACTAAAAGGAGGCAAACGGACATTGTGAAACTGCTCGCTGAAAAACTGAAGGAGGGAGGCAGACTGGTTGGAGTGGCTAACCTAGTTTCTCAAGCCGTTACGAACACCTTAGAAATCTTGGTGAACAAGGAGATCATAAAAGCGTATTCATCTAATCCCGAGTTCGCGAAAGTTCTAGCGGAGTTCCTGAAAGGAAAACCCAAATGGCTTAGTTAAGCAAAAAGAAACAGACAAATCATTGATTAGTGGAGACATCTCCCGACTTTCTCCTACAAAACCCCTTTTTTTATGGGTGCATGGATTTTGCTTCAGAATCTTGGGTTCATAATTCTTTTACTTTCTGCTTTCCAACATGTTTACGGTGAGAATATGGTTAACTGTCCAGAATGTGGAGAACCTTTGGTGAAACAGACCACGGGTAACAAGTACAACTGTAAAAATGAACGTTGCCCCGTTATACACATGAAGTATCCCTTCAATATCGTTCTAAGGGCAGTAGTCCGCTCATCACTGCGAAAGCGTTAACTTTCCATCCTCTTTCTAACGTTCCCTAACTTTTAGACGACAGAAAAGAAAGGAATAGAGTTTAGGTGTTCTGCTTCATATTGCTTGATATTCATATCCAATGAAGAAATGGGATTTTGCTGGTTACATTGGTAGTGCTATGACGGTCAATGCCCTATCGGTTACGTTACCCGTGCCAGTTCCACCCGAAACCAACCATTGAATTTTGACTGTATGTGTGCCTGCGCTAACATCTGGCAGGTTCCATGTGAAGGAATAAGTGCCCTTGGTTAATTCAGTTCCTTTTGTTAAGACTATTTCTACTGGATAAGGAATAGCCTCATCAGGCATAGCCTCATCAGCAATGACTCGTACCATAATAGAGTTTCCAAGTACCTCCACATAAGCGGTTGCACTGAACATTATTATTATGTGACTCGTTCTCGCCAAAGTTATGCTCACCGACATGTCGGGCATGTCAACCCATGTCGTTGATATTGTAGCTTCCTCATCTGGGTTATTAGTGTGGCCGAACGGAATTGCTCGGGATGTGAGCTTGAGACTGGTAACTGCGCCATCAGCTATGTCTGCTGCAGTTAGGTTTCCATCCAAAACCTTCGCTGAAGACACTGCGCCATCAGCCAAGTTGGTGGTATTGATGGCACTGTCGGCAATCTTGTCCGCTGTCACTGCTCCATTGGTAATTTGATTAGTTCCAATTTGGAAATTGTATGGTGCCAAGTAAACGACAGCCAAAGTAGTAATCAAAGACAGAATCCAAGTTACAGCAATTATGGAAATCGCCTTCTTTATCGGAATTGCTCCTTTAGACATCACATCACCTCCATTCTTCTTAGTTTGACTACTGATTCATTTCAAGTTGCATTAATAATTTAAGGCACACACAAAAAACACGTCTAAAACAAGGAGATACATAAGAGCGCAAAGGTGAGAGTTCACGGAATTGTAAGTGAACCATAAGGAAAGGAGAGAATCCTTCAAAATGGTTTTTCCGTGAACCCTCAATACATAACGGTTTATTTAATCTTAAATTTGTTTCTATGTTTTGTTGATTATTAAGAATTTAAGGAAAAAACCTCTGATGCATGAGGAATATAGGGCGTTGATACAGACAAACTATATATGAAACTGAAACGTGACTAAGACGAGGTAAGAGAAATGACACTGGAATTAAGCCGCAAAAAGATGCGGGAACAAGCGCTAAACAGATTCAAATATCTCAGAACCTGCGTATTGGCTAGAGAGTTATGTCTGCTTGTACGCGCCAACAGAGTGGCGTTTAACATAGAGGATGCCCACGATTCTTGCGCTCTTATATCTAAGTTGTGTCAAGAAGCGGGTTGCGAGGAGCCAAGCGCGTTGTGCAGCAAAGCAGCTGAAGCTGTTCTCACCAGTGAAGAGAAATACCTTGAACTTTGTGAGCAGAGCTGTGGAAAGTGCAGTGAATCTAGGCTACCTAAAAGACCACAGCGCGAGGAAAACGCTTACTACGTTGCATAAAATAGACACAATTTTAAGAGATTTTTGCCAGTTTAAGGTCAACTACTTTTAGACTTTTCCTTCTCTTGCTCAGCCAAAAACTTCTGCTGACACCTCAAACAGCAGAAAACATATTCCTTTCCATCAATAATTTTTGTGTAAGTTGCGAACACACATTTTTCAACTGGAATTTCTGCTTCACACTTTTCGCATTTTATGAAACAACTCATTTTTTCACCTTCTTTTTCTCTAAATAGTCGTTTATAGCTGCTTTCAACGCATCCGCAGCCAAATTTGAACAATGCATCTTCTGTGCTGGCAGTCCATCAAGACTTTCTGCCACATCAGCCCGAGTGATTTTAGATGCTTCTTCAAGGGTTTTTCCTTTAGCAAGCTCAGTGGTCATGCTGCTTGTGGCTATAGCAGCTCCGCAACCAAAGGTTTTAAATTTAATATCCATAATCTTTCCGTCTTTAACCTTAATGTACATAGTCATAAGATCGCCGCAAACAGGATTGCCAACGGTTCCCACTCCATCTGCGTCTGGAATCTCTCCTACGTTTCGTGGATTTCTGAAATGGTCCATAACTTTTTCGCTATACAATCTTATCACCTCACATTTCTTTCGGAGTTAAGGGGGACATTGCTCTCAACCTTTTCACCACGTCTGGCAACACTTCAAGCACGTAGTCTACATCCTCCGCCTGGTTTTGTTTGCCCAAAGTGAACAGTAAAGACCCATGCGCCTCCTCATGAGCTAGTCCTATCGCAAGTAACACATGCGAAGGTTCTAACGTTTTTGTAGTGCAAGCAGAGCCCGAGGACACTTGGATACCAAACATGTCAAGGCTTAATATCAAAGATTCTCCCTCAACGTAACTGAACCGAAGACCAGCATTATCTGGCAGTCTTTTAGTTGGATGCCCATTCAAATAAGAACGCTCAATGCTGTCCAATATGCCTTTTATTAGTTTGTCCCTCAACAAACGCAGTCGCTTAGCTTCAGCTTCCATTTCACCTTCCGAGATTTCCGCAGCCTTAGCCATGCCGACTATGCCGGGTAGATTTTCTGTGCCCGATCGTAACCCTTTTTCTTGGCCACCTCCATGCATTATAGGGTGGATTTTTGTTCCTTTTTTAACATAGAGAGCGCCTACACCTTTAGGTCCATACATGTCGTTCGAAGAGATTGACAGCAGGTTTATGTGTTCATCTTCAACGTTTATGGGTATCTTTCCTGCGGTTGCTACAGCATCAACATGTAAGTAGATTTCATTGTCGCTGGCGAGTTTTCCTATCTCCTTTATCGGCTCAATTGTTCCTATCTCACCACTTGCGTACGTAACAGATATGAGAATTGTCTTTTCGTTTATCATGTTCTCAAGTTTTTTAATGTCAACAACGCCTTGATTGTCTACGGGCACATACGAGATTTCGAAGTCTTGTCTCGCGAGGTATTTGCAGGTATTCATCACCGACATGTGCTCAATAGTGGTGGTGATTATGTGGTTGCCTCTTTTCTTGTTTCGGTAAGCAACTCCTTTTATTGCCAAATTGTTGGACTCAGTGCCTCCTGAAGTGAAACTAATTTCTTCAGGGTTTTCCGCTCCTATCAGTCGAGCAACCTTTGTTCTCGACTCCCCCAAGGCTTTTCTAGCATCTAGCCCAGATGAGTGCAGTGATGAAGGATTCCCATAAATCGCTTTGAAGTATTGTGTCATTGCGTTGAAGACTTTAGGGTCTATGGGTCTTGAAGCCGTATGATCCATGTAAACTTTTCTCGTCAAATTAACCCCCCATCTACTTCAGTTTTTTAATCAAAAATTGAAGTTGGTCTCCCTTTTTACGTATTTCGATAAGTTGATGACCGAGACGCTTAACCAAGCGTTTTATATCCTCTTCAGCCGCTGGGTCGTCAGCAGTTACCTCCAAAACTTGCCCAACATCCAACTTGTCAATCTCTATTCTAGTTCTGAAAACTGGCTCAGGGCAATACAACCCTAAACAGTCTAGTTTTCGATGATACTTTATTTGGTTAGGCAACGTTAATTCGCCTCTCTTATCTAAAAAAGCTGTCTTCGTCAAGTCTTTAAATGTTTTGGGCTTTACTATCCTGTTAACTTAAAGGGGTTTAAAGAGTGAATGTTAACCAGCGGGGCTTTTTTGCGTGTGCGTCAAAAGTCCCCCGTTGCTGTTTATTTTTGCTTCTTGAAGCACTCCATGCAGATAGCAACTACCTTCACGTTTTGAATAGGTTGATGGAAGTGCAGTAGACCTTTAGCAAACACGGTTACATAACCTAAAGGCTTTCCACATTTTTGACATCTTACTGGTTTAGCATTATTCATTTCTTCACCACAGAAGTATTGCTACTATAGCCTATACGTAATTAACAGAACCTGTGCATTACAAATAAGTTTACAGTATCTTATTTAGGAAAGGTTTTTAGGTTAGATATTCCATACGTCATGTCAGAGTTGATCACATGAGTGGACGTTGGGTTCAAGACTGCAAAAGAATCTTAGAACAAATAAAGAAGCTTGAAGATATTAAAGGACAAGACCGTTTAGACATGGTGCGAAGAGTCAGGTTTATTCTACATGCGCTTCAACGCAGCGTATCAGGCTGGATTGGATGGATTAACAATCCAGACGTTATGGCAAATTTTTCTCTTGAGGAACTGAAAGAAATAAGCGAAAATCTTGCTAAACTAACGCAATCCTTCATAGAATATGACTGTGAGATAACTTCGCTTGCTGAAAAGGACTTAATAATAAGAGAGCCTGAAGCACCAGACAAATCAACGGAAAAAGCAAAAGACCGAACAGACATATTCTACGTGAAATAACAAAGCATTTCTAAAGCTTTGTTACTTTATTAATAAAAGTAATCTAAACTATATTTCAGTGCATGTGACATTGGCTTGAACATTTATTTCCCTTTGGTCAAAAACATGCGTAGATACCTCTATGTTTTCGGAAGGAATGTCTGCAACAAATGACGTGAAATATGTCCCGTTACCGTAGTCTATGAACGCGTAGTTATTCTGAGAATCTGGGACAATCCAGTTGCTCGAATTATTGTAGTATAATGTGAGGTTCTTAGCAAGAGCTGGGACTCCTTCGTTCAATAGGTTGGATGTAACGTTGACTTGTTTGGTGTTTCCTCCTATTACGCGGTATGATCCATGAATTGAAAGAGTTGTAGTTACGTTTATTGCATATGTTTGGTTGATCTCTGTGCCTCGATCTAATAATTTAAGGGTGAAGTTGGCATAGGCTCCTGAAACTCCTGATCCGTTTGCTCCCCAAGAAATCCAGATGCCTGATGAGTATTGGGCTGTGTCTTTAGACGTGAAGTTTAGGATATATTTTCCAAGCTGGTACTGTCTCCCTACAAAAGAAGACCAGTTTTCGAGGTTGATTTCAAGATTCTGGTTTGCTCCTCCTTGGGAAATGTTTGCTAATGATCCAACTACAACATGTCTGGAACCTAGCCTGACAGCGAAAATGGAATCGCTAAAAGAATTTGGGTTTGCTTCACCTATTGCTTTTCCAACCTCGTAAACATAAAGTTCCACAGACAGCAATAACAAAGCTATTAGGAGAACACCAAGCAGAAGCGCTTGCCCTGAACTATTTCTTCTACCCATTTATTGTCACCTGACTAATGCTAACTGCAAGCGGACTAAATAGAAACGAACCTCTGAACTTTGGCTGGCACAAAGATATTCAACAGAAACAATTTTTTGACCTTTTAAACCATTAGACATAGTGGAATTATTGATTTGATTCATTGCCTCATCGTACACAGTAACGTTATACGAAACGCCAATAGGCAATAAGATTTCAAGAGACTCTCTAACCGCTGTCCAGTTGCTTTCATCAATAAAATTTCCAAGAGCGCCATTGTTATCAAGTTCCATCAAAACTTGCATTCCTAAAGTTTTCAACATTTTTTCATCATCAGAACTAGCTGTTGGATAATAAAGCGTGATGGAAAAAACTGAAGCTGAGAGTATAACTAAAACTGCTAAAAAAGCTTCTATCATCCTAATTTGTCCTTTTTTGTTGAACAGCACTCTATTCTGGCCCCACAAATTTTATCGTACACTTGTAGAGAGCAGAGTTCACGGTTACGATGTAGGTGAATGAAACGATTTTTGACGCGGCGCCTAAATCATTCAGGTCAGAACCCATCGTTACAGGCAATTGTGGATATGTTACCCATTCAGCAAAGACTGATGACCCATTAGAACCTGTGATTACTAGTATCATTGGGCTTGAATCTAAGAGGTGAGGAAAACTATATTCTGCTGTTTGGTTATCGCCACTAATCTGTGTTAATTCAGAATTGTAGCCGTAAGTAAAGGCTTGTGCCATCAAAACTTCTTCGGTTGGATACAAAAAAGACACGTTTAAAGTGTAATTCAGTGGACTTAGTCTCATGAAAGTTCCGTTAGGCTCAGGTACTGATGAATTATGGTTAAACGGGTAAACGTTAAACGCTACCATCCTAGGCTCCGTTTTTGCAAAAGACACTAAAAGCGCTGTACCGTTTTCTGAATTCGGTATGGTAACACTTACAGAACCGTTTCCACTAGATGAGGTTGACGAAAACTCGTGGTCAACGTGATTTTTTGAAACTACATAACAACTAAGCTGGGCTGAAACTGGTAGCCTTGATTTCTCTGTTGACATTTCAAAGTTGTATGTTGTTTCGTTTTCTCCACTTGAGCTTGAAGCCAAACTCGTAGAAAGATCAAACAACGTATCCACTTCTATTCTTAAAGCCACGTCACGAACTCCAAAAGATTCTAAGAGTTGAAGATACGTTATGGAGTAAGCGTTATCATCATTTAGACGTGAAACTTTGTCAACGTCGAGTTGATAAGAGTGTGAAGAGTTTATTGCTGCCAAGCCAAAACTGCTTGGAACAACCTCTTGCATGCTCCCCCAGTCAGTTGGCGTTCCAGTGTTGAGGAGAATATACTTAGCCAGTTGCTGGTAACGTTCAACATCGTTTCTATGAGAAAGCTCGTTAAAGCGAGGAGACAACGTCATTGTCGCGATAGCCATAGCCGCTGTGGCCAGAATAATCATAATTGAAGAAGCTAAAATTGTGTCGATGGAAGAAGCTGGCATCTATAAAACCCCGGTCAGAAAACTTGACATGAAATTCTGAGAAAACATAATCGCTAAAAGAGACGTAACTGCAAGTAACACTGAATATTTGAAACCTGCTGCGAAAGAGCCTTCGCTGATTTTGCCCATAAAGAAACCAGACAGCCAACCCTGAAAGATTATTCCAACAGAAAAAATATTCACTTGTGACTGTATTGTTAGGAAAGGTGTTTCAGTCATGCCTGGGAAGGATATGCCTGTGAGAATGCTGATCATGGATATGGTGGTGAGAGCCATCAGAATGCTCCAGATAAAAGATAAAATAATGTATGGTTTAAGCATGGCACGTTTGTCTTTCTCAATGTCTCGGTCTTTTTCGCTATATTCGGATAGAATTTCGAGAGCTGTTGGAGAGCCACCTCCAACTTCTATGCTTTCAACCAAGATTAAAAAGTCAATGAGCACTGGCCAGCTTTGAATCTCGTTTCTTATGCTTCCAAAAATTTTTCTGAGAGAGACGCCCCACTCGATTTGATCTCTCATTAGTCTTAGATATTTGGAAAAACTTCCATATCCCCTTCTTTTTGATGCGTGAATAATGCTTTTTTCAGGTGAAAGCCCAGTCTTTCTAGCTTCAGTCACATCACGAAGGAAACTTGGCATCGCCTCTTCAGCTGTGAAGTTTGTTTCAGCAATTTTATGATAGCTTATTGCTGCAGGTATAGAAGTTATCACGAGGCAAATTGTTATCAAAGTTGGCAAAGGTAACAATTCGGTTATGAATCCAAGCGAGGGTATAAGAGTAACTGCCACAAATAAGGCTGCGGTACCGATTGCTGGAACCACTGCCTTATAATATGGTTCTTTGATTGCAATCAGGCTACCCTTCTGCATGGCGTGTGCAACTGCCATGAATAGAAGAGAAAGTAGAGGCATGGCAAAGAAGATCAAAATATACATGTCTTGAGGAGTGCTTGGTGCAGCGCCAATTTCTAAAGCAAAGGAAGTTGAATAAACCACTACAAAGAGAAGGTAAATGCAGAGAGTTACAATTAACATAACTGAATAAATTTCAACAAGTGTTCCTAATTTTTCGATGGACCGCGTTGCAGCGGCTTTTCGTGCCTCGAAAATGGAGCGCAACTTACTGTTCAGGAAACTCACCAGATTGCCGCCGCTTTTTACCGCTGAAACATATCCTGCTAAAAAATCACGGTACTGTCTAGATTTTGTTTCATCAGCTTTTTTATACATGACAGTAAGCGTATCGTACCCTAGAACCTCAACCTGCCTAACCACGTCTTTTGCCTCTTTCTGAATAGTTGGAAGGAGGTGTATGGACCGCATCTTTTTCCACCCTTCATACAGCGTGACTCCGCTTGCTGCCATTACTGTGAACATTATTGCAGCGAAGGGAAGTTCACGTTCAATTTGACTGGATTCTTTTATTCCTAAAAGATCGAAAAAACGTCTAATTCCGGTTGCTATGTTAAAAGATGCCAATGTCTCACCAGCTGAATTTTTCAGAAAACTTTTCGGATTGGAATTGAGAACTATGATAATATTTGTTCAAGGTATCGTTAAGGCTACGGTAGTCGCGTATGTTCTGTTCTACCAGTGTCATCAGCATTTTTTTGCGGTTTTCCAGCTCGCTCATTAACTTTTCCATGGATATATTGAGATCTTTCGCGATTTTCTTAAGCAAAAAACTATTTTCCAAGTCTTCTTGAAAAGTGTCAGAAGAAGGGTTCCAACTGAATATGTCATGAATTGTATTTACGTCTTTTATCTCTGACACGCGAACAAATTTTCTACTGGACAACAGTCTTCCCGACTGGTCGAAGATAGGTGATCTGACATGTTTCACTACAATTGCGCAGTTCATTAATGGAATGATTGGAGGCACAATATTCATTGGTGGTTGGGTGAGTCTTTTAATCGCTGTTTCCACATTTTCAGCATGGATCGTGCATAATCCACCATGTCCTGTGGCAAGTGCTTGAAAGAGAACAAAAGCTTCTTCTCCACGGATTTCGCCTACGATTATTAAGTCTGGGCGATGTCGCACAGCTGATTTAATGAGGTCAAATAATGGGATTTCGCCTTCACTTTCGATTCCAAAACCTGAGCGTGAGATTGTTGAAACCCAATTTTCGTGAGGCAAGTTTATTTCAGCTACCTCTTCCACTGAAATTATTTTATAGTTAGGACGAGTTAAACAAACAATTGCATTCAACGCTGTTGTTTTACCTGCACCTGTGGCGCCCATTATCATTAAAGACAACTTGTTTTCCACAAGTAGCCAGAGATACGCAGCTATGCTTTCATTTATTGTTTCATTTTTGATCAAGTCGATTACTGTGAACGGGTCTTCACGGAACTTTCTTATGGTGAAACTTGTACCTGCAGGCGTGACTTCTCTTCCATACGTCACTGCTAGACGATGCTTACCCGGCAAAGTGACATCCACAATGGGAAAAGCGATGCTGACGTGTTTCCCGGATTTATGGACTATTTTCATTACAAAGTCTTCTAATTCTTCTTCATCTCTGAAAAAGACGTTAGTTTTGATGTTCTCATATCTTCTATGCCACAGGAAAATGGGCCTATCTACGCCGGTACAGCTGATATCCTCGGCATATGGGTCAAACATTAATGGATCTATTTTTCCATATCCAGCGATGTTGCGTTCCAAATAATATAGGATTTTTTTGGTTCCTATGGCGGAAATCTCTCTGAGTATTTTCGGACGATTATCGATTATTTCAGGTAATTGTTTATGGAAAGACTGAATTAGGGTTTCTTCGCCTTCAGGAGCTTTTAGCTCGTAATCTAGGACGTTTTTCATCCTAGCATATGCTTCCCTTTCCTTACGGAGCAGGGAAAGTTCGTTGACGATGTAAAGATATTCTGCTGTGTCTTCACTTTGAACTATGTAAGCGTAAGAAAATGGAGGCTTCAGAGGATATGTTTCTACTTCAAAATATCCTTCTGGGACAGCTCTTTGTTTTATATCTAAACGTCCCATCAAATCTTCTTCAAACAAAAATTCATCTACATCTTCTTTCCGCTTATCACCATGTTTCTGAGCTTTATGTTTCATTTGGCTGTTAATCCTCCTGAGACTCCAGATTGAGTTGGGGAATTGAACCGTTCATGTAGCATTCTAAAAACGCGGGGCCATATCCGCTAATGTAATGCCCTAATGTTGATGCTTTTCCTGGAAAGAAGACTTTGTGTGTTGTTCCGCTTTCTTCATAACGTCCTAGTGCGCCTTCTAACCAAGTATTTGATGTGTTGTTTCGAACTTGAATCCAGTATTGTCGATGACCAATGCTTGAAGGTAGTTGGACAACAATGCTTACGTTTGTATTGGTTGTGATTACTAGTGTCAAAAGTTCGTTTCCCTTTGCAACAACATGATCAAGTATGTTTTTAAGTTGCTCAATTTCAGGTATGACTCGCAAAGTACTTGTGTAATAACTAAATGCTCCCACAAGAAATGTGCTGACAGCCAAGAGAGCGACGAAAGAGTAGAGGTAATTAGAAGCTATCGACGGCAATCCTAGTTACACCTCGGTCTTTTGTAATTGAACTTCACACGTTACTATCTCCAAATTTACTAAGGATCCTTCTGCACTACTTGAGATTGGAAGCGAAACCTCGCCATCAACTCCGTCAAGAGTTGCTTTAACAGTTAGAGAAGTGATCGGGTACGAGAAATTGTAGCTTCGCAGAGTAGATGTAACATTTACACAGTTGATTCTAAGGTAGAAGCTTCCTTGAAATGTAAGACTCTGAGACGAGTTGAGGTTGAGAATGTATATTCGCAAATTGTTTAAAGGCTTCTCATCATTTGATCCGATCTCGGTGGATGAAGCTAATGGCCTGTAGGATAGCGTTATCTCTGGTGACTCTGTACCCTCAGACTCGTAAAGTTGTGTCATTGTTGACGTGCTTTGGTTGACTACAACCCTGTTGTCACCTTCTAAGAATACAGTGCTGAACATGGATTCTGATGACGGCAGCTCATAGACTGCCTTGCCAACTGAACTGTTGAAAACGACATCGTAAAATGAATTGTCAGTAACGTTTATGAGGAGGCTTTTTGCCTCTGGCTCCACCACGAAGTTGCCCCCGTAATCATTAAAAGAGTGAACTTTTGAAGAGCCGGGAGACCAAGCGACAGATGCAACAGAATTTTCGAGAGAGAACATGTTTTGTTTTGCTGCCGAGACTTTTAGCAGCTGGCTTCTGCTGTTTACTCTGCTGACCGCAAAGTAATACGTTAACGAAATGATGAAGGAAAGGGAAACAAATAATATCAAAAATGTGACCGGAATCGCCATTCCTTTTTTGGATAGCCAAAATTTTGAGAACGCTTTTTTCCAATTCCCAGAACTCACGCCGTTCTTTTCTTGTCTAGAAAAAGAGATAGAAGATGTAATGGAGGCATTTGGTCTCCTGTTCTTTAAAAAGCGTCCCATATTGACTTTTCTCCTCCGCAGAAGTTCCTTTGAGTAAAAATAAGATGATTTGTGTGTATTTGTGTGCTACACACGAATATGCGCTATCCTCCTAGAATGAACTATCTAAATTAAGAAAAGGAAAAAAAAGAGGAGAGTTTAGCTGATGTATTCGACGTTGCACTCTTTTGAATACATTGCATTAGCGCTGTGGATGGTTAAACGAGTGGTAACGCCTATGTCGCTAACGGTTATGCTGTCAGGCGAGTCAATGTAGATAACCATTGTTGCGCCAGATGCCACGGCAATGTCATCAGAAGCTTGAGTGAACGTTCTACCAGATCCTTGGACAGTGATAGTTGCAGTACTGGCATTCAATGGATCGCTTGTAACCGCCAGATCAGTTGACACTGTTACGTTTGCTTCCCAATAGAAGACGCTTGTCCATGCTGAACTTTGGTCGCGGACTGTTATCTTGTCAAGCAGAACGTCTCTTCCGCCGACGTTTGTTAGAACAAACGCTGCCTGAGCCTCCGAAGAATTAGCCCAGATGTGCACTTTCGTTATCTTTAGGTCTTCTGATTCTAGCCTAGTCGTAGTAATGTTAATGGCGTAGTAGGTGACGACTGTTGCTAGCAGAACTGAAACCACTAGAATAATCAATGTCGTAACTACAGTGCTTAGTCCTCTCTTACTCTTTAGAAGACTCTTCATTTTTGTTTTCTCCACTCAAGCCTTCTCATGCGCAAAAATAAGATAGTTTGTGCGTATTTGTGTACTACACACGAGGCGCATGTGGTATCTCTCAGCAAATCAACATGACGCAGCCATCATTTTGCTCTTGCGAACATAAAAAAATAAGGGGGTATAGATGGCTTAGCTGGTGTATTCGACGTTGCACTCTTTTGAATACATTGCATTAGCGCTGTGGATGGTTAAACGAGTGGTAACGCCTATGTCGCTAACGGTTATGCTGTCAGGTGAGTCAATGTAGATAACCACTGTTGCGCCAGATGCCACGGCAATGTCATCAGAAGCTTGAGTGAACGTTCTACCAGATCCTTGGACAGTGATAGTTGCAGTACTGGCATTCAATGGATCGCTTGTAACCGCCAGATCAGTTGACACTGTTACGTTTGCTTCCCAATAGAAGACGCTTGTCCATGCTGAACTTTGGTCGCGGACTGTTATCTTGTCAAGCAGAACGTCTCTTCCGCCGACGTTTGTTAGAACAAACGCTGCCTGAGCCTCCGAAGAATTAGCCCAGATGTGCACTTTCGTTATCTTTAGGTCTTCTGATTCTAGCCTAGTCGTAGTAATGTTAATGGCGTAGTAGGTGACGACTGTTGCTAGCAGAACTGAAACCACTAGAATAATCAATGTCGTAACTACAGTGCTTAGTCCTCTCTTACTCTTTAGAAATCCCTTCATTTTTTCACCATAAAAGTTTACTTGTTGGTAAGGATAAACCATTTGTGTGTATTTTGATGCTACACACTGAGAGCATTGCCAAAATAAACAGTTGACTTCTCTCTCAGGGTTTTCTAGATAAACCAGTACTAAGCGAAGATGATGTTTCAGTGGTCCACAACTCAAAGAAAAGCATCTTTAAAGCTTTGACAAAGGCTTCGTAATTCGTCCATAGAGAAGATATTCTTCCCTTTTTCCTTCTCACTCCAACATCCTGTACATCATTATCATTTTTGATTGAAAACAGAATTTGCCCTTGATCAGATATTATGAAACTTGGAAGTTCCTCAACATTCGAGGACAAGTACTTTACATCAGTTAATTTCATTTTATCAACAATAAAGCGACTTTTTGGCGAATAATTGGTTAACAGCCGAACCTGAAAGCGTTTTCCCGAGAATTTTTCCAGTTTATCTGTGAAGCCTGAATGATAAAGACGTAAGAGATCTAAATCAGGAGCAAGCAAGTAAATTTCTTTTTTCGAATTCTCAAGAAGTTCATCAGCCTTCAAATTGATTTGTTCTTCCCCTTCCAGTATCTGAAAAACCTCCTTACTTTGAGGCTCTATCTTTTGTTGAGGAATAGAAAACCAAATGTTGACAAGATTTTTCTTCTGTCTTTCGAGAAGTTTTATCGTTTGTTTTTTAGCTTTTATGAGAATATCAATAGTTTCTTCAAATGGTGTAGCCATAAATTTCAAGGGTTTTTCTAAAATAGAAGATACAATTCCCCTCCTTTCCAAATCACGTAAAATTCTATAAGTTTCAGTTCTATGGAGAGAAAGAGCATCTGAAATTTCACGCGCTTTACGTACTCCAGACCTTGCAAGATGAATATAAACTCGTATCTCATTGTTTGAAAGCCCAAAACCAAGAAGCATATCCTCAATGACTTGAAGCGACTTAAGGGGTTCTTTATCCTTCCTAAGAAGTTTCCATACTCGTGCATTATCCTCGTACAAGTTAACTAATCTTTCAGGTTTTTCGGTTATTGTTTCCACCGTATCTCAGCCTCAGTTTCTGAATTCGAATCCGAATCCAGAGTTAGATGTCCATTGAAATAATCTCATATTTTATACTTCTGAATTCAAAATATGAATTGGAAATAAGTTATCTATCTTGCTAGAACACTGCTCAAAAAAAGTTTTGAATTTAAATCAAGAGCTAACCAAACATTCTTTTAGATACTCATCCAATGTTTCGCCGCCAATAACTTCCACATCATAGTCTGCTGGATCTATTGAGTGCTTATAATTCTTCGCTGGAATAATAACTTTCTTGAACCCCCACGCCTCAGCTGCCTTAATCTTCTCGTGGAGTCCACCAACTGCCGTTACCTGTATCACATTATCAACACCAATGTTGATTTCTCCGGTTACGGCAACGTCTTGTCGAAGAGGCTTTCCTTCTATTAATGAGCAGAGAAGAATTGTCATTGTAACTCCAGCGCTTGGCCCGTCAACGCCGTAGGCTTGAGCGAAATCTAGGTGAGAGAAATAGTCATAGGCAATGTCAACGCCATACTTCTGCAATATGACACTTCTGACTTTTGCAACACTGTCTGCAATGAATTTTTCTTTTCCTTCCTTTGCTATTCCAGTTACCTTATAATATTCTCCTAAAGGATTCTTTTGTTGTTTACTGCGTTTTTCCAGAAAGCCTTTAACGGTTAAGACATTTCCAGTCATTTCTCCACTGTAGGGGTCTGCGACAACAGCAATTCCATAAATTTGGCCGGACTTCGCTCCTTCAGGCCTTATCTCAAGCAATTTCTCCCTCTCGTTCATTTGGTGTTCAAGAATTTGCTTTTGAATGGTCTTACAATGTTTATCTATTGCTTCTTTAACATATTTTCTCTTGACCACTTTCGAGTCCTCATCCATTGCCAAGATAGCAGCGGTTTTCACTATGGCTATCATTGGCCGAAACTTCGTGGTTAGTGCGTCTTTCTTGTTGCTTCGTCTACGTCCTTCATCGATAATTTCTTCGCATGCTTCTCTACTGAAGGGGATCAAGCGGAACCGAGAAACTTCTTGTGCGATGAACTGAACATATTTGCGGCGATTTTCAACAGTGTTAGGCATGTCATTGTTCATTCGGACAACTTTGCCATAGCCATAAATTCTATCCATAAGTGCAGGGTGAATTTGCCCAATGCTATCGAAGTTTCCAGCGCCAACCAAAAAACACATGCAAGGGACAGGTTCTGTTGCCACAGCCATTGCCGCAGTTCCACTAGCACCACCCCACCGGCTTCTCAACGTTATTGGCAATTGCCCGTCTTCTAGGACAGTCAGCAACGTAACTGCTTCATCCGGCTTCAAGTTTTTAATTTCGTCGATGTAGATAATGCCAAGATGAGATCTGTGAACATCTCCTGCGGTCACCCTTTGATGTTCTGGAGTTCCGAGACCACCAGTCTGCAGCGGGTCCCAGGCAATGCTTCCGAACAACTGAGCAGACCCGTGTCCAGTAGCATCTATGAATGGAGCAGCTTTTCTTGAATTGTCAACTATAAGCTTTGGCACATTAGTTGCTTTAGCTCCACCTATTCCCTTGGAACCACCTAAAATTCCAAAGCGCCCAATAACGACTACGAGCAACAGCAACATCAGCATCATTCCAGCTGGAAGGAACGTTGTACTTCCGATATTAACAAAAGTATCCAAAATGAATTTCAGAAAATCACCGTTGTATTTTGCCTGTACGGGACCATAGTAGAAGGGAGTATCAATTGTTGCGTTTAAGTCCCAGATAAGTTTCTGTTGCCATAGGTAATAGAAGCCAGCAAACAGAAAAATTGAGGCTACAGCTATCATTAGGTACGTTAGAAATTTCACTCCAAGTCTCTGAAGAAATAGTTTCTTGGCTTCCTTTAATTTTTCTTTCAAAATAACTTTTTTCCCATCACCAGCAGGATAACATGAAATTTTAGGTTCACTTGGAATCAACTTGTTTGACCAACAAGCAACATCTTGAAGTTGAATCTTTTGCAGTTTGTACAGTTCAGTTAGATGGGCTGCAAGTGCTCTCCCAATCAAAGATTTGCCTGTCCCAGGATCTCCAAGCAACAGAAGATACGGTCCAGGAGAAATCGTTTTTGTTACTTCTGGCTTCTCATTTGGGTTTTTCCAAGCGTCACACCATTTCTCCTTTTCAAGATACTTGAGCTTATGAACCCATTCTTTAAGACAGAGGTAACATTCACTTAACGCGCGCTCTTGCCCGATAACCCACTCGAGTAAGTTGGTGGAAACTGGATAATCTTTTGTAGATTTAAACGCTTTCCAGTTCCAGTTCTTGCCACGGATAATTTCTTCTTCACCGAAATAATCCAATTTTGCTTTTGCATTAGCTTCGCTAGTGTTCTCAGATTGGGACATAATCTTCCATGATGAAACGTGGATTTCAGATAATTAAAGCCTTATTTCGAAAAAAAGAACATAGCAAAAATGGATTGCCACCTTAAACCAAGCTAAAGTTGATGGACTATTGACATTTACGCCAAAAAAAGGTAAATATGTTTAATTTGCTGAAATCTCATTATATTTTATGAAGAAAAAAGCGTAAACAAGAGGGGCTCGAGGTAAATAGAATGGAGAGCAAATTGAGCAACGTTCTATTTTTTGGGAAATATTTGATTCCGAAAAATAATATTTGGTTAAAAAGAACTTGTTTGCTGTTCACTTTCATTTGGTTTGATTACTTTGCAACCCTCATCTTTTGCACTACACCAGCGAAAGAAGCCAATCCATATGTAC
>Ga0209636_10000959_pt1 | contig 28693 bp, 26 predicted proteins | sample DeeMarSWOR152_54_FD_187464 | JGI IMG/M metagenome (GOLD analysis project Ga0209636, IMG submission 187464) | Marine sediment microbial communities from White Oak River estuary, North Carolina - WOR-1-52-54 (SPAdes) (version 2) | ecosystem: Environmental > Aquatic > Marine > Intertidal zone >...
AGGATTAATCCCAAAAATCGGCAGAAACCTAAAAAACGCCAAGTTCGCCGTGTTCAACCCAAAAAGGCTAAGAGAGTTTCTAAAGGTCTAAGACTGACAGATTTTGCGAAATCATATGTGCTGGTTAAGGCTTGTGTTTTTCGCTGTTCTCTAGTGCTCTCGGAGACTATAGCCCCCTCCCTTATATAAAGGCGGAAACAAAGGTTGAAAAGCTAAGTGAACTTCATAAGCGTTAAACGTGCTTTACTTTTGCGCAAACGAGAAGTTGTTTAGTGGTGGGCCGGGCCGGACTTGAACCGGCGACCTTTGGCTCGTAAAGCCAATGTCCTAACCAAGCTAGACGACCGGCCCATTCTTCAGATTAAATCTGCCATGCTAATCTTTAATTTTTCGTTTTGAAACCGTTCATCAATCAAACTTTTGATGCCGATTGCAGCTTCATTACGGCTTTTTCGATTATGTCAACAGGGTTGTCAAACTGTGCAAGCTTAGCTGTCACATCAACTTTCTTTCCGAGGTGCCTTTTAGCTAAATTCAGCACTTTCCGTGCATCGCTCATGAAAATGGGAAAACCTTTGCGCGCGAGGTACGTGTTCACGTATGTCCGCCCCAACTCAGATACTACGATGCTTGGAACGCCTTGAAGAGCAGCTTCTCGGGCTATGGTTCCGCCTGCGCTCACAACCAAGTCCGCATTCGCCACTATTCTCGCAGAGTCCACAATTTCCTCCTTACCAGCGAAAGCATCCTTTCCAAATGCATCATAGCGTTTGAGAAGAAGAACATTCCCGAGAGCCTTGAGTTTTTTCGCGATTTCCAATGTGGGGTCGACTGTTCCAAGCGCGTAAGCAGCTTTGGTTTCAAGCGCCCTAACAACTATAAGCGGCTTCTTAAAATCAGAAGTTTTTGGCGGCTTCAAATCTTTAATCCAAGCAACCTCGTCTACACCTTTAAACCGAATGATGCTAGCGGGGCAATAATTTTCCAGAAACCGTTTTGGCAGAGCCTCTGAAGCAACGAGCACGGTGGCAAAGGGTATGGTTAGCTTGTTTACTGCCTTAGCGTATGGAGTGTCAGCGGTCAAAATTATGGGAACCCCCAAACCGAATGCTGTTCGACACAGTTCCACAGACTGATGGCAAATCGCTACGTCTGGAGGATTATGCCTAAACATTCTGGAAAATTTAAGGACGCGGTTTGCACTCTCCTCAAGTCTCGAAAAAAGCGATGCGGGACTGTATTTTCCGACAATAATTGGATTTTCGCCGAGAATACGCGCTAAAGCCAGCGTGTCAGGATGTTCTCGCGCAGTAAATATTACTTCGTGACCAGATTTTCTAAGACGCTCAGCGATTGCTGCACCGTATCGAACGTGCTTGCCAGTGCACGCGTCATACCAGATCCTCACGGCTGCCTTTCACCTTTTTTCTGTTTTGCCCTGATGAACGCTTCGCGCTTAGCCTCATACTCTTTCTTAGTCATGGTTTCTTTTGCTGGAACCCCACTCACGACTTTTCCACGAGAAACATTTTTAGTTACAACGCTTCCTCCGCCGATAACCGAGTTTTCTCCCAAAATCACGCCGGGCAGTATTGTAACTCCTCCGCCTATTACGACGTTGTCCTTCACTATCGGAGCCGCTAGAAAGCTGCTTTTCGGATATTTATCGTTGAGAAGCGAACTATTCGGAGCGATAAACACGTTATCGCCAAGTACGCACTCGTTTGAAATCGTCACGTGGGCTTGTATATTACAGTTTTTACCGACAGACACGTTTTTGCCTATGTCGCAAAAGCTTCCGATGCACGTTCCATCACCGATTTTCGTGTTGTCACCTATTACAACGTAATTCCAAACAACAACTTCCCTGCCGAATTGAACGTTGGCGCCGATTATTACTCCTTTTCCAGTTTTTGGCTGTGACATAGTCATTCCTTTTAAACTTCAACGTTTAAATAGTTTAAAAATTTACTTAACTTTTCTGTTACAGGATGCGGCTAGATTGACTAAAGAAAAAGTTCTAGTAGTGGGTTTAGGCGAGATTGGGCAAGCCTTATTCGCGCTGTTGAAAAAAGAAAATGGCTTCACTGTCTATGGATTAGATTTAGATGAAGCAAAAATGCGCGCTGCAAGTCAAGACAGGAGCAAACTCCCTAATGAAGTAGATACTATGCATGTTTGTCTTCCATGCAAAAATCAGGATGATTTTGTAGGCACAGTTGCCAGGTACGCAAAACAGTTTAAGCCAAAACTGCTCATCATCAACAGCACGGTTCCTCCAGGAACCACGAGGAAAGTACAACAGAACTGCAGTTGCCTTGTTGCGCATTCACCTGCGCGTGGGGTACATAAAGGCCTCGACTACATGAAATGGGAGCTGCAGCGATGGACAAAATACGTCGGTGGAGCCGACGCGAAGGCTGCAGAAGCTGCTCGTAAACACTTTGAAGAAATGGGCTTAAAGGTGAAAACGCTGAAAAGTTGCGCAGAAACGGAGTTGGCTAAGCTCTTTGAGACGACCTACCGTGCGTGGATGGTTGTTTGCTTCCAAGAAATGCACAGAATCTCCCGCACCTTTGAAGCTGACTTTGATGACATAGTTGATTTCTTGGAAGATACGCACCGCGTCAGGCTAGACAGGCCAATAATGTTTCCAGACGTGATAGGCGGTCACTGCTTAATACCAAACACTGAATTACTGTTAAACGCCTATGACTCAGAGTTTCTGCGGCTAATTTTGAAGTCAAACGAGAAACGGAAGGAAGAGATCAAAGATAAACGTGTCCAAAAAGAAGTTGAAAAAGTCAGAAAGAGAGCTGAAGTCTTAGAGAATGAACTGATGGAAAAAAGCACTTGAGATGAAGCGTAACCAACCACATTTACACTTATTAAAGCCAGCCGTGCATTTTTCAAAATTTTTCTTTATTTAGTGGCTTCAATAATGATTAAGAGTTAATAAGTGACAAAAGGAATATAGCTCAAAGATGCTTCAGACGGAGAAATCATTGATAAAACTTCGAATCGATGTAGATTACGCCTATCCTTCAAGGATAAAAAGTTTCATCTGCACGCTTCTAAACGCCAAAGTCGGCAAGGATTACCTGAAAAACTCGAAAATACTTGCAAGAATGATCAACGAGTCAACGGAAAAAGTTAAGGCTTTCTGGTTTTTCACGCCCAAAACCATCCCTGATGAGGAACTGTTGCGTATGCTTAACGCTGAGAGGCACGAGGTGGCTCTGCATGTTGCTAATAACCCTTTTGCGGAACTGGCGGTTTTGGAGAGGGCTACTGGAAGACAGATAAAGTATTACACTGTTCACGGTACTTCACGTTTAGGGGGAAGAATCTTGTGGAAAAGATTTACTGTTAAAGCTCCTGAGATTCCACGGGATTTCCCGCTTCAATCTTTCCACGAGGTTCCCACACTAAGTTTGGATGTTTGTTGTTACGAAAAAGGCACGGCGAAAGCGGTTAAAACAGCAGAAGCTGGCATCACCGAGGGAAAAGTTTTAGAAATTCACCCAGAATGGCTCTTCCAAAGAGGAACAATAAACCATAGAGGTCCATACTACGCAACGCTGAAGAAAATTTTGAACGTAGATGAAGAACTCAATAGTCTGGCGGCGCGGCGGAAACTATTTTTCAGGATTGCCCGTAACGCAAGGGAGTATGAAACAGATGTGTACCCGACAGAAGCGTTCCTTGAAAAGCTCAAAGAAAGAGGCGTGGGCATCTTCACTTTCGTTGAGAGGAAATGGCATAAAAAAATTTCAAATCCTCCGAGAAGCTGGATTAAAGCAGACGATAATATTGCGCTCCTCCAAGTTCCAAGCTATAGCGAATGGTGGAGTAACATAGGGAAAAAGACGCGCAACATGGTTCGCAAAGCAGAAAAAAGCGGCGTGAAAACCGAAGTTGCTGCGCCAGACAAAGAGTTGGCTGAGGGCATCTGGAAAATCTATAATGAAACGCCGATAAGGCAGGGAAGAGGGTTTCCTTATTATGGAGTTTCGTTGAAATGGGTGAAAGGAAGCGTCCTCCCATCCGCGAATAGCATGTTCATAGGGGCTTACCTTGAAGATGAGCTTGTAGGCTTCATCCAGCTCGTTCACGGAGACAACATAGCAATAATATCTCAAATGCTGTCGTTGCAGAAGCAATGGGATAAAGCAGTAAACAACGCGTTGCTGGCAAAAGTCATAGAAGTTTGTGCGGCTCAGCAAGTGAAGTGGCTTATGTATGGTAGAATGGGGAACCACCCGTCACTGGATAGGTTTAAGCAAAACCACGGGTTCACAAAGTTCGCGTTAACGAGATATTATGTGCCTCTGACGGCAAAAGGCAAAACAGCCACCACGCTGCGGTTGCATAGAGAATTTAAGGATGTCCTTCCGCAATCGATAAAGTATGCTCTCATTCCAGTTTATAATTGGATAAGCAGAACCAAAACAAAAAAATGAAGCAAAACTGAGAACGAAAAATATCCAGTAGCAACGTTAAGGAAAGTAAGAAAATGCGTCGACCAAAGTTCACAAAAGAAAGCATCAAAGGGAACAGTCACCCGCTGAAGATTCTCTTTTTGGCAGTTTATGCAGCGCGGCCTAAAATGCATGGGGGCTTCCGTATGTACTTGGAACTGTGCAATAAATTTGAAAATGAAAACGTTGATGTTTACAGCTTGGTTAATTCAAGTGCGCCAACAGGAGCAGGAAAACAGTTAGTGTTTTCATACCCTCAAGTATTCAAACCAAGGCGTTTATGGCTTTATCTATCCATATTGAAAACAATAATCAACTTGCGTATTGCAATTTCGAAAATAAAACCGGATGTGGTGATTGCTCCAGGTCAGGACAGACTTAACAATATCGCTCTTCTAGCAATTAAACTAACAACCAAAACACCAGCACTCATGATATTCCATCACTGGAGTTTAAAATACAAGTTTAGTGAAATGTGCAAAGAATTCATACACATGGACCGATTCTGGTTCCTAACAAGTGCAGAGTGGTGGTTAACCGTTTTAGCTTTGCGGCTTTCAACTTTTGTAATTTCTATATCTACATTTTCTGTGGAACAACTTGAGAAACTTGGGGTCAGAAAAGAAAAGGTAGCAGTATCAGGTGTCGGAATTGACTACGAAAAAGTGGAAAAGGCTTCGCCCGCAACAGAACGTTTTGATGGAGTTTTTATCGGTAGGATGGTGGTGGAAAAAGGCATCTATGATCTGATACCCATATGGAAACACGTGGTCGAAAAGAAAAGTGATGCAAGGCTTGCCGTAATAGGAGCTGAAAGTAAACTTGAGCAGTGGCTCAGCGAAGTGAAAAGAGAGAATTTGGAGAAAAACATAGTTTACTTGGGCAGTATTAAAGACGATGAAAGAGTATACGGACTTTTGAAGTCTGCCAAGGTGTTCGTGTTTCCCAGTCATATCGAAGGTTTTTGTATAGTTGTAGGCGAAGCAATGGTCGCTGGGCTTCCTGTAGTATGTTGGGATATACCCGCTCTGAAAGAGGTGTATGGCAAATCGCCAGCAGTTAAATTTTTACCTAAAGGAAGACTTGAAGACTTTTCAAAGGAGATTTGCCACCTTCTTACAGACGAAAAGTATAGGCTTAGTGTAAGTGAGGCAGGTAGGCGCTACCCTCTAAAATTTTCTTGGAGCAATGTAGCGCGCAGGCAATTGAAAATCCTTGAATCCATTATTGCCACCTGATAAATTCGTCAATTTTTCTTTATACCAATAACGTATAATTCGTTGCTCAAAAGCAACAACAAAATTTTTGCTAGATAAACTAAAACTTTTGGAAATCGGTCGCTTAATCCGGGATTTGGCTCTGCGAAAATAGGTCGGAATCCGCTCTGGCTCAAAATCTTTCTCAACTTCAAAAAGTTAAACACGTGTCTATGTGTTGGATCCTTTGTAGCGTTACTGCTGAGAAAATTGGGACACCAAACATGGATTTTTCCTGAAGTCTCAAGTAAGCGATTGGAGTCTTGAAGAAAACGTGAAGGCTCATTTAAATGCTCTATGACATGCCTCGCGTAGATTTCTGTAAAGGTTCTATCTCTGAAAGGAAGATGACAAGCATCGCTCCTTATGAAATTCTGCAGTTTCATTTTTGGTTTATCGATATCGAGATATACAACGTTTTCACCAGACGCTGCCGGCGTAAATGTGTATTTTCCTCCCCCGCAACCTACTTCAAGAATTAATTTCTTATTCTCCGAATTTGAGGTTGAAGAATATCGCGTGCTCATAAGAGTCCGTTCCATTAATTTTTTCTTAATATATTATTCACTTCTTTAATGAGGTTTTTCTCTCTAGTTTTTAAATCGAAATTTTTTTGCACTCTTTCTCTGGCTTTCGCTCCCTTGTCGGACCTTAACGCCTTCGCGATTGCTTCAGCCGTTGCCTTAGGGTCGTTGTAAGGCACGTAAAAACCCGTGTTGCCAACGATTTCTGGAAGAGAATATTTTCGTGTGACGACGGGCACGCAACCGCAAGACATGGCTTCCGCGAGAGCGACCCCAAAGCTTTCGTGAGTCGAAATCTGGCAATACACCTTTGCCTTTTGATAATAGACCAGTAGGGTTTCAGGATTAAGGTAACCTGTGAACTCCACGTTGGAACCGCCCATCTTCTTAAGAGAACCCCTTAAGCCACTGGAAATTTCTCCAACTAAAATGAATTTGACATCAGGCAGGTACACCGATGCTTTTAGAAAAGTATCTAACCGTTTTATCTCTATAGTAGCAGGCGAAATCTTTGTAACCACGGTCATAACCGATTTTTCCTTTGTGCCTAAGGGACTGAATTTTTTTGTATCGACACCATTGTAAACCAACTTGAGATTTTTTGGCGTGGCGAAACGCAGTATGCCGTTTTTACTTGACTCGGAAATTGCAATTATTTTACTTGCATGAGCCAGTATGAACTTCACTTCAAGCCGACCTTTTGAGGCAAGCAAAGTCCCATAATTAATCTCTGGCACGTACGCCACCTCGTAGCCGCCTATGACAACTATGCTCTTTTTGCGTAATAGCGCAGAAAACAAAACTGTGAAAAAAGAATTTAGCTCAGCCCACCACGAATAAACAATATCCGCCCACAAAACTCCTCTAAACAGTGCGAGATAAGAGAGCCAGCTTCTACCTTTGCGAGGAACCAGAAACGTCGTTACCTTAGCCATTCGAATGTCAAAGTATTTCTTAAGTATTTTTAAATCAGCACTGGTAAACGTTGACAGGGCTGAGTAAACGAATAGAACTTTAGTTTTTCTTTGCGAAACTGGCAGCGTATCACCGCCGTATGCTTTTATCATTAACAAGATATTAGTTTTCTCAGTTTGGTTATTCACAGCTAAGAAGTCTAAAAACATCATCGTTAACCCAGCGCCAAATTTTTCTGGCAAAAAATGCTTTATTTAGATTAACCATTATCAAGAGACAGTGAAAACAATGCGTATATGCTACTTAGCAAACGCTTCAAGCATTCACACGCACAAGTGGGTTAGATACTTCGTTGAGAAAGGACACGAAGTTCACGTAATCTCCTTTGAAAACGGGCAGATAGAAGGAACAACGGTGCACACTCTGAAACTACCCGTTCTCGTTAGAAGCGCCACGTTCCCACTTAAGCTCGCTTCAATTTACCGAATGAAAATGTTAATTCGCAACATAAAACCAGATGTTTTGCACGCCCATTACGTAACTAACTATGGGCTTTTCGGTGCCTTGTGCAATTATAAGCCCTTCGTGCTAACAGCTTTGGGCTCAGATATTCTCAGCGTGCAAACAGAATCACCGCTGATTCGGGGAATCAAAAAACTAATCAAAACTTACGTGGTGAAAAACGCAGATATTGTAACAGTAGATTCACGGTCTTTGATGAAAGAGATAATAAAATTTGGAGCCCCGCTGGAAAAAGTGAAGATTATCTCACATGGTGTATCCTTGAACGAGTTTAATCCGAATAAAAAGTTCAGCCTGTTCAAGAAAAATCTGAAAATTCCTCCTGAATCTCAAGTAGTCACGTCCACGCGCAACCTTGAAAAGGTATACGACGTTGAAACAGTGATCAAAGCAATTCCAAACGTCATAAAAGTCAAGCCAAACGTTCATTTCTTAGTCATCGGCGAAGGAACACAGAAAAAGTATCTGCAAAAAATTGCAAACAGTTTGAACGTACAAAAATACGTAACCTTCGTGGGCAAAATTCCAAATGAAGAAGTTGCTAAATTTTTAGCTAATTCAAACATTTACGTTTCAACGTCACTCTCAGACTCAACGTCAGTTAGTCTTCTAGAAGCGATGGCTGCCCAACTGCCTGCAGTGGTTACAGACATAGAAGGAAATAGAGAATGGATTAAAAACGGAGAAAATGGCTTCGTAATACCAAAATCTAACCCTGAAATCCTAGCGGAGAAAATAGGTTTATTGCTTGATGACGAAAAAACTGCAGAAAAATTCGGCGCTTGCAATAGAAAAATTGTAGAGGAAAAAGCAAATTACAACAAAGAAATGGCAAAAGTAGTAAAAATTTACGAACAGATAACTGCTTAAGCTCTAAAAGATCAAAAATCAAACTTAATACATTTAAAGGGATAATGCTATACTCATTTAAAAAGGAGGATGGCACATGAAAATTCTGATAACAGGTGGCGCAGGCTTCATAGGTTCTCACCTGTGCGAAAAATTTGTCGAAGCGGGTCATAACGTACTTTGTTTGGATAATTTTATGAACGGATCGCTATCGAATGTCCGCTCTTTACTGGGTAAACGAAACTTCAAATTGATAAACGGGGATGTGAGAAACCTAGACCAGCTGGAAAAGGTAGTTTCTCAAGGAGCAGAGACTATAATCCATCTTGCAGCGCAGATACATGTTGACAGGTCAATAATTGAACCCCGCTTAACTTACGAAACGAACGTATTCGGTACATTGAACGTTTTAGAGCTTGCGCGCATGCACGACATAGACAAAGTTATTCATGCATCAACTAGCGAAGTCTACGGAAGCGCTCAGTACGTGCCTATGGATGAAAAACATCCACTTAATGCGCCGCACCCCTATGGCGCTAGTAAAATAGCCGCGGACAGAATGTGTAGGGCGTACATTGAAACTTACGGCTTAAACGTGTGCATCATGAGGGCATTCAACACGTATGGTCCAGCGCAAAAAGACTCAGGCTATGGAGGCGTAATATCCATTTTTGTAAGGCGGCTGTTACACGACAACCCACCAATAATATATGGGGATGGAAAACAAACAAGAGACTACATGTACGTAAAAGACCTTGCTAAAGCTTACGAACTTATTCTTCAACATGAAAAACCTCTCAGAGAGGAAATAAATTTTGGAACAGGAAAAGAAATCAAAATCATTGATTTAGCCAGAACACTAATACGAATATGCCACAAGCAAAGAAAAGTCAAACCGGTTCATGTTGCACCAAGACCTGGAGAAGTTAAGAGGCTAGTTGCAGACTACACGAAAGCCCACAAGCTTCTGGGATGGGTTCCTAAGTACACACTCGAAAATGGATTAACCGAGTTCATAGACTGGTACAAGAGTTACAGGTTCGAAGAATGGAGCAAACCAGGGTAAAAACCACTTGACGGTCACTTGCAATGGAAAACCGCTCCAAACATATTTCTCTTATAGAGAACCAAGTCAAAGAATATAGAATCAAAAAAATAGACGCGGTTACAAGAATTTTTTGGGGACTCAACTATAGGGTCATTCTTGAAAAGGCGCTTAGAGCAAGTATGAAAGGGCAAAGAACCCTTGAGGTAGGCTGTGGAACTGGTGCTTTCATTACGGCGCTAGCGAAGGAAGGGAGAGAATGCCATGGAGTAGACCCGATTCTAGGTCTTTCTCTTGTCGAAGCGAAAAAGAGAGCAAAAGAAGAAAAAACGGAGACGTTTCTATGCCAGGCTGTTGGAGAATATTTACCCTACAAAAATGAAACTTTCGATCTAATACTTTGTTTGTCAACGCTTCAACATGTCTTCAACTATGAAAACACTCTCCGTGAAATTAGACGCGCCATCAAGAGTAATGGTAAACTACTAATGTCAGTGCCCACAACTAAAAATATCCGTACACTGTTCCGACATATAGTGCCAAAACATTTCACTGCGGGATTCGACCTGACAACAATAAGGAAACTGTTGGTGTATGAAGGTTTTCAGATTTTAGAAATGAGGGGGTCTGGGTTTTTCCCGCCTTTTCTGAACAGGGGTCTTCAAGTTTATCACAAGTTATTTGGAGAGACGCTCACTCGGAGTGCAATTGAGGTGCTCGACAAAATCGCTGGCAAATGGCTGAGTAGCGCTGGAAACTTGATTTGCTTATGCAGCAAGTAGCAATCTCAAAGTGTTGTAGCTTTATGCCCAACCGTTTTCGAAATATGTAAGCGACCTCTAAGTAATACAAACAAAACGCGTGTTACTGCTTTTCATTATATTGGAGAGTAGCTTCCAGAATCTTTTGAGATGCTTTTCCATCTCCAAAAAGGTTTGGAAATTGCTCGAGTTTCTTTCTCAGGCTTTCTTCCGTCTTCATAGCCCTATCAACCATCTTTAGTATTTTTTTAGCATCTGAATCCGTGAGGTAGTTAGCTTTCAAACGGACTGTTTCAATCCATTCTGTATTTTCACGGAGTGTTACACATGGTGTATGTAGCCAAAACGCCTCTTTCTGAATCCCACCGGAGTCTGTAAGAACTACTTTTGCGTTTTGGATGAGCTGTATTGTCTCGTGATATCCCACTGGTTCGACGAGTTTTATATGCGCTTTTTCTTGTAATTTCCTGTAGACTTTTACCTTCTCAAGTTGCTTCCGAGTTCTTGGGTGAATTGGAAAAACCACCGTCAAATTCTTGACTTGCAATATTGCAGATGTTATATTTCGCAGGTTTTGCGAGTTATCAACGTTTTCAGGTCTATGTATCGTTAACAGCGCGTAGGTTTTTGGAACTAAGCTTAACTGTTTAAGTATAGTGTTTTTTTGTGCTTTTGGCAACTGTTGAAGCAACACGTCATACATTGTATCTCCCGTTTGGCGTATGTTGTCTTTGTTTATCCCTTCTTTTAGCAAATTTTTCGTGCAGTTTTCTGTGGGAGTAAACAGCAGAGATGCGCAATGGTCCGTGAGGCGTCTATTGATTTCCTCAGGCATTTTCATGTCATAGCTTCTAGCTCCAGCTTCTATGTGGGCTACTGGAATGTGCAGTTTGACGCTTGCAAGGGCAGAAGCCAAAGTCGAGTTTGTATCACCAGGAACCATAACTAAGTCTGGCTGCCTGGACTTTAAGACCTTCTCCAACCGAATCATGATTTGAGCGGTTTGCCAAGCATGCGTTCCACTGCCGACTCCTAGGTTTGCAACGGGATCTGGCAATTGAAGCTCATCGAAGAAGATTTTGCTCATTTCATAATCGTAATGCTGACCCGTGTGGACTACCTCAAAGCTAATTTCGCTACTTCTAGTTGCCAGATGAATCAAAGGAGCCGATTTTATTATTTGTGGCCTGGCGCCGAGTACGAGAATGATGTGGATTTGATTTTTCCGTAGCACCTTCTAATTCCCCAAGAGAGCTGACACACTTTTTCATTCTGTTTGAATATTTAAATCAATGTGTGGAGGTGCATAACCGCGAGGTTGACTTGTTGACATGTGTCACGTGTAGCAAACACTATATATCTGATGAAAGCATCAGGTGACAACTATGAAAAAAGTGTTGGTCATTGCCTATCACTATCCTCCTCTGGGTGGTGGTGGCGTTTTTAGAACATTAAAGTTTACCAAATACCTTCCTCAATTTGGATTTAGACCATACGTTTTGACGGTTAAAAACCCGATGTACACCACCAAAGACCCAACGTTAGTTAAGGAAATACCTTCAGAGGCAAGAATATTCGCATCCTTCTCCTTTGAACATCGAATATTGCGTGCTTCCAGACTGCTTAACATCGATCCAGAGTGGTTTTTCATGCCCGACGTGAACGTGGGATGGTTACCTTGTGGTACTTATGTAGGAAACAAAATTATTAGACAAGAAAACATTGACGTTATATATGCAACAGCGCCCGTATGGACAAGTTTATTGATAGGATATTTACTCAAGAGAAAAACGCAGAAGCCTTTGGTAATTGATTTTAGAGACCCCTGGACAATCAACCCGTTCAAGAAATTTCCAACCGAGTTTCATGAGAAAATCGAGAACCGCTTGGAGAAAAAAGTTCTGATGAGCGCTGATTATGTCATAACGGTAAGCCACCCGTATAAAACAAAGTTAATAGAGAAATATCCTTTTTTGAAATCCAAATGTGAAGTCATAATGAACGGCTTTGACTCCGACGACTTTAGGGATTTGAAGAGGCTACCTCTCAAAGGCAAGTTCAGGATTTTGCACACTGGTTCACTATACGGTTTGCGATCTCCAAAGCATTTTCTATCTGCTTTGCAGAAGCTTTTCCAAGAAGAGACGGAGTTGAGAGAACAAATTGAGGTTATGTTCGTTGGGAATTATGGCAAAGAAACACCTGTCCTCGTGGACAAGTTCGGGCTCAACGATGTAGTTAAACTCGTCGGATACATTCCTCATGAAGAGTGTTTAGAGCTCATGGTGAACGCCCACGTTTTGCTCCTAATAGTAACCAGTGAAGGCTACTATACCTCAGGAATAGTCACGGGAAAACTTTTTGAATATCTAGCTGCTGGCAGACCTGTACTTGCTTTAGCGCCAAAAGAAAGCATTGCAGCAGAAATAGTTCAATCAACAAACGCAGGATTAACCGTTTCATCGGAGAATGTAGAGCCAATTAAGGACGCAATTCTTGAACTCTATAACACGTGGAAAGAAGGCGAGTCCATTCAGCAAGGCGACATCCGCATATATGATCGAAAATTTTTAACCCAAAGATTGTCACAAATATTCGAAAACGTGTTACCTGAAAAATTAAAGGTGCGAAGTGACAATTGAAGCTGAGAGGATGAGAAAATGGAAAAAAGAAAGGATGAACTGCCTTTTTTTGTGCCGTGGGTCACGGAAGAGGACAAAAAAGCTGTACTTGAAGTGCTAGATTCTCGTTGGTTGACGGGGGGACCCAAGGCAAAAGAGTTTGAAAAGCTGTTTACAGACTATACAGGTGCAAAATATAGCGTTTCGGTTAACAGCTGCACCGCGGCATTACATTTGGCTATGCGCGCTTTAAATATAGGTCCTGGTGACGAAGTCATAGTTCCAGTATTAACTTTTGCCGCAACCGCCAACGCACCTCTGTTCGTTGGTGCCAAACCTGTCTTCGCAGATGTAGATGAAAAAACTTTCAACATATCTCCCAAACAAATTGAGCAGAAAATAACTAAAAAAACGAAGGCTATAATTGTTGTTCATTATGGCGGTCAACCTTGTGACATGAAAGAAATAATGGAAATAGCTGAAGACCATGATGTTAAAGTGGTGGAAGATTGCGCCCACGCATTGAGTGCTTTGTATCAAGGGAAAAACGTAGGAACTTTTGGCGCGGTTGGTTGTTTCAGTTTTTATCCTACAAAAATAATCACCACACTAGAAGGCGGAATGGCTACTACACAGGATAAAGAAATAGCGAATAAAATGCAAATCTTGAGAGAACATGGTATGACAAGAACTGCATTTGCCAGAGAGAATAAAGCCAACTGGTACTACGATGTGGTGGATCTTGGCTACAATTACAGAATGAATGAAGTTCAAGCAGCGCTGGGAATATCCCAGCTGAAAAGAATAGACGAAATCAATGAAAAGAGAAAAGAAGCGGCAAAATACTACACAAAACGGCTCAGTGAAATCGAAGGAATAATTACTCCGTACGAAGCGGAAGACCGAACACATTTGTACCATTTATACGTTATCCGTGTTTTAAAAGAGAAATTTGGCATTGACCGAAATGACCTCTTCAAAAATCTCAGCGCGAGCGGCATAGGAACAAGTGTGCACTATACGCCTCTACACTTTTTAACATTCTATAAGAATTTAGGTTACGGTAACCAAAGTTTTCCAGTTGCAGAACGCGTTTCCAAAGAGATCTTGTCTTTGCCACTGTTTCCAACAATTTCTAAACTGCAAATAAATTTTGTAGTGAAAGAAATAGCGAAAAAATCACAAAAGTAACAGTTAAAAACCGAGTGAGTGAGGTGTAGGGAACTACGCTTATCAAGCGTGTGTCATAAAAGTTGCGTTAGGTTTGGATACAAGTTTTCGCGTGTTTTGCCTAAATCACTTTGTAAATGGTAGAGGATGAGACTTCGGTTTACTTACATAAGAATAAATACTTACATGGCATTATGCAAAGAAACAAATTAAAGGTGTCTCTGTGGCGAGAAAAGAGATCAGACTGCAATACTCGGGCTACGTCATATTCGCCGCCAGATTAATTAGCGTGGCAACTGGACTGATTTTTCAATTCATGCTGGGGCGAGCAATTGCACAGACTAGCCCAGAATACGCCATATGGGGTAACATTAACACCGTTATCCCGTACTTCACATTGCTGGCTGGAATCGTGCCTTTCTGGGTTATGCGGTGCGTCGCAAGAGGGAAAGAAGGAGCAACCAAAACAGGTCTCGCAGTAAATTTGCTTTTTTCCTTAATAACCACAGCTGCTTATTTCGTCATAATCCCGCTTGTTCTGCCATCGCTTCTTTCAGGAGCCGGAGTCTCTAATCCTGCGGCATATATACCTTTTTACCTTATAGTTTCGGTTCAGATAATTGAAGTATACCTAATAGGACTCTTTGAGCCGTGTCTTCAAGCACGTACGCCCCAGTCAGTAGGCTACGGTTTAATCCTGCAACAAATTTTCAGGGTCATTATAGGCTACGTGATAATCATCCAGCTAGGTCAACCTCTCCTAGGAGCAGTGGTAAGCACAATCATTGCGCTCTCCGTCCAAGTGGTCTATTACTTCAAACTTCTTTCGGGCGAATTGAAACAGCGCATACAATGGGGGTATGTAAAAGAGTGGCTTAAAGGGTCAGTTTTGATCATATACAGTGTTGTAGGAGGCTTGATCGCAAGCTTCGTTTTCATCATGCTCTTTTATTACGGAGGAGTTAGTAGTATGGACGTATATTATGCTGCCCTTCAGATTGCGAATGTCATCACTTACGCTGGCTCCATATCCTTCGCACTTTATCCGAAACTCTTGACAGAGAAACGAGGTGAAGACGTGACGACCTCGATGAAAACGGTGCTGATGTTTGCCCTTCCGATGACAATTGGAGTCATATCATTATCCAGCGCGTACATAGTACTCCTAAGGCCCGGAACGGCAATGTACCCGGGCGCAGAATGGGTTCTTGTAGTTTTGGCGTTGGATTCGCTTGTTACAGTGGTTTCTGGCATTTATGGAGCCGTTCTTACCGGAGTCGAAACCGTTGATCATGAGAGATTATCGTTCAAATCAATGGTTAGAAGCAAATTATTCATGTTTTACTCTTTGTCTTACGTGCATTCTGCTATAACGATTCCGACTACCTATTACATTTTAACAACATATGCTTTACACCAACCCTTGATGGCAGCGTTCTCGGTCTGCGTGATTAACTCTGTAGTGCGGTTCGCCATGTTCCTGATCTTAGTTATTATGGTCCGCGAAATGTTCAAAATCGCCATACCATGGAAGAGCATAGCGAAGTATAGTTTGGCTTCCGCAGTTATGGGCGTTATGTTGTTCCTCTTACCCCATACAAATAGGGTGTCAATGACTTTGGCTTGGACTGGTTTGGGCGGCATAGTTTATTTGGCCATGCTGATGGCAATTGACAAAGAAAGTCGAGGACTACCTAAGGCTATACTGCAAGAAATTAGAGGAAATAAAGGAAGTGGCTAACGCCATGCACATTCTAAAGCAGCAGAGCAGCTAAGATATCGTGTAACGCTTCTTTGTTAATGCCTTTAAAGATGGCTTTTCCGCTTGAGAATACGCGGAATGAAGTGCCTTGAAAGGCGAATTCAAAAATAATTCCAGACAGAGAATTCTTCAGTTGGGCTTTGTTACGAATTTTGGCGAGGGCTTCATCTTTTTTGTCGTATTTGAGTGTTACTATGACGCCCTTTTCTTCGCCGCATGTCTCTTCAATTCTCGCTACATAATCTTCCACGGTGGGCATTAGACTTGTTCAATCTCCTTTAAAACTTCTATAAAGCGGTCGATTTCTTCGCGTGTGTTATAGATGTAGAAGCTGGCGCGTGCAGAAGATTGCAGCTTAAAAACTTGGTGAAGTGGCTGGGCGCAGTGGAAGCCGCTGCGTATCATAATTCCATAATTGTCAAGAAAAAGGGCGACATCATGGGGAGATAAACCAACGATGCCGAACGGCATTATCCCACACTTGAGGGAGGGGTCACTGGTTCCATAGAGCACAAGTTTGGTGCAACAGCGCTGCATTGTCTTTACAGCGTATTCAGTCAGCATTTTCTCATGCTTCAAAACTTCATCCATACCTATGTTTTCTAGGTATTTGATTGCTTCCATAAGCGCTACACTACCGCAGATGTTGGGTGTTCCCGCTTCAAACTTCCAAGGTGAATCATTCCAATCTATGCCGCAACGTCCAGTTTTCTGGTTATAGGACACCTCTTTAATCATTTCGCCTCCGCCTTGGAAAGGTTCCATTTTTTCAAGGAGGGCTTTCTTGCCATAAAGCGCGCCTATACCTGTGGGTCCAAGCATTTTATGTCCAGAAAAAGCCAGAAAATCCACGTCTAGGTCTCTAACATCAACGGGCATGTGAGGAACTGATTGAGCGCCGTCCACCAGCATCAATGCGCCGTTTTCGTGGGCAACTTTGGCAATTCTCTTGACATCATTGATTACGCCGCTAACGTTGGAAACATGGCTAAGGCTTGCAAGCTTGGTCTTGCTGGAGAATTTGGTTTCAAAATCCTCGTAGTCAAGTGTGCCGTCATCGTTCACTTTCGCGTATTTGATTGTGAACCCGTTAATTTTTGAGATGATTTCCCATGGAACGATGTTGCTGTGATGCTCCATCAAAGACACGAGCACTTCATCGCCCTTTTTCAGGTTGCGAAGCCCCCAAGAATACGCAACTAGGTTGATCGCTTCGGTTGTGTTTCTGACGAAAATTATTTCCGTTGCGTCTTTTGCGTTTATGAACTTGGCGATTTTCTCTCGGGCGTTTTCATGTAATTCTGTTGCTTCGTGAGAGAGAGTGTGGACTGCCCTGTGGACGTTGGCGTTGTGGTTTTCGTAAAAGTTTTTTATGGCTTCGATCACTTGTCGGGGTTTCTGCGTGGTTGCAGCGTTATCAAAGTAGATTAGGGGGTTGTTGTTTATTTTCCGTTTTAGTATTGGAAAGTCTTCGCGAATCCTGTATGGGTTTAGGATTATTTTTCCTCCGCGACCTTCAGTCTCTTTGACAGCTTTTCAGCGAGTTCTTCCTCTTCTAATGCCTGTTTCTCCTCAAAAGTTAATTCTTGAGGAAGCCAGTTTGGAGCTGAACCCTTCTGCTCATAGTATTTTCGGATCGCTCGCTTGACGGCGCCTACCGCGAGGATGCCGCAGTGAAATTTGACGCTTGGCAAGCCGCCTACTTCTTCAGTTACTTTTTTCCACGTTATGTCTTTCCATGCACTCTCAAGGCTTAGTCCCTTGATCATCTCAGTGACGATGCTTGCAGTGGCTATGTTCGCGGCGCACCCATAGCTTTCGAACGAGGCTTTTTCTATGATTTCTTGATCATTGATTTTCAAGTAGAAAGTTATCATGTCTCCGCATGCGGGATTCCCTGAGATCGCGACGACTGTGGCGTCCTCCATTTTTCCGAGGTTTTTGGGGTTTCTGAACAAGTCAAGAACTTTTTGGGTGTAAGGTAATGGTACACGCGACACTTTTTAATCAACTCCTGTAGAGCCAACGATCCCTCTTATTCTTCCTACCGCGCTAGGTATAACGTCTAAAACATAAGTTATATCTTCTTCTGTATGGTACCGCGTTGTCTTCATTAATATGCTGCCGTGGGCTTCACTGAATCTGCGACCTATGGCAACGAGAACATGGCTGGGTTGGAGGAGTCTTCTGCTGCATGCGCTTCCGCTGGACACGTAGACGCCTTTGAGACTTAACTCAATTGTCAACGCTTCTCCTTCGCATCTTAGGAAGCTGATGTTGGCGTTGTCAGGTACTCTCTTGTCACCTTTTGGACCGTTAAGTTTTACGTCAGAGAGTTCCCCAAATATGCCGTCCGCAAGTTTGTCTCTCAACGTGCGCATACGATTCACATTCGCCTCAAAATCTTGAAAAGCTAACTCAGATGCCTTTGTGAAGCCAACAATAAGCGGCGTGTTTTCAACTCCTGGCCAAAGCTTTTGTGTCCCTATCTGACCTTCTAGAATCTTGTCTACGTTCACGCCTTCTTTCACGTATAGGGCGCCGATGCCGCGGGGACCTAGAATCTTGTAGCTGCTTACAGTTGCCAAGTCCACTTTCAGGTCTTGCACGTTTAGGGGGATTCTGCCGTAAGCGTCTGAGGCGTCTGTGTGGAATAGGGTTTCTGTGTTTTTGTCTTTGACTATGTCTAACGCTTCTTTCACGGGCTGGATTGTTCCAATCTCGTTGTTAACCGTCGATATGCTTGCCAGCACGGTCTCTTTATCCACCGCTTCCTTCAGTTTCTCAAGGTTAAGGAAGCCTTCCCTGTCAACAGGAATTTTGGTTGTGGCGAACCCAAACTTTTGCAGCAGTTCTGTCACATGCAAGACGTTTATTGGTTCGATCTCTGAGATTACGATTTTTTTGCCCTTGTGCTTATTGGCGAACGCAGCGCCCATTAGCGCTAGGTTGTTGGCTTCTGTTTCGCCCGGCGTGAAAGTTATTTCTTCGAGAATTTTTGCGCCTAAGAAGTTGCTGATTTTTTGGGCGGACTCCATTATGGTTTCGAAGGCTTCCCAGCCCGGTTTATGCGTGAGCGTTGGGTTGCCGTAAGCTCGCTGACTGTAGTAGGGCAGCATGGCGTCCACCACTTCTTTGGGAACTGTGGTGGAGTTTTCGTTGTCCAAGTAAACCTCGCGTGCTATGCCTTCGTGCGCTTTTAGCAGTTCCTTCACATTTTCAACCATACTATATCCTGACCTTTTTAGAGAATAAACAATTGTTTTACCTTTAATATCGCAAATTCAAGTAGAAAAATGTAACCATAAAAAATTGAAAAACAGTACGATTAACACTATAAATCAGCGTTCGCATAGTGTTGCTTAACAAATGAAATGATGGCGCATTTACGTGAAAATAACAGAATTACCAGTGCCAGAGCAAGCGAAGGAGGCAGTGCTTCGTTCCGGAATTGCCGAGCTGTACCCTCCTCAAGAAGAAGCCATACAAGCCAGAGTCCTAGAGGGCAAAAACCTGGTTTTGGCAACTCCCACAGCGTCTGGAAAAACGTTGATAGCTGAACTCTGCAGCCTCAAACACATCTTAGAGAGGAACGGCAAAGTAATTTATCTAACGCCGTTGAGAGCTTTGGCGAACGAAAAGTTCGACGAGTTCAAGAAGTACACTTCGATTAGGAAGACAAGTGGAAAACGAGTGAGCGTGGGCATCAGCACTGGCGATTTTGACAGTAGCGACCCGTGGCTGGAAAGATACGACGTAATAATAACCACTAACGAGAAAGCAGACTCCCTCTTGAGGCACAGAGCCAAGTGGATGGAAGACATTTCGTTGATAGTTGCGGACGAAGTGCACCTCTTGAACGAGGCAGAACGCGGACCAACGCTTGAAGTGGTACTGGCAAGGCTCATGCAAATCAACCCAGAAATGCAAATTTTAGCGTTAAGCGCAACTATAAATAACGTTGAAGAAATCGCCAGCTGGCTCAAAGCCAGCTACGTCATAACGGAGTGGCGCCCAGTCACCCTCAAAGAAGGCGTGCTTCTGCACGAGGAAATCCAATACAAGGATGGAGACGCCAGAAAAATCGAGAAAAAAACCCGCAACACAACCATAAACCTCGTCTTAAACACGGTGAAAACTGGTGGCCAAGCGCTGGTTTTTGCGTCGACGAGAAAAAACTCGGTGACTTGGGCAAAAAAAATTTCAGAACACACAAGCGAAGCCTTATCTAAACCTATTAAGCGTACTTTGGCGCATGAGGCAGAGAAAATTCTGTCCGCAGGCGAGAGAACACGAATCAGCGAATCCCTTGCTGGCCTTGTCAAGTGTGGCACGGCGTTTCATCACGCTGGCTTAGCTGGCGCACACCGCAGGCTAATTGAGGATTTATTTCGACAAGGAAAAATCAAAGTGCTTACGGCTACGCCAACGCTGGCTTTCGGCGTTAACCTTCCAGCACGCACGGTGGTCGTTCAGGATTACCGTCGTTGGGAGCCAGGCTACGGCTATTACCCGATAAGCGTTTTAGAGTACAAGCAGATGGCAGGCCGCGCTGGAAGACCCAAGTACGACAAGGTAGGCGAAGCGGTGCTCATAGCGAAGACCGCTGATGAAGCGGACTATTTGATGGACAGCTACGTTCTTGCGCGCCCAGAGAGAATATGGTCAAGGCTTGCAGTTGAAAGAATAATCCGCGGGCACGTGCTGGCAACGATTGCTTCGGATTTCGCGCACACGGAAAACGGCATCTACGATTTCTTCGGAAAAACCTTCTACGCTTACCAGTACGACGTGAAAGCCATCAAGAGCATCATAGCTAAAATCCTGAAGTACTTGTACGATGAGGAAATGCTGGACTTAGCTGGAGAAAATATTTTTGCCACAAAATTTGGAAAACGAGTAAGCGAGTTGTACATTGATCCAGTTTCAGCGGTTGTAATCCGCGATGCACTTAGGTGCAAGCCAGCTTACCTGACAGATTTAAGCCTGTTGCACTTGATTGCGCACACGCCAGACATGGGACCTGTGATGAGACCGTATGCGCGCGAGTTGGATGATATGGCGGTTCTCATGGAAGAGCACAGAGAAGAATTATTTGTGGAAGTACCAAACGAATGGGACGACCACATAGCTTACGAAGAGTTTCTCGGCGAAATCAAAACAGCCGTGGTTCTGAAAAGCTGGATTGAGGAAATGAGCGAGGAAACGCTGCTGGAGCGCTTCAGGGTTCAGCCTGGTGACCTTTACAGGACTATTGAAAACGCGAAGTGGCTGCTCCATGCTGCGCATGAGTTAGGCAGGCTTCTGGGAAACAAGGAGATTCTGCCCTTAGCCGCTGAGCTGATAGAGAGGGTAACTAAAGGAATAAAGAAGGAACTACTGCCAATAGTTAAGTTGGAAGGAGTGGGTCGCGTGCGCGGGCGCATAATATACAATGCAGGATACAAAACAATCGAAGACATAAAGCACGCACCACTTGACAGCTTGACAAATCTGCCGTTGATAGGGCCTAGGTTAGCTAAGAAAATCAAGGAGCAGGTTGGCGGTTTCGTCAAGAAGGAAATGTGGGAGAAACTCGAAAAAGGCGAAGAGTGGAAACAGAAATCACTTGCGGATTATTAGCCTAACTTTGCGAACGCCTCTGCCTGCTTAACCGCCGTACCCAAATAGTTTTTCGGGTTCAAAGCCTCATCAATTTCTTTTTCGCTTAGTTTGCCGCTGACGAACTTGTCTTCGAGGAGTATTTCGCGGAAGTGCCGCTTTTCAACCTCGCTCTTTATAGTCAGTTTCCTAAGCATTTCGTGAGCTTCTTGCCTGTTCACGCCTTTCCTCGCGAGAGCCATCATCACGGCTTCTGACATGGCGCGTCCCTGAGTTAAATCAATGTTCCGCAACATCCGCTTTTCATCAACCCGCAAGTTAGCCACAACGTTGCTCATCAGAAGAAGCATGTAATCAACGAGGATGCATGACTCTGGGAAAATGAAACGTTCAGCCGAGGACTGGGTCAAGTCCCTCTCATGCCACGTGACAGCGTTCTCAAGCGCGGGAATGACCAAGCTTCTGACGATTCGGGCTAAACCGCAGATTCTTTCACATGTTTCAGGATTCTGCTTATGAGGCATTGTGGAACTGCCAACCTGCTTCTCCTTCTCAAAAGACTCAAAGAGCTCGCCGATTTCGGGCCGCTGCAACTCGCGTATTTCCGTGGCGAAATTGTCCAGTGAAGAGGCAATCATGGCTAGAATGCAGGTGTATTCAGCGTAGCGGTCTCTCTGCACTATCTGCGTGGAAATTTCTGCAGCGCGAATCCCTAGCCGCTTCATTACGAGTTCTTGAATGCGCGCGGCATGTTCACCTAAACTTGCTTGGGTGCCAACGGCGCCGCTCATCTTCCCAACAAAAACACGATCTCTGCAGTCATTTAGCCGCTCGATGTGCCGTGAAACTTCATATCCCCAGACTGCGAATTTGAAGCCTAAGGTGATTAGCAACGCGTGTTGCCCGTGAGTTCTTCCAATCATCACGGTTTCTTTGTACTGCGCAGCCTGTTTTTGCAAGATGCGCTTTAGCGTGGCTAGTTTTTTCCCGATGATTTCTGAGGCGTCTTTCAACTGCAGGCTATTGGCGGTGTCTACAATGTCGTAGCTTGTAGCGCCTAAGTGCACATATGCGCCGCTTGAGCCGCACACTTCGGATAACGCGCGAACTAAAGACGCAATGTCATGTTTTATCTCCTTCTCAATGGCTTTAACGCGCTCTACTTTTACGTGTTTGGTGGAAGCCATAGCCGCGATTTTTTCAGCATCCTTCCGCGGGATGTTGCCGACTTCAGCGTGCGCCAAAGCCAACGCCGCTTCAACGTCCAGTAATCTTTGAACACGCGCTTCTTCCTCGAAGACTCTGAGCATCTCGGGGGTTCCGTAGCGACCCGTGTCTATGGGTAGGATAGGCAAGTCAATTTTCCCTCGACAGAAGGATATGCGGATTAAAGATTAATGTTTTACCCAACGATAATAGAATAAACGGGACACGAAGGCGAGTGGTATGAAAGCAGCTCTTGCGGTGTTGGACAAGCGGCGTGGCAACGTAACACTTAGCTCACATGAAAGGCAGCATCATGTACGTTTAGGAGATGCAGCGGTCCTTTTTGATGGCAGAATTTACTCGCCGACTTTGGGCGCTTCAGGTACAGAAATCATTGTCAAGAAGCTTCAGCAGGCAGACCATCTCAAGGCAAGCGAGACGTTTCTCAAGGAGGTTGAGGGTGACTTTTCATTCATTATAGCCGAGCTGCAGAGAATCATCGCAGGAAGAGACGCTATGGGCGTTCAACCGCTATACTATGGGGAGAACAGAACCGTTGCTGCTCTTGCGTCTAACAGACAAGCCTTGTGGAAACTTGGAATAGAAAAAACGCAGTCCTTTCCACCCGGGCATTTGGCATTTGTCAGCCGAGAAGGCTTCAAATTCAAGCCTATTAAGACGCTGGTTTACTCAGAGCCAAAACAGGTAACCATGCAAAAGGCAGCGGAAACACTGCAGAAGCTGCTGGAACGTTCTGTGCGCAGGCGGGTTTCGGGGACGAAGGAGATTGCGGTTGCGTTCTCTGGAGGTTTAGACAGCAGCGTGATCGCGTTTCTGGCAAAAAAGTGTCGAGCGAATGTTCACTTGGTTCATGTGAGCTTGGAAAATCGTCCTGAAACGGAAGAGGCGAAGAAAGCAGCAGACGAGCTGAACCTGCCTATACAGGTTTATTTGTTTAGAGAAGCGGATGTTGAAAAGGTCGTTTCTAGAGTTGTGGAGCTTATCGAGGAAGCCGATGCCGTCAAGGTAAGCGTTGGAGTGCCCTTTTATTGGACAGCTGAAAAAGCGTCTGAGGCTGGATTCAAGGTGCTGCTGGCTGGGCAAGGTGCAGACGAGTTGTTTGGAGGCTATCAACGCTACGTTAAAGATTACTTGTTGTATGGAAAGGAAAAAGTAAGAAAAACCATGTTTAATGATGTCGTTAAGCTTCATGAGAGCAACATTGAGAGAGATGTGAAAATCTGCGGTTTCCACAATGTGGAGTTACGTTTGCCTTTTGCCTCGTATCAGATTGCCCAGTTTGCCTTAAACCTGCCTGTTGAATTGAAAATCGAAAGGCGTGCCGATACGCTGAGAAAATTGGTGTTAAGAAAAGTCGCTGTGGACATGGGATTGCCGTCGTCAATAGTGGAGAAGCCTAAAAAGGCTGTGCAGTACGCCACGGGCATAAGTGACGCGCTCAAGAAACTGGCGAAGAAACAAGGCGGAACAGTGAAAGACTACGTGAACATGCTTTTTCTAGCTCAATATGGAGCAAAGCGAAAAAGGCGCGATGGGACCTGAAAAAGTTTACTGAAGTGAACGGAGCCAAGCCGTTCAGAAAGCGAATGTGGCTGTATTTCTGTTTAATGCTTACGTTTCTTGAAGTAGACTAGTAAACCTGCGCCAACAATAGCTACTGCCACCCCAGAAGCTATGAAAGCAATGACTAATGTTAGAGGGAAAAGCTCAGCCAATTCTGGTTCTTTGGCTATTGTGAAAGTGATTGTTTCAGAGGTTCCAACTTTTCCGCCAGAATCTATTGCATAAACTGTCACATTATGCTCTCCCTCAGACAAGTCTGTTAGCGTTGTGTTTCCAAGAACAGTCACGTTATTTTGTCCATCTAAATTGTATGTAATTTGTGAAACTGGCTCATCAACTGTAAAGTTCAACGATACATCGGACGTATTGTAAACTTTGGTTTCTGGAGACAGAATCAGGATGTTTGGTGGGATGTCACCTATGGTAAAATTTACATATGTATATGCATAAACTTCATATCGATCTTGAAACTGGAATCCTTGATAAACTGTTACTGAATGCTTTCCCTCAGATAAATGTGAAAGAAAAAGATTACCCATAAAAGTGACACGAACCCAGTTTGGGGTAAGGTTTCTAATTTCAGGCGCGGGTACTTCTGAGATTTTTGTGAGGTTATTTGCTCGTTCAACTGTTCCGTCGTCCAAACTGTAACCAACATCATAAATGCTGTCATACGCTTCCACTGTAAAATTCAACAGAATTGAACTTACTTTGTATTTATTGTTTTGTTGAGGAGAAAATATTCTAACTATGGTGCTTGAAGGGTACTCTTGAATGGGGATGTATATGGGACCCAGAGTTTCAGCTCTTGCTTTATTGACAAACTGCATTCCAACCAGTGCCGAAGATAGGAGCATTGTTATGAGTGCTAGTGCTAATGTTGTTTTCATGAGCACCAAACCTCTTCCCTATTTAATTACGGGCTGTTTGTGTGATTAAAGGGTTTTTATCAAGGTTTCTTGACAAGCCTAGCGCTCGCCAGTCAAACAGTAGCTCCACGCTTAATTCCGCCTTTAAATAAGGGGGCTATAGTCTTTTCCGAGCAGCTAGTCAGGGCTTAGTGAACTAATAGTTCAAGCTATTTATAGAGGGGGTATAAGACAAAAACAGCACTAAAGCAAGCTACGATTAAGTGAGTAAAGAAAGGAAGAAGCTCTAAGATATTTCTTGAGAGAAAACACGCGTACGCAACGGATAAATCGAATATGGTGAAGCGGAAACTCACTCAATTACCTGAATTGCGCCTTCAGGGCACTGGGCTTCGCATGCACGGCAGACTAAGCACTCGTCAACATTAACGGGGACGGATTTGCCATCTCTGATCTCGAAGGTGCCTACTGGGCAAGTGTTAACGCAGGTTTCGCATCCGTTGCACTTGTCATTATCGACTACTATCTTTACCATATTTTATACCTCTCGTAAGTTTGATTCAAACTCCATCAGTGGAATAAAAGTGTTTAGGTCGGTTAGCGCATTTCTTCACGTAATCTTAAGAGGATTCCTTTGATTGTTGTCTCAGCTTTCTCTTTCCGCCGCTGATAATCCGCAAGTGACTTCTTGTAAGCCTCTAACGGGAGTTCACCTCTGCTGTGGCGAACTTCAATGGTCCTAATGTTTGTTGCAACTTCAACGAGCTCGGTTTCTGCAATATTAAGCTGCCGAACCAAATCCGCATAAATGCCGCCTGCACTACGGAAAATAGTCTTCAATTCGGCTATGTTCTTGGACAGGGTATCTAAGCGAACTTCCAATGTCCGCCGTTGCACTTTATATCGGCGCCTTGGAATCTTGCCTTTCTGCGCTCTTGCTTCAAGGAACTTCAATTCTGAGGCTATTCTGTTCTTCTCTTCATACGCATCGTTAAAGGCTCTGACGTGATCTGGACTAAGACCTATAGAGGCTTTTGGAGCTGCAACTCGCCGCGGTGCTGCAGCTTTAGGTCTTCTCCAAACAGCTACAATTACGGTTCCGACAGCCGCTAAAGTCCATATCCACAGAGTAGGCCGGAAAGACAGCCACAGAGGGTTATAATCGTATGTAATCTGCAAAACGTCTTCGGAAGGAACAGCATAATCTACGTTGCTGACGCTTTCTCTGCTGATTGACAGCGTTTCCTGAAAGATTTCTCTGATTAAACTTGAGGAAGGATCTAGTGATGAAAGTTGCGGCTCTAGAAACTTTGCCCCTTCGGGAGGAACAAACGTGACGGTAGCCTCGTCAACGTAGCAATTAAGAGCGGGGAAAAGATCAAAATTCAGAGTAAAGCGTGTGGTCTGCCCAGAAGATGCACCGGGCAAAGTGTAATCAGCCGACACTCGCGTTGATGCACCGCTGTTTAGAGACGAAGCTAAAGTGACGTTAACAAAGCGCGTGTTGCCGCTACTAGTTATAACTTCGGTTGCCAAGTTTCTGCCAAATTCGTCTCTTGCGACAACGTTCGAAGCGTCAAGAGGCAAACTTATTTTAAGAGAACCAATGCTGGCTGTTGAGTTATTTTCAATGCGGTAGCTGTCGGAGACCGCTATATCTCCTATGGGGCTTATTGTGACCTGTCGATCTAGTTTATTTATGTTGATTATTTGGAGGCTGCAAGCACTCAAGGGAAAAGTGGCTATCGCTGGGGAATAAGTGTATGCGGGCAAATTGTCTCTAATGTAATTAGTTGTTTGAACTATGCCATCATCTTTTGTGATGGTTATGTTTTGGACATCCTCTTCAGGAAGAATGAGCAGGGCATTGCAGGTGCCAGCGTCTTTCACGAGACTGGGGTAGGCTGGGAAATCAAGGCTGAACCCATTGGAATCTTGACTGACAAGGCTATTTGAAAGAACGAATGCCACAGTAAAAACTTGAGGTGCTCCTTGTGGAAAGCTTATTTTTGCGCCGTAAAAACCACTTCGGTCTCCTAACTGCACGCCAAGACTTACTGGAAAAACGTTGTTGTCGTCATATGCTACGCCTTTGAGAATGTAGGAGCCGTACTTATGCGGGAACCCGATTAGGAAATCGGTTAATTGCCCAGTTACTTGTATGGTATCGCGTAAGACAACGTGCCCAGAGTACATGACCTCAACTTGATGGTCAACGCGTTGTATAGTATAGCTTTCATCCTGCGCCAAAACCGTTTGCGTGTTAAGCGAAAAGGGCAAAAGAACAGCCAGTGAAAAAACCATGAGCACGATTATGGCGGTGGTTCTCTTCACTTGAATTCACCAAGTTTGGGTTTCTCTATGTTATTAACAGCTTATTTATTTACTTTTAGAAAAAGCTGTACCACGCTGGTATTTAGTTTTTGGCTAGTAGAATACTGTTAAGGCGGTTGCGTGTTCTCTAGTGCTCTCGGAGACTATAGCCCCCCTTATATAAAGACTGAACCCCAAACCCAAAATTAAAATTTAATCTTTTTCTCTCTCTCCTTAGCAAATTTTAACACTCCAGTAGAAACGTCGATTCCATAGCCTATCTTTAATGCTTGGGCGAATCTTCCAGTGCCCACGCCTACTTCAAGAAAAGACGGTTTCAAATTTTTGCATAATGATTCTATACAAGCCTTTTCCAAGTTAAAAGCTGATTTTCCAAAAGGCTTATCATATTTGAATTTCTCAATTTCGTTTGATTTCAACAATTACGTCTCGCAAATGGCCTGTCCTTGACATAAACTCTGTGTGTACTTGCTTCAAGGATTTTGAATAATTGATCCAGAATAGGCGTTGACTCAGGTTTGAGAGGTTTATAACCGTCTAGGAAGCGCACTCAAAATCATTGCAATGTCGAAGGCACAAGTATAATAAGGAAACCGTCTAAGAATAAAACAGTAGAAAGGGCTCATATCTCTGTGATGGTAATCGCTGAACCTCGGCATACGCCTTCTGCTTGGCGAGCCATATCTATCTTGTCATCGTCGAAAGTTCCTACAGACTTTGACTTATCTGACTTTCCTCCGATTACTCGAGATTTGCTCAGAAAGTAGGATCTTACATACTTGGCAAAAGCCTTCGCAAACAGTCCTGTCTCAGGGGCAGGTTCAAAGTGTGTCGGGTCCAGAGAGTAGCAGTATGCGCACCTTTTACATTTTCTGAGATTAACTTCAACTCTATACCTAACCATGGTTCGGTCGCCTCAACTTCACCATTTGTAGTTAACGATGTAATAACAATATTCTGACTTTAATGTATTCAGTTAGAAAAGTGACAGGAATGTATGGTTTGGTTTCGAAACTAAATAAATATTTTCCGCTCAAAAACCGGGCTTCACGATATGTTTATTAGTAGTAGTTGTAAAGCCAGGCAACTTGACAGGACCAGGATTCTAAAGCCGATTTTTGAAGAGTATAAATGCGCAGAAGTTCTATTGAACTTGGAAAAAGACTTGAGAGGTGAGGACATGCCAAGAGGAG
>Ga0209636_10000960_pt1 | contig 28674 bp, 18 predicted proteins | sample DeeMarSWOR152_54_FD_187464 | JGI IMG/M metagenome (GOLD analysis project Ga0209636, IMG submission 187464) | Marine sediment microbial communities from White Oak River estuary, North Carolina - WOR-1-52-54 (SPAdes) (version 2) | ecosystem: Environmental > Aquatic > Marine > Intertidal zone >...
AAAGTCCTCGATCACAGGAGGAGCTTCTTCTTCTCTTTCTTTATTCCCTCCTTCACCTTCCTGGAGCACCCTTCTCTCCGCTTCTGCTTTCCTCTTTAAATCCCTGATGACTTTCTCAAAAAAATTGACCCAGGGAGGCTGAGCAGCTACGGCGCCGGATTGTCCCCTGCCGATGCTCTCTGGTATATGATGACCGATCCAGACCCCTGCGCAGAGGGAAGGTGAAAACCCGATGAACCAGGCATCGGTATAGACATCGGTCGTCCCTGTCTTTCCAGCCAGGGGCCAGTCAAGCCTCTTCGCCCGCCAACCTGTTCCGTGCTGAATCACTCCCTGGAGCAAGTGGGTCATCATGTAGGCTACCTGAGGAGAGATCACTTCATCCGACTCCACCTCGGCCTCTTCGAGGACATTGCCGTCTTTATCTTCGATGCGAGTGATGAAGTAAGGGTGGACACGAACACCTTTATTGGGAAAGGTTGAATAGGCGGAAACCATCTCGACTAGCTTTACGTCAGGCGCCCCTAAAGCCAGCGAAAGATAGGGATAGACAGGGGTGGTGATCCCGAATTTCCGGCAGTAGTCAACGCCTTTCTGAGGAGAAATGGATTCCAGAAGCTTGACGGTAGGGATATTCCTCGACTCCTCTATGCCTATCCGGACCGTCACCGCCCCCTTGTATCTCCAGTCGTAATTGTTGGGAGAATAGGGCTCTTCCGACCATTTGTCATAGAAATCGGTAGGCTCATCAATGAGAATATTGGCCGGGGTGAATAAGCGGCTGTCAATGGCGGCGGTATAAAGGAAAGGCTTTATGGCTGAGCCAGCCTGCCTTTTAGCCTGTGTGGCGTTGTTCCATTCGCTTCTCTGAAAAGAATAGCCGCCGACCATGGCTTTGATCTGTCCTGTCTGGGGCTCGATGGCCAGAAAAGCTCCTTCAATGAGAGGCTCCTGGTCGAGAGAGACCTGAAGCTCCTTGCTCTCTTCATCGATGGATCTGATCTGAACCTGGATCACATCCCCTTCTTTGATGAGAGCGTTAAGGCTTTCTCTGCCTGTCCATTCTTTCGTCCGGTTATCAATCCTCAATATACCCTTATAGTCTTTCACCCTGACCTCAGCCTCTTCACCGGTGACCGACAGGACCAAAGCCTCCACTATTTCCTTTTCTTCCAGGGAGGGCCGCAACCAGGTTCTCGGGGGCCAGTCTTCAAGCGAGCTGTTTTCCAACTCCTCGAGCGACTCCAGGCCTTGCTCCAGCAGATTCCGTTTGTCATCCCTCCATCCCTGTCTCTTATCAAGAACCCTCAGCCAGCTCAGGAGTTCCTCCTCAGCATATCTCTGATAGGTCGGATTCAGGGTGGTGTAGACCTTTAATCCTTTCCTGTACAAGGCAGCATCTCCGTAGTTCTCCATCAAATATCTGCGGACTTCCTCCCGGAAGTAAGCGGCGAACTCGGAAGTCTCACGGTGCAAAGGCAGAACACCGAGCGGCTTGGTCTTTGCCTCATCTGCTTCTGCTCTGGAGAGATACCCTTCGGCAACCATCCGGTCAAAAACATGATTCCGCCGTTCTAGGGCATTTTCAGGATATTTGTAGGGATCATAGATGGTCGGACCCCTGGGGATTCCGGCGATCAGGGCCGCTTCCTCAAGGGTCAATTCCGAAACGGTCTTGCCAAAATAAAGCTGAGAAGCAGCCTCAACACCCCAGGCGCCGTTGGCCAGGTTGAACTGATTGCAGTACATATTCAGTATCTGCCGCTTGGTATAGCTCTTTTCGATCTGAACGGAAAGGATGGCTTCCTTGAATTTGCGGCGGAGGGTCTGCCTCCGGTGGAGGAAGAGCATTGTCGCCAACTGCTGGCTGATCGTGCTTCCACCATGAAGCTTCCGTTCCTGTCCGAATAACTTGATCTCTATGTCCTCTCTCACAGCGCGCAAAATTCCCCGCCAGTCAAGCCCTCCATGGCTGAAGAACCTGGCATCTTCGGTGGCTATGATGGCATTTATAAGCGCTTCAGGGATGACCTCTAAAGGAACTTCGATTCTCTTTTCCAGGGCATATTCCCCGATGACTGTCCCGTCATCCGCATAGATGTAGGTAATGATGTTGGGCTCGAACTCCTCCAGTTCGGATATGGAAGGCAGATTCCGGCTGATAGCCAGGAACGTCCCCAGCATAACTCCAAGAAAACAGGCAGAGGAAAACAGGACAAAAAACAATGCCGCTTTAAGAATCCTTTTTCTGGGGGGTTTTTTCACTTTCTGTGGCTGAGGGATTTCCGCATACTGAGGCCGCAGAGGCTTTCTCCTCTTAGCTATCCGGATGGTGAACTTTATCGCCATGGTTTTATAGATTCAAATATATCAGATTTGCAGATTATTGTCACTTGGGGTCAGGCTTCCAAAACTTCGGTAATTCAATAACTGGGGATTTGACTTTATCAATCTCGCTGTCAATAGAACAAGAAGCGTGTGTTGAATCGCAAATTCCTGACGGGGTCTGGGCCGGAAGTTATGGAAGTTTTGGAAGCCTGATCCCAATGAGGTTGAGCACGTGTTTCTCGATCCTGGCGCTGATCGCCTCCTTCGTCATCCGGGCATCGATGTGGATGAACTTCTTCCCCTTAAAACCTCTGAATATCTTCCGGACCCTAGCCAGGTAGTCTGCCCTCTCGAAAAGCCTGTCTTTCTTTCGACGATTCTTTATGCGGTCCAAGCCTTGCTGGGGATTGATATCCAGGATAAAAACAAGGTCAGGCTCAACTGCAAATTCTTCGTTCATCCTTTTTATCCGTTCCTCATCGATCCCCTTGGCACCCTGGTAGGCGATGGTCGAGAAGTAATACCTGTCCAGGACCACGATTTTGTTCCTCTCCAGCGCAGGCCTCAGGTTCTTCTCCAAGTTCTCCTTCCTGTCCCTCTGGAACAGCTCCAGTTCCTCCTCCGGCGTTAGTGAATCCGGGTCAAGGGCTTTTCTTTTTATTTCCCGGCCCCACCTGCTCCCTGAAGGCTCGCGAAAATAGACAGCATCAAACCCTCTCTTCCGGAGCCTGTCCATCAGCGTCTCCGCCTGGGTGGATTTGCCTGCTCCGTCTATTCCTTCAATGACGATCAGGAAGCCTTTCTCCACTATCTACCTCCTCAATCCCTGTGATGATATCTCCAATGGGTTTTTTATGCAACTTCTGCCTAACTCATGAGTTTACAATAGGTAGGAGAATTGAATTTTTCAGATGAGTATGCTATTTTGTAATATCATGGAATGGAGGACGGAAGATGAAAAAGACCGTTTTAATCGCGCTGATTAGCTTTTTCCTTGGCGTTTTTCTTGCGGGCTATTTCTTTGTTTATCTGCCCGAGAGGAATATGCCAGATAGCTTCTTGAACGAAGCTTCATCATCGCCGTCATTTCTTTATGCTTCTCCTGTTGCCCAGGAGAAGCCGGACCTCGATTTTGTCAGAGTTGCTGACAAGGTCGGCCCGGCTGTGGTGAGAATCACTGCGGAAAGAATTGAACGAAGAAGGGTCACCAGCTTTTTCGACGACTGGGGCGATGACTTCTGGGATAGGTTCTTCGGGATTCCCCGCGGGAGAGAGCAAGAATTCCGCTCTCAGGTAGGGGGAACAGGCTTTTTCATCAGCTCGGATGGATACCTTATTACCAACAACCATATCGTGGAAAACGCTGAAAAAATCACCATCTATACTCTTCAAGAAAACGAATACAAAGCGGAAGTCGTAGGAACAGACCCGCCGACCGATGTCGCTCTGCTGAAAATCGCTGACAAAAACCTGCCGTTTGTGGAACTGGGCAACTCTGGCCAGTTAAGAGTCGGTGAATGGGTTCTGGCCATCGGCAATCCTTTAGGGTATGAGCACACGGTCTCCGCGGGAATCGTCAGCGCCAAGGGGAGGCAACTTTTCCAGAGCCAGGAAGCCCCCTCCTATCAGGATTTCATCCAGACCGACGCTGCCATCAACCGCGGAAACAGCGGCGGTCCTCTGGTCAACATGAAAGGCGAGGTCATCGGGATCACCAGCAATATCGCTTCCATGACAGGCGGGAATATCGGCATCGGGTTTGCTATCCCTTCTGACCTGGCCCGCAAAGTCGTCAAACAGCTCCAGGAAAAAGGCAGAGTAGTCAGAGGACATCTCGGAGTAACAACTCGGGACGTCAGCGAGGAAGAAAGACGAGCTCTGAACTTAAAATCCAGGAGAGGGGCTTTCGTCGTAGAGGTTACCTCGGGAACGCCTGCGGACAAAGCTGGGTTCGAACGCTACGATGTCATTGTTGAGTTCGACAGCCAGCTTATCGAGAACACCCACGACCTATCCTTCAAGATCGCCGATACTCCGCCTGGAACAAAGGTCGAAATCAAAGTCATCCGGGACGGGAAAGAAAAGACACTCACCGCCAAGCTCGACGAGTTATCGACCGGAGAAGAAGGGGAACAGACATCCGCCTCCTCAGGGCAAGACTTAGGTATAACGGTATCGACCTTGACACCTCGCACTGCCAGACGCATCGGATTTCGAACTGAGGAAGGAGTGCTGATCACGGAAGTCCGCCGCTACAGCGAAGCTGAACAGAAAGGCCTTCTGCCTGGGGACATAATTCTTGAAGCCAACAGGCAAGAGGTTAAAGACACAGACGATTTCAAAAAAATCATAAATAAGCTCAATCCGGGAGATGGGCTCATGCTGTTCATTAGGAGAGAAAGAGAGTCCAGAGAGTTCATCACAACTCTCAGAATACCTGAATGAAGTTCTTCAAGATCCACTCCTTAGGAAACGATTTTCTTATTACCGATGAGGCAGAGGTCAACCGTCTCTCCGAGATCGGGCCCTTTGCCGGGAGGATCTGCGACCGTCATACAGGCGCCGGAGCAGACGGCCTGCTCCTTATTTCAGTCAAAGATAAGGCCAAAGGCCGCGTTAAATTCCGCATATTCAACGCGGACGGCACCGAAGCGGAGATATCCGGAAACGGGCTGAGATGCGCTGCGGCCTATCTTTATCATCAGAATAAGATCGACTCGCATCAGGTCAATTTCCTGACTACTGCAGGTAACAGAGAGTGCAAGCTCATCGAGAAAAGAAAGAATTTCTTCCAGATCAGGATAGAGATGGGTACTCCCTATCTAGCCTCCAAGGAGATTCCCTTTGATGACGGCTCAACACACGACAAGATCATCGATTATCCTCTCTCCATCAACAGAAAAATATACCCGATAACCGCTCTTTCTCTGGGAAATCCTCACTGCACTATATTTGTCGACCGCTTTCCGGCCCGAATCGAATGGCACCAGATCGGACGCGAGATCGAATCCCATCCTTTCTTTCCCAACAGGACAAACATCGAATTCGTCAGGGTGCTGAACAGGGATGAGATAGATGTCCTCTTCTGGGAAAGAGGCGTGGGCGAAACCCTTTCCTCTGGCAGCGGATCCTGCGCGGCAGCCGTGGCCTCGATCTTGAAAGACCTGACCAATCGAAAGGTTATGGTCAGGACAAGTATGGGACACCTCACTGTGGAATGGGAGAAAAAGAAGGTCTATCAGTCAGGACCTGCAGAGGTTATTCTTAAAGGGGACTTTTTTTCTGCTTAAACTCAGACGGTCAAAAAGAAAAGGTTACCCCCACACCCAAGATTCCGGCGCTGAGATTGTATCTTTCTGGAATCGGTGAGCCTATGATTTGCTTTTCCCGTTCTTTTCCATCTGCATAGGCATAGACGAAATCGATTTGAGTCCTTCCTGTCCGATAGCCTATCCCTCCGATTATGGTGAATTTATCCACATCAATGTTGGTGATATCCAAACAGTGTGAAGGTGTGGCGCAGCGGTCATAGCCCAGGCCTCCCCTCAGGATGACACCTCCGGAGACGAAATATTCGAAGCCGGTCCTTAAAATGAGAATATTGCCAAAGTCAAGCCTCTGTTCTTCATAGATATCTCCTCCAACGGGATCTTTGATGATTTTTTCCACTTTATCCAGGACCGACCACATGGTGTACTGAGCACTGGTCGAAAAGAGGAAATTCTCAGAAATCAAATAAGAAAATCCCAATTCAATATCCAAGGGCAAACTGAAGCTCGTCTCAGAATCCCGTACGATCTGGAGGGGCAGAGGCTCGGTTAAGGAGATAACCGTCTCGCCCGAAAGCACCATCTTGGTCGGACCTCTCACCCCTAAGCCGATCCTTATTCTCTCCGAAGGCTTGAACAACAGGCCAAAGCCTGCTGATACAGCCGAGCCTTTTTCTTCAATAGAGACGGGATAGCCCGTAGTCTCATCTTCAGTCTGGACGTTCATCACTCCGCCATAGAAGTTCAGGTTGAGGCCAACGGACAGCTTTTCGCTGAACTTATAGGATAAAGTCGGAGTCAGGCTGTATACTCCCATGGTTGATTTCAGAGGGTGGCTCAGCACCCCCTCTTCCCAGTCGACTCCTCCTCCTGCATAGGGTATGTAGAATCCAAGCCCTATAGTCATTTTCTCGGAAGTCCTATAAGTGAGGAAGAACTGAGGCAGAGAGGACTTGTAGTGACTTTCCACTCTTGATCCGTCAACAGTGACATATTCATGGGTGGGCGAAATATAGAATCCGTCTATGGACAGGTTGAACACATTTTCCTGGTAGACCAAGCCTGCGGGATTATGAAAAATCGCTGTCGGGTCGTCCGCAATGGCCACGAAAGCACCGCCAATAGCAAAGGCTCTGCATCCCATCAAGGTATTGTTCCATCCCCCTGCCCAAAGAGTGGATATGAGCAAGAAAACAGAACAAAGGCAGCCGAGGACTTTTTTTCCCATAATCTCCTCCTTCCCAACCACTGGGATCACACTTTGTGTTATGAATTACAACAAAAAAGCCCGTTTTGTCAAGAATTGAAGAATTGGGGTCAGGCTTCCAAAACTTCAGTAATTTATAAAAAAAGGGGCCAGGCCCTTTTTTTCTGCTTTTTTTTGTAATCGAAAACTGCTGCGGCAATTCCTCTCCATCCGGATCCTATGGTGGTGTGTGGGGGGTCTTGGCTTGTATGTAGGGGAACCAGCAGCCTCGGCAGATCACACCTTCACAATCAACTGCCACGTAATTGGGGATGTAGCTGAGGCAGACACCCTATTTATTGTTAATTTCTAAGAAATCGATGGGAAGAGATAAAGTGTCCCCTTAGGGAACGTCCCCATATTACGTCCCCATATTATTACATATTAGAAGTTACTGAAGTTATGGAAGCCTGACCTCAATCATTTATGTGAAATGCTCGAAGCCCTTGATTTCCAGGGGCTTTTTCTTCCCGTCTTTATCGATCAAGAAAATTCCCTTTTCTTTGGTCATCTTTCCGATGCAGGTTATTTTATATTTTTTTTGCAACTGAGCCATGAAATCCAGCTTTTCTAGAGGCACAGAGAACAGAAGCTGGTAATCCTCCCCGCCATGAAGAGCCAGTTCATAAGGTTTTCTCTGCCAGTAACACAATTCAAAAGAAAGCGGAAGACTGGCCTCTTCTATCTCGGCGCCGCAGCCGCTCTCCTGACAGAGGTTCATCAAATCCACGGACAACCCATCGCTGATATCGATCATGGCCGAGGGCATTTTAAGGCGGGAGAGGCCCTGACCAAGAGAAACTTGAGGTGTCGGGTCTAAGAAAGCCTTGAGTAAAGGATCGGCCAATTCATCGTCTTCCGGCTTGAATTTTTTACGGAGAAGAATCAATCCCTGTTGGGAATCTCCCAGATTTCCGGAGACAAACAGGAGATGCCCGGGCTTGGCACCGTCTCTGCGGATGATGGTCTTCCCTTCACCCAAAACGGTGACCGACACCGCTATCTTCTTGGACTGAGAAATATCTCCTCCGGCAAGAGTGACTTTCCACTCTTCAGCGGCAGACTTGAATCCGGCAAAAAACTCCTCCACCCAGCGGGTCGGGGTCTTTTCCGGAAAGGCTAATCCGAGAAGCGCATACCTTGGCTTCCCGCCCATCGCCGCCACATCGCTCAGGTTGACATTCAGGCTCTTTCTCCCCAGGAAATAGGGAGGATGGAAGGAAACGATAAAATGATAGTCTTCAATGAGTAAGTCTTTGGTGAGGATCAGATATTTTTCCCGAGTTTTGATGACAGCTGCGTCATCCCCGATGCCCAGGATCAGGTCCCGCGGCATGTCAGAGAATTCTTTCCTGATCGCTGTCAGGATCTCCCGTTCCCTGAGGAGTTTGAGCTTCATGGAGCTAGCTATTTAAAAATCAAGCCTTAGTCTTACTGCGAGGCTCTTTTACCAAAGCGTTGCTAAACACATCATGTATGGAATCAACAAAAATAAAATCCATATCTTTTTTGATTTTGCTGGGAATATCAGCCATATCCTTCTTGTTGGGCAGAGGAAGAATCATTTTTTTCACTCCGGCCCGCTGGGCCGCAAGCACCTTCTCTTTCACTCCGCCAACGGGCAGGACGTTTCCTCTCAGGGTAATCTCGCCGGTCATGGCGACATCATGCTTTACCATTGAACCCGAGCAGATCGAGATCAAAGAGGTGGCAATAGTGACTCCGGCCGAAGGCCCGTCTTTGGGTATCGCTCCTTCGGGAATGTGAATGTGAAAATCATTTTTGGAGAAGATCTGGCCGTCTATACCCAGCTCTTCAGCATGAGCCCGGGCATAACTCAAGGCTGCCTGGGCTGACTCTTTCATCACCTCGCCTAACGAACCGGTCAAGGAAAGCTGCCCTTTCCCTTTCATTTTAGTGGCTTCCACAAAGAGTATTTCTCCCCCGGTGGCGGTCCAGGCAACTCCTGTGGCCACGCCGACGCTATCCTTCTGCAACAGCTGGTCTTTGAAGATCTTCGGAGGTCCAAGATAAGTCTCGATGCTCTGGGATGTGACTCTGGTCGATTTATCCTTTCCTTCCGCGACATGCCGGGCCACCTTCCGGCAAACCGAGGCAATTTCCCTCTCCAGATTCCTGACACCTGCCTCCCTCGTATAGAGTGAGATGATCTTCTTTACAGCGCCCTTGCTAAAGATAATCAATTTTTCATCCAGGGCATTTTCCTTTATCTGCTTGGGGACCAGATGGCGCATGGCAATCTGCAACTTCTCCTCCTCGGTATATCCCGGGAGACGGAGGATCTCCATCCTGTCACGAAAAGCAGGCTGGATCGGGTCCAGAAGGTTGGCTGTGGTAATGAACATCACCCTGGAAAGGTCAAAAGGGACTCCCAGATAATGGTCGCGGAAAGAATAATTTTGCTCCGGATCCAGGACTTCAAGAAGAGCTGAGGAAGGGTCTCCTCTGAAATCAGCCCCGATCTTATCCACCTCGTCCATCATGAACACGGGATTATTGGATTTCACCCGCCTCAAGCTCTGGATAATCTTGCCAGGGAGGGCACCGACATATGTCCGTCTATGACCTCTGATCTCGGCTTCATCCCGAACACCTCCCAGAGATATCCGGATAAATTCCCGGCCCAGAGCTCGGGCAATCGATCGTCCAAGAGAAGTCTTCCCCACTCCTGGAGGCCCGACAAAACAGAGGATGGGGCCCTTTATCTTCTTTGAGAGTTTCCTGACTCCCAGGTATTCAAGGATCCTTTCTTTAACTCTTTCCAGACCGTAATGGTCCTCATCCAGAATTTGCTTCGCTTTTCTCAGGTCCAGGTTATCAACCGTGCTTTTATTCCAGGGGAGGTCGAACATCCAATCCAGATAATTGCGGACAACAGCGGTCTCCGCAGACTCCGGGTGCATCTGGGAAAGACGGTTGATCTGTTTCTCCAGCTCCTCCTTGACCTCCGGGGAGACTTTTAGCTTTGTCAGCTTTTCCTTGTAAGTCGCTATTTCCTCCTGAATCTCAGTCCCCTCGCCCAGTTCCTTCTGGATCGCTTTCATCTGCTGCCTGAGAAAATACTGCTTCTGAAGTTTGTCCATCTCTCCTTTCGCCTCGGTGCTGATCTTTGACTGTATATCCAGAAGCTCAAGCTCTCTCGTTAACAGCTCGAAGACTTTCTTCAGTCTTTGAATGGGATCTGCAACCTCCAAGATCCGCTGGGCCTCATTGACCTTTAACTCCAGGTTAGCCGCGGTCAGGTCAGCCAGCCTCCCTGGCTCATCGATATTCGCCGAGAGGATCATGACCTCAGGAGGAATATCCTTGCCCAAAGAAGAGGCTTTCTCCAACCCTGACCGCGTATTCTTGATCAGGGCCTCCACTTCAATTGACTTTTTCTCTTCCTCAGGCTCAGGGATGACTGTGATCCCAGCAGTATAGAAGGGCTTGTCCTCATCAAGTTTATCGATCCGGGCTCTCACCAGACCCTGAGCCAGGATTCTCATCCTGCCGTCTGGAAGCTTGAGCATGCGCATGATCAGGGCGACTGTCCCCACCTCATAGACATCTCTTCTTTTGGGTTCTTCAATTTCCATGTTTTTTTGAGTCAGGAGAAGAATCATCCGGTCAGTCGATAGCGAATGGTCAATGGCATTCTTGGATTTCTCTCTTCCCACGAATAGAGGAATCACCATATAGGGGAAGACGACGATATCTCTGAGCATGAGAATGGGGAGTTCTTTGGGAACATGGATCTTTTTATCCCGGTCGTCCAATACGTCCTCATAGCCATTCTCGTTATCCTTGTTCTTTCTAGCCATGGTATTCCTCCAAGTTTATTCCCCGGCTTTCTGGATATTCACGACACGTTCCTTTTTTCTTCCCTGCCTTTGCTTTTTCAAAGTTATTATTAAAACACCATTCCGAAGATAGGCGGTTGTCCTCTCGGGAATCACCGAGCCTGGCAGAAAAATAAAACGCCGGAAAGAGCCATATTCCCGTTCCAGCCTGATATATTTTAGTTTTCTGGATTTCTCCTCTTCTCTCTTGAATCCCTTCACTTCCAGGCGGTTATTGTGCAGCAACAAGGTGATATCCTTCTGGTCAACTCCAGGGAGTTCAATCTCAACCGTGATGTTGTTTGCATTCTCATAGATATCCACATCCGGATTCCAGCCTCCATCCAAACCCAACACCTCATTTCTCTGGAAGCCGAACTCCCCTACGATCCGGTTGATGTCTTCTTTGATATCCTCGATCTTTGAGATAAGTTTGATTTTTTTAACCATTTTCAGGTAGGTTTATTTTTCCTTGAGGAGAGATTCCAGTTCCTGCTTGAACTCCACCACATCCTTGAATTCCCGGTACACCGAGGCAAACCGGACATAGGCAACCTTATCCAGTGCTTTGAGCCTCTTCATCACCAGCTGCCCTATTTTTGAAGCCGCCAATTCTTTATCCGTGCGGTCCTGGAGTTTGCTTTCGACCTCATCAACAATCTCTTCCAGTTTTGCCAGGGGCACAGGCCTTTTTTCACAGGCTTTGAGCAGTCCCCGGAGAAGCTTCTGGCTGTCAAAAGGCTGTCTTCTGCCGTCTTTTTTGACGACCATATAGGGGATTTCCTCGATTTTCTCGTAGGTCGTGAACCTTTTCTTGCAGGAGAGGCATTCCCGACGGCGCCGGATACACAAGCCGTTTTTGCTTTCCCGGGAATCGATGACTTTGCTCTCCGGATGGTCGCAGTAGGGACACCTCACTTTTTGACATCCTCCCCAAGTTTCTTTAGCTGGAGCAGCGAAATTCCTTCTTTCCATAATATAACATAACCCACCAGGCAAGTCATCACGACCTGGGCAGCATGGACCACGATCGTCATCCCCACGGCCAGGTTTACATCCACATCAAACAGAGAAGTCAAACCGACTTTGCTAAAATAGTCGAATCCTCCCACCATTCCTGGCGTAGGAATGGACGCCCCTATCAAAATCAGAAAAACATAGGGACAAAGCAGAAAAAAAGGCACCGAAATCTTATAGGCAAAGAAAAAAATCCAGTAATAAAAAATGATGCCTATCCAGACGACAAAAGAGAGAAGGATATAGATGAACAGATTCCTGACAGAATGAAAAAACTTCAGGCCCTGGATGAAACCCTTTGAAGCTTTGAGAATCATCTGGGAGATTTTCTCGGGTACAGGTTTCAGCAAGAGAGTGATAACGGAAAGAGCCTTTTCCTTGAAGAAATAGAGAATCAGGATGATGGCCAGGAGTATGGTGGCGATGATTACCCCGATGATGCCGTAGAGTTGAAGACTGGAGTACGCCTCTTCTTTTCCCTGGAAATAGGAAGAATAGAGGGGTTTGGCCAGAAGAAAAACACCAAGCAGAAAACACATAGTGAACATATCGAATATTCTCTCAACGACCACAGTGCCGATGGCAAACCCCCGGCTTATTCTTTCTTTCTGGGCCAGGTACAGAGGCTTGGCCAACTCTCCCAGCCTTCCTGGAAAAAGGAGAGTTACCGTGAAGCCGATAGCATTTCCGGCAAACATATGGGAAAATTTGGCCCCCTTCTTTTCATTCATCAGGAGGAATTTCCAGCGGAAGCCCCGAGTGGCGAAGTGAACCGGAACAAGGATGAAGACCAGAACCAAGAATTTGAGGTCCACATCCGTCAAGTAACCCAGAACTTCCTTCCACTCTACTCTCCGGATGAAAAAGAAAAGAAAAACCAGGGTGAGGAGGAAGAAGACACCAAAACGGAGCAGATTTTTTCTCATTATGAATCGTCAATCTTATCATCGGATAATTTCCAAGTCAATGAGGATGAAAAACCTGGCATGGCTCCTATTTATTTTAAAATGAACAGATTATTTTAAGAGTAAATCGAAGTGAATGACCATCCAATTATCCTCAAAAACAAATAAAGCTTAGGAAAGCCGGGTTGTGCTCAGAAAGTCTAGGTGAGGAGTCAATCAAATTAAACGTCTTCGGCAATCACCACCCATTCCATTCTCAAAGAGAGGAAGGTTGAAAAACTTCAAGATATCGATTATCATTTCCTAGACTGGGAAGTCGTCCAATGGTAGGACACATGACTCTGGATCATGGAATCGGGGTTCGAATCCCTGCTTCCCAGCCATCTTATTCTCTTGATTTCCCTGATTTTGACTGTTTCTGCCTTTCAACCGTAATACCATAGTTTCAACGCTTCTCACTCGATTGACATCTTTTTTGTCGTAATTTATACTTTCGCACGATGGCCAGACGGGAAAATAAGGACAAAGATGAACACGCAGCCAGCGCAGCTGAAAAGAAAATTCTTATCTTACTAGCCAAACGGCAGCAACTATGAAAAAAGCGATATTAATTTTATCCATTTTGCTACTCGGAATTTCAACCGTCAGTTCCGCAGCCGAACCGATTATATTAGGGGTATCAGCCGCATTTACCGGTCCATCTCGTGGTTTAGGCATAGAGCTTTATCGCGGTTCGATGGCCTATTTTAGCTATATTAACGACAATGGCGGTATCCGCGGCCAATCAATTCAACTCAAGCTGCTCGATGATGGCTATAATCCTTACCCTTGTATTAAAAATACAGTCCGCCTGATTGAAACCGAGGAAGCATTTTTGCTTTTTAATTATGTAGGTACGCCGACCGTTACCCGTATTTTACCGCTTCTCAGACGATATGAAGCCGAGTATGTCTACTTATTTTTTCCCTTCACCGGTGCCCAACCACAGCGGGAAGCTCCCTATGACAGGTATGCCTTTAACCTTCGAGCATCCTATCGTCAAGAAACCGCTGGTCTTGTAGATCAATTTATCAAAATCGGACGACGGAAAATTGCGGTGTTTTATCAAGCAGATGCCTATGGACGATCGGGTTGGGCCGGCGTCCGATTTGGATTAAAAAACCATAACCTTGATATTGTCGGAGAGGCCACCTATCGAAGGGGGGCCGAGTACAATGACTCCATGACAGAACAAGTCGAAATATTAAAACGGGCGAATCCTGATGCAATCATTTGTGTTGGCGCCTATGCTGCTTGTGCCGCATTCATTCGAGATGCCCGGTTGTTCGGGTGGGATATTCCGATTGCCAATTTATCGTTTGTCGGCAGTGAGAACCTAGCCCGACTGCTAATATCAGAAGAAACCCGGACCGGCCGCAGGTTCACCGATAATTTAATAAACTCCCAGGTGGTCCCAAGCTATGAAGACCTGTCTATTTCGGCTGTTAAAGAATACCGAAAGCTGATGGAAACCTACGCCCCTCCCATTCCCGAACAATTTCAAGAAGATGCCTACGATTCCCCGGAATATAGCTTTGTCAGTTTTGAAGGCTTTCTCAATGCCAAATTGTTGGTTGAGATATTAAAGCGGCTTCCGCAGCCATTGCGAAAACGAGATATTGTCCCAACCGTGGAATCCATGCCGGTTATTGATCTTGGAGTCGGAGTGCCAATAAAATTTAGCAAAAACCGTCACCAAGCCTCAAGCGAAGTGTACTTCACGACCTTGAAAGATGGAAAGTTTATCCCCATAGATGATTGGTCCCGATGGATAAAAAACGATGTCTAAATTATTTCTGAAAGCGCTGATATTGCTATCCATTTTATTTGGAATTATTGCCATCATCACTTCTGTGTTCGCAGGATGGAACCTGTCGCGTAACCTGACAAACGAATATAAAAGTAAAGGCATGGCAATCAGCAGGGCCATTGCTGACGCGTCTGTGGAGGTCGTCTTAAACAGTAATGCCTCCACATTGCAGTCAATGATGGATCAGTTTTTAATCATTGAGGGTGTTGCCTACGTGTTTGTTACCGACGGAACCAACGAAATTCTTTCTCATACCTTTGTTCCGGAAATACCCAAAGAAATTCATACCCTGTTAAAATCAGGTCAGGCAGTCCAAGAAAACGACATTACAAACACGGATCTGGCGATCGAACGAATGGGCAAAATAATGAATTTATCCGCACCGATTTTAGCTGGAGAAGCTGGATATGTTCACGTGGGAATGGATATGGCTTTGATTCAAAAACAGATATGGCAGTCCATACTGATGCAGCAAGGATTGCTGCTGGTGGTATTGCTCCTTACGTTTTTTATTGCGTATCGGATTATATCAACCATCAGCAAGCCACTAAACGCGTTAACCGAGTACGCCAATAAACTAGCGGCCCATGATTTTAGTCAGCCGTTAAAAGATAAACAACAAGTTGACCGCCTAGCAGCGCGATCAAAAGATGAAATCAGTAAGTTGGCCGAAGCCTTTGGGGCCATGGAAGAGAAAATAATTGTCTATATCCAAAACTTAAAAGAAACCACAGCGATAAAGGAACGGATTGAAAGCGAGCTGAAAATCGGTCGCGATATTCAAATGAATATAATTCCTCAAACATTCCCTCCGTTTCCTCACCGCCCCGAATTTGACGTTCACGCGTACATCGAGCCAGCCAAAGAAATCGGAGGTGATTTTTACGACTTTTTTGTAAACGAAGCTCAAAATAAATTCACGTTTTTAATCGGAGATGTTTCCGGAAAAGGTGTTGCGGCGGCGTTGTTTATGGCGGTGACCATGACCATGTTTCGCGCAACTTCCTCCCAAAGATCTGATCCCGCTGAGGTCATCACTATTGTTAATAAGGCATTATGCCAAAACAACGAAAACGCCTTGTTTGTTACGCTTTTTTACGGAGTATTGGACTACCATAGCGGTCAGTTAGACTATTGTCTCGCCGGCCATAATCCGCCTTACCTTCTTAAACCAGGCCAAGCCCCGGTCTCTCTGGAGGGGACACAGTCGATGGCATTAGGTGTCGATGACTCGGTTCAATTTAACTCAAAAACCATCACGATCTCTAAATCCGCACAACTGTTTGCGTTTACCGATGGTGTGACCGAAGCGATGAATAAAAAAGATGACTTCTATACCGATCAGCGTCTGATAAGCTGCTTATCATCTTTACAAGACTCCGAACCAAAACCTTTGATTTCCGCTGTCCTGGACGATGTCTTATCATTTGCCGACGGCGCAGATCAGGCAGATGACATAACAATGCTGAGCGTCAAACTAAAAGGATCCCAGCCAGATTCAACTTGATCTGGCACTTTCATATACAAGGAAATCAAGAATTTCCGGATTATTGGATTACTGTTTCTTAAGCCTGTCTCGGACAACATTCATTAATTGCAATCGGTTTTTTATCGGGAGGAGAATTTATTTTAAGAACCTCTCGGTGTTTTGGCCTGGACATTGGAACACGAAATCGAGTCTATTGCCTATTACGACATCTTTCAGACATCGCAAACAGGAGTTATCATCATAGTTCCTCAGCATCAATAAGGCCAAGAATATCAGTTTCCGAGCAACTCCTCTTATCCAGCTTAAAACCGGATAAGAAGCCCTGTCGTCACGTAGGTCCCTCCGAGGTCGACCGTAACCGGGGTACCGCTGGATAAAATCGGTGTGGAATATCCTGTGGAGCTGCCCGGGTCTTTGAAAGAAAGCCCGACCGTCAGGGAACGCATACCCACGTTCATTCCCACACCGAACGATTTCCCGAAGAACGTCTCGATCCCGCCGCTTACCCCAAAACCCGTCTTGCTCGAGGGAGTGAATTCCCAGTAGGTCGAGGTGGCACTGTTGTCATAGGTACCTGTGACCCAGCCCATAAGCATCATGGGCGATGCGGTAATGCTCATCATCATGCCCGCGCCCCCTATTTTTAATCTAAGGGGCACTTTAAATCCCACTATGAACGGGTTAAGGGCTATCTCCTGCCGGCCGCCCCAAAAGATCTGGGTGCCCCAGAGTGCTCGGGGAGCGGAAACCATGACTTCGGTGCCAAAACCGAGGGCGAAATTGGGACTTACGTCGATGAACAGCACGCCGCTAAAGTTGTAAAAAGCCGGAGAGCCCGCATCGACCAGTCTTGTCGGGTCAGCGGTGACTTCAATGAACCACTCATCAAGAAGGCCCCTGTTGTAGGAATTCATCAAGGAATAATAAAACCCGAGTTCCAGGCTGACCTTTTTCACGGCTTTTAGGGCAGTAGCTACCTTTTTTGCAGGTGCGGGCTTTGGTTTCTCTTGGATTTTTGGCTTTTCTTCGACCTTGGGCTTTTTTTCGACCTGAGGCTCTTCTTTTTTCTGCGGGACTGGTTCTGGGACTTCTTCTTGCACTTCCTCACCGCTCACAATCTCAACTGTTTTTATATCGATAAATCCCTGCACAGCCTGGCCGTATTGATCCTTCAAAGAAATCTCATAGAAACCGCCGGTCGTCCCTGAGGATTCGACAACTGTTCCCCTCACCAGCTGAGCGAGAACGTTGCTGGCAGGATCAGGGCCTGACCTGACATTGGCCAGCTGAGCCTTCACACGCAGGAATACAGTTCCTGCGCTTTTTCGGCAGGGAATCCAGATCTCTGTCCTGAGTCCACCTGGCATGAGCCGGGAAGGATCCATGTCCAAATACCTTTCCAGGATAGGACCATCAACTGCATAGTTGTTGGCTCTCATCCATTCCATCATCATGTGAATAGTCTTGCCGCTTTCCGTATAAGGCCCGACGTGAAGACCGATCACCACAGTGGTGAAATTCCATTCCTTTTTCTCCAGGGGCTCCTGGGGCATAGCATCGGAAGCAACCGGAAAGCCCACTTCCCAGACCAATTCTTCAGGCTGGACTGTTTGCGCAAAGTTGTAATAGATTCCCAGTATGGTCCCTATCTGGAATATATTCTGACCTTGCATTGCCGATACCAGAGTCCCAGCCACTTTTTCCCTGTCCGAAAGAGGGCCTTTATAAGGGATACATACATAGTTAAAAGGGTTAATTTCTCTTACAGAGAAAGAACTCTGTTCAGGGCGCTGCTGGGGAGCCGACGCCCAAGAAACCTGAGTAGCCAAGAAAACCATGAACAGAAAGACTGCAAGCATTTTTTTCAAGGTCAAGCCTCCTTCATTGAATTGAAAACTCCTGGTTTGAACAAAATATCCTGATGAACATTAACCATCTTTAATAGCTTTTTTCAGTTCTCTTTTCAATACCCTTTGTGGATGAAATCACGGGTGATTTTTATCTTCTCTATTTCTAATAAGTTAGTCATCTTTTTGAGGAGATATTCTCCTCCCTTCGGATAGGAAAAAATGCCTAAAAATCACCCCCTCAATTCATTCCAAACGGCGATTTACAGGACCGCTGAATAAATAGAATATACCCTTTGACAATTTCTATATTTAGGGGCAGCTCTACTGTCTGCAGAAATTAACTATATGAGTACTGAAGCCAACAGGGTGAAAAGAAGTCGTGCTCAGCACAAAAAGGGGTTGCTGAATTTCTCCTCAGTTCAAAAAAACAAGAATTGAGATAAAAAAGTGAAGACAAAAGAGATAATCCTGCGGGAGCTCCAAGAGCTGAAGAAAAAGACAAACGCTCTTGAACGTTCCGAGTCCTCGCAAAAACAGCTCGAAAAATTTTTCAACGGAAGCGAAAAACGTTTCCGGTCCATCGTGGAAAACTCGCACGAAGGGATCGTGATTGTCGATGACAGCTTCAGGATAACCTATGTGAACGATGAGTTATGCCGAATATTCCAATATTCTGAGGAGGAGATACTCGGCAAGGATTTCCGGGAATTTCTGGAAAAAGAAAGCAAAAAACTCATCGTTGACCATTACCTCCAGAGGCAGAGGGGAAAGAAAGTGCCGGACCGTTACGAGGCTAAAATCGTCCGCAAAGACGGCTGTATCAGGCATGTCGAGATCAGTTCCTCCGTCATAAGCAATACTGAAGGAAACATGGAAACCGTGGCTCAAATCCTAGACATCACAGAGCGCAAACAGATGGAAGAGGCACTTCAGGAGAGCAGGGAACGGTACAAAGCGCTCTTTGACCGCTCGCTCTACTGCGTTTATATTCACGATTTCAACGGTAATTTTCTGGATGCCAATAAAGCCGCGTTAGACCTGCTAGGCTATTCTAAAGAGGAAATCCCTTCAATGAGTTTTTCATCGCTGATCGAAGAAGACCAGCTGCCAGCCGCGATAAAAAATATCGGCGAGATCGTAAGGACTGGCTCTCAGAAAAAGCCGCTTATTTTCAAACTCCGGAAAAAAGATGGGGATTATGTCTGGGTGGAAACAGAAGCATCGATCATATACCAGGGAGATAAACCCACTGCGATACAGGGGATTGCCAGAGATATAACTGATTCCGTCCGGGCTAGCCAAGCCCTTCATGAAAGCCAGGAAAGATACCGCACCCTTGCTGAAAACGCAAGGGATGGGATATACGTCATCAGTCCGGACGGCTTTGAGTATGTCAACCCGGCGTTCGAGAAAATATTCGGCTATAAAGCCCATGAAGTGTGCCGCAACGACTTCAATTTCCTGGACCTCATTCATCCGGATGACAGAGAGCTTGTCCTGAAAAGAGAAAACGGCCGGAAAAAAGGAAAAGAACTTCCTCCTGAATATTCATTCAGAATCCTTACCAAACACAAAAAAATCAAACATGTTGAAGTCAGCACTGTCCCCCTCCATGGCGAAAAGCTGAGAGTTTTGGGGATACTCAGAGATGCGACCAAAAGAAAACAGGATGAAGAGGCGCTGCGGGACAGCGAGGAAAAATATAAGATATTGGTTCAGACTTCGCCAGATGCGGTCACCGCCACTGACTTAGAAGGAAGAATCACCTACGTGTCCAGGCAAACGCTCGAGATCCATGGTTACAGGCATGAAAAAGAACTCCTCGGAAAGAGCGCTTTTGAGTTGATCTCTCCCAAAGAGCGCAAAAGAGCCTTGACAAATCTCCAAAAAACTCTCGAAGAAGGCCGGTTGAAAAATGAGGAATACACGCTGTTCAAGAAAGACGGCACTGTTTTCACGGGCGAACTCAACTGCGCTGTGATCAAAGACGCAGAGGGCAGACCCAAAATGTTCATCGCCACCACAAGAGATATCACAGAGCGGAAAAGGACAAAGGAAAAAATAATAGAATCAGAAGAACGGTATAAAGACCTTGTTGAAAAAGCAGGAGTTGCCATCCTCATCGACGACAGAGAAGGGAAAGTCAAATACTGCAACAAGCAATATGCAGATATGTTTGGCTATCCTTTAGAGGAAATGAAAAAGCAGAACATCCGCTCGATCGTTCATCCTGATGACAGGGAAAGGGTTTTGAAACACCATAAGAGCCGCATTCAGGGCAAAAAGGTTCCAGCCAGATATGAATGCAAGGGGATCAAAAAAGATGGTACCATCATATTCATCGAAGTCCATGCCGACGCTTTAATGGATAACGGCAATATCATCGGGACTCGCTCTTACATCTGGGACATCACTGAACGCAAAAAGGTCGAAGAAGCTGTCCTGGCATCCGAGGAGAAATTCAAAACTTTGTTTAACTCCGCCGGTGATGCGATCTTCATCACTGACCTGGATGGAAACATTCTTGAGGTCAACCAGGTTGCCTGCGAGCGCCTGGGGTTCGAGCGAAAAAAGATCATCGATATGACCCTGGCGGATATCGACCGCCCAAAAAAGTCCGTTTCGCTGCCCGTAAAGATTGAGGAACTGAGCCATAGAGGCCACATATTCTTCGAGACAGCCCACAAAGGAAAGAATGGAACGATTATTCCGATTGAATTGAGCAGCCGCATAATCGAATACGAAGGAAAACCTGCAGCTCTCAGCATTGCCCGGGATATTACAGAGCGCAAGGTTGCTGAAGAAGAGCGGAAGCAGAGTTTCGAAAGATTACGGAGATCCCTGGAGGAAACCGTCAATGCCCTGGCCTCTGCAGTCGAAATGAGGGACCCCTACACAGCAGGCCACCAGCATAGAGTCACGAGCTTGGCCTGTGCCATAGCTGAAGAGATGGGCCTTCCGAAGGAAAAGACCGAGGGAATCCGCATGGCAGGAGTGATCCATGATGTGGGCAAGATCCGAGTGCCCGCAGAGATTCTCAGCTGGCCCGGGCAGCTGACCGAGATCGATTTCAACCTGATCAAGACCCATCCTCAAGTCGGATATGACATACTGAAGAGGATCGAGCTTCCCCACGAGGTGACGAAAATCATGCTTCAACATCATGAGAGGCTGGATGGCTCTGGCTATCCGCTAGGTCTGAAAGGAGACAAAATCCTTCTCGAGGCAAGGATTCTGGCTGTGGCTGATGTCGTTGAAGCCATGGCTTCTCACCGCCCTTACCGGGCAGCTCTGGGAATTGACAAGGCCCTGGAAGAGATTCAAAAAAACAAAGGGATCCTTTATGATCCTGAGGTCGTGGACGCCTGTCTGAAAGTCTTTAACGAGAAAAAATTCAAGTTCGAATAAAAACCGCGATTGAGGACTTAATTTCCCTTTTTCTTGATCGTCTTGCTCTTCTCTTTTTCGACAGTTTTGACTTTTGTCTCAGTCTCTGCGATTTCGTCAGTTTTGGTTAGATTTTTAATATTGGCCAGGACAAAGCGCTCAAGAGCCTCGACAACCTTAGGGTCAAATTGTTTTCCTTTCAGCTCCTTGCATTTCTCCAGGGCCTTCTTGAAGGGCAAAGGCTTGTTATAAGGACGCTGGGTGGTCATGGCATCAAAGGCATCGGCTGCTCCGATGATCCGAGCGGCGAGCGGGATCTTATCTCCTTTTATTTTATCGGGGTATCCGGTGCCGTCATAATGTTCGTGATGGTGCCGCACCATCGGAAGGGCAAAATTCAAATATTCTATGGGTTTGAGGATCTTCTCGCCGGTAAGGACGTGAGCCTGGATAGAGTGGAATTCCATGGTGGAAAGGGGGCTGTCTTTTCCGATAATGAGATCCTTGACACCAATCTTTCCAATGTCATGGAGTTCTGCCGAGGTCTTGACCTCTTTGCATTCTTCCTCGTTCAAACCCATCTCTTGGGCAATACCAAGAGCATAGCGGGCTGTTCTCTGGGAATGGCCCCGCGTGTAAGGGTCCTTGGCCTCCACCGTATTCAGCAGGGCCAGGATAGCCTCATGATAGGATTTCTGAATATCCTCGTACAGTTTTGAATTCTCTATGGCCACTGCTGATTGGTTGGCCAGAGCGGAAAGAAGAGCTACATCATTGTCATCAAAGCAATTCGGCTTTTCGCGATTATCCACATAGATCAGCCCTAAGACCTTTCCCTTGCTGACGAGAGGCGCGCACATCACAGAGCGAAGGTTCATAGTGAGAACACTCTCTGAGGCGGCGAAGCGGTCGTCTTTGGCCGCGTCATTGGCTAAAATGCACACTTCTTCTTGAACCGACTTATTGACGACACTGCGGCTCATCTGGAAAGGTTGGGCAGGAATGCCTGCCCTGGTCTTTATGTACTTCGGCTCAAATTCCTTTTTGCCATCTTTGAGCAGGATACAGACTCTCTGAACATCACGAAAAACGTTGAGCAGCATTCCGGCAATCTGGTCGAGGAGCTCATCGACCGTTTGAATCGAGATGATGGCACTACCGACCTGGTAGACAGTCTCAAGATTTTTGATCAACCTCGCTGTCTGGAGATGTCTTTTGGTTTTAACGTCCGGGCGCTCCTCAGCCACTGCTCCCGGAGAGAAGACGACAGCTTGAATCTGATTCGTCAGTTGATCAAGCGGGATCTTGGTGGTGATCATCGGGTCGCTCTTCTGCCAGTCGACGTTGGTTGTCAATTCATCTCCCACGACACTGAGACTGGTATCCCCTATTTTGATCACATCACCTGGAATCAGAATTTGACGTGTGACCTGGTCATTATTGATGTACGAGCCGTTCAGGCTTTCTTTGTCATAGAATATGAATGCATTGCCCTCACGGACAATTTCAGCATGTAATCTGGACAGCTTAGGATCGTTGATGATCACATCGCAGATGGAATCCCGGCCAATGACCAACCGGGAACCGGTGAGTTCCCATTCCATATCCTTTTCTTGCCCTTCGATACAAACGATTTTCATTGCTTTAGCCTACTATGTACATTTTATTAAAAAAATAACACCTGGAGATAAACATCCTCGTGGATTCTTGAGTGTCATCGATTTCCCGCCTCTTTACTCATTCCTGCCCGTTCCCCACACAGGCAATTCTTCTCCAATTCCCAGAGATGATTTATAGCACAGAAATATCACTCTGTCAAAGAGGCAACTGACTTGTGACCGGCTTGGAACAGGCCTGCCTTTCAAATCCTATACGGTTAATTCTTTTTTCTGGCACTTCATCTCTTCTGCTTTATCCCATAAAATAAAAAGCTCTCCATTCAATTTTGTCGAAATTTCTGTGGCAAAGGTGAGTTTTGAATAGGAAATGACAAGAAACTGGAATATCCCTAGTAAAGGATAATGTAGATAAAAGTGCGTGTTAGCGTTCAGATCCGGTAGCCAAGCCCGGCAAGAATATGGAAGGCAACATTGGATAGATCGGCATGACCGCTGTGGATGGGGACCTGAACAAAAGAAACCGTGACTTTCCCCTCGAAAGACAAAAACAAGCCTCTCCACAATTTAGCCTGCTTTCCAACTGCGGCCTGAAGGGCAACGCCTGAAAAATAAAGTCCCGCCGCAAACAATCCCTTGTGCTCGTCGAACGCACTTCCTCGAATCGTGCTCTCAGGATGGGTGAGAACGACACCAGCGCCCAAACGCCAGATTATCTTTTTCACATCCCACGCCCGGTTAATGGCGATTATATTGAAGCCATCGCTGATCGAAAAACGCTGGATCTCAGCCGAAGGATTGGCGAGATAGATCTTGTGATGGACAAGCTCCAGCTCCCAGGCCCGGTCGTTTGACCAGCGGCTGAGTCTTAAATCATAGTAAGGGAATCCTTCGAAAGTACGCTCCTCGTACTCTGCCTTCAGAGAGATATCCGTGTATCCTTTCTGGACAATCGTCAGGTAGGTGGGGACATTCCAGGCACCACCCAAAAATCCTTCGAACATCCAATCAGAACCCAATAACGGAGTTGTCAGAAGAATAATCATGGCCAGAGCTGACAAGCGGAGTCTCATCTTATCTCCTCCCAGGATATACAGTTCATAACATTTAACTGTATAGTTCATTTTTAATCAGAAAATCAAGCCTCTCCGGAAAAATGCCGCCCGCTCCAATTCTCCACGTCTCCCGGAAACAGTGAAGTTTTATTAAATTGATATTTTTGTTATGTTTGGTTATATATATAGTAAGGGGATGCGAAAAACAAAGACCTGCCTCCTGCTAGTCTTATTTATCCCTATTATGTGGGATATCTGCTTGCCTCAGGAAATCAGTACAGAAACTGACCAGGCAAAACTCAAGACCATTCTGAAACAAACAGCCGACTACTGCGAAAGATTGAAAAGAATAGCCTTGGATTTTATCTGTCATGAAAACATCCAGGAAGAAAACTATTCTTATAAAAAGACAGAAAGAATTAGTCCCGCAGATATGGCTTCCGCAACCCCTTTCAAAAAAGTGGATTTGAAGCTCAAAGGCAAGAGAATCCATTCCTGGGTCTACGACTATCAGATGATCAAAAAGGGAGACACTCTCGAAGAAAAAAGAATACTGTTGAAAGAGAAGGACAAAGAAAAACATGTGGAGAATGCGGAGCTGAAGATCAAAGCGTTTAAAGCGAAATTTCTGGTCTACGGACCTGTGGGATTTTTGAGCCGTTACTGGCAGCGGCATTTCAACTATGAAATAATCGGCCACGACGAGATAAACGGCAAGAAGACCATAATCATCTCGGCCACGCCTACGGAAGAACGGGAAGAAAATTACAGTTTCGGAAAAATCTGGGTCGATGAACAGGAGTTCAGCATCCTGAAGATTGAATGGGACCCGAGGTACATCCCAGGCTTCGAGGAGAAAGTCACCTCTGGTTCAGGAGGTATCAAGAGGAGCTTATCCTGGTCAGTCTATTATGAAGTCGAAAAGAACCGCGTCCGTTTTCCCAGCAGGCAGATCATCGAAGAGACCTTCCTGACTGAAGCAGGAAAAGAACGTCCTGGGTACCTTGTCAACTTCATCTATGACAACTACAGATTTTTCACCGTGGAAGTCGACGTGAAGTATGACTGATATATGATGATCCTGGCTCACGACAGAATTATCCGATTATTATTCTAATCCAATTTTTTCAAGCCCTTTCAAGCCCTTTCAAGCCTCTATCCAGACTATGGCCATGAAATTGTCTGAGCACCAGACAGCAAGAATCCAAAGTCGAGTAAAATACGGAACTTTTTAAGCTGACAATGCGTCAACAGGAATAGAAGTTCATTGCTCTGCGTTCAAGGAGGTCTATGATGACAAAATTGTTAGTAAAAGCGAATCCCTGGACTATTGTGTCCGTGATACTGATCGGCATTATTGCCTGCCTGATTCTGATATTTTTTATCTTTTGATTCAGCCCTCTTCACTCAGGAAAGAGCGTTAATACTAAGAATCTGCAGGCAGAACAGCCGGCAGTTTTGAATTCGATTTTGAAGGCGAAATAGAGGTGGCAGCGCTACGGGGATTCGAACCCCGGTTTGATGGCTGAGAACCACCCGTCCTAGTCCCCTAGACGATAGCGCCACCAAGGTAAGGATAGCTCAGAATACCAGATGTACCCCTGGTAAGTCAACTTTCAACGCTGATTTCATTGCTGATTTTTAGCTTTTTTTGAGTTTCAGCCTTTTCGCTACAGATTCAGCTATTTTCAGTCAAATTTGAAACATAATTGGAACATGGGGATAAGTCTACTCTGAAATAAAACAAGGTCATGAAGGTTATAATTAATCGACTTTAGACAGCAGCTTAGAATCAAAATTATGGCTTCAGATTGACAAGTTGCTTTAGAGGGAATAAGATTATTACACAAAAGATTATTAGGAGGGGGAGTTTTACATGCGCAAAAGACCATTATTCACAATATTTCTCTTCTTTTTGGTCTTATCATCTTTTTCATCGCTCAATGCCCAATGGGCAAGAGCGTATGGAGGATATGACGGGGATAATGCTAACTCCATTCAGCAGACGAGCGACGGAGGGTATATTGTCGCAGGCTACTCCTCATCATTTGGTGCTGGAGGCTATGATGTTTGGGTACTAAAGCTTTCTTCGACTGGAGCTATTGACTGGCAGCATACATATGGAGGGAGTGGCAATGATTATGCTAACTCCATTCAGCAGACGAGCGACGGAGGATATATTGTCGCAGGCTACTCCTCATCATTTGGTGCTGGAGACTATGATGTTTGGGTTTTAAAACTTTCGCCGACTGGAACTATTGACTGGCAGCGTACGTATGGAGGAAGTGACTGGGATTATACTAACTCCATTCAGCAGACGAGCGACGGAGGGTACATTATCGCAGGCAGCACCAACTCATTTGGTGCTGGAGACTATGATGTTTGGGTTTTAAAGCTTTCGCCGACTGGAACTATTGACTGGCAGCGTACATACGGAGGAAGTGACGGTGAAAATGCAAATGCTTATTCCATTCAGCAGACCAACGACGGAGGGTATATTGTCACAGGCTACAAGGAATTTGGTGCTGGAACGGAAGATATTTGGGTATTAAAGCTATCTTCGACTGGAACTATTGACTGGCAGCGTGCATATGGAGGAAGTGACGTGGATTATGCTCACTTCATTCAGCAGACCAGCGACGGCGGGTATATTGTCGCAGGCAACACCTTCTCAATTAGTACTGGATGCAGCGATATTTGGGTATTAAAGCTTTCGTTAACTGGAACTATTGAATGGCAGCGTACATATGGGGAAAGTTGCGGTGAAAATGCTTATTCCATTCAGCAGACCAGCGACGGAGGGTATATTGTCGCAGGCAAGACTTGGCCATTTGGTGTTGGTTCCAGTGATGCATGGATTTTAAAGCTTTCGTCGACTGGAACTATTGAATGGCAGCGTACATATGGAGGAAGTGACTGGAATTCTGCTAACTCCATTCAACAGACCAGCGACGGAGGGTATATTGCCACAGGCCACACCTTCTTATTTGGTGCTGGAAGCGGAGATATTTGGGTATTAAAACTTTTCTCGGATGGAAACATTGATCCACACTGTGGATTCATAGGAAGCTCAAGTGCATCAGTTCTCAACGCTTCTTTTTCCCCTGGGGATACAAATATAACACCTGAGGATACACTCATTATACCTTCGGATACATCTATTTCCCCTCAACCCAGTGATGCAACTGTCACTTTTCTCTGTCAAGAATATATACTTACAATTTCTGCAAATACTGGAGGAACAACAAATCCTGCACCAGGAACTTACATCTATGATCCTGGGGCACAAGCCTCAGTACAGGCCATACCCAGTTCTGGATATCAATTTAGCCGCTGGAGTGGGGATACATCAGGAACAACTAACCCGGTAACTATAAATATGGATTCAGATAAATCCGTAACAGCCAATTTTACAGCTAAACCCATTAGTGATGGCGATGGAGGTGGTGGAGGCGACGGGCTTTGCTTCATCGCTACGGCTGCCTATAGCTCTCCCTCGCATCCTTATGTCAAAATTCTGCGGGATTTCAGGGATATATACCTTCTATCCAATAAAGCTGGTCGTGAGCTTGTTGATTTATACTACAAATATTCACCTTCAGTAGCGAATTTAGTTGCAAGAAGTGAGCCCCTTAAAGTTATAGTTCGAATCCATCTTGTTCCAATTATTGTATTGAGTTATTCGATGGTCCATTTAGGCCCGATAACTACAGCGGTGATACTTCTTCCTTTTTTAGTGCTTCCACTCCTCCTTGTACGGCTTATTAAAAGGAAAAATAGCCGATTGTAACCCAAATCCCTTAAAGCCCTGTCTTCCCGATCCTGAATAAGGTAGCTCATGAATTTCACGTTTAACCAATGAAGATAAGGTTCCAACCTGCTGGGGCAAGTCATAAATTTGTTTTTTTGTACGGTTCCACCTTTAGGGTGAGTCCCTGGACGTCCTGGACCACTGCTTTATCACCGGGTGAGAGCGGTTCTTCACTCGTTGCCCACCAGAGCTCACCATGAATAAAAATCCTTCCCTCAGTATTGTTCCACTCTTTGACCTTGCCCACCTGTCCAATCAATCCGGAGCTGCCGGTTAGGGGCTTTTTTTTCTTTTTCAGCATGAGCCCGAGCAAAGGAATGACAACATGCTCCATGAGCTCAAAGAGTACGTACGCCAAGACAATAAAGAGAAAGATTTTCAGTATCATCGATTTCAGCTAACATCAATCTTAATATCGATAATCTTATCTTAATTAAAAATCATCCCAGTGACAAACAATGAAAAGAAAGAAATCGCTGTTTGCTTGGAGAAGGGCAAAATCGAAGAAATCTGCCCCTCATCTGGACGAAGAGGATAACCAACATTCAATATCCAACATTCAATTTGACTCCCTCCTCATTAATTGATATCCTTTCAGCCGAATAATCAAGGGGAACAATGGGCATCGAATGTCCCAATGGCAACAAGAGCGGTTGGGGGCTGAAGAGTCGCTAATTGTGCGTATCTCTTTGTTTCATCTGATGAAAAACCTTAGGAATTATTGAAATAAATGAATCCACGGAAGAAAGGAGCCAGGAGTATGGATCAAAAATTTTTGGATTTATACAACGACTACGCCAAGGGTTCCCTCAATCGCCGTGAATTTCTCAAGAGATTAGCTGTACTCGCTGGAAGCACGGCAGCGGCCGTCACCCTGCTGCCTCTGATAGAGAATACATACGCCCAAGCCCAGTTCGTTCCCAAAGATGACCCCCGCCTTCATGTCGAAAATATCAAATATCCCGGCGAAACAGGCGATGTTCTTGCCCATTTAGCCAGGCCAAAAGGAG